>Ga0306926_10005352_pt1 | contig 13639 bp, 14 predicted proteins | sample flu12Cox44000178_FD_203759 | JGI IMG/M metagenome (GOLD analysis project Ga0306926, IMG submission 203759) | Lab enrichment of tropical soil microbial communities from Luquillo Experimental Forest, Puerto Rico - flux8day.12C.oxic.44.000.178 (v2)... | ecosystem: Environmental > Terrestrial >... | reverse complement strand
GGAGAAGGTCCGCACGTACAAGCTCACCCCCGGAACCGCGTATGTTTACAACGAGGGCGATCTGCACTCGCCGCGTCGCGAAGGTGATACGCGCCTGATCCGGATCGAGGGTATCGATCTGACCAAGGTGACGCGCGACAAGTTCGAGATCGCGGCCTGACCGGAGCGGGTCACTGCTTCGGGTCGTTCGCATAACAATACAAGGGAGGAGATCATGCCGGTTGTCGACCCGCGTATTGCCGGAAAGCCTATTCCTCGCTTCTCCAAGGATAAGATGGAGCGTGAGTGTGTGGCGCGGGCAAAAGCGGTCAAGGCGCTCGATCTGGCGTTCCTCGACCAGCGCATTCCGCGCTACCAGCGGGACATCATCAACATGGTGGGCATGGGTGTCACCGAGAATGCCGCGCTGCGGCCCAACGTACAGCAAGGCGCAGTGGGATTCTCGGTCACCTATGTGCGGGCGCGGACGGGCAAGGGCGCGGCGCTGCACCGGCACGCGACCGAGGAGGTGTTCATCCCGGTAAAGGGCCGCTGGCAGGTATTCTGGTTGGAGGGCGAGGAGGAGCGCACGCTCGACCTTGACGAAGGCGACGTGGTCAATGTGCCGATCGGCGTCTACCGGGGCTTTCGCAGCCTGACCGATGCGCCCGACGCTCTGCTCATGGCCATCGTCGGCGGACCGGACGCGGGCAAGGTCGACTGGCATCCTTCCGTGCTGGCGGAAGCGAGGAAGACCGGGCTGAGCGTGGATGACGAAGGCAATTTGACCATGGAGAAACCCGCGGCGTGAGAGGCTTCGTCATCCAGTATCGTTGGTCAGCATCCGCCACCACCAGGGACGCGAAAGCCGCATCGCCCGCAATGCCCTGAGCTCGCCCTCGAGCCGGATGACTGCTTCGCGTGCCGACATCAGATCGGCAGTCAACCGCAAAAGATCGGCCATGACCGCTTCGCCGCGGTCGCGGTCATGTGTTTGCCGGAACTGCGCTTGGCGGCTGGCGATGAGCATCTGCAGCGCTCCGATGTGCGCCCGCAGCTTGTCCATCTCCGATTTGATGACCATGGCCGTCGCCGGCGGAGCGCCCGCGCCACGCACGAGCTCATCATCGGCCATTGGCGCTCCTATCGCTGTCGCAGAGGCGCAAAGCCGCGCGCCGGATCCATGAGCGAAGGCAAGCGGGTGGATCGTTTCATCCACAGGGCCCGTGGCAGTTGCGGTTGTCGCCCTGCCGCTGTGCTAGCACTGGCGGATGATCTCCTTTCAGCTCGCACGGCAACTCAAGGACGCAGGCTTTCCGCAAAGCGAGCTTGCTCGTGCGCAGCGCCAAGCCGGGTACGATTACGTGTGCATGCCCGCCCTTGCAACCCTGATTGAGGCCTGTGGGGAAGGATTTGGCGCTCTGCGGCGAGAGGACGGCCAATGGATAGCGTGTGAATACATCTCCGAGCGCGGCAGATGGGGAAACGCCCACGAGGGGCCATCTCCCGAAGATGCGGTAGCCGGGCTCTGGCTATCGCTGAACCGGAGCGAAGCGGCGGAAAGCGCGGCGTAACACCCGCAGGCAGGAACTACGCCTTGCCAGCGGGGCAATCCTCCGTTTTGATTCAGTCCGAGACCTTGGATGAAGCCTCCACGACGGAGCACGCCTCTGATGGCATGTGCGTCGAACTAACAGAAATGTTGGAAGCGGAACACCGGCGCGGTGAGCTTCAGGCAAGACCTGCAACAAGACCTGCAATGTGGGCAACCTGCGATTGCCGATCAGGAGCCCGACCATGCGTCAGATGATTCTGGTCGGCTTCCTGCAAGCCCAAAACTGCACCAACCTGGCATGCTCCTGGCGCCACCCCAAGTCGCGCACCGACAGCTGGTCCGCGGACTACTATCGTCACATCGGCCGCGTGCTGGAGGAGGGGAAGTTCCATCTCGGCTTCTTCGATGACCGGCTGTCCATGCCCGACATGTACGGGCGCGACCATGCGCACACGGTACGTCACGGCATCCGTTGCATTAAGCTCGACGCGGTCACCGTGCTAACGGTCATGGGAATGGCCACCGAGCGGCTCGGCCTGGGCGCCACTTATTCGACCAGCTACTACGAGCCGTTCCACGTGGCGCGCGTGTTCGCCACGCTCGACCTGATGACCGGGGGGCGCGCGGCATGGAACGTCGTCACCTCGCTGAATGACGGCGAGGCGCAGAACATGGGTCGCGAGGAGGTGATCGCGCATGACCTGCGCTACGATCGCGCCGACGAATTCATGGGTGTGGTGCTTGGTCACTGGGACAGCTGGGAGGACGATGCCATCGTGCAGGACAAGGCGCGAGGCTTGTTCGCCATCCCGGAGAAGGTGCATCGCCTTGACCACAGGGGCCGCTTTTTGCGCTCGCGCGGGCCGTTCACGGTGCCGCGCTCCGCGCAGGGCCATCCGGTGATCATCCAGGCCGGCCAGAGCGGGCGCGGCAAGAGCTTCGGAGCACGATGGGGCGAGGTTATCTTCGTCGTATATCCGAACATCGATGCCGGCAGGCGCGACTATGCCGAATTCAAGGACGAGGTGGCGCGGCGCGGTCGCGACCCCGAGCACATCAAGATTACGCACCTCGTCAACACCGTCTGTGCCCCCACCAACGCAGAGGCTGAGGACAAGTGGGCCGAGATCAGCAAGCTGCCAATCGAGATGGACGCACTGCTGCTCTTGTCCGAGGCGCTCAATTTCGACTTCGCCAGGAAGGGCATGGACGAGGCGTTCACGGACGAGGAGATGGCGGAAATCTCCGGGCTGCAGGGCATCCGCGACAGTGTCGTGCGCACCAGCGGAAAGAAAAATCCGACCGTGCGCGACTTTATTCACTTCAGCGGCCGCGGCCGCGTGCACAACCCGATCGTCGGCGGGCCCAGGGAGGTTGCCGACCGGCTCGAAGAGTGGTTCGTCGCGCCCGCGTGCGACGGCTTTGTCATTGCCGCCACCCATGTCCCCGGCGCCTATGAGGATTTCGTGCGTTACGTCGTGCCCGAGCTGCAGCGCCGCGGCCTGTCCCGCCGGGAGCATGCAGGCAGGAGCCTGCGTGAGAATCTCGGGATACCGATCCCGCAGATCGGCGCCTGGCGCAGGAACTCCTGACGAATCCTACTCGATCACCTCGTCGGTGCGCGCCAGCACCGAGACCGGTATCTCAAGGCCAAGCATCCGCGCGGCCTTCAGGTTGACAACCAACTTGTATTTGTCGGCCAGCTGCACCGGCAGTTCTGCCGGCTTCTCGCCCTTGAGAATGCGGTCGATGTAGGTGGCAGCGCGCTTGTAGAGATCGATGTTGTCCACTCCATAGGAGGCAAGTCCTCCGCTCGCAGGGTAGTTAGGGAAAGCGGAGACATCGGGGAGACGATGCCGATGCGCGAGTGAGGCAATAACATCGCGGCGGTACGTTATCAGGGCACTCGGAACCAGGATGAGGCCGCCGTTGGGTTTGGCAGCAAACTCGTCGAGGACGCGCTCGATCTCGCCAATATCGTGCACGCCAAAGACGGATACGTCCACGCCGGAAGCGCGGGCGGCGGCCTCGATCATGGGCAAGTGCCCCGTCGCCGCCGGGGTCACCGGGTCGTAGATAGCGGCCACGCGTGTCACTGACGGTGCAATCTGCTTGAGCAGCTCCAGCCATTTCGCGCCGATGGCAAATTCGAAGGTCGCGAAGCCGGTTATATTGCCGCCTGGATGCGCAAAGCTCGCCACGAAGCCCGCCCCAACCGGATCGGTGACTTGCGCAAACACGACCGGAATGGTGCGCGTCTCCCGCTGGACGGCTGCGAGCACGGAGCTGGGTGAAGCCACGATCAGGTCGGGATTGGATGCGACAATCTCGGATGCATTGCTCCTCACCCGCTGCGGGTCGCCACTACCCCAGCGGTAGTCGATTGTGATGTTGCGGCCCTCGATCCATCCCAGCGCATGAAGCCCCCGGCGCAGGGCGGCAACTCGGTCCTGCCCTTCCGGATCGGTTTCGGACAAGGACTGCAGCACGCCGATCCGCCGCACGGGACCAGGCTGCTGCGCGCCCGCTACGACCGGCCATACCATCGCGCCGCCGAGCATCGCGATGAGCTCGCGGCGCCTCATTCGATGATCTCGTCGGCGCGCGCCATCAGCTGCATCGGGAGCTCGAGACCGAGTGCCTTGGCCGTCTTGAGGTTGACCACCAGCTCGAACTTGATCGGCCCCTGCACCGGCAGATCAGCCGGCTTTGCTCCCTTCAGAATGCGGTCGATATAGCCGGCCGCGCGTGCGAACAAGTCGGAGCTGTCGATTCCATCAGAGATGAGGCCGCCGCTTTCAGCAAAATACCGGAAAGGATAGATGGCCGGCAGGCGGTAGCGGGCCGCGAGCGAGACCAGGAGCGCGCGGTGATTGGTATTGAAAACATCCGGCAACGCAATCAGGGCGCCGTCTGTCTTGGCGGCGAATGCCGATATGCCGCGCTCGAAATCGGCCTCTTCCGTGATGGATATGGTTGTGGTCTCGACCCCAAAGCCGGGAGCCGCAGCCTCGATCTGGCGCACGAACTGGTCTCCGAACGGAGCGGTCTGCGGATTGAAAATGGCCGCGACATGCGCAATTCGCGGAGCCACCTGCTTGAGCGTCTGCAGCCACTTGCCTGCCATCGAGAACTCGAAATTGAGGAATCCCGTGATGTTGGCACCTGGTCGCGCCAGGCTGGTGACAAACCCGCGTCCGAGCGGATCGACCACTTGCGCGAACACGATGGGGATGGTCTGGGTCGCCTGCTGCAATGCTGTGACAACGGGCGTGGTATTGGCGAGGATCGCATCGGGCGCCATGGCCACGAGCTCCGTCACATGCGCGGGTATCTGATCCGGCTCCCCGGCAAAGCGGTACTCGATCGCAATGTTGCGCCCCTCGATCCAGCCCTGATCCTTCAGTCCCTGCCTGAAGGCGGTCAGACGCGTCTGGCCCTCGGGGTCCTTCTCGGCAATGCCCAACAGCACGCCGATACGCTTCATCCCGACCTGCTGCGCGCATGCCGTGGACAGCCGCGCGGCCGATCCGGCTGCGGCCAAGGCGACAAGCGAGATGAAATCGCGCCTGTTCATTTGAGACATCTGTTTGGACGCACCAGCGTCCGCCTCCCGGGTCGTGCCGAAGGGCGGATCGCCCGCCTCCTGCCTTGCGGCACTTAGTCCGGCTGCCGGTGGTCTCCGGCCCTGTTGATCATCCTGCCATCCGCCGTATGCTTGGGCAACGAGCAAGAAAGCGATAACCCCTCCCGGGAGGATCAACGATGGCTGGGACCCTCGAGCGCGCGACCATGCGCAAGATCTACTGGCGGATGCTGCCGTTCGCCATTCTTACATATTTTCTCTGTTATCTCGACCGCATCAATGTGGGCTTTGCCGCGCTCACCATGAACAAGGACCTGGGCCTGGACGCGGCGACTTACGGCATGGCGGCAGGCGCATTTTTCTGGGGCTACTTTCTCTTCGAGGTGCCGAGCAACATCATCCTGGAGAAGCTCGGCGCGCGGATATGGATTGCGCGCATCATGGTGACCTGGGGGCTTTTGTCGGGCGCCACCGCGTTTTGCACCGGCCCCTACAGCTTCCTCGCCGTGCGCTTCCTGCTGGGCCTGGCGGAGGCCGGCCTGTTCCCCGGCCTCGTGCTGTTCTTCACCTACTGGTTCCCTGACTGGCACCGAGGCCGCATCATCTCTGGATTCATGCTGGCGCTGCCGATCGCTGTGGCGGCAGGCGCGCCGCTGTCGACGGCGCTGCTGGAGCTCAATGGTCTGTGGGGACTCGCGGGCTGGCGCTGGATGTACATCGTGGAAGCCGCTCCGACGGTCGTGCTTGGGGTTGTGGTGTTCCTCTATGTGACTGATCGTCCCAACCAGGCGCGCTGGCTGCGCAGCGAGGAGCGGGACTGGCTGATTGCCACGCTCGCGCACGAGCGCCAGTCGATCGAGCGGCGACGCCGTGTAAGCCTGTGGGAGTCGTTCTGGGATCCCAAGGTTCTGCTGTTGTCGCTCAACTATTTCGGCATTGTGACGGCGAGCCTCGGGATGCTGCTGTTCCTGCCGCAGATGGTGAAGCAGCTTGGCCTCACCAATATGCAGGTCGGCTGGGTGAGCATGATCCCATATCTCTGCGGTGCCGTCGGTCTCTTGGCGTGGGGGTGGCTCTCGGATCGCATGGGCGAGCGGCGATGGAACCTGTTCCTGGGCTGCCTGGTCGCGGGGCTCGGCCTTGTTATCGCCGGGAGGTTCATGGGCACGCCATGGGCCGTGGTGGGCATGTCGATTGCCGCCGTCGGACTTTACGGCTCGAAGGGGCCATTCTGGTCGATGCCATCCATGTTCCTGACCGGCACCGCCGCAGCCTCCGGCATCGCCTGGATCAATTCCATCGGCAATCTCGGCGGCTTCTTCGGGCCCACCATGGTCGGCTGGGTCAAGGACTATACCGGCAGTTTCGCCGGCGGGCTTTACGTGCTTGCGGGACTCGCGGTCCTGTCGGCGGCGGTAACGGCCTTTTGGCTGCATATTCCACGCCACGTGTCACGCCACGAAGTTGCAGGCGTCGCCGCCGCGTAAGGCGGAGCGCCGCATGCTCGGCAGGAAGCTTGCTTTCTGCGCGCTCGGACTCATTCTGTTTGCCGGGCCCGCCACGGCGCAGAGCTACCCGGCCAAGCCCATCAAGCTCATCGTGCCGTTCCCGCCGGGCGGACCGATCGACACCATGGCGCGTTTCATGGCCCAGCCGCTGTCGGCGCGGCTCGGCCAATCCATCGTGATCGAGAATCGCCCGGGCGGAGGAGCAACGCTCGGCACACGGTCGGTCGCCGCCGCTGAGCCCGACGGTTACACTTTGCTGTTTGGCTCGTCGGGCTCGCTGGCCGTTGCGCCTGCGCTCTACAGCAATCTCGACTACGATCCGGTCGCATCATTCACGCCTGTCGCTACGTTCTCGATCCTGCAGCAGCTCATGGTGGTGCGGCCGGACATCCCCGTCCGCAGCGTTGCCGAGTTCATCGCCTATGCCAAGGCGCGGTCGGGCAAGCTGAACCACGGCGCAAGTGTCGCCACCCCGCCGCACCTCATGAGCGTTCTGTTCAAGGTGGAGGCGGGCATCGATAGCACCTTCGTGCCGTACAAGGGCTCGGCGCCGGCGGTCACCGACCTCCTTGGCGGGGCGACCCACTGGACCATCGACGGGCTGCCGATCCTCGCTCCGCTCGCCAAGGAAGGGAAGCTGCGCGCGCTCGCCGTTGCCAGCACCCAGCGCTGGGGAGAGATGCCGGAACTGCCCACCATGGCCGAGATCGGCTTTCCCGATGTTGCGCGCGATGCCTGGACCGGCGTGGTGGCACCCGCCGGCACGCCCGCGGCGGTCGTGGACAGGCTCAATGCATCGATCAATGCGGGCCTTGTCGGCGAGGATGTCAAAGACGCGCTCGCCAGGCTCGGCGCGCTGCCCAAGGCAAGCTCGCCCGCCGATTTCGCTGCCTTCATCAAATCAGAGATGCCGAAATGGGCCTACGCCGTGCGGCTCGCGGGCGCCAAGGTTGATTGAGGTCGACGCGCCAGCCGACCTACACGATGCGCTCGCTGCCTTTGATCTGGCTGCGATGCATCACGCGCCGTGCTTTGGGATCAAACGGATCGCGCCGGTGCAGCACTGAAAGATTGTTCCACATCAGCACATCGCCGACCTGCCAGACGTGGCACATCGCAAACTCCGGCCGCGTCGCATGCGCCCACAGCGCCTCAAGCAGCGCCTCGCTTTTGGCCACCGTGAGCCCGATCACGTAGCTGTTGGGGCGGCGGCCCAGGAACAGCGCCTTGCGACCAGTTTTGCGATCGGTGCGCACCAGCGGGTGGTGCGCGCCGCTCGTCTCGCGCACATCGGTCACCTTCTTGTAGCCTTTGCGCAGCATGCCGGCGCTGTTGGTGGAGGCGTCATGCACGGCGATTTTGCCGTGCGCTGCCGTTTTCAGATCGGCAGGCAAGGCTTCATACGCCGCGAACATGTCGGCAAAATATGTATTGCCGCCGCTCGGCGGAATCTCGATCGCATAGAGCACCGCGGCCTTGGGCGGCACCTCGACATAGGTCATGTCGGCGTGCCAGACCGCCTCGCCGTCGCCCAGGCCCCCGATCGGCCTGCCGTTCTCGACGACATTGGAGATGACGTTGAGCTCCGGATGCTCTTTCAGGAACGGCTCGCCGTAAGGATTGGCGCCGGGTGGATCGAGCTCGCCGAACTGCCTGCTGAAGGCGATGAGTTGCGGATCGGAGAGCCTCTGCCCTCGCAGCACGACCACCAGCCGCTCGCGCCAGACATCCTCCAGGTGCTTGATCTCGTCCGCCGCGAGCGGCCTCGATATGTCGATGCCGCTCACGATGGCGCCGAGCGGGGCTTCGAGCTTCTCGACGGACATTGCCATCGTTGCGTCCTTTCAGGCAGCAAAGCTCGAGCGCAGCTGCGCAGCCCAGCGCTGGGCGAGAAGGCTCACGACCCAGATCGAGCGATAGCGACCCAGGACCGATCCGTCGGCGCGGTAGCGGGTAAACTGCACGTCAAGGTGCACCTTATCGGTGCTCGCGCTGATCGGGTTGCGGAAATCCCAGGCGCTGTGATGCCATTCCCTGCCCGCGCGGGCGTGGAAATCATCGAGATAGCTCTCCGGACCCTCCCAGATGCGCATGCGCCCGCCGGCGAGTCGATAGTGCGGAAAGTGCAGGGTCTGCGCCAAAGCTGCGGCATCGCCGGAATTGAGCGCATCAAGATGGCGATCGAGGACGCGCAAGGCCGCGACAATCGCTTCCTGATGCTCAAGCGGGGCAGCTGCCATGTGCCCTCATGGTCATCAATCGACCTGCAAGCCGTTCGCCTTGATCGGTTCGGCCCATCTGGCGATCTCCACGGCGACAAACTTGCCGAGGTATTGCGGCGATCTCCGCTCAGGTGCCACAGCCGTGATCCCGATGTCATGCATGCGTTGCCTCACCGCCGGCATGTCGATCGCCTGGCTTGCCGCCTCGTTGAGCCTGTCGACGACCTCGGGCGGCGCGCCCTTGGGGAGAAAGAAAGCATTCCAGGTTACCACATCGAGATCCCTCAAGCCTTGCTCGTGCGCGCTCGCCAGATCCGGCAACAGCGGCGAGCGCTCGCGCGAGAGCATCGCGATCGCCTTGACTTTTTTCGCCGTGATCAGGGACAGCGTGCCGCCCAGGTTGGGGCACAGATAGTCGATCTGTCCCGCCATGAGATCGTTGGTCGCCGGCCCCCCGCCGCGATAGGGGACATGCGTGACGTTCACTCCGATCTCGGCGTTGAGCAGCGCGCAGGCAAGATGCGTCGTCGTGCCGACCCCGGCCGAGCCGAATTGCAGCTTGCCGCTGTTGGCCTTCACATAGCTGATGAATGCCGGAAGGCTGTCAGCCGGGAAATCCGCGCGCGCATTGAGCACCATGGGCTGCTCGGCGAACAGCGCGACCGGCGTGAAATCTGCAACAGCGTTGTAGCGGGGCTTTCTGTAGATGGTCTGGTTGTAGGCATGCGTGCCGATGCTGCCGAGCAGGAACGTGTAGCCGTCAGGCGCGGCATTCGCCACGCGGGTCACCCCGATGATGCCTGCGGCGCCCGTCGTGTTCTCGACAATGATCTGCTGGCCGAGAATCTCGCTCATGGCAGCGCCGACAATGCGCCCGACCACGTCGAATGCGCCGCCGGCCGCGAATGGGATGACCATCGTGACCGGCCGCGACGGATAGGCCTGCGCGCGCGCCGCGATCGGCCACGCGGCCGGTATGCCGGCAATTGCCTTGATGAGATCACGCCGCCGCAAGGGTGCCCTCCACAGCACACAATCAATGCATTGCGTCGAATGTGGAAGTCAACGAAGCTTTGCCTTTTCTGCCTGTACGATCGTATTCTTTTACCTCGTATCCGCCGCAGTAAGGCCAGCCTGCGACAGGGGACTTCCGGCAATCGCGGTGAGCGCCATGAAACGACAGTTGCATCTCAATGTCTTCATCCACAGCCGCGGACATCATGAGGCCTCGTGGCGGCATCGGGATTCCTCGCCGCTTCCCCTGACCGACATCCGCTATTACCAGGATCTGGCGCAGAGGGCGGAGGCGGCACTCTTCGACTCCATCTTTCTTGCCGACCAGCTCGCGCTTGGGGATGATGCATCGCAGGCGGCGCGCACGTGGCTTGAGCCGGTCACCGTGCTGGCAGCGCTTTCGGTGTCGACCCGCCGCATCGGCCTGATCGCCACCGCCTCCACCACCTACACCGAGCCGTTCAATCTTGCGCGTCAGTTCGGCTCGCTTGATCACATCAGCAACGGACGTGTCGGCTGGAACATCGTCACCTCCTGGCTTGCCTCGGCCGCCGCCAATTTTGGCGCCGCCGGCCAGGTGAGCCATGCGGATCGTTACGCCCGCGGCGAGGAGTTCATGGCCGTGGTCAAGGCGCTGTGGGACAGCTGGGCCGCGGACGCGGTCGTCGATGATCGCAAGGAGGGCGTCTATGCGAAGCCCGAGCGCATTCGCCGGATCGACCACAAGGGCGATTGCTACCAGGTAGCGGGGCCGCTCAACCTGCCGCGCTGCCCGCAGGGCCGCCCGGTGCTGGTGCAGGCGGGTTCCTCCGATACCGGCCGCCGCTTTGCCGCGCGGCACGCCGAGGCGGTGTTCACCGCCCACATGGAGAAGGCGACCGCGCAGGCGTTCTATGCCGATCTCAAGGCGCTGGTTGCGGTCGAGGGGCGCGTGCCCGAGCAGGTCCTGATACTGCCGGGGCTGAGCCCCATGATTGCATCCACCGAGGCGGAAGCGAACCGTCTTGCGCGTGAGGTGAACGAGCTCTCGGACCCCGAGGTCGGGCGCAAAAGGCTGTCCGGCCGGTTTGGCGGTCATGACTTCTCGCACCTGCCGCTCGACCGGCCGCTTTCGCCAGCGGACTTCCCTCCGCCTGCCGCGGTGGAAGCGGCGCGCAGCCGCACCGAGGTGATCCTCAATCTGGTGCGGCGCGAGCAGCCGACCTTGCGTCATCTGCTGGCAACCCTCGCCAGCGCGCGAGGTCATTTCACCTTTGCCGGCACGCCGGAGCAGGTCGCCGACCTGATCGAGGACTGGTTCACCAACGGCGCGGCGGACGGCTTCAACATCATGCCGCCGCTGCTGCCGGCGATGCTCGACGTCTTCAGCGCGCAGGTGATTCCGCTTTTGCAGAAGCGCGGGCTCTTTCGCTCCTCCTACGAGGGCAAGACGCTGCGCGAGCACTACGGCCTGCCATGGCCGCAGAGCGCGTTCGATGAGATGAAGCTCGAACAAGCCGTGTAGGGGCGGGTTTCATACCCGTCCTGACGGGTAACCTCAGGCCTGTAGAGGCGAGGCATGCCTCGCCCCTACGCCGCCGCATCTGCCGACGGCGAGTTCAGCGTTTTTCATAAGCCGCCAGTCGGGAATGATGTTCAAGCCACGCTCGGCGCAATCAATTCCACTGTCGGGAAGTAGGTGCGAAAACGTCCCGCATCGCGGGTGAGCAGGGGCGCGTTGAGAACAACCGCATGTGCGCCGATGAAGAAATCGGGAAGCACGCCAGTCCTCGCGCCGCCGCGCTTTCGGTACGTTTGGAAAGCCTTGCCCGCAAGGAACAATGCTGGACGGGGGATGTCGGCGACACCGATGCCAGTGGCACCGAGCACCCCATCGAGCTCCTCAATCCGCGCGAAGCCGACCGACAACTCGGCATAGATCACGAAATTGATGGCAAGACGGTCGCGCAATGCCGCGGCCTCAAGCTGATGTTGCGACCAGTCAGCCCAGGATGGGTTATTTGTCAGGACGTCCAGAAGGACGTTGGTGTCGAGGAGGATCACCGTTCAATCGTCGCCGCGCGTGAGCGCCATGATCTCTTCCGTTGTCATGCGAGCGGTCGCTGTACCGCGGATCCGAGCAAAGGCGCTCCGGCCACGGGCTCGCTTCCGGCCAACCTTGACGAGCACCACCCGGCCGTCGGCGGCAAGCTCGAATTCGACGGAGCTGCCGGGTTTGATGTTCAGGCGATCGCGAACGCGCTTCGGGATGGTGACCTGACCTTTGCGCGTGACCTGCGTGCTCATACGGAGTAATACTTCATCTTCCGAGGTAATACCTAGACATCGTACGCAAGTTTGTCAATCGAGGCGGGGCTGCAAAGTATCACAGGCGCACTGTGGCGCGGCCAAAAGCGCCCGCCGGCCCTCGGCGGCAATGGAGCCCACGCTAGTGAGGCTGCGCACCACTGATCATCCAACTTCCGATGCATGACCACGAAAGCGAAAGAGCAGGACTGTCCGCAAATCCCCAATCGCGTCCAAATCTTGTGCATCGACGAAACGACGCGATGTGCCAACACCGGCCGTGAGCAGATGCAGCAACATGCGGTGCAGAAGACAACCTACTCAATAACCTCGTCGGCACGAACGAGCAGCGTCGGCGAGACATCGATGCCGAGCGTCTTGGCCGTCTTGAGGTTGATCACCAGCTTGAACTTGACTGGCGCCTGAACGGGAAGCTCGCTTGGCTTCTCACCTTTGAGGATGCGATCAGCATACGACGCCGCGCGCCGGAATTCGTCGACAACATCAGGACCGTATGAGATCAAGCCGCCGAGTTCTGCGAAGTCACGCGACCAATAGACGGCGGGGACGAGGTAGCGAGTAGCCAACATCGTTATATCCGCACGATGGCCAATCGTGAAGGTATCCGGCATCACGATGAGGCCGCCATTCGGCTCGCGAGCCTGCGCGGCAATCACGGATTCGAGTTCGGATAGGTTGTTAACAGGTGCGGTGATCGCCTCCACTGCACTAGCCGCAGCCGCCGCCTTGAATGGATTCAGATAACACTCGGCATATGGAGCCATTGTAGGGTTAAACAAGGCGACAGCCCGCACGACGTGCGGAGCGATCTCCTTCAGCAGCTCCACCCACTTACCGCCCAGCGAGCCCACAAGAGGGGTGAAGCCGGTTGCGTTGCCGCCGGGCCGCGCCAAGCTCGCGACAAAGCCACTACCGACTGGATCGGAAACCCACACGAAAATGATCGGGATGGTGCGTGTTTGTTGCAGCAGCGCGACCGTCGTGGGTGTGACGTGCGAGAGAATGAGGTCGGGCTGCAGTGCGACGAGTTCTTTCGCGAATCGCCGCACCGATTCCGCATCGAGCGCCGCCCAGCGAGTGTCGAACTGGATGTTGCGGCCCTCTGTCCAACCGAAATTATGCAACCCCTCCCGAAATGCAGCGATGAAAATCTGTCCTTCTTGGTCGCTTTCGGCAAACCCCATCAATGCGCCGACCCGCCGCATCCGCTCCGGCTGCTGCGCGCGCGCCGCGAGCGGCCATGTCGCTGCACCGCCGAGCAGTGTGATGAAGTCGCGCCGCCTCATGGGCTGGCCCTCAGGCAAGGATCACACCCTACTATATTGTGAAAAGAGCGCGTTGTGCATCACAGCAAAATCCGCCGCGCGCCGAGAACATCGCCCGAGCTCGTGAGCTGCTCGCGCTGCCCTTGCTCCCGATCGCGGCCATCAAGGCTGCCAACGCCAATATCAATGAACCGCAGATGCCG
>Ga0306926_10005347_pt1 | contig 13652 bp, 16 predicted proteins | sample flu12Cox44000178_FD_203759 | JGI IMG/M metagenome (GOLD analysis project Ga0306926, IMG submission 203759) | Lab enrichment of tropical soil microbial communities from Luquillo Experimental Forest, Puerto Rico - flux8day.12C.oxic.44.000.178 (v2)... | ecosystem: Environmental > Terrestrial >... | reverse complement strand
TTTTTCGCGGAAGTGTGAACCAATTCACATTCCGGCGGGCCGGGTTTAAATAAGAAGGTAACCGGGTGGCGAGAGTGACGAGTGCCTCGCGGGATCGGTCCGGTGGTGAGTTGGCATGTTCAGCTATGCCCGGGCCCGAAAGAAAATAATGGTTCCACTCGCGCTGACGGAGGGCAGCAATGCGCTTGGAAAACGTCTCCGAGTTCATTGGATTGATCTACGACACGGCGTTGGATCCCAACGCTTGGCCGAGGATGCTCAACTGCCTCGCCGATCTACTCGCGGCTCCGACCGGCGCTCATTTTGGCAGCTACAATTCGACGACTTACGTCACCTCGAACCTCGCACCGCGTCATGATCCGCAATATACGCGCAGCTTTGCGGAGTATTGGGCCAGTCGTGACATTTTCTGGCAGCGTGGCGGAAATTACCCGGTAGGCGCGGTATTTATGCCGGAAACGTTTATGTCCCGCGAAGAGCATTGTCGCACCGCCATTTTCAACGAATTTTACCAGCCGCAGCGCATTGAAGCGATGATGCGAACGAACCTGCTGGTCGAAGGTACCGTTTCGACGGTGGTTACGGTAGGGCGCCGCTACTCGGAGGGCGATTTCGACGCAAGCGAGATCCGGCTCTTCGCTACTCTGATCCCGCACCTGCAGCGCGCCGTGCAGCTGCAGCTGCGCCTCGCCAGTGTCGATGGGCCATCGACGAGTTCGGCCGAGATGCTGAACCGGCTGCACCAGGGCGTGCTGCTGGTCGACGCGGGTGCGAGGGTGATCTTTGCCAACAACGCTGCCGAAAGGATGCTTCTGGCCGGTGGCGGTCTGTTCCTCGGGCGCGATGCTGTGCGCGCCGAAACCTCGGGCGAAACACGGCTGTTACGCAGACTTATCGCCGATTGCGCCGAGCCGAAAGACGAGCTTGGCGGCGCCGGCGGGCGCCTACGGCTCTCCCGCGAGGACCGGGCGCCCTTGACAGTGCTCGTCATACCGCAACGTGCGCGGCGCACCTGGATCGATGTCGTTCGGCCGCGAGCGATCCTGTTCATCACGGATCCGGAGGAGGCTGCCCTCGTCCGCCGCGAAACCCTTCGCCAGGATTTCGGGCTGACCCCGGCGGAAGCCGGGTTCACCCGCGAGATATTGAAGGCTCATGGAGTGCAGGCGGCGGGGGACCGGCTCGGCATCTCATTGGCAACGGCACGCACCCACCTCGCCCATGTGTTCGACAAGACCGGTACCCATCGTCAGGCCGAGCTCGTCCGCCTGATCCTGCAAAGCGAGCCGACTGTACGCGAAGGTTAACATGAGGTGGACCCGAAAATGAGACAGTAGGCTAAGGTGGAGCCCTGCCCCTAGAAAGCGCCGGTGGCGTGTGGCCAACGTACTGTGTGTTACCCCGCCGGTTCGGCGAGCCGCCATCATCACCGTCGGCTGTGGCGAAAAAGACGCCGCGGAACCGGTAATCGATCATTTGACCAATGGTGGCCCAGTAAACGGCGCAGAAATGGCCGATGTTGGGCGGACGGTATTTCCGCCGCAATCAAACAAGCCGCGGGATGAGCCGACCTCTGGGAATAATGCGCTCGCCTCGTCCGAGCACATTTCGACCGAGTCGCAGCCAAACAAACCTGGGCAACAGCGCGAGCCGGCTGAGCCTGAGATGCTGGTGCCGACGCGCGGGCCCAACGGCATCCGGCGGGTGCCATTACCGAAGCGCTGAGGCTGGTCCGGCATTAACGCTTCTGCGTTATCTACCCGAGGGTCGTGCAAACGAACTCGGTGCTGTCCGAGCCCGACACGAACAGCTGGCGCAGCACACTGGCGAAAGCCGCGCGCTCGACAGCAAACTCAGCGCCACGCCCTCGCAGTAGCGCACTCAGCACTGCACCAATTCCGAGCCGCTGCCAGATCGGCTCGAACACCAGCGGCCCGCCGAAGATGGCGTTGCTGTGGAAAATTAGCGTCAAGGGCTGAGTGGCTGTGACGCCCCCTTCGATGACTTTACTGGTAGTGATCCCGGGGCAAAGCGAAGGGAACGGCGGCGCAGGGGGCGCACAGAAGCCGACGCCGATCGCCGACCGCGGCGACGCCGATCTCCTTCATATCGTTTGCGGTCAGGTCCGGCAGCACGTCCCAATTGATTGCGTTTTCGGCAAAGGTGGGCGCGTATCGCCCGAGGCCGAGGCCGCGTAGGCACTCGTCAATGTCCACGGGTTTATTTTCCTCCCTCCCCCCAGCTATCCGACGATCGTGCGACGGGCTAAGCGGGACCTCGGCGTTCTTCGCGACGAATGTCGTGCTCTAGGATCGTTTGACGCGGCCGAGCCTCATCGTCGTGCGGCGAGCGGCGGTGAGTTGGTCACGCCGAGAGACTGGTTCCCGTTGACCGGCAGAGCCTTGCGTCCTTCATCGTAACCAACCGTCAACCATGATCTGGCATGAAGATCGCCATGCAGACGATTATCATCCGCCGATGCCACGACGTAATCCCGAAGACATCGGATCTCGGTGCCATTAAGGCCGACCTGGAGTTCCTCATCGAATGGGTCACGCGATTCCGCAAGGAGCAAGCCCTCAAGCCGCTCTACACGATGATTGGAAGCGCCGCGATCGTCATCGCCTGGATCGAGCTTTTCTGGCGACACTGCCTGTGAGAGTTAATCTTGCTCGCGGTCTCCGCCGCATCTGGGTAATCGGAACCGCTTTGTGGATACCGTATTCGATATACTATTATCGCATCACATGTTCTTTCTATTTCTATCCTAAATTTATCCGATGCCCGAGTCTACATGGTGATATCGATTATACTACAAATCAGTATTATGTTCAATATTTCGTGACTTTGATTGAAAAGGCGATTGGCGTTCCGATTTTGGTTTTTGTTCTTGGAACCGTGGTACTCTGGGTCGGACGATGGGTAGCCAAAGGGTTTCGGCCATCCCAGCCTCAGGCTGGTGAGTAGACGAGCGTCCCCACGTGGAAATTGTTTTGCCATTTACGGCTTGGGGTCTTCATCTCGACAGTGGTGCCGGTGATCCCGTGGGCCAAGGGCCTTTGACAACGGGCTGTTCGTTCGTCGCCATGGTCATCTTGTCGCTCGCTTGTAGCGCAGGCCCGCTTTCAGCGAGAGAGTATCGATCCCATGCGGTGACACGGGAGTTCCAGCGCGAGCACCCATGCCCTTCAACGGGCCAGACTAGCGGTGCTTGTCCCGGCTATCGAAAAGATCATGTCGTGCCCCTCGACTGCGGCGGTCCCGATGCAGTCTCCAATCTCCAATGGCAGACTGTCCTCGACGCCAAGGCCAAAGACATGTGGGAGCGGAGAGCCTGCGCTCGCTAATTCCGCCTGGACCAAACCTATTCTTAACGCTGCCGCTCATCCTATTGGGCATGAGTCGGCTTACCTCCCCAGCCAAGGCCGCTGCCGTAATAATCGGCATCCTGTTTTTGGGCGGCGTCGCGCACGTCGCCTATGCGGAGCAGAGGCCGGGCGACTGCGGCTACTATATCAACAGCAATGGACATCAGGTGCCGAGTCCATGCGGTAACTCAAAGACCGATGCGCCGCCACCAAGGGCGACCGCAATATGCCACGATGGCACCTATAGCTTCAGCGAACATCCCTATGCGGGCGGAACGTGCTCTCACCATGGAGGCGTCGAGAGCCATTTGACTCGATAATCGCGGCGGCCCAGGAGACCCCATCTGCCCGCGCTGGCTTTGCACGGTCATCGCTTTCTGACCGACCATTGCTTTTCCTGACCTGAAAATCGCCAAAAATTGCGGCCCTCAGAATGACCCAACCCTTCTCGACAAAGCCTTCCTTTAATAAAGCTACAGCCCCGGTTTGGTGTTCAGATGAGCGATCCGCCCAAGAACGAGATCCAGAAAATAAATGCGATTGAAGGGCGACGTGTAAACGTGAGACAGGCTCGGCGCGTCGGGATGGATGTTTCCAGAAGACAGAAAGGAGTCAGCAACAACGAGTAGCCAACATTCATCACATTTGTGGAGACAGGCATCATACATCTTGCTTTTTTTGGTAATCGTATCCTGAAATCGCTTGATCGCGTTATACTGGATCGCATTGTATTCCAGCCAACGCCAATTGTGGCGATCAACCGGACCGACTCGGTTGATCTGAATGAGGTCTACCTGTCGGGGTTGGCCCGGTCGCCAATCGCAGTCAACCGAACATCCCTGCGCAGGCATATGCGTTCCAACAAATAACGCGATGTTCTCAGCTATGCCTTGCTTTTCTGCTTTGGTGAGAAAACGTCGCTTGGCACCCGTGGTTCGTCTAAGATAAGGTGGGTTGAAGAATAGGGTCACATGAGCCGGTGGTAGTCCCAAGCATTCAGCGTGTCGTTTCGCCGCTGTCGTGATAAGATCTTTCGTCGCCTCATCGCTCTGCTCAGCGGTTTCGTCCGTGCCATCTTTCTTGAAACCTGTATGTGTTCAATCCCGATCTTCCGTCCAGTTGGAGTTCGGACAAGGAAATCGGGTGTTTCACTGTCGATGAACTCTCCCCCAGGAAAATCTTTGCACAAATAACGAAAGCTATGAAGGTGTCGGCGTTCGACTTTCTTCTGACGTTTGATTGGCGGAGTGTTCATCTATTTTTCTCATCGGTGGGATCGTGACAGGACGATGAGAAAGAGGAGTAGTGCAGCCACGAATAGAGAGACAAGAGAGACATAGGGATGTAAACTATTTTGTTGCTTTGGTCGGATTAGCACTGACGGATCTTCGATCCGCGCGCCAGTAACGCCTTTATCCATCAACAATTCAAGTTCGTGTTTACCCACGCGAACAATCTGCGCGAGCCGTCCGGTATGCGATCCCGCTGACCGTAAATGTACCAGCATAACTGGCACCTGCGCGCGCACTGCTTCTACCACAATGGTTTTCTCGACCTCCTGGATGTGGCTGAGAAGCATCTGTTTGACCGATACATCACCCGCAGAGAGCCAATTAAATCGGCGTTCCAGGCTCTCCGGTATCTTATGATTGACAACGAACTCGGTAATCTTTGATTGAGCAAGTTCGATGACGTCTTCTTCATCAGCATCGGCCCCAACTCTGATCCGATGTTTCGAACTCGGGCCAGCGTGGTGCCATAGACCTTCGACCAGCTTGTATTTGACGCCCAATGGCATTCGCGGTGGCAATAAGTTAAACAGCCGCGCTGCTACCTCTCCGCTCATCTGCACCCGATCGGCGCGCCATTTCGGGATCGTCTGGGTGGCATATTCGTGGGCTTTGCTGCCATACGTCCGCTGGTAGTCGTCCAGCACGGCAGAGAGTTCGACTGGCGGTAGGCTGAAGAAGTATGCCTTTACGGCCTGATCCATGCCGCCCAATTCGGCGGTTAGGCGTTTGGCGGCGGCAATGTGCGCCAACGCTCGTGCACGCCCATAGGAGCGGTTTCTCGACCTACCGCGTCGGCTGCGGTTCATCGGATCTATCGGCGGAAAGCCGCCAAAACGCGCCACAGCAGACCGACTTGCGGCACCGTATCGAAGCTCACGCGGACCTCATATCCGTCACCTCGAAGCGCGCGCTTGGCTTTCAGTTGGCTTCCGAGCGCCTTTAGCTCTCGGCCTCGGTTCACGAAATCTCGAACAACGGTATAAGCCTCATCGACGATACGGTCGATCAGCGCTGGCTCAAGGCTTTTCTTCTCAGCGATTCGACGAAGGTTCTCGATTTCCGCATCAACATCTGTGTTCGGTGTCGCGCGGATTGAAGCCCGCAACATCTCCGTCAATGCCCATGCGCGACAATGGCAATGACGATTAAGACGACCGCTGCGATGGCGGCAAAGATGTAGTAAGGGGTCCAGTTCGTTTCCCTGCCGGTCTGGGTCGGCGACAGCTTACCTTGACCGGCAGTCTCGGTATTTCCCATGATAATTTCAGTGCGGCCTACCGCCGTCGTCTGCGTATGAGTAACGGTGACCGAGTTACCATCCTGTGAGACCTTCCGGCCGATTTGCAGTCGGAGCTATTAAGGGTTCGACGCGAAATTCAAACCATCTTCGGTCGTTATTTCGCCGAGTGGCAAGCATTGACGCCGATGCCGACTTATGCAGGCAACCCCCCAATACTTGTTCCAAACGGATATCAGGCCCAACGGATACTAGTGGTCTGCTTAATTTCGACGAGAGCATATCCGTGTTCCAGAACACTGCCTGCGCCGCCTGCCATATGCCGTACGCCGCCTTTGGCGGGCCGATCCCGTCCGAAAATTTGACGACTGCCGCGTATGTCGGATCGTTTCGCGATCGGGCCGCTAAGCGGACGCCGCAGCGGTACACATATTCACACACGTTCCCCGTGCTCAACTTCAATACAACACAGCAACTGTTCTTTGGCGGAAATTTCTGGGACGGACGTGCAACCGGATTGAAGCTGCAGGCTCCCGACGCCGAACAGGCTCAGGGCCCTCCGGTCGATCCGCTGGAAATGGGTTTCGCCGACACGGCTTGCATCGCGTTTCGGCTACTCTCGGCACCGTACCGACAGCTGTTTGAGCTGGTGTGGGCGTCGACTTCGACATCCGTTTCCCGGCCAACACTGCTGAGATCTGCGCCATCCCTAATGGGGCAAGGAGGTTCCAAGGGAGCGCGACGCCAATCGCGCTGAGCCCGACCGACCGCACCAAGGCAACCAACATTTATGATCACTGGGGGCAGTCCCTTTCATTCCTCGAACGATCAGTGGATGTCAGCCCCTTCAACTCGAAATTCGACTGGTTCCTAAAGCCCAATTCTGGCGTCACGCTGACGGCGGACGAAATGGCCGGGTACAACCTCTTCAACGGCAAAGGCAACTGCAACTCTTGCCACGTTGACGGCAGATCCACCCTTCTTACGGCCGGCCAGACCGACACCGGCAACACCGCCAGCGTACAGCCTCTGTTCACCTGCCACGGCCTCGCCAATGAAGGCCTGCCGCTCAATCCCAGGCTTCCTCTCTTTTATGAGAGCGTTCCGGATCGTTTCGGGTTTACGCCCAATCCCGACGGCATGCGCTATCGAGATTTGGGGATCGGCACTTTCCTGAGGAGCGGCCCGCAAACCTTTCCCGATCCCAACCAGCCGGACTGGCTACACCTTGCGCCGATGGTGGACGGCCAACAACAGGTGATGACGGCCCGCGATGTGGCGCTGACACCGCCGCAATGCCCGACCACCGAGGCCGGTCAGGTCGACGCCAACGGGAAGCCGATACCGTATTTCCAGAAGGCGTTTTTTCACAACGGCTACATCAAGAGCCTGAAGCAACTCGTCCATTTCTACAATACGCGCGACGTCGGTAATTTCGAGTTCAACGTCACGTCGGGACACTGCCCGGCCGGTACCACGGAAAAGGTGGACTGCTGGCCGATGAAGGAGGTTCCGCAAAACCTCGACATGACCATCGGTATGCTCGGCTTGACGGATCAGGAGGAAAACCAGATCGTCGCATTCCTGCAAACGCTGACCGACGGTTTCGACCCAAACAACCCGACTGTCAGCACCTACAAGAACATCGATACCTTTACCGGTCAGTGCATCACCACCGCGCCCGGTGTTACGGCATCGACCCAAGGCAATGAGACCCTCACCCCTACTTGGAGTCTTACTCAATTCCCCTGCGCAGCGGATATCTGCAATGTCCCGCCGCTGCCCTCGATGCCAATCCCGTAGGCCCGGGACCTGTATGGGGCCGCGCGGCCCCCAGACTCCCGTTGGATTCTTCCAAAGGGACAGCAATTCGGGTGTGTTCGATGAATAGACTGCTCATAAAGCTGGCGATCACCGCCGCGGCCGGCGGCCTGTTCTTCTCCAATCCGACCTTCGGTCAGATCCCTCCTCCGCAAAAGCGAGCTGAGCACGTCGAGATCACCAAAGCGCCGGAGCTCGAATCGGCCCATGACGACACGGCCATTGCATTACGGGACGGATCCCGAGGATTTGAGCCAGACGGCGAGAAATCCCATCCGGCTCAACCGGACCCACCCGGAGACGATTTTCCGGGTTCGCATGCAGGATCTGAAGCCTCAGACGACCTATTACTACAAGGTGACCTCAATCGGCAGCAGCGGCGCGAGCGATGGGGTGGAGAGCGCTGTCAACCAGTTCACCACACCGGCGCCCGGCGAGAGGATCCTAAATTACCGAGCGGATAGTAGCTTACCCCCAGCCTACAGAACGGCAACCCCTCAGCCAAAATAACGGTAACCAGCGGGGGGCACGATGGATTACGAGGGCTTCTGGAAAACGCGTTTGGGCACATTGCGCGCCGAGGGGCGATATCGCGTCTTCGCCGATATCGAGCGGCGCTGCGGCCGTTTTCCGCGCGCCTTCGATCACCGGATCGGCGCCGAGGTCACCGTCTGGTGCTCGAGGCGGCCGTGTGGGTGGCCCCGCGCGCGGGCGCGCGCGATGGCTGCGGGGCGCATCTCGAAGGCCAGCGGCGACCGCGCAACGGCACGGCCGTTGGAAAGGATGTGGGCAGGGAGGGGGCGCGTAAAAATGAGGGGAACAACCCCATGCACTCTCAGGTGTTATTCGGCTCCCTGCGCCATATGTTCGGCACGTTGCTGCACGACGACGAGGACGCGATTGAGCCGGCGGCGTGGACCGAGTACCTGCGCTGCTTCCGGCACTCGGAGACGATCCGCGCGACCTGCGACGAATACCGCGCCGGCGCATCGATCGACCTCGTCCACGACCGCGCCGACCTTTCGCAGAAGGTCAGGGTACCGATGCAGCACCGGGACGGACAAGAAGAAGCGCGGTCGGCAGGCAATCCAGTGCTGGCCCCCGGCTTCCGCCGTGACAGGCCCGCTGGGCACATTCTGACATGCAGGCCTATTTTTTTGTCGCCATTGTGATCTGGTTCACATTGACGAGCAGCAAAGGAGACTAGATTTGCTGTCATTGGCACGCATTAGCTGTTGTCAATTCTAGTTAAAGACAGGGAATCAAGTAGAAGTCCAGCGGTCGCGTTACGCGCTACGACTAAGCCGATAAGAGGACCCGATGATACTGATCACGATCGATGAGCACCCACTGCGATCGGATGCCTTTGATAAGTTCCTGGCTGGCATGGCGATCGAGGCGGAGTGCTGCACGGCAATACTCCGGGCAGATTACGCGCACCGCCTCAGCCTGCCGGTTTGCGCGGAAGACGGTATCCCATGCGGCCATTGCACTGAGTGTCAGCCAGGGGCCGCGGGGCCGGCGGTTACGCACGACAGCAGCCGGGACGGCAGCGATGACGGCCCGACCACGATGGAACGGCTACAGGCTTTGCACGACCACATGGACGCACTCAACGCGCACTACGCCGAGCTGCGCCAAGCCGGACGTCTCAAGGAGACAACAAACCAGCCGTAATGCCGGGCGGCAGCGAGGCTCGCTGACATCGGAGGAGAGACGGACGCGTCCACACATCTCAAAACCATATCCTGTCCATGTCGCGGGTCGAAGGGGCTGGACATCGATCGACGTGCAGCCGATTCTCTACCCGGGGGTGAGGGAGCGCGCGGTACAGTTGCGATTTTTCATCAACGCTACCCATACCGAAGACCAGATCCGGCGAACGATCGGCATCGTCGACGAGGAGTGGCGCCGGGTTTGCGGCCGGCCCGGCTGAACGGCCCCGACCGCCCAATCGCAGCATTGAAAGGTGCCGGAAATGACTGGCGACATCTGCAAAGTGCTGATGATATTCCCGCGCTTCAATACCGATTCGTTTTGGAACTATCGGGCGGCCTGCGAATTGACCGGCGCGCGCTATCCGGCGGCGCCGCTTGGCCTGATTACCGTCGCCGCCCTGCTCCCGAAATCCTGGGAGGTGCGGCTCGTCAATCGCAATACCGAAACCCTGACCGAGGCCGACCTCGAATGGGCCGATCTGGTGATGACCGGAGGAATGCTGTTTCAGCAGCCTGATAGTTTGAGCATCATCGACATGTGCCGCGCCCGGGGCACGCCGATCGTGGTCGGCGGGCCCGATGTCACCTCGACGCCGGATATTTATAGCCGCGCAAACTTCCGGGTTCTCGGCGAGGCCGAGGAGATCATGGAGGATTTTGTTGCTGCCTGGCGGAGCGGGGCCGAGCAGGGCGTCTTTCACGCGCCGATGGGGCAGACCGACGTCACGAAGAGCCCGACGCCGCGCTTCGATCTCCTGAAACTTGAGGATTATCTCCACGTCGGCGTCCAGTTCGAGCTGTATGGGCGTGTGCCGCGAACCAAGACGAATGCGCAGATTCTGGCCGAACTCGACGCCCTATACGCGCTCGGCTATCGCGGGCATGTCGATTTTGTCGACGACAACCTGATTGGCAACAAAAGGGCTCTCAAGAAATTTCTGCCGGATTTACAGGAATGGATGAACAAGAAGAAATTTCCCGTTCGAATTTTCGACTGAAGCGTCAATAAATCTGGCCGACGATTCTGAATTGCTCAGCGCCCTGGCCGCAGCGAATTTATTTGCAATCTTCGTTGGGATCGAGAGCCCTGATACCGATACTCTGGTCGCGACGCGCAAGAAGCAGAACACCCGGCGCAGCCTGCAGGAGAGCATCTACAAAATCTACGATGCGGGCATTTTCGTGTTCGCCGGTTTCATCGTCGGCTTTGACAGCGAGCAGGGCAACATTGCCGAAGGGATGATCGAGTGCATCGAGGATACGGCGATCCCGGTGTGCACGGTTGGGTTGCTGTACGCGCTGCCGGCGACACAATTGGGACGCCGGCTGTTGCACGAGGGACGCCTCTTTCCCGGTTATGACATGCCCAGCGCGCAGGAGGGCGATCAATGCACGACTGGTCTCAACTTCGAAACAAAACGGCCGCGCCGTGACGTGCTCGCGGATTATCGGGCGGTGCTGGAGGCAGTCTATGATCCGGCCGCCTATTTCGGCCGTGTGCGACGCGTAGGCCGCATGCTCAGTCGCGGGAAGCGCCGGCTCGAGGCACCACCATCGCATGTATTTCGCGACCTGCTTCTGTTGGGCCGGCTGGTTTGGCGCTTACCTGATGCGGGTCCTGGTACGGCAAGGCAATTCTGGAGGACCATACTCGACTGCGCCATTCATAACCCCCCGGCCTTACCGTTTATGGTTATGTTGAGCGCCCTCTATTTGCATCACGGCCCATTCTCGCGACAAGTGATCGCCCAGATTGATCGGCAGATCGAAGATATCGACCTCGGTCGTTGGAGTACGCCTCGGCTTGCGCCAGCCGAGGACAAGGAGCTCTCTGTCGCATAGATCGTCATGTGCTGGGCGGCGTTCCTACAGGGGCTTGGCATAGATGCGATAGAGCTTGTCGAGTTGCGCGCCGATCGCGTGGGCGTCGGCGACCATCGCCACCGGTTTGACCGGCTACATGCACCGGCGATCAGGGCATCGAAACGCTAATTCGCGATCGCCTAATCGCGGGCGTCGGTGAAATCCCCGACGCTCATCTATAGGATGCGCCCCCGAAAGTCAGGTTCGCAACAGGGGCGGACCACGATCCTATTCCTCGGATGTCAGGGGGCGGTAGAGCCCGCACAGGTTCGACCTGACGCACAAGCCCATTTCCTGCCCGCGATCCTCGCCGGCTCGATGCGCACCTTGACCTTTCCGCCGGAGCGCTCCCAATCAGCGGCGGCAGACCGGCACAGCTGACGGCAAAACAAGTAGGCACTGCCTCTCCTCTGGTGTCGGTGGCCGGGCGGGCAGTGGAGGCGGTCCCATCGACCCGGACTTCGCGGCTGAGAAGGCGTTGCGGGTCGCGCATGACCGCTAGGGTCGCGCACCACAGCAGGAACCATTGGTTAGCAGACTCACCGATGGAGGGGAGTGGATTCGAACTGTCGGTTCCGCTCAACTGCGTTCTGTAGCGGCACGGAAAGATCCGAGATGGAAGATGATGATGAGAGGCGGGCCTTCATCCGGGCTTTTGGGCAGCCGGCGCAGGGATTGCGACGTATCGCCAAGATCGGGCTCTGACCGGACGAAATGATTTCAGCCGGGGCTCACTTTTCCGTCAGCGACCACACGCCGCCCCAGTCGAGGCCGGGTGCGGTGGTACAAAACTGCGCGATGCGGCGGAGCAACGCCGTGCTCGGTCCGTCACCGGGCACGATCTCGAGACAACCCTCAAAGCCGGCGCGCGCCTCCCCCCAGTTCTTGCGCCGATAGGCGGCGAGTGCGGCGCCAAAGGCATCGCGCAGCGCCAAGCGCTCGCCACTGACTTCCCCTTTGCGACCGAGCAATTCGAAGATGCGTTGCGGCTCGGTCTTACCGACGACCAAGACCTGATCGATCTCGCGGGTCTCCACCAAATCGGCGGCGAAACGGTTGGTTCCTTCACTGACAAGCGCACGCGTGCCATAAGTCTTGTTGGCCGCCTCCAGGCGCGAGGCCAAATTGACGGTATCGCCGATCACCGTGTAGTTGCGCGTCTGCTCCGAACCGATATTGCCCACGACCACATCGCCGGCAGCGGATCAACAATTTGCGAAAGCCGCATCTACCCATCGCTGGGATGGATCCTAGCCAAATCGCGGGTCTGGCCGCAATATGATGGCCGCCGCGATATCGCTGGGCGCGGTGACCCGCTATAAAGGCGCGGAATAGGTACGCGAATTCAGGCGGACACCGAGCGCGAACGATCCCCGCCAGCGGGACAAAAGCGCGATAAAAAGATTATAAGCCTTTGAGACCCATAGCGTTTTATATCACCTATTTTGCGGATTTGTTGCTGCAGACTGCCGCGGAGGTAATTTATTAATCAACTGTAGATTGCTAACCCGGGTATTCGGTCAAGGGGTGATCCAAGGCGGTCCCAGCTGGCGAACTCAGCGGTGTAGGGTGCATGCGGTTGGTTGACCTGGATCAATGCGGACGAGCATCCGCCCGCGGGACAAAACATCGCGGAAAAGCTGGTGTCCTGTACGCGCCTGCTGATCTGAGCCGAGGGAGTCAACCGATGTTGATCGCAGACCCGTCGTCATGAACGACAGCCATTCGATAAAGCCGCACCTGACCCGCGAGCACTTGCTGGGATTACTGCATGGAATGATCCGCGTTCGTCGCTTTGAGGAAAAATGCGCCGAGCTTTACCAGCAGGAGAAAATCCGCGGGTTCATGCATCTCTACATCGGCGAGGAGGCGATCGCCGTCGGTGCGATGCAGGCTCTGGCGCCAGCCGACGCGGTGGTCACGACCTATCGCGAGCACGGCCATGCTCTCGCCCGCGGCGTGGCGATGGATGCGGTTATGGCCGAGATGTATGGCAAAGCCGAAGGCTGCAGTCACGGACGCGGCGGGTCGATGCATCTGTTCGACGCTGCGACCCGGTTCTACGGCGGCAACGCGATCGTCGGTGGCGGGCTGCCGCTCGCCGTCGGCCTGGCGCTGGCAGAGAAGATGCAGCAGCGCGACGGCATCGCCGCCTGTTTCTTTGGCGAAGGTGCGGTCGCCGAGGGCGAGTTCCACGAGAGCCTCAATCTGGCCGAGCTGTGGCGACTGCCGGTTCTGTTTGTCTGCGAGAACAACCTCTACGCCATGGGCACCCGGCTCGAGCGCTCGGAATCGCAGCCCGACATCCACATCAAGGCGCAGAGCTACAATGTCCCGGCGGAAGTCGTCGACG
>Ga0306926_10005346_pt1 | contig 13654 bp, 8 predicted proteins | sample flu12Cox44000178_FD_203759 | JGI IMG/M metagenome (GOLD analysis project Ga0306926, IMG submission 203759) | Lab enrichment of tropical soil microbial communities from Luquillo Experimental Forest, Puerto Rico - flux8day.12C.oxic.44.000.178 (v2)... | ecosystem: Environmental > Terrestrial > Soil... | reverse complement strand
CCCAGCAGGGATCGAGCCTTGAGGCGGCGCCGTCCGCAGATTGGCTCGAGGTTCTTACCGAGACCAGTTCAACCTACGCTCGCTTGCAGCTGCTCCTTCTTGGAACCAGCGCGCACACCACTCGGGTAGGCTGCAGCAATGGATCGCTCGGTGGTGCCGAGGAGGCGGCCGGCGAGTCTATTTCCCTGGGGTTCAGCGTGGCCCCGGCTCCTTCGCCGCGCCAAACACCGGGTAATCGATGTCGTCGATAAAGGCCTCGTCGCCTTCGGTCGGCAGCTGCTCGGCATGGCCGAGGGCACCCTGGATGTCGTTGCCCCAGACCTCGCGCGGCAGCTCGTAAAGGACCTCTACGCCATAGCCGTTCGGGTCGCTGATGTAGAGGCTGTGGGTCATGCCGTGATTGACGCGACGATGAAACTTGACCCCCTTGCTGCGTAGGAAGGCGAGCTGCTTGAGCCACGCTTCGCGGTTCGGCATCGTGATCGCAATATGATTGACCGCGACCGGCGTCTTGAACATGTCCCAATCCTTGGGCGGCGCCGGCAGATCCGGGTTCTCGCAGAGCGCGATGTCGTGGTGGTTCATCTGCCCGCTGTGGTCGCCGCTGTAGAAGCGCATCTTGCCGCCGCGCCGTAGCGATACGCCGACCTGCTTGAAACCGAGGATCTCGGTCCAGAACCGGTGCGATTCCTCGATGTCCCGCACGTTGATCACCAAATGATTGATGCCCGAGGGGGTCATCGCCTCCGTCGGGGTCGCCGGAACCACGGGAGATGTGCCGTCTGCCATTCTAACGCTCCACGATCCTGCAACAGATTTGTCGCCAACGCTAAAAATAAGAAAACGCAACCCGCTTCGCTAGTCGGCATTCGCTCGCACTTAGGTGTGGCAGCGGTTCACCGGCGATCGCCGCCGCGACCACATCCGGACGGGCGGCCCCCTTCCCGATCGGAGCCGAGACAGTGCGCGGCAATATTCACTTCAATGGGGCAATATCGGGCCCGGCGGCCAGGGCGGCGGATAGACCGGGGAATATGCGTAAGCGGGCGGGGCGCCAGGAAAATACCCGTAAGGAAAAGGCAATGGTGCGGGTGGCGGGGTCGTAGCGTTTGCAACCTGTGGAACAGTGTCCCTCTTTCGATGCTCGCCATCGCCAACTGCGCGCTGACTGAAGAGTTTCTGGCCCCGCGCGCCGCGCGCAAAACGGTTAGCGGCTATGCCGGTCGTTACCCCGCTGGTGCAGTTGCGCTGCATGCGTAGTGCTATCCGTTCGTGGATGCGGCCGCGGCAGCCCGGGGTGCGATGCCGCGCTCGGCCCGGCCTCCGGCCATTGCAGCCCGGGCCCCGACGGAGCGGCCGGAAGCGGCGGTGGCAACGGGGCGCTCGCCGTCGGGCGTGTGGTGCAGCGCCACATTCTGTATCTGGGCGAGATCAACTCGACGCAGGAACTGGCGTGGCAGCGCTCGATTGAGGTGATAGAAACCGGAACGGCACAGCCGCGCACGCTGTCTCTGTTTCCGGAGGGATCGCTGCGACGGCCTGCTGCCGGACTCCTCAATCGTCCGACTGAAGCTGTCACACATCCGGCTGCGGCGGCCGCGGCAATGGGGTGCCTGCTGGCTGGCGCTGGAACTGTGGCGGGAGCTGGGGTTCGACCGGTTCGGGCGGAACGGCTGGATCCGAGCCGCACCTGCTGGGACCAGGTGTTATTCGTGCGGGTGGCCTATCGCCTGCTGGCGCCGGGCAGCGAATGGCGGCTGCACCGCGAATGGTTTGAGCGCACGGCCCTGGCCGATCTCTTGGGCGAGGATGGCGGGCTGGCCGAGAGCCACAAGCTCTACCGCTGCCACGACCGATTGCTGGAACACAAACCGGCGGTGTTCACGCATCTGACTGCACGCCGGCGCGACCTGTTCAATGTCTCGTTTGACGTGTTGCTCTATGACCGAAGCAGCACCTACTTCGAGAGCGACCCGCCGTTTCCGGAAGCCGACAAGCGGCGCTACGGCCCCTCACGCGACCACCGTAGCGACTGTGCAGGTAATCATCGCGCTGGTGGTGACGGAAGGGCTGCCGCTCGCCTACGAGGTGCTGCCGGGCAACACCAAAGACGACACGACGCTGCGCGGTTTCCTCGACCGCATCGAGCGGCAATACGGCAAGGCGCGACGCATCTGGCTGATGGACCGCGGCGTGCCGACCGAAGCGGTGCTGGCTGAGATGCGCGCCGCCGATCCGCCGGTGCAGTATCTGGTCGGTACGCCAAAAGGGCGGCTGACCCGGTTGGAGAAGGCTCTGACCGACAAGCCCTGGCACGATGCCCGGCCGGGGGTGCAAGTCAAACTGTTGCCCCAAGATGGCGAGCTCTACGTCTTTGCCCACAGCGCCGACCGGGTCGCCAAGGAAGGGGCGATCCGCCGCCGCCAGCTGAAATGGTTGTGGACGCGGCTCAAGCAACTCGCCGGTATGAAGCTGACGCGCGAGGAGTTGCTGATGCGGCCGGCGCCGCCCGCAAGCAAGCGCGGACGGCGTGGCGCCTTCTCGCCGTCGAGGTGGCCAAGGACAACGCCGCCTTCAGCTACCGCCTCGATCGCGACAAGCTGCGCCGGGCCCGGCGGCGCGAAGGGCGCTATCTCTTGCGCACCAATCTCACCGACGACGATCCGGCGCGGCTGTGGGGCTTATATCTCCAGCTCGTCAGTATCGAGGCGGCGTTCCGAAACCTCAAAGGCGACCTCGCCATTCGGCCGGTCTTTCACCAGCACCAGACGCGCATCGAGACGCACATCTTTATCGCCTTTCTCGCCTATTGCCTCCCCGTCACGCTCGACCGGCGGCTGCATGCGCTGGCTCCCGGCCTGACGCCGCGCAGCGCCGTCGAAAGTTCGCCGCCGTGCAGATGATCGATCTGCACGTCCCGACCACCGACGGCCGCGAGTTGCTCTTGACCCGCTACCCCACGCCGGAGCCCGAACTGGCGCTTCTGCTCCACAAACTCAAATTCGTCCTGCCCGATCAGCCAAAGCCTCAAATCACCGCCTTGCCGAGCCCGCCAGACACCCTGCCGTAGTGCCGACCTGGAAAACAACTACTTAGCCTTTTCCGACCCTGCCAATCGGCGAAGTTCGGCTAGCATAGACCACATCGGCCGGCACGTCGATCAAGGTCCTCCTCGATACGTCGAGTGAGGCGCCGAGCGTTGCGTTCGACGGCCCCAAAAGCGCAATTCGGCGGCGACGAGCCTCGGCGTCGACCGCGGCTATCCCTTTCGTGCCTCCGCGATGAGATCCTTCAGGGCGCCGAGGTCCATCGCACCGGGAACTATGTGGTCGCCGATTATGAACCCGGGCGTGCCGCGAATATCGAGGGCGTTGGCGAGAGCCAGATTGGCCTTCAATGCCCGGTCGATCTCCGGCGCCGCCATGTCCTGCTTGAGCCGGTCGACATCAAGCCCGACCGAACCCGCGACCTGATAAACCACCTCGTCCGTAATCTGACCCTTGGTTGCCATCATCGCGGCGTGAAAGGCTTCGTATTTGCCCTGCAGCCGGGCGGCGAGTGCAGCATGGGCCGCAGTCACAGACGGGGCGCCGAGAACGGGCATTTCCTTATAGATAAATCGTAGGTTACGGTCCTGATCGAGCAGAGCCTGAAGCGAGGGTTGCACCTGTTTGCAATAAGGACAGCGGTAATCGAAAAACTCGACAATGGTGACATCGCCCTGGGGATTGCCCCCTACCGGGGTCGCCGGATCATCAAACACCTCGCCCCGCCGATCCTTCAGCACCAGGGCCGCCTTGGCGTCGGCATCGCGGCTGGCCTTGTCCTCGGCCGCCCGCAGCGCCTCGATCAAGACATCAGGGTTCTGCATCAGGTAGTCGTGAATGATCCCTTCGATCGCCTGGCGCTGTTCGGGCGTAATTTCAGCGGCTGTGATCGAGCAGGGAAGCGCGACGGCGAGAAGTGCGCAAACCAGCACCGGTGCCATGTACGGCGCGCGGAGTTGCATGGCGATAGTACTCCTATATGCGTTTATATGCGTTGGATAGGCCGACAGCGATCAGCGCGAGTTCGCCACTCCGCTTGCCGAGTCTTCGATATGCTCCGCCTCGACACGGATATTCTCGGCACGGTTATAAGCGGCTGAGTTCTTCGGCAACAGCGCCTTGGCGCGGAGGGCCTGCTGTTGGGCGTCCTTTTTCTTTCCGGAGGCGAGCCCTTCCTCGGCCAGCGCTAAAGCGGCCATACCGATCTGATTGTCGCGCCCGTAGGCTGTCGCCAGCAAATGCCAGCCTTGGGTTTCCTTGTCCCCCTCGCTGCGCAAAGCATCTTTCAGATAGGCAATCGCGCGCTTGTTTTGTTTCGGATCATTCGACTCCACATAGACTTGGGCGAGCGATATGCGCAGCAATGCCGCATTCGGAGCGAGGCGAACGGCATCTTCGTAGGGCTGGACCGCGTCCGCAATACGCCCGTTCTCGAACAGCATCTGTCCTTTGAGCTCGCGAAAATATGGATCTTGCGGGAAGTCTTTTATCAATCCGTCGATGGTCGGGAGCGCCTTGTCCAGCTGCGGGATTCGGTAATAGGCGATCGCGCGTGCGTAGCGCGCGAGCACCGACTGATCCGTCTCGGGATAGGCCCTGAGCGTCGAGGAGGGAGGCGAGAGAAAGGCATCGAGCTTGACCTTTATCCGCTTCAGCAAGTCGATATTGGTCTGGGTATCGGGAACGTTGGAGAAACGCGAATGCTCGACATGGTTGCGGACGTAGTCGATGCGCTCAGCGGTCAGCGGATGCGTGCGCAGATAGGGGTCCTCCCGGATGCCGGAGAGCATTTCCTCCCCCTGCAAAATCTGGAAGAACTGAAGCAGACCCCGCGCGGACTGCCCGGTCGCATCGAGATAGGTCATGGCCGCATGATCAGCCGCGGCTTCCTGGGTGATCGAATATTGCATGAAGGCGCGTTCCGCCACGCCCTCTGCGGGCAACATCGCCGCGGCGCCGCCACTGCCCTTCGCCGCCACGGTCGCCGCGGCGCCGAGCACCATCGCGATGATCCCTTCGATGCTGGCGTTGCGTACTGCGTCCTGAAAGCGTGTCAAATGCCCGCCGGCGATATGGCCCGTCTCGTGTGCGAGTACTCCGATCAGCTGGTTCGGAGTTTGGGCACGCATCAGCAAACCAGTGTTGATGAACTCGTTCTGTCCTCCCGCGACGAAGGAATTGATCTGCTTGTCCTCGACGAGATAGACGTGCAGTGCATTCGGGTTCAGCCCTGCCGCCTTCCAAATCGGGGTCATCATCGTCTGAATGTCGGCTTCGATCTCGGTATCCCGAATAAAGCTCTGGCCTGCTGCGGCAACCTGGCCAAACCCGAGATGTGCCGCCAGAACGACTGCGGCCAACCTGAAAAACCGCGCGGTCACAAGCGAGCCTTCACTAACCAATCGGTGTCGGCCTTCCTGCCTTAGTCTTCGCCAGCGTAGCGGCAAAGACGAACCACCCCAGAATAGAAATGCGGCGAGGACGGGGCAAGCTTGTTGGCACCACCTCGCCGTCTTGTCGATTCGCGCTACGGCTGGATCAATCGTTGCCACCAACCCCGTCGCGGGGTCGACGATTTTTCGCTCCCCGTCACGACCGGATGCTCCGGCTCCGCCCGCCCGGCGTCAGTGGAAAATGCCGCTTCCGGAGTTCGCTCTGTCTCGCTCGTGGAGGATGGGTGCTGCTCGTCGGAGCCGTGCCCCTCGTCGATCGCATGATGCGACGCTGCCAAATCGCCCTCTCCACGTTTCTCCTCTGGGTTTGCAACCGGGTCGAGCACCGGTGCGCCGCTCTCGCGCGTCCCAATCTCCGCACCGCCTATCCCCCCGGCTGCGCGCGCAGGGCCTGCCATCGGTGCTTGCCCGAGTTCGCCGATATCGGAAGCAGGCCAAATCTGGACAATCTCGGATGCCGGACGCGGTTCCTCGAAGAGGGGCTCGAAATCGCTCTCGCGTCGTCCTCGCCGCCTCCCGCCGCGGCGGCCACGGCGGCGCCGGCGCCCCTCTGCTTCATTCTCTTCATCGGCACTGCCTTCGCCACCCGCTCGATCGTCTACCGGGGCGAGTTCTGCCGTCACCTCTGCAGCCTCCTCGACCACCTTTGATCGTCCAGCAGAGGCAGAAACCGGCTCCTCGTCGCGGCGTTTCCGCCGCCGGCGCCGGCGGCGGCTGCGACCGCGCTCCTCTTCGTCCGGTTGCTCCCGACGGTCGGCTTCTGCGGTCTCTACTTCTCGTTCGTTCTCGTCCTCCTCCCCTTCCTCTTCGATATGGGGCGCCTGGGTCAGCGGGGGTGTCGACGACACCGCCGCCTCGGGTGGGCCGTAAGCACGCAGCCGTTCGAGCCGGAAGGCTGGCGGGATCAGCGCGTCGTCGCGCGCCACCATCACTCTCAGATTGTAGCGCGTCTCGAGCTGCACCAGCGAATCGCGCTTCTGGTTGAGGATATAGAGCGCCACCGCAGTCGGCACGTAGACGCAAATCTCTGCCGAGCGCCGGCGCATGCCCTCTTCCTCGATCGAGCGCAGCACGTAGAGCGCCGTCGATTCGGTCGATCTGATGAAGCCGGTGCCGCCGCAATGCGGACACGGCTGCGTCGAGGTCTCGACCAGCGATGGACGCAACCGCTGGCGCGACATCTCGAGAAGGCCGAAAGGGCTGATCCGGCCGACCTGGATCCGGGCACGATCGTTCTTCAGCGCCTCCTTTAGCCGCCGTTCGACCGCTACCTGATTGCGGTTCTCCTCCATGTCGATAAAGTCGATCACGATGAGCCCCGCAAGATCGCGCAGGCGGAGCTGGCGGGCGATTTCTTCTGCCGCCTCGAGATTGGTCCGAACTGCTGTCTCTTCGATATTGCGGTCGCGCGTCGACCTCCCCGAGTTGACGTCGATCGCGACCAGTGCCTCGGCCTGATTGATCACCACGTAGCCGCCCGAGCGGAGCTGGACGATCGGCGAATGGATCGCGTCGATCTGGCTTTCGACTTGGAAGCGGTGCAGCAGCCCGATCTCTACATCGCGATAGGGCTGGACCCGCCGGGCATGGCTCGGCATCAGCATCTTCATGAACGCCTTTGCCGTGCGGTAGCCTTCCTCTCCCTCCACCAAGACTTCGTCGATGTCACGCGTATAGAGGTCCCGGATCGACCGCTTGATCAGGTTCCCCTCTTCGTAGATTCGGGCCGGTGCCGTGGACCGGAGGGTCAAATCGCGGATCTCGTTCCATAAACGCAGCAAATATTCATAGTCGCGCTTGATCTCTGCCTTCGAACGCTCGGCACCGGCAGTGCGTACGATCACCCCCATCCCCTCGGGAATATCGAGCTCCTCGAGGACATCCTTCAACCGGCGGCGGTCGGTTAAGCTGGTAATCTTGCGCGATACCCCGCCTCCGCGGGCCGTGTTCGGCATCAGCACGCAATATCGCCCGGCCAGCGACAAGTAGGTGGTAAGTGCGGCGCCCTTGGTGCCGCGCTCCTCCTTGGAAACCTGGACGAGCATGATCTGGCGTCGTTTGATCACCTCCTGTATCTTGTAGTGGCGAATGGTGCGCGAACGCTGCCGTTCGTCCTCTTCGAGTTCGTCTCCGTCGATCGTCTCGATGGTCTCGCTTTCTCCGCCCTCGCGGTCGCTGTCTGCGGGCAACCCGGCCGCTGCAGAGACCTCGGTGCCGGTCTCCGCGGTAATTTTTCCGGAGGTCTCGTAGCTGGCAGCAAGGTGGTCCCAAGGTGCTGCTGAAGGCGGCTCGTCGAGACCAACTGGAACGCTTTCGACCCAGACTGCCAGCTGCGCAGCCGGTTGAGACATCGTGGCAGCCGGCTGCGGCGCTGGCGTGTCGCGGATCGGCGCAAGATCGTCCCACGGCAGCCCGGTCAGGATCGCTCCATGGCCGTGCTCCCTAGTCTCGGATGAAAAGCTCGGCGCCGCCGGATCCGACCGCGGCGGCTCGGATGACTCGATCTCGCCGGTTTCGCCCTCGCCGCTTTCCGGCAACGCGTCGACTGCGACGGGTTCGGGCAGCGCCGCCGCCAGCGACATGCCGGCTTCCTCTGTAACGGTGTCGCGCAGTTCGACCTGGTCGCCGGCCGAATCGTCGTCGAGCGTCCCCCGGTCGCCTACCGGGATGCGGTAATAGTCGGGGTGGATCTCGCTAAAGGCGAGGAAGCCGTGGCGATTGCCGCCGTAATCGACGAACGCGGCCTGCAGCGATGGCTCGACGCGAGTGACTTTTGCGAGATAGATGTTGCCTTTTACCTGCTGTTTGGTGGAGGTCTCGAAATCGAACTCTTCGAGGCGGTTGCCGTTGAGCACCACCACCCGCGTCTCTTCCGGGTGAGTGGCATCAATAAGCATGCGCTTGGCCATTCGGGCATAACTCCGGAGCGCGCAACTGCGGCCGAGCGAAAATCGGCCTGCGGCGCGATCCCATGTGCGGAGAAGCCGGCGGCACCGGAAATTATCCCACCGAGCAACGAATGGACTTTAGCCATGGCGGATCTCGTCTGGGGGCCACGATCGGCTTCGGGTTCCTACAATCCGCGTCGCCTGAGCTGCAACCCCGCGCGGCGGCAGACATGCTGCCGGTCATTTCGCGCTTGCGTGACAATGCCCAATTGGGCGCGACGCTCAGTCGACGGACGGCGGTTTTTCGCATCCACAATTTATAGAGAAAGACGGCCCGCGACAATGGCTTCTTCCCGCGCGGCGCCCGCGCAGGGCGAAACCCTTGAATGGCGAGCATTGATGTCACTTTACTATATTTGCGTGTATATGGCGAAGCGACGACCAGGTCCACACTTGCAACGCTTGGAATGACCGCACGATTGGCGCATAAGAATGCCCGCCACGCGAGGCTTGACTGAGACATTCGGTCTGGCGTTCCGGAGCAAGAGAAGGCGACGGCGGACCAGCCACCAATGGTCAAGCTCATCCGGTTTTTGTTCGTCTGCACGGTCGTCTTGGCGATTGCCGGTTGTGGCTTTGTTGGCGTCACGATCTGGTATTTCGGCCGCGAGCTGCCGGATTATCAGCAACTTGCGCATTATCAGCCGCCAATTGCGACCCGCGTGCATGCCGCAGACGGCCGGCTGCTGGCCGAATACGCGACCGAGCGGCGCGTTTTTGTGCCGATCCAGGCCATTCCCAAGCGGGTGATCAACGCCTTTCTTTCCGCTGAGGACAAGAATTTCTACAGTCATTACGGGATCGATCCGCTCTCGATGCTCCGTGCCGCGATCACTGATGTCGGCAGGCTGCGGGCGAACCGGCGACCGGTCGGCGCCTCGACGATCACGCAACAGGTCGCCAAGAACATGCTGCTGACCAGCGAGATTTCGATCGAGCGCAAGATCAAGGAAGTCCTGCTCGCGACCCGTATCGAGGCGGCGCTACCGAAAGATCGCATTCTCGAGCTCTACCTCAACGAGATTTATCTCGGCGCCGGTGCTTACGGGGTCGCCGCCGCGGCGCTCACTTATTTCGACAAATCTCTTGACGAGTTGACGCTCGGCGAAGCCGCGTTCCTTGGCGGGCTCCCGAAGGCGCCCAATCGCTACAACCCAAAGCGCGTCCCTGAGCTGGCTCAATCCCGCCGGGATTGGGTCATCGACCGCATGGTCGAGGATGGCCTGGTGACCCAAGCGGCCGCAGCCGAAGCCGAAGCGCAGCCGCTCGAGCTGCATCACCGGCAGGAAGCCGGGCTGGCCAAGGCACCCTACTTCGTCGAGGAGGTTAGACGCGAGCTGCTCGCCCGCTACGGCGACAAGGTGCTCTACGGGGCGGGCCTGTCGGTGCGCACCAGCCTCGACGAGCGGCTGCAGGCCGCATCCGACCAAGCCTTGCGCAACGGGCTGATCGCCTACGATCACAGCCATAGCGGGTGGCGCGGAGCGATCGCTCGTATCGACCCTGCGGGCGATTGGGCGACGCGTCTTGCAAAGGTGCCGGTGCCCGGGGTCGCACGAGATGCTGGTTGGCAGCTCGCGGTGGTGACGCGCAGCGACACTGACGCGGCGATAGGCTTCGGCAATGGCGCGGCCGGCTATATCCCGTTTTCGGAGATGCGCTGGGCGCGGCCATGGCACGGCTCCGGCAGCTTCGGGCCATACCCGCGCCGCGCTGCCGATGTCGTCAAGCCTGGGGATGTGGTGATGGTCCAGCCGATCCCGGTGTCCGCGCCAAAGAGCGAAGCAGCAAGCGCCAAAGCGTCGGCCGCCTTTACGCTGTGCCAGGTCCCGGAAGTCTCCGGCGCCCTTGTTGCGATGGACCCGCACACCGGCCGCGTGCTCGCAATCACCGGCGGCTTCAGTTTCGAGATCAGCCAGTTCGACCGGGCAACCCAGGCAAAGCGGCAGCCCGGATCGTCGATCAAGCCATTTGTCTATCTGACGGCGTTGGATCACGGCTTTACCCCGTCGACCTTGGTCGACGATGCGCCAATATCGCTGCCGCAAGGACCCGGGTTGCCGATGTGGTCACCGACCAATTACGCCAGAGTTAACCATGAGGCCGGATTCCGTGGCCCGACACCCCTGCGCGTCGCGCTCGAGCAATCTCTCAATGCGGTGACGGCCCGGGTTGCCTCGATCGTCGGGATGGAAGCGATTGCCCAAACCGTCGAGCGCTTCGGCATCATGGATCACATGCCGCGCGAGTACTCGATGGCGCTGGGAGCCGGTGAGACGACCTTGCTGCGGCACACTGCCGCCTATGCGATGCTGGACAATGGCGGCAAACGTATCACTCCGACTTTTATAGACCGTGTCCAGGACCGCAACGGCGCGACGATCTTTCGCGCCGATAATCGCCGGTGCGATGACTGCAACAACATCGAGTGGCAGAAGCAGCCGGTACCGGTCATTCCGGACACGCGTGAACAGGTCGCCGATCCCGGCTCGGCCTTTCAGATCGTGACGATGCTGCAGGGCGTCGTAGAGCGGGGTACCGGGACGGTGGTGAAAGCCGTCGGCAAGCCGATCGCCGGCAAGACGGGGACCACCAATGATTGGCGGGATGCGTGGTTTGTCGGCTTCACCCCCGACCTCGCCGCCGGCGTCTATATCGGCTATGACGATCCCGACAGCCTCGGCGACGACGAGACCGGCGGGCACATCGCAGCGCCCGTTTTCCGCGACTTCATGATCGCCGCGTTGAAGGATGCGCCGGCGACGGCCTTCCGCACTCCGCCGGGGATGCGGCTCTATCGCGTCAGCGCGGCAACCGGCCTTCCGGTCGGCGGCAACGAACCGGCGATCTACGAGGCCTACAAACCCGGCACCGAACCCGGCCACAACCGTAATCTCGGCTCGCGGAGCGAACCGAATGACGAAGAGGAGATGCCGGTCGCGGCGACTGGCGACGCCGAGGGCACGGCGCTGCCGGCGCAGACGTCGTTGCCGGCGCAGACGTCGTTGCCGGCGCAGACGTCGTTGCCGGCGCACATGTCGTTACCGCTCCCGCAGCGCGGAGCACCGGCGAGCGGGACGGGCGGCTTATATTAGCAAAGCGAGACGAACCCACGGAGTGAGCGATGCGCGCCGAGATCCAGGCGGTCGCCGACGACATTAGAAGGTCGCTGGCGCTGCTGAGGAGGCATCTTTGACTGGGAGAGGGCGACCAGGCGCCTCGCCGAGCTGAACGCTCAAGCCGAGAACCCGCGCCTGTGGGACGATCCGGCGAGTGCACAAAAGCTGCTGCGCGAGCGCACCCGGCTCGACCAAGCGATCGACGGTTATCGGCGGATCGAACGTGAAGTTGAGGAAGCGTGCGAGCTGATCGAGCTGGGCGAAAACGAAGGCGAGGCGGGCATCGTGGCCGAGGCCGAGGCAGTGCTCCAAAGGTTGCACGAGGAGGCGGCAAGACGCGAACTCGAAAGCCTGCTCTCGGGCGAGGCCGATGGCAACGACTGCTATCTCGAAGTCCATGCCGGTGCTGGCGGCACCGAGGCGCAGGACTGGGCCGAGATGCTGCTGCGAATGTATGTGCGCTGGGCGGAAGCCCATGGCTACAAGGTCGAGTGGCTCGAAGAGAGCGGCGGCGAGGAAGCTGGACTCAAATCAGCCACTGTCGCGGTCCGCGGCCCCGATGCCTACGGCTGGCTCAAGACCGAAAGCGGCGTGCATCGGCTGGTCCGCATCTCGCCGTTCGATTCGAACGCGCGTCGCCACACGAGCTTTGCCTCGGTCTGGGTCTATCCGGTGGTCGACGACAAGATCGAGGTCGACATCAACGATAAGGATTTGCGCATCGACACTTATCGCTCCTCGGGTGCCGGTGGGCAGCACGTCAACAAGACGGACAGTGCGGTTCGCATCACCCACATGCCGAGCGGGGTCGTCGTGCAATGCCAAAGCGAGCGCTCGCAGCACCAGAACCGCGCGCATGCTTTTGCGATGTTGCGCGCCAGACTCTACGAAGCCGAGCTGCAGCGGCGCGAGGCGATGACCGAAGCGATGAACGCGACCAAGACCGACATCGGCTGGGGCCACCAGATCCGATCCTACGTGCTGCAGCCCTATCAGATGGTCAAGGATTTGCGTACCGGCATCGAAACCTCGAACACCGGCGCGGTGCTCGACGGTGATATCGATCGTTTCCTCGCTGCGGCACTCGCCGCCAGGATCAAGGGTGCTGACGCCATTACCGGCGACACCTGACCGCTTTGCGAGAGGCGGCCGACGCCATCGTCGTGCTCGGCTGCCGCGGTTCGGCCGGATTGACCCGGCGGCTCGACCGCGGGATCGACCTGTTTCGAAAGGGTGCCGCACCGCTGCTGCTACTCTCGGGCGGTGGCACCGGTCGGGTGCCGGAAGCCGAAATCATGCGCCGGATGGCGCTTGCTCGCGGCGTGCCTGACCCGGCGCTCTTGGTCGAGCCTGGATCTCGTGACACAGTCGAGAATGCGTGGGGGGCTGCGCGGTTGCTGCGCTCACAAGGGAGACGCTCCGTACTGCTGGTCAGTGACCGTGCCCATTTGCCGCGAGCAGCACTGCTGTTTCGTCTTGCTGGCCTGCGCGTCGCGGGTTGGGCCGGGGTGCCGCCACCCTCGATCCAATGGGAGATCGGTGCCGCGATCCGAGAATGTGCGGCCCTGCCGAAGAGCCTGGTGCGGGCGCTTTTACGCCTGGCCCGCACTGACCATTGATGCGGCATGGGAGCCTCAAATGACTCGCTCTCCGCTCAGCGGCTTGCCGCCGCGGATGGTCACGAGGCAAATATGGTTTTTCCGCAATAGCGGCCCGCGTTCGGCAGCGAGTTCCTCTGTCAGCCGACGCAAACCTGCCTCATAGGCGGGGTCGGAAATCGCGAGCAGTTGGGAACAAGTGGCGCGCCGGCGCACCTCGTCGAACCAAGCTCGCAAGTCCTGCTCAAAACGTAGGTGTTCGCGCTCCACGGCCACGGCGACGAACCCGGCCTTGTCCATTTCCGCTGTTATGCTTTCAGGAGGCCAGAAATCCTCTAGGTCAATTACGAGCGACTCGGGGAAATAATCATAAAACAGCCAATCGGGGCAGTCCTGCGGGCAAACATTGCGGACCACGAACCGTCCTCTGTGTCGCAGAACGCGAAAGATCTCTCGGAGCATCGCGGCCTTGTTTTGTATATGATGCAA
>Ga0306926_10005343_pt1 | contig 13658 bp, 13 predicted proteins | sample flu12Cox44000178_FD_203759 | JGI IMG/M metagenome (GOLD analysis project Ga0306926, IMG submission 203759) | Lab enrichment of tropical soil microbial communities from Luquillo Experimental Forest, Puerto Rico - flux8day.12C.oxic.44.000.178 (v2)... | ecosystem: Environmental > Terrestrial >... | reverse complement strand
ATCATGAACGGGCTCGACCAGGCGACCCAGCTTGCAAAAAAGGCGTGCGCCGAGCACGGCAAGACCGCGAAATTGCGCAAGACCTATTACGAGGGCCTCGGCGCTGGCGAACGCTTCGCGTTTTTTGATTGCGTTTGACCGGCCGGATTACCGATTGCGGAGCAGGACGTCGCGGGCGCGGTTGATCTTGGTCGCCAGATAGTCCGAGCCGCCGTGGTCCGGGTGCAACTTGACCATCAGCCGGCGATGAGCCTCCTTGATCTGCTCAGGGGTGGCTCCGGGCTTCACGCCGAGGATCGCGTACGCCTCCTCGACGCTCACATCAGCGCCAGCCGAGTGCGTGCCGCCGCCCCCTGTGCCGCCGCTGGCGCGGCCGCCGGAAAGCTCGTCGCGCCAGTCGGGGTGGAGGCGGTCCAGGTAGGCTTCGAGCAGCCGCGCCCCTTCCTCATCTTCGGCCCGGCATTCCCGCAGCAGCGCGAGCAAATCGCCGACGCCGAGTTCTTCGACCCGCAACCCGGCAAATTGGCCGCGCAGCACCGCGCCGCTCATGCTGCCCGTATCGTGGTCAAGGCTCATGCGCAGAAAGGCCGTGGTCACTGTCGAGGTCTGGCCGCCAGCCGGAGCACGATAGCGGTCGACGATGCGGCGCAGCCGGGACAACAGCGGCATCGACATCGCTAACGGGAATAGCAACGCAGCGAATTCCCGCGCCGGAGGAAGGAGCACGAGCGCGGTCACGGCCACAGCCGCGACGGCGATGCTCGCCCATTTGAGATTGCGCGCAAGCCGCGCCGGATCGGCATTGGCGAACAGGTACACTAGCAGCAGGAACCCGCCGAGGATCGCGAGCCCGCCAAGGAGAAACAGCATCGATGCCTGTCAGTTGCGCAACTGCGCGGTCAGCCGCAACACCTCGCCGCCCTTGCCCTGGCCATAGGCGGCAAGCGCACGATATCCCCCAGCGGCGTATACGGCGACGGCTGCCAGCAGTTCCTTGAGGCGGTCGGCGCTGGCCAGATCGAAGCTCAGATAGGCGCCGTGCGACAGGCCGGCCATCTGCTTGAATGCCGCTGCCGCGGTGCGGTCGCGGCCCTCGTGAAAGATGAAGATCGGCACGCCGAGCAGCCCAAGCTCTCCGGCCAGCTGGCACAGCCTGTCGACCTTTTCCTCCATCGCATCGCCGACGAAGACCAGGGCGTTGACCCGGCGCTTGCTGGTCTCTCGGATGGCGTGGGTCAGCACCCGCTCGATCTGGGTCTCGCCGCCGACGCAAAAGACCGAACGCATGACTCGGTGCAATTCGGTCGCACTCGTCATCCAGCGGCTGACCTTGCATTCCGAGAAGCCGCGATAGAAAACGAGCTGGATTTCAAGCCCGCCCAGTGCAGCTGTCGCCTCGAACATCTCACCCTGTATCCTGCAGGCGCGATCCCAGGTCGGTTCGCGGCTGGCGGTGGCGTCGAGCGCGAAGATCAACCGTCCGCGGCCCCCGCCCGCGCGCGTCGGCGCGCGCTTCAGCTTTTCGAGAAATTCCGCGACTTCAGCCGAATGCGCTTCGGTCGGAAGCCCTTTCTTGGCGTCGCTCATCCTTGCCCCTCACGCTGGGCTGAGCCAGACCGAGGTATCGTGGAACACAGCGCCGCCTCGTGGCAATCCGGGATCGGCGCTGGTCAGCAGGTTGATCCCGATACCCTCCTCAAAGGCATGGTTGGGCCACACGCCCTCGACGATCACGACCTTCCGCTGCAGCCCGTCAAAGGCGCGGGCGTGAACGACGACGCTGCCGAGACGGTTGCCGATGCGCACCCGGCCGCCATCGGCGATCCCGAGCCCGGCCAGTGCCGCGGGGTGGACAAGTGCGGTTGGCCGGCCCTCGCGAGCGATGCCGGACGGGGTATTGTTGAAGCTGGTGTTCAGAAACGAGCGTGACGGTGCGGCGACGAGGCGAAACGGCCGCTCGGGATCGCCGTCGTCGGTGACCGCGACATGGTCGGGGAAGGCCGGCAGCCGGTTGTGGCCGCCGAGTGCGGTCCAATCGGCGCGGAAATGAAATTTCCCGTCGGCATGACCGAACCCGTCGAGAAAGTGCCCTATCTCGAACGGCGGGCAGCAATCGAGCCAGCCGTCGGCCGGGAAGTCTTCGACCCCGGGCAAGCCGCTCGCCCGTAAGGTGCGATCGATCAGTTCGATCGGGCTCAGCGCAAAGCCCGGGTGGCGCGCGCCGAGCCGTCGGGCAAGGCCGCTGACGACTTCGTGGTTCGAGCGGCATTCGGGGTGAGGCGGCAAGACGGCGCGCGAAAGTTGCAGATAGGTGTGGGCGCCGGCGGTGTAGAAATCATCGTGTTCGAGAAAGGTGGTCGCCGGCAGCACGATGTCGGCCATCGCCGCGGTCTCGGTCATGAACTGCTCGTGGACGCAAACGAACAGGTCGTCGCGCGCGAAACCCTGCCGGACCAGCCCCGATTCCGGAGCGACGACCATCGGGTTGGTGTTTTGGATGAAAAGCGCCGAGACCGGTGGCCCGTCGCCGAGATCGCGCCGGTCGCCGGTCAATATCGGACCAATCCGCGACTGATCTAGGATGCGGGTGGCGGGATCGAGAACGTCTAGTCCTTCGAGCAGGGTATGATCGAGCGGCACCAGCCCGTGATTCGATTGCAAGGCGCCGCCGCCCTCATACTGCCAAGCCCCGGTCACGGTCGGCAGGCAGGTCACGGCGAAGAGCTGCAACGACCCATTGCGCGATCGCGAAAAGCCGTAGCCGACGCGGATATAACTGCGCTTGGTGCGGCCATAGAGCCGTGCGAAATCGACGATTTCTCCCTCGTCGAGCCCGGTGATCGCCGCCGCCCAGGCTGGATCGCGGGTCGCGAGATGCGCTTCGAGGCCCTCCGGGTCGTCGGCATACCGGGTCATGTATTCGCGGTCGGCATAGCCTTCCTTGAACAGCACATGCATGACCGCGCAGGCCAGCGCCCCGTCGGTGCCGGGAAGCGGCGCCAGATGAAGATCGGCGGCCTCTGCGCTGGCGGTGCGGTAAGGGTCAACGACGACAAGTTTCGCGCCGCGCGCGCGCCGAGCGGTCGTGACGTGGGTCATCACATTGACCTGGGTCGACACTGGGTTGCCGCCCCAGACGACGATCAGATCAGCCTTGGCGATCTCGCGGCCGTCCACCCCGCGCCGCGCACCAACACCGGCGACCCAGCCGGTGCCGGACAGCATGCTGCAGATCGTCAGATCCTCGCGCGAATAGCGCATCGCATGGCGCAGCCGGTTGATGCCGTCGCGCTGCACCAGCCCCATCGTGCCGGAATAGTAATAGGGCCACACTGCCTCCGAACCATGGCGCTGCGCCGCTCGCGTCAATTGTTCGGCAACTTCGTCGAGCGCTGCGTCCCAGGAGACCGGGACGAACGCGCTACGGCCGACACCCTTTTCGCCGATCCGCCGCAGCGGCTGCGAGAGCCGGTCGGGATGATGCTGCCGTTCGGCGTAACGCGCGACCTTGGCGCAGACGATGCCAGCCGTGTAGGTCTGTGTCGCGGCGCCGTGGATGCGTCCGATGCGATTGCCTTCGATGCGCTCGACTTCGAGCGCGCAGGCGCTCGGGCAATCGTGCGGGCAGACGCTGGGGACGATGTCGAGCGGCAACTAGGGGCTCCTCGTGATAACGTACACAATATAAGGCCGTTCGCGGGGGCACGATACGCCTGGCGAAGCCGAAGGGAGAGAGCGATGGCGTTCGCGCTGACCCAGAGCCAGCAGGAGATCCGTGCGGCCGTCACGCGGCTGTGCGAGCGGTTCGGCGACGATTATTGGCTCAAGAAGGACGAGGAGGGGGGCTTTCCTCACGAATTTCATCGGGCGATGGCGGAGGCGGGATGGCTCGGCGTCGCGATGCCGGAAGCCTATGGCGGCAGCGGGCTCGGCATCACCGAGGCGGCGGTGCTGATGCAGGCGGTTGCCGAATCCGGCGCCGGGTTCAGCGGCGCGTCGGCGATCCACATGAACATCTTTGGGCTGCACCCGGTTGTCGTCTTCGGCAGCGACGAGCAAAAGCGCCGCTTCCTACCGCCATTGATCGCCGGTGACGAAAAGACCTGCTTTGCCGTGACCGAACCCGATGCCGGGCTCGATACGACGCGCCTGAAGACGCGTGCGGTCCGCCGCGGCGACCATTACATCCTCTCGGGCCGCAAGATCTGGATCTCGACCGCACAGGTCGCCGAAAAAATGCTGATCCTAGCGCGCACGACACCGATCGAAGAGGTCGCGCGGGCGTCGCTGGGGATGACTCTGTTCTACACCGACCTCAACCGTAAAGCGGTCGAAGTCCGCGAGATTCCGAAGATGGGCCGCAAGGCGGTCGACTCGAACCTGTTGTTCATCGACGGGCTCGAAGTGCCGGTGGCCGACCGTATCGGCGAAGAAGGCAAGGGCTTCCACTACATCCTGCACGGGATGAACCCGGAGCGGATCCTGATCGCCGCTGAGGCGGTCGGGATCGGCCGCGCGGCACTCGCGCGCGCGGCGCGCTATGCGCAGGAGCGGGTGGTTTTTGGCCGTCCGATCGGCCAGAACCAGGCGATCCAGCATCCGCTGGCCGAGCGCTGGATCGAACTCGAAGGCGCCGAATTGATGGTGCTGCGCGCGGCCGCCGCTTACGACCGGGGCGAGGATGCCGGCAGGGTCGGCGCCTACGCGAACGCTGCCAAATACTGTGCTGCCGAGGCCGGTTTCCGCGCCTGCGAGACCGCTGTCATGACTCATGGCGGGATGGGCTATGCCCGCGAATACCATGTCGAGCGCTATTTCCGAGAAATTCAGATCGCGCGCATCGCCCCGATCAGCCCGCAGTTGATCCTCAGCCACATCGCCGAGCGCGTACTGGGTTTGCCGAAATCTTATTGAGTGGCGAGTGCGGAGGAGCCCGATGACACTGCGCGTGGCGGTTGGCGGGTTTGGCGCGATCGGGAAGGTCGTCGCCCACCGTCTCGACCAGGGGATCGAAGGGTTGGCGTTGGCGGCGGTTTCGGCGCGCGATTCGGCTCGGGCGGAAACGGCGATGGCCGGGTTTACCAGGCCGGTTCCGGTGTTGCCGCTCGGCGAGCTTGGCGTGTGCGCCGAAATTGTCGTCGAATGTGCGCCTGCCGCTCTGTTGCGCGATATCGCCGAACCCGCGCTCGGCCACGGCCGCGTATTAATGGTACTGAGTTGCGGCGCGCTGCTCGACAATTTCGATCTGGTCGATCTGGCCCGCCGGTATGGCGGGCGCCTCCTGGTGCCGACCGGGGCATTGCTCGGTCTCGATGCGGTTGCAGCCGCGGCCGAGGGCGGGATAACGCGCGTGCATATGATTACGCGAAAGCCGCCGGGCGGCCTGGCCGGCGCGCCCTATCTCATCGAACACGGCATCGGCATCGACAACCTGGCGGCGCCTAAGCGCGTCTTCATCGGTGACGCGCGCGAGGCTGCCCGCGGCTTTCCGGCCAACGTCAACGTCGTCGCGGCGTTGGCGCTCGCGGGGATCGGCGCGGAGCGCACCACCATCGAGATCTGGGCCGACCCCGGCGTTACGCGGAATATCCATAGCATCGAGGTCGAGGCGGAAGCTGCGCGACTTTCGATGCAGATCGAGAACGTGCCCTCGGAGGAAAACCCGAGGACTGGGCGCCTGACGCCGCTCTCGGTGGTTGCCGCCCTCAAAAAGCTGGCGAGCCCGCTCGCGGTCGGGACCTAACCGAGGCCAACTCAATGCCGAGTGCGTGACGAACGATCTGTGAGGCGCAAATGACCCGAGGCTCTGGCGAGCGGCCGGACGGCGATCGCGAGGTTCTGGTGATTGTCGATGTCCAGAACGACTTCTGTCCCGGTGGGGCGTTGGCGGTGCCGGATAGCGACGCCATTGTCCCCGCGGTCAACCGGCTGGCCGCTCAATTCTCCCATATAATTCTCACCCAGGACTGGCACCCGCCGGGCCACGCGTCGTTTGCCAGCTCGCATCCCGGGAAGCAGCCACTTGAGATCATCCAGGCGGCTTACGGCCAGCAGATTCTGTGGCCGGATCACTGCGTGCAGGGAACGCAAGGTGCGGCTTTTCACGCCGGGCTCGCGGTCGCCCGTGCCGAGCTGGTTCTGCGCAAGGGCTTCCGAAGCGGGATCGATTCCTATTCGGCGTTTCGCGAAAACGACCGGCGCACTCTGACCGGGCTGGCCGCCTATCTGCGCGAGCGCGGCTTCGAACGCTTGACCGTGTGTGGACTGGCGACCGATTTTTGTGTGCTGTTCTCGGCACTCGATGCCCGCGAAGCAGGTTTCGAGGTCGAACTCGCGGCCAATGCCTGCCGCGGTATCGATCACGATGGCTCGCTCGTGCGGGCGATGCGGGCAATGTCCGAGGCCGGGGTGACGCTGCGCAATTAGAGCGGTTTCCGAAGCAAACTCCGTTCCGGGATCAGACCCGGCGCGGCAGGGATCGGCGCTCGACCTGAAAGGTCGGCTGCCGCCGCGGCGTCACGCTCGGCCTAAAGGGGCCCTCTGCATCCTGCTCCTCGGAATTGTCGCGCAGCGCTGGCCGGGGGGGTGGACGGCGCATGCCCAGGCGGGGCTTCGCCGATTTTTTCGCCGCGTTCGGGCGCTCGCTGATCCGCACGTCGAGCTTGTGCCCGTCGACCTCGGCACCGTTCATCTTGGCGACCGCGAGCTTGGCGGCGCGCTCGGTGGCGATGTCGACGAAGCCGTAGCGCAGCCGCTTTCCGGTCGCCGGGTCGCGGGCGACAAAGGCGCTCAACACCATCCCGAACTGGTCGAAAGCCTCGGCCAACTGATCGTCGGTGAAATCCGGCGGTATGTTCGCAACGAACACGTTACCCCGGAAATACTGCAATCTCATCGGCTCCGCCCTCTCGGTCCGCCCATCCCACCCGCAAACGCGGGCCGAAGATGGATGGCGTCACCGTGGCGGGGGAATGTTGACTTTGCAGTGCTGCATTGCACAAGCGCGGGTCCAGCGAGCCTTCCCGAAGGACTTGACAACAAAGCTTGCCCAATGAAGCGCTCGGCGTGAGATTAATGTGTCATTATTACGCCACAGCCAGGAGCTGGGATGATCCCGCGCAGACGCAGCACGTTTTCGGCGATTGTCGACCGGCCGCCGCTCAAATTGCCGGGTGGCGCGCGAGTTGTGGTGTGGACTATCGTCAATCTCGAATATTGGTCGATTTCGCGGCCGATGGCGCGGCAGGTGCTGCCGCCTCCGACCGGGCAGCCGCTGCTGCCCGACGTACCAAACTGGACTTGGCACGAATATGGGATGCGGGTCGGCGTCTGGCGCCTTTTCGATCTATTCAAGCGCCTCGGGATTCGTCCGACCTTGTCGATCAACGCGCGGGTCTGCGAGGAATACGAGCGCGTCGCTCGCGAGGCGCTTGCATCGGGTTGGGAATTCATGGGTCACGCCTGGGAGCAGATGCCGATCCACAAGGTCGACGACCAGGCAGCAATGATCACCAAATCCCTCGATGTGCTGGGGCGCTTTGCCGGGGTCCGGCCCAAGGGATGGCTCGGACCGGGGCTTACCGAGACCTATGAGACTCCGGATCTGTTGGTTGCCGCAGGGATCAAATACATCGGCGATTGGGTCTATGATGACGAGCCGACCGAGATCCGCACCGATCACGGCCCGCTCGTCACCCTGCCCTATTCGGTCGAGCTCAACGACATCCCAATGATGCTCGTCCAGCATCACGAATCGGGTTATTTCACCCAGCGTTGCATCGACAGCTTCGAGCGGCTCTATCAGGAGGGAGCGGAACGCGCCAAGATCATGGCGATCGCGATCCATCCCTACATCAGCGGCCAGCCGCATAGGATCAAATACCTCGAAGCGGTCTACGACCACATCGCCCGCCATGCCGGGGTATTGCACTGGAACGGTATCGAGATCCTCGACTGGTACAAGTCGGCCCGAGCCACCCGTTGATCGCAGGAACCTAAATGATGACAAAGCCGGGCCCGCTTACCGGGATCAAGGTGCTCGATCTAACGACGGTAGTCTTGGGTCCGCTGGCGACGCAAATCATGGGCGATCTCGGCGCCGAGGTGGTCAAGATCGAAGCGCCCGAAGGCGACATCATGCGCTATGCCGGTCCGTCGCGGCATCGCGAGATGGGCCACGTGTTCTTGAACCTCAACCGCAACAAGCGGTCGCTATGCATCGATCTGAAACACCCCGAAGCCGCCGAGGTATTGCTGGCGCTGGTCGGGCGGAGCGACGTGCTGATGCACAACATGCGGCCGCAGGCGATCGCGCGGCTCGGCTTCGCATACGAGCGGCTGCGCGAGGTCAATCCCCGCCTGGTCTATTGCTCGGCGCATGGCTATGGCCAGGACGGGCCGCTCGCTGACCGACCGGCCTTTGACGACATCATCCAGGGTGCCAGCGGGTTCGTCGCGCTGCAGCAGGCGACCGGCGGCGGTGCGCGCTTCGTTCCGACCCTGGTCGGCGACAAGACCGTTGGGCTGACGATGGTCTATGCCGTGATGGCGGCATTGCTGCAGCGCGAGCGCACCGGTGAGGGCCAGGCGGTCGAAGTGCCGATGCTCGAAACCATGGCCGCGTTTGTGATGGCCGAGCATATGGGCGGCCTGACTTTCGACCCGCCTATGGGGCTGCCCGGCTACTCGCGGATGCTGGCGCCGGACCGCCGCCCGCACCGCACTGCCGACGGCCACATCTGCATTCTGCCGTACAGCGACCGGCACTGGCGGGAGTTCTTCCGTATCGCCGGACGGCCCGAACTCGCCGATGATCCGCGGCTGGCCGATGCGCAAACCCGCAGCCGCCACGTCGCCGAGCTTTACGCGCTGGTTGCCGAATGCGTGGGGCGCGAGACGACTGTTTATTGGCTCGACAAGCTCAAATCGGCCGACATCCCGTGCGGGCCGGTGAACCAGCTGGCCGCACTGCCTGACGACGAGCAACTCGCGGCTGTCGATTTCTTTCCGCTAACCGATCACCCCTCGCAAGGCCGTATCCGAATGGTTCGGCCACCGGTGCGGTTCGGCGAGGCCGACTGCACGTTGCGCTATCCCGCACCGCTCCTCGGCCAGCATTCGCGTGAGATCCTGCATGAGGCCGGGCTCGGCGAGGCCGAAGTCGAAGACCTGATCGGGCGCAAAATCGCGATCGCGGCCGAATAAATTTCGATGCGACTGAGCGACGAAGAACGGGCGATGCTGGCCGGCGAATTCGGCGAGGTCAGGCGCTGGGCAATCGCCCATCAGGTCGGAGTCGGGGAGTTCTTCGACGCCGCCGATTTCGTTGCGGTGTCGCAGGCGCATATTATGGCCGACACCGAATCCCTCGGCGAGGCCGGGGTGCGGTTCCTGGAACGCCTCGCGGCGGCGCCGGAAAACGAGCGGCGGGCGCGGGTGCCGACGATCACCGATCCGCAGGGCATCGATTTCGCGATCTATCGCCGTCTCGGGCAGAGCGACTGGATGGCGGCGCTCGAACGGCGCGCGATAAACGCCTTGCGCGCTTTCGGCGTGCTAATGACCGATACCTGCATCAACTATCAGACGACCATGGCGCCGGTAAGGGGCGATCACGTCGCCTATGGCGATACCGGGGTCGTGATCTATTCGAACAGCTTGCTGGGCGCGCGCAGCAATTTCGAGGGCGGCCCCTCTGCGCTCGGCGCCGCGTTGACCGGCCGCACCCCGCGCTACGGCTATCACCTCGAGCAATGCCGCTGCGGCACCCGACGCTTCCGGCTGAAGGAGACGCCGCGCGATTTCTCCGAATGGGGCGCGGTCGGCGGCATCGTCGGCGAGGCCTGCGGTTCCTATTGGCAGGTGCCGCTGATCGAAGGCGTCGAGGCAATCCCCGGCGCCGATGACCTGAAGCATCTCGGCACAGCGATGGCAAGCTTCGGCTCGGTGGCATTGTTCCATATGCCGGGCATCACTCCCGATGCCGCCGTCCTTGCCGCGTCTTCTGCGGAGCCGACCGGCATCGGCCGGGAGGATATCGATGCTTTTGTAGCGCGCTATGCGGCAGCGGGCGACAAGCTCGACGTCGTCGTTTTTGGTGCGCCCCAATTGTCGCTGTTCGAGATCGAAAGGGTGGCGCAAGCCTTGGACGGGCGCCAAGTTCACCCCAGCGGATCGAGGCAGCAGGCGCTGTCGTCGCCCAAGGCATTTGCTTTTATCAGAGCTATGCCCGCGAAATGGCCGAGGCCAATGGCTGGACCCGGCTGATGACCAATTCGGCCAAGCTTGTCAACATCATCGGCGGCTACGGCTACCGCCCGAGCTTGGCCAGCCTTAAGCGATGCGTCGACTCGGCGATAGCCGGCCGGGTCATCTGATGCCGATCCTGTTGCGCTGCCACAAAGGCATCGGCCCCGCGGTAATCGGCGGCGCGCTCGTAGCCGCCGACAATTTCAGCGCCAGCTACGATCTCGATCGCGTTAGGGGCATTTTCTCTCGTCCGACCCACAAGCTCGCCGGCGAGAGCTTCGTCGCTCGGATACTGGTTCTCGACAATGCCAAGGGCGGCGTCGCCACCGCCTGGATGCTGCACGAGATGGCCGCGCGTGCGATCGTGCCGCGGGCGCTCATTTTCAACCGCGTCAATCCTATCCTGGCCCAGGGGGCGGCCTTCGGCAATGTCGCGCTGGTCGACCGGTTCGACGGCGATGTGACCCAGTTGTTCCGCACTGGCGACGAATTGCGTGTCGATCCCGCCGGCGGAACCGTCGAAATCCTAAATCGCGACCACTGACCGCAACTCAATCCGGCAGACCGAATACCTCCTCGGGCTGGTAGAGGCCGCGGACCGGTTGGAAGCCGAGCGAGACCAACGGGCGAGGGCAGATCTCGGCGAAGGCGGAAGAGGTCAGTAGTGGACGCGAAAGGCGCTTGGTCAGGCCTTCGATGCGCGAGGCGAGGTTGACCGCCGGGCCGATTACGGTGAAGTCGAGTCGATCGGCCGAGCCGACATTGCCGTAAATGACTTCACCCAGATGCAGCCCGATTCCGGTCAGGACCTCGCCGCTCTCGTTCTGCCGGCGCTGCTGATTGATCGCCGCGAGACGCTCTAGTCCTTGGGTCGCCGCATCGAGCGCGCGCAGGCTCGACGGCGCGAAATCCTCGTCGTCGTCGGCCGGAAAGATCGCCAGTACCCCGTCCCCCATAAATTTGAGGATCTCGCCCTTGTTTTCCTGGATCGGCGCCACGATCGCGTCGAAATAGTCGTCAAGCAGCTCGATGACCGCGTCGCCCGGCAAGCGGTCGGATAAGCCGGTGAAGTTCCTGACATCGGTCATCATAATCACCGCGCGCAGCCGTTCGCCCTGCGCCCGTAGGATCTGCCCGGCAAGGATGCGCCGCCCGGCCTGCGGACCGAGATAGGTATCCAGCAGACTGGCGCTGATCCGGCGTTCCGCGCGCGTCTCGGCGATTGCGGCCAAGGCCGGGTTGATGTCTTCGAGCGCTGCGATATCGGCGTCGCTGAAGCCGCCCGGCCGATCGGTTGCCCAGGTCACCACCGGAAAGCGCTGAAAAACACGGTTCAATGGCAATGCAAAATAATCGGTGGCGCCGGCCTTGCGGATTCTCTCCAGCAGCGGGAATTCCCGCACAGGCTGGTCGAGCCGCCGGCGGAACGGCATACCGCGTTCTATCGTTTCCCGGATCGGGCTCAGCCGATATTCGTCGGTATCTTCGGAGCCGTGCAGGATGCGGTATTCCTCGACGATCTTGCGGTCGCGCAACCACCGCGCGCCAATGCCGCGAATCTGCGGATGCAGGACGCCGATATGAAATGTGGCGCGCCACAATGGCAGATTGTCGCCCAGGAGCCGCCAGCATAGCTCGTCGAACAGTTCAACCCCGCTGTCGATATGCGGGCCCTCGACCAGCAGCCAGCGCGCGACCTGTCCACCAGGGATCGGCTCACCCAGGCCGGTGTAGGCTCCCTCGGTGCGGAAGAACTCTTCCCCGCTGGTTTGGGGCGCAGGTTCGGCGGTAACGGCGAGGGAAGGCGAGGCGGACAGGTTTGCGTCCTTTCGTCTGTAGAGAGGCGATCGGTATTCCCGAGGAATGCGGGACACGGGGTAGATAGGCGCTGCACGCGCCGATTGCGATGCGACTGGAGGCGTATCGCTGCCGGGCGAAGTGGTCTAGGGTTTCCACCGGTACGCAATCAGCGCGGAGAACAGGGATGGCGGCCTTTACCACCCGACCCGAGATCCGCGGCACGTTCGGTGTGGTCGCATCGACCCATTGGCTGGCCTCGGCGGTCGGCATGGGCGTGCTCGAAAAGGGCGGCAATGCCTTTGACGCGGCGGCGTCGGCGGGCTTTACGTTGCAGGTGGTGGAGCCGCATCTGAACGGGCCGCTCGGCGAGGCCCCGATCCTGGTCTGGAGCGAGGCCGATCGCCGTTGCGAGGTGATCTGCGGCCAGGGGGTGGCGCCCGCTGCGGCCACGATCGGCCGTTTCCGCGGGCTCGGCCTTGACCTGATCCCTGGCACCGGGCTGCTCGCCGCCGCGGTTCCCGCCGCGTTCGGCGCATGGATGCGGCTGTTGCGCGACCGCGGCACGATGCCGCTCGCCGAAATCCTGGCGCCGGCCATCGCCTATGCCGAGAATGGATATCCGGCCGTGCAGCGCGTCAGCGAGACGATCGGTGTGATGAGCGAGATGTTCCGCCGCGAATGGCCGAGTTCGGCTGCGGTTTATCTGCCGCGCGGCATGCCCCCCGTGCCGGGGCGGCTGTTTCGCAACCCGGCTCTAGCCGCGACCTACCGGCGGGTTCTCGCCGCGGCTGGCGACGGGACGCGCGAAGGCCAGATCGAGCGCGCCCGCGCCGCGTGGTACCGCGGCTTTGTCGCCGAGGCTATCGATCGCTTCTGCCGGCGCGAAGAGGTCCTCGATTCGTCGGGGCGGCGTCATCGCGGGCTGTTGACCGGCGACGACCTCGCGCGCTGGGAAACGCCGGTCGAAGCCCCGGTCACCTTCGATTATCACGGCTGGACGGTGGCCAAGGGCGGCCCATGGAGCCAGGGACCGGTTCTGCTGCAGACCTTGGCTTTGCTGCAGGGATTCGATCTCGACGGTCTCGATCCGCTCGGACCGGATTTTGTCCACATCGTCGTCGAATGCCTAAAGCTCGCCTTTGCCGACCGCGAGGCCTGGTACGGCGATCCCGACTTCGCCGATGTGCCGATGCCCACACTGCTGGGCGCCGCTTATAACGACGCGCGCCGCAAGCTGATCGGCGACCGCGCCTCGTTGGAGCTGCGCCCCGGCCGACCGGAGGGCCGCTTGCCGCGAGTGCTGGTGGGGGGCCGAGAGACCGTCATCGGCGGAGCCGGTGTCGGCGAGCCGACCGTTGGCGGTATCGGCGAACCGACGCTCACTCGTCAGGGTGTCGTCGCCGGCGACACCTGCCATGTCGATGTCGTCGACCGCTGGGGCAACATGGTCTCGGCGACGCCGTCGGGCGGCTGGCTGCAAAGCTCGCCGGTCATTCCCGAACTCGGCTTTTGTCTCGGCACGCGAATGCAGATGTTGTGGCTTGAAGAGGGCTTGCCGGCGAGCCTCGAACCCGGCAAGCGCCCGCGCAGCACCCTGTCGCCGTCGATGG
>Ga0306926_10005340_pt1 | contig 13664 bp, 15 predicted proteins | sample flu12Cox44000178_FD_203759 | JGI IMG/M metagenome (GOLD analysis project Ga0306926, IMG submission 203759) | Lab enrichment of tropical soil microbial communities from Luquillo Experimental Forest, Puerto Rico - flux8day.12C.oxic.44.000.178 (v2)... | ecosystem: Environmental > Terrestrial >... | reverse complement strand
TCTTGACCATTCGCTGCCGTTGCAGAGCGGCTATGTCTTCCGCACACTCGGCATCGTCAACCAACAGCGGGCGCTTGGGTGGGAGCCGGTGCTGCTGACGAGCGGCAAGCATTACGCGCCGGGTCCAGCGCGCGAGCGGATCGGCGAGTGGGAATTCCTGCGCACACCGACGCCGGCCGGGGTCAGCGCAAAGCTGCCTTGGGTTCGCGAGCTGAAGATCGTCCGCGACCTCGATCGGCGATTGGACGAAGTCATCACGGAAGTAAGACCTGGGGTCCTTCACGCCCACTCGCCCGTCCTCAACGCACTGTCCGCGCTCCGGGCCGGCCGCCGGCATCGCGTGCCGGTGGTTTACGAAATGCGTTCGCTCTGGGAAGACGCCGCGAACGGGGGCGGTGGCACCAACGGCACCAATGGTCTGCGCTATCGGGCGACACGATTTTTGGAGACCCGTGCCTTGCGCCACGCCGATGCGGTGACAACGATTTGTCAGGGTCTCCGGGACGAAATGACCGCACGCGGCATTCCCAGCGAGAAGATCACGATCATCCCAAACGCGGTCGATCGCCAGACCTTTGCCGGACCCGGGACCCCCGACCGCGCTCTCGCGGGGCGGCTCGGCCTGATCGGGAAAACCGTCCTTGCTTTTTTTGGCTCGTTTTACTTCTACGAGGGCCTGCATCTATTGTTGCAAGCCCTCCCTATGCTGCTTCAGCGGCAGGCAGACCTCGCGGTCCTTCTCCTCGGCGGTGGCCCGGAAGAGAACAACCTACGCGAGATGACACGAGATCTCGGTCTCGGCGAGAACGTCGTCTTCGCCGGGCGGGTCGCGCATGAAGAGATGCAGCGATATTACGATTTGGCCGATCTCTTCGTTTTCCCACGCGTGTCGATACGGCTGACGGAGCTGGTCACGCCGCTCAAACCGCTCGAGGCCATGGCGCAAGAGCGCATCGTCGTCGCCTCGAACGTCGGCGGCCACCGCGAGCTGATCCGCGACCGGCAGACGGGTTATCTGTTTCCCCCGAACGAGCTGGAACGTCTGGCGGAGGGAATATTGGGGGCCCTCGCCGATCGGCCTTCCTGGCCGCGCATCCGCGCCCGGGCGATCGAGTTCATCGACACCGAGCGCTCATGGACGCACAGCGTCGCCTGTTACGCCGAGGTCTATGCCCGCGTGCTCCGGCGCTAGGCGGCATGCGCAACGCCTTGCCGACCGGGTCTTTGCGCGCAGATCTCGCGAAACAGCGTGATCTGCCCCTCTGTTGTGCTCTGCCAGTCGAAGCGCTCGGCATAGGCGCGGGTCGCGACACGCGCCGGCAAAGCAGCAAGAAATTCGCGGGCAGCCATGGCGAGGCGGTCGGGGGTGAGGTGCTGCACGATCCGCCCAGCCTCGGGCGCGGCGACTATATCGGCGATGCCATCGATGTCGGAGACGATGACCGGGGTACCGCAGGCCATGCTTTCGAGCAGGACATTGGGCCAGCCCTCATGCGTCGAGACGAGCAGCAGAAGGTCGGCAGCGCTATAGATCTCGGGAAGACGATCCTGTGGTAAGTGGCCGAGCAGGCGGACACGGTCGCCGACCCCACGCTCGCGCGCCAGCGTCTCGATCGTGGCGCGCTCCGGCCCTTCGCCGACGATAAGGAGGTCGACCGTCGGAAGGCCGACCAGTGCCTCAATCATCATGCAATGGCGTTTCAGGCCGACGAGATTGCCGACGGCCAGGAGAGCTGGCCGGGTCAGGCCGAGAGCCCGTCGCGCCGCGTCGCGATCGACTGGTCGGAAGAGTGCCAGATCGACCCCGTTGCGCAGCACGCGCACGCGTTCCTCGACAATCCCGAGAGCCACCAACCGCCGTTTCAGCCCTCTCGACACCGCGACCAGACCATCCGCTTGCCGTGCCGACCAGCGAATCCACCGCCGCGGCACGGCGTATTCTGCAATGAGGTTGAGATCGCTGCCGCGGGCGGTGACGACAACCGGGCGGCCGAGGGCGCGTCCAAGCAAAACTGCGGCGACACCATCCGGATAGAAGTAATGCGCGTCGATCAGATCGAAGTCGCGCCCGCCCTGGAGCTGTCGGCGCAGAACTGGCAGAAGAGCGCTGAAAATGGCCAACGGTGCCACACTCATGCCGATCTTTGGCAGCTGCAGATAGCGTGGATGATCGACATGGAGCCCGTATCGGATCTCCTCGCGCGGCTGCCGGGCAAAGAGCGAGTAGCGGCCGAACCATCGGGATGTCAGCGGAAACCACGGGCAGGGCACCACGACGCGGGCCCCAACCGCACCGCTCTCCACCAACTTTCGCAGGCGGGTTTCGACAAAAATCCCGTGTTGAGGCCGGAGCTGGCTCGGATACAACGTCGTAAAAGTCAGGATTTGCAACCGCAATGCCTAATAGGTCTGAGCGATCAGGAGAGCGCCGTCTGATGCCGGTCTACCGAAATCCGGATTTTCTGCGGTTGCCCAACGGGCTTGCTCGCCTGTTCGACACGGTAGCTGAGGATAGCTTTTTCGCACTGCCGGCATGGTACGACCTGATGGCGCGCTACGGCGTGCCGGCAGGAAGCGAAATCCGGGTCTACACGGATGAGCGGCCGGGCTCGGCCATGGCGCTCTTGCTTCGGACCAATGGACGTTGTCTGACGAGCCTTGCCAATGCCTATAGCGTCGAGCACGGTATCATTTGTGGCCCCGGGACGGATCTCGATGCCGGGTTCGCAGCGATTCTTTCGGAGATCCTGTGCGAGAGGCCGCGCTGGGAGTCCCTCGGACTGGCCGAGCTCAACCCGGCCGATCCGAGCTACCGCGCCTTGGTTCGATCTCTCCGCCACGCCGGACTGCTCGTAAAGTGCAGGTTCGACTCGGGCACCTGGTATGAAGAGACCGCAGCGCTCAATTTTGACGATTATGTCGCTGCTCGGCCCTCGGAACTGCGCAACACGTGGCGCCGAAAGCGACGCAGGATCGAGCGAAGCAACCGCCTGTCGAAAGCATTCTTTGCAAACCCCGCAAGAATCGATCAGGCGATCGCCGGTTATCAGACGATCTATGCGGCGAGCTGGAAGCCGGCCGAATTGTTCCCGCAGTTTATCCCGGCTCTGATCCGGCTTGCGGCGGAACTCGGGGCGTTGCGCCTCGGCATCTACTATATCGACGGCGTCCCGGCCGCGACGCAGTTTTGGATCCTGTGGCATGGCCGCGCGGTCATTTATAAGCTGGCGCACGACAAACGGCTTGATGATTTGTCGCTGGGCACGCTCCTCACGATGGAAATGACCGAGCGCGTGCTGGCGGACGACCGCCCGCGCGAGATTACTCTTGGGCGCGGTGACGACCCTTATAAGAGGCTCTGGCTGCCGAAGCGACGGGAACGCTGGGGGATCGAGGCCGCCAATCCATGGACCCGGCGAGGGCTCGCCCGAGGTCTGAAGCGCAAAGCAGGCAAACTTTATGACCGCCTGCGAGGTGAACGGATCTCCCCGTTCGGGTGACCCCGGTTGCGGTGACCGAGTCCACCCGCTTGGGTTAACTGACATAGCGTTGCCATGTCCTGAAGGTAGTCCTAAACTCAGGATCACATGATCCGAGCGCCGACGGGCAACTTGACACGAGCCGGTGCTCCAGTGCGCCGGACGGCAGCTGAGCCCCCCGAAATCGAGGTTTTCGACTTCCTCAGCTTCGATCACGTGCATCTTCCGTTCAATGAGGGCTATCTTCGGATCTTAAGAACAGCATATCCCGACGATCGCATTTCTTTTTGCGCGGCTAAAGGGCATGTCGAACGATTGGCGCCGCGGGTGGCGGATCTTGCCGACATTACATTTCAGCCCTGCCAGGCCTTCGCGGCGCTATTTGGTCTGTCCCACCATAATCCCGTTGCTGGCCAGTGGGGGGCGCGCCAGTGCCTCAAAGTGATCGCCAAGCACACCGCCGGACGTCGTGTTCGCTTCGCCGCGCTACTGGGCTTCAACGCCAGTTTGCTCGCCGTGATCGGGCATCGCTGGCCAAAAGTCTCCTCGGCGCCATTACACATGATCTTGCACAGCCATCTTGGGGAGGCGATGGCTTGGAGGTCCCGTAACCCCGTCACCCGCGCCGCCGATCTGCTTTCGCAATTAAAGCGGCCGCTGCCCGAAGCGGTCCGTATCGTCGCCTTGGAATTGGGCATGAAGGAGGCGATCGCGCATTCTTTACCGGCGGTTGCACCATCGGTCGTGACCTTGGAGCATCCGATCCTCGCCTCCGAATGGACGACGAACTCGCCTTTGGTGCAAACCGGAACGGCGAAGATCGGATTCGTAGGTCATGCGCGCCGAGCAAAGGGGTTCGACCTTTTCGTGGAGCTCGCCGATAGCTGCCGGCGCGATGACATCGAGTTTCACGCAATTGGGCATTCCTCGCCGGAGACCGACCACCTCGATACCGGCAAATTGGCACGCAACCCTTCCAAGATGCCGCTGCACCGCGATGAATATCTGGCTGCATTGGAGGAGGTCGATGTTGTGTGCTTGCCTTTGCCTCGCCACGTCTACGACTTCACCGGCAGTGGCACGGTCAGTGACGCAATCGCTGCGCTGAAACCGCTAATTGTCTTCCGCAACCGCACGATGGAAGCGATGTTCGCCCGCTATGGTCCAATCGGTTGGCTCGCAGAGGACAAAGAGGACCTGATCCGGCTGGTTGACTCACTCGACCATATTGAGTTCGCGCGCAGGCATTCGACCTGGGTCAATAACTTGAAAGCGATCCGCGAGGCTCGCCGCCCCGAGGTGCTGGCGAAACCTTATGCCGCTTCGATCGACGTGACCGATGCCACCTGACCGACCGATCGCAAGCGTGACCGAGCGCCATTGCACGCGGCGCCAAATGGGTATTCCCGGTAATCTTGCTGATCCTGTGCTGCTTGCGGCGATCGGCCGATGCTGCGCAGTAAACGATGGCCTCTTCCAACGCAAATCTGCTTCGTCGAGGTTCACCCGGGCTTGCATTCGCACTTGGCGCATTTGCTAACCCTGTTTTGGCGAGGTTTACCGCGATTGTCTCAAATGAGTTGAGAACTGACGCTTTTTGAGGATATGATTTGCCCGCGGCGCGTATTTCCAGATCTCGTAAAAGCGGTGAAAGGCTCAAGCGATCGAGAGGGTGGTAGGATGGTTAGCTGTTGGCAGCCCGCGGAGTGTACTCAGGTATGCGGTTCTTTGAGACCATCGGCTTCGCGATCGTGATTGCATATGACGACCGGCCCGTGCTGACAACCGACGCTTGGATCAAGGGTGACGCTTATTTTGGGAGTTGGGGTCTGGATTACGAAATTCCCGCAGCGCAAATTCAGGCGATCCGGGATGCCGAATACCACTGGTTTTCGCATGGTCACCCCGACCACACGAATATTGCTTCCCTCCCGCTGTTGGCCAAAGGCGAGTTCCTTCTATCCGGCCACTACGGTAATCGAATTAAAAGGATTTGACGGCGGCCGGCTACCGGGTGCGTGTTCTGCCTGACCGGGAGTGGATCCAGCTGTCAAAAGAGATGCGCGTTTACTCGGTCGCCAACCAGAACCAAGATTCGCTGCGGCTGATCGATATCAATGGTCGTCTCGTGGTAAATCAAAACGATTCCCCCGACTTCGGAGAGTCTTTTCGTATCCGGTAAATGGCCGGGCACTTCAAAGAGGTTTACCTGCTCCAACTGCATGGTTGGGGCGGAGCGGACATGCTGAATCGTTCGACCCATCTGGCCGCAAGCTCACCTCGATTGCAGAAAAACGTCGGCCGATCGCCCCTCGATCTCAGATAAGTACCAGAGCGATAGGCGCTAATAAGGTCGTTCCGTTTTTTCTTCGTTCCATCGCTACCAGCGTGAGGATAACGTCTGGGCCAACGAGCTCATTCCGGACCTCGAGGACTACCGCAATGACGCTATGGAACACTGGCCGGAAATACTTCCTGCGTTTGTCCGCGTCGATTGCGAGACGGATGAAGTGACGCCGATCGACCCGCCGCGTCCGCCGCACATTGTCAAAAAGCCCGAAGAGTTCGGTGACAGCTGGTCAGATCAGCTGACTGCTGAGGACAAGGGCCTAATACGGCAGTACTTTTCGGCTCGTGAAGCACTGCGCAAGAATTTTGGGTTCGTTGAAGTCTCCGCAGGAGGGTCGAGCGTTACAGTCGATCTCAATCGCACCAGGCGCGATGTCGGGATCCGCTTCGAATGCCCGCGCAACTCGCTGATGAGCTGCATCGAGCACGAGCTGTTCGACGACCTCCTGATTGGAAACTATATGCGCACGACGCTTTTCAATGTCGAAGCACTATACCCAAACTTCACCCCCTTTGTCGCCAAGGAACGTCTGAATAAGGGCTGAGTGTGGATGAAAGGCATGGCGATTTCGTCATGAGACGATGGTGGGGGTAATGGGTTGGTTTTGGTGGCGCATTGGGGTGCCTGGGTGGTTTGCCTGCCCGGTTGTGGATCCCACTAGGCCTATGCGCAGCGCAGCAGGTGGCGGCGCGCGATGAACAAATTGGCCAAAGCGCAGGTCACCAGCAGACGGTGGGTGTTCTTGTTGAGCCCGCGATAGCGCACCTTGGCAAAGCCGAACACCCGCTTGATGACCCCGATCGAATGTTCGACCCTAGCCCGGATCTTCGACTTGGTGCGATTTTTCGCTCGCTCGATCTCATCCACGACGCCGCGGTGGCGGTAACGCCGATTGGTGAAATCCTGAGCTTTTGGCGCGTGCTGCCGGATCACCGCGCGCTGGCCGCTATAGGCCTGATCGCCCCACACTCGGGTCTCCTTGCCATGCAACAGATCGGGCAGCACCGTGCTGTCGGCAGCATTGGCCGGGGTGGCGGCCACCGCGTGGATCAGCTTGCTGCGGCTGTCGACGCCAAGATGAGCCTTCATGCCGAAGTACCACTGATTGCCCTTCTTGGTCGATGCATCTCGGGGTCACGCGCCTTCTTGGCGTTCTTGGTCGAAGAGGGCGCGTTGATGATCGTGGCATCGACGATCGTGCCGGTGGCCACCTTCAGTCCCTTGGCCACCAGGTGCCGCTGGACCTCGTCAAACAGCCGCCGGCCCAGATCATGCTGTTCCAGCCGATGGCGGAAGCGGCACACTGTCGTTTCGTCCGGTACCGGCTCCCGGCCGAGATCGATGCCGACAAAATCGCGCATTGCCAGCGAATCGTAGAGCGCCTCCTCCACCGCGGGGTCCGACAGATTGAACCATTGCTGCAGGAAGTAGATGCGCAGCATCCGCTCGACCCCAATCGGCGGGCGGCCATTGCCAGGCTTGGGATAGACCGGCTCGATCAGCCGGCACAGCGCCAGCCACGGAACCACCCGCTCCATCTCGCCCAGAAACGTCGCCCGCCGCGTCGTCTTGCCGTAACGTTCAAACCCCGCCGTCGCCAGTGTCAATTGCTTCATTGCCCCCAACCCACACGCACCACACTGTCCTTCTATTTATCATAACACGATCTTTGGCCGGGCGGCTTTTGTAGAGGTTCCCTAAGTCTGCCGATAACGGCGGCGCCAAAACGATGCGGGAGCTCGGGGCATATTTTCGGCACTATTTAATGCGTGATCCGGTTGCGCACGCACTGAGGCATCTCGTCGATGGCAGCGAGATGGTGCTGCGCGCGCGGTTTTGCCGGAAGAATCGTCGATGTTTCGTGCCGCCAAACGCGTCTACTATGGTCTCATTACCCGATAATTCATATTTCTCTGTTTTGCTGCTCCGCGCCACGCCACGCTGGTACAACGCTGCCGGCAGCCAGCGACAAGGAAGATATTGTATGGGGGTCGGTGGCAAGCCATCGCTAAAGGCTGGATCGCCCTTCAGTTGCTGATCTCACCGGCTGCACCGGTCGAGCTGCCGATGCTGAGATAGACCGCCTGCTTCGGAGTCCGGTTGCCAAGGATTGGGTCACCAACAGCGGGAACTTAACCAACCAGCGGTATTCCACGCTGAAGCAGATCGACACAACAAATGTCGGACAGCTGAAAGGGGCGTGGATGACGCGCCTCAAACGCTCGGGGTTCGGCACCAAGTATTCGGCCGAGGCTACGCCGCTCGTCAAGGACGGGGTCATCTACGTGGTTACCGGCAATGACGACGTCTTTCCGCTGAATGCCAAAACCGGTGACATCCTATGGCAACGCCGGTCGTGGATCGACCCGAAAATATCCGTCGTCTGCTGCGGTTGTTTCAGCCGGGGCCTAGCAATGGGCGCGGGCATGTTGTTTGTGGGCCAGCTCGACGCCAATGTCGTGGCGCTCGACATCAAGACCGGCAGAGAGGTGTGGAGGACGCGGATCGAGGACTGGCGCAACGGCTACTCCGTCACCAGCGCGCCGCTCTACTACGACGGCATCGTCTACAGCTGCATCTCTGGCGGTGAACTCGGGATACGCGGACGGTTGACCGCGCTCGACGCCAAGACCGGCAAGACCCTGTGGCGGGCCTATACCGTGCCATACCCGGGAGAACCCGGCAGCGACACCTCGCCGGCCCCGATCCCACGTGGGGGGCCGATCTGGAATAAGCCGGCGATCGACCCGCAACTCGGGCTCATCTACTTCGCGACTGGCAATTGTGGGCCCGATTACGACGGGTCGGTGCGTCAGGGCGACAATTTGTTCTGCGCCTCGATCATCGCGCTGAACGCCAAAATCGGCGCGTATGTCTGGCATTTTCAGGAAGTGCACTACGACATCTGGGACTACGATGCAGAGAGCCCGGTCGTGCTCTTCGGCACCGTGATCGACGGGGAGCCGCGCAAGGGCGATAGCCGAGGCCGAAAAGACCGGATGGGTCTACATCCTCGATCGTACCAACGGCAAACCGCTGATCGGGATCGACGAACGTCCGGCGTCGCAGGAGCCGCGGCAAAAGACCGCCGAGACGCAGCCTTATCCGCGCGGCGACGCTACCGTTCCGCAATGCGCCGACCCGCAGCCCGACATTAAAGCCGGCTGTTCTTCCAGCCTTTCTGGGACGAGCCGGGTGGCGCTCCAGCCTTCCGGTCAGGGCGGGACCAACTGGTCGCCGATGCCGTACAGCCCGGAGACCGGCTATTTCTATGTGCCTGGGTCTATCCGTACCAGTGTATTCGAACGGTTTCCCCGGCCCTACCGTCGCGGCCATGTTTATAAGAGCGGCTCGCAAGAGGCGGCTGAAGACACACCGCTGCGCGGCACCGTTACTGCGATCGACAGCAGGACGAATAGGATCGCCTGGCAGCAAAAAATGCCGTATCGCATGGGCGGCGGCAGCGGTTCCTCGGTAACTGCCGGCGGCTTGCTGTTTCGCGGCGAGCCGGACGGCAACTTCGTGGCCGTCGACGCCCTGACTGGCAAGGTGTTGTGGAAATTCCAGCCCGGGTTCGGGGCCGATGCACCGCCGATCGTCTACAAGGTCGACAGCAAGCAATACGTCGCTATCGTCACCGGAGGCAATTCGATCCAGCGCAGCGCTACGGGCGACGCGGTTTGGTCCTTCTCGCTGAACGGCGACGTGGGTCCGGCTTGGTGGCCACCAACGCTCCCGCCAACAGGTCTCGGCGTCGGCCTGTATTGGCGTATCCGATCTGCGCTGTTGTCGATCTAGCCGGGTAGTAGAGCGAGGGAGCACCTCGAAGAGCCGAGAGGGCAGGGTGCGCAAGGCGATCGAGGAGATCGATGATGCATAGTGTTATCGGCACAATATAGCCGAGTAATCAATGTTGTACCCGTTAACCGGGTGCTAACGATTGAGGGACGACTATTCAGAGTTTACTTCACTGAATCGATGCTATGCGCAATGTAGTTCTTTTTCTTGGAATTTTATTAGCATTTAGCTGCGCCCTAATCCTCAATCCTTGGATATGGCCGAACAACGGCGCGATCGTTGACGATCCGCACGTGACTTCGGCCGCCCCGCCGCCTGGCCAAGAATTGCCCTCGGCACCGCCGTCATCGGTTGGCCCAGCATCCACCAAGGTCGCTGCTGTTGCGCGCCCAGTTCGCGAGGTTCCGCCACATCTGCGCGAGGTGGCACCGGCTCTGGCGAGAAGGAGACGGTGGCGCTCGCGGTTCCCAATCCTTACCGCCCCACTGGACCATCGAGTGGTAATCGACTGACCGAAACCGCGTCGCCTGAAAAGGAGATCAGCTGATCGCGGGGGTCTATAGCGTTGAGCCTCTGGGCGCCGCCTAGAAGTGGGCCACAATTGATCGACGCGACCGCGAAACCGCTCCCACCGCTTCCATCTTTGCCATCGCGTAGCCCGGGCCGGCGCTGGCACCAGAAAGCGACTGCTGCTTTATTTTGCGGGCGTGTCAGGGAAGCGCTGCTGCTCGGCGCGACGCGGTTAGGCTATGATCGTGGACTGAGGAGGACCGGGTTCCACCAGAAAGGAAAACCGGCCTCACGCGGCGAAGATTGTGATGACGACACCTTCGAAGAACACATTCGACCTCGGTCTGGCGCGTTCACCGTCAAGTTTGGCAACAGCACCTACGGCATGCAGACCCACGGCGACCGTGCCCATTACCAGATCGAGGGTCTAGGAAGCGGGCGAGCGCGCAGAACGGCTGGATCAACAGCGATAGTAGCGAAAGCCTCTCCGTCGTCGATCTTATTGCGGCCGGGCCGTCGGTGCCCCCGCAGTGGGATCGGTACGGGACCTGTGCGCTGGCGTCATCGGCATTTCCGATCGGGCTCGCCCCCCGTCGCCTCGCACCTCCTATGGAGGGATATTTGAGGCGTCATATCCAATCACAGGAGGAGCGTTTTGCGATAAGCCCAAACTTCCCGCCGGATGAGACGACCGTTTTCGCCGCTCTGAACGTCGATGGCCGGCTGATCAACAACAATCCATTCGATTACGCTCAGTTCACGTTGATGGGAGACGCATCGGCCGAGAAGACGGATGGCGCCGAAGCCGACCGCGCGGTTATCATGGTGGCACCGTTCCCGGACCCCCAGCTTTTCTGCCCAAGGGCCAACCGGCAGATGAACTGGTCCCGGTCATTCGCGCGCTCTTCCCGGCATTAATGAATCAGGCGCGCTTCAAAGTGGGAGAAATCGTGCCGGCGCTCGATCCAGACGACCACAGCCGCTTTCTGATTGCGCCGCATCGCAAGCTCAACGGCAAAGAGGAGCGCTATACGATTGCCTGCGGGCTACTCGACGGCTTTGGTGATTTTCTCGACGAAAAGTTCCGGGCGCATGATTTTCAACTTGGCCGCCGCAATTGCCAGGCCTTCTTGCGTTCCACTTTTAGCGTGCCGGGCGCCAACCCGATCGTCGCGGACATGAGCGGTCGAGAACAGTTCCGCATCGCCGAATATCATTCACCGGGGCAGCCCGGGAGATACCCGATTATTCCGCTTTTCGGGGCAGCGCGGCCGGAGGTCCCGCTGGCCTATTGGCCGTGTATGAGCCAGGCCGATTTCGGGCTGTTGTTGGATCGGATCAAGGGCCGTCTCACAAAGATCGCACCCCTGCTGATACATGCTCAAACCACGAGCACATTGCTGCGCTGGATCGGCTATCTCGGGCTATTCATCGCGCGACGCAGAATTCTGGAATACGCTCGGCTTGCGATCCTCTCCGATCTGGTCCGACGCGAGCCGGCTGGGAGCTCCCGCCGAACTTGGCCGCCAATGCCGCTGACGATGTCCGCGCCGTGCTGGCGCAGCTGGCGAGCCCGAGCCTCACGTTTCGCACCATAGCCGGGATCGCGACCAAAACACATTTGCCGCCAGACTTCGTCGAGCGAGTGCTCCAATAGTTCAACTACGCCAACGACGACAGACTCTATCGCGTCTGGCAAGGTCGGAGGGAGGGAAGCGAGGTCTTTACGCTGGTGTCGCGAAGGCCAAGCTGGTTTCGGTCGCTTCCGGTAATCCGCCAGATTGGCGATTGGCTCGAGGCGCCGGCAATAGGATAGCTGTGCCTGGTCGAGAGTAGTGGGCGCTCCTCTAAGGCTGTTGACGCCAGCGCGTTGCTATCATACACATTGCTCATGAGTTGCGCATTCACATACCTGATGAAGATTACCCCTTCGCGCGGCTTTGCCGTGGGGCCTGAGGGAATGCGCGTGCGCTGAATACGACCAACACGCGACAATGCGGGGCCCCGCCGAAACCGGTCGGGGCCTTTCCTTTTTGAGGGTCTCTACCGGAAATCGGCGGCGGCGCCGTGACCGAGTTTAGAGAGAACCAAATGGACGTGATCGATCGAGTCGATCCGCGGCGCCGTGACGTTCGCGGCTTTGGCGTGCGCTCCGAGCTCCGCGCGAGCCTTGCGCTCGCGGGGCCGCTCGCTGCGGCCAATCTCGCGCAGATGGCGATGGCGGTCACCAACACGGTGATGGTCGGACGGCTCGGCGCGATACCGCTCGCCGCCGCCGGGCTCGGCGGGATGCTCTATTTCACCGTCGGCGTCATGCTGCAAGGCGTTTTGTCGGCGGTCGCACCGCTTGCCGCGCACGCGCTCGGTGCCGGCGATCGCCGCGCGGCGGGCCGGGTCGGCGGCGCGGGGCTGGTGCTGGCGGTGCTGTTGGCGCTGCCCTTCGTCGCCGCGCTGACGCGTTTGGATGTGGTGCTGCGGGCGCTCGGCTACGATGCCGCGCTCGCCGCCGAGATCGGCCGCTATTTGCGGGCGATTGCCTGGGGTGGGCCCGCTTTTCTAGGCTTTGCGGTGCTGCGCAGCCTGTTGGCCGCACTGTCACATACGCGCTCGGTGATGGCGGTGGTGCTGATCTGCGTCGCCGGCAATGCCGCGTTGAACTGGGTGCTGATCTTCGGCCATCTGGGGGCGCCTCCATTGGGTGCGGCGGGCTCAGGCTACGCGAGCGCCATCAATCAGTGGCTGATGCTGGGCGGTCTCGGGCTGTCCATCCGCATGATGCCTCACCTCGCGGCCTTGCGGCTGCTCGGCAATGCCTTCGCCCCGAACCGGGCCGAGATGGCGAACATACTTCGTCTCGGCCTGCCCATCGGTGGGATGAGAGGGATCGAGGTCGGCGTCTTTATGACCGCCGGCGTCATGATGGGCCTGTTGGGAGCGGCTGCACTGGGCGCGCATCAACTCGTCCTTAATTGCGCGGGCACCACCTTTATGGTGCCGTTAGGGATCGCCCAGGCCGCGACCGTCCGTGTCGCTGGCGAGCTCGGTGCCGGCCGGGTGGACGCGGCGCGCCGCGCCGGCTTTGTGGCATTAGCGCTCGGAATCGGGTTCATGGGTATGGCGGCGGTTGTGCTGTGGACCGCCCCCGAGGCGATCATCGGGCTCTATGTCGATATCGCCGATCCGGCCAATCGGGAGACAATCGAAGTGGCGCGGCGCCTCCTAGTGATTGCCGCGCTGTTCCAGGTGTTCGACGGAATGCAGGTGATCGCGGCCGGCGTATTGCGCGGCTACCGGGACACGATGGTTCCGATGCTGCTCGCCACCTTCGGTTATTGGGGCGTTGGTTTCACCGGGTGCTGGCTCTTCGCCTTTCCGCTCGGCCACGGCGCCATCGGCCTATGGTGGGGCCTGGCTCTTGGCCTTGCCGTCGTCGCCCTACTGTTGATTCTGCGGTTTCATTTGCTGGCGCCCTCGATCACCCCGGCAGCCGAAGCGGCCGCTTCGCGATAATTTCCTGGACGACCTGG
>Ga0306926_10005335_pt1 | contig 13668 bp, 14 predicted proteins | sample flu12Cox44000178_FD_203759 | JGI IMG/M metagenome (GOLD analysis project Ga0306926, IMG submission 203759) | Lab enrichment of tropical soil microbial communities from Luquillo Experimental Forest, Puerto Rico - flux8day.12C.oxic.44.000.178 (v2)... | ecosystem: Environmental > Terrestrial >... | reverse complement strand
CTCCCTGATAACTTGCTCCGCCGGTTCCTTTGCCGGCCCGGATTTCTGTCCCATCTGCGCTCCTTCAATGGCTACGATGGGCCAGAAATCCTCCCTTCCCCAACCCGCCATTTTTGTCTCATAGGCGCTGATCCCGGACAATCCACCGCATCCGGCCAGCAGCACCACCAACCCAATGATGATCAGCGCGACCACCCTATCCATCGGGAACCCGCATCGCTCCGGGTTCATCATCGCCGACGCCCGCCGGCTGACACGATATCGTCGCCCAGTGTCGGGCCTTAGCGTTGCCGAATGTCATGGGCGATCTCGGCTCTCCCTTCACGCCGGATCGGAGGCGTCTGGTCCGATACCTACGACAGCCCGTATGCGCCTATTCAGGCCCTCCGCCAGGTCAGCAGGTGTTTTTCAGAGCAGCGTGTTCAAGTCCTTTATATCGAAATGGAGTTTGGAGATCTCGTCCTCGCGGCACGTGGGGACGACTTTCAAACCGAGCCCAAGAGCGAAGCCCGCTTCAAAATAGACACCGTTTACCTGGCCCGTGTAATCCGCGACCACGAAGCGCGACCGCCTGATCTCGGCCATAATTTCGTCGGTATGCCGCCAACGTATTCTTTGTTGTCGATACGGAACGGTTGAAATCCCGCGGCCCGTATTCCGGGATCAAAACCATCGGTCCAGGCATCTTGTAGGCTTGGATCGAACCACATGGCAACAAAGCCTTGCGCCGATGCTGCGTACGCCCGGCTCCACTCCTCGGCCTGCATTATTCCGCGAGGTGTCAAAACGATGTAAGTGGAGGTTCCACCCAGGGCTCCGGCGCTAAGGCGAAAAGGTTGTACTAGCTGTAACAAGCTTTCTCCAAAAAGATGTTGAATAAGAGAATCTATGTATGCTAAATCGAACTGCTGCAATGCTGCTTGAAGTTTCAAATCCGCAGCATCTACCCGTTGACCGGGTCTACGCGTCTTTTCGCGAGATATGTGATCAAGAGGCGCATGCGTTCGGCGTAGGAAAACTTGCGCCGGGTTCGGATTGACAGGATATCTTCAACTTTAATCAGAGCCCGCACTATACCAAATCTGTTCTGTTCATAAACCCAATGTGAAAAATGGGCCGTTCTTACGCCGGAAGCTTGCGCATCGCAACGTCTGCGGCTGAAATCGTTGCCCTATCTGGCGCGGAACTGGAAGTTCGAATCCACTTCCCTCCAGCGGCGAGTCTGCGAACTTTCGGTCCCTCTGGCGTTGGCGCGCGTCAAATGCGCCAGCGCCTTGTTTATCTGCCGGCGTGAAAATCATCGCCTTCCACCAGCGCGATGCGATAGAGCCGGGCGCCGAGGAGGGTCGGTATCAGCATCGCCGGGACGATCACCGCGAACAGTCGGGCGGGTCCGGCTCGGATGATGCCTGGGGCGCGCATTGTCAGCTTAACCTTGCAGCGAGCAAACTGACTCCGAGATCGGTGCACGACCACCCGGCGGCGACCGCACCATTCCAGCCATCGCGCCAACCTACCCTCGACCTCGTTTCCGAGCTTTCCGTTGTAAACTGACAGAGCGTTTGCAGCTCCAAACTCCGGAGCGGTGTAAAAAATGCTTGACCTAAATCCAGGAACTGGAAATTCGAATCCATTTCCCTCCAGCGGGAAGTCTGCAAACTCTCGGTTCCTAGCCGGATGAAAATACATGCAGCCTTCCACACCCAGCTGATCGGAATCGATCCGAATTTCCGCATCCACGCTTCTGACCGGCTAATCGAGATTCATGATCGCCCGCTCCTCGAACTCGGCCTCAAGGGAATCGTCGGCGCAGGGACGAAATCTCTGTGCGCCGAGCTGGCTGGCTAGCCCCCCGCGCAGGCGGGCCACGGTCAGGCCCGGAAAGGAACCGGCTCAGACCCTCGCCGGGCTTCGCGCTCATCGATGCCTGTCCCAGGTTTCCGATCTCGCACAATGCAGAAGAAACGATTTGTCGGCACTATAAGGCTGGCACCGTCAATTTGGTGGAACCTGCGGGCTTGCGCGGACGTATCGGGGTGAGTAGTCGCGTGGGATGACCACACGCGCTCGCGACCGCTACGCCGGGTATCGGTTCCCCGCCGAGATCATCGGCCATGCCGTATGGCTGTATTTCCGCTTCCCTCTCGGTCTTCGCATGGTGGAGGAGTTGCTGGCCGCTCGCGGCATCATCGTCAGCCACGAAACCGTACGGCAGTGGGCGCGCAAATTTGGCCAGCAATTTGCGAACCGGATCCGCCGTCGGCTCCCGCGGACCGGCGACAAATGGCATCTGGATGAGGTCGTGCTCAAAATCTCCGGTGTGAAACACTGGTTGGCGAGCCGTGGACCAGACCGGCATTGTGCTCGACGTTCTGGTGCAACGCCGGCACGACAAGCGGGCCGCCAAGCGGCTTAATTAGCTGATATAGCACACGAAAATTTATCGAAGCGCGGCCGTCCGGCGCGCCAAAAAATTTCCCGTCGCGCGCGAGAGGGTGCAGAAACGCCCCGCATCTTACCAAGAGCCGATGCGAACTCCACCTTATCCCAGGCCTCGCCTTTACGGACGGAAAGAATCATTTGCGCTCGCTGATAAACTCCGCGTGACGAAAAATCAGCTTCTCTATGTATGGCCCTGCTCCGTTCGCTCGTTGTCGCGGTCCAATGGTCCTCATATGATCGATCATGACGTCGACGATCGCCATGACCGCGGATGCTCCGAGAGAAGTCGCGATCCCCGTCATCGCCTCTTGGCGAGGGATAGGCCCGACACTGTAGCGCACAAGGATCGTACTGGGAGCGGTCATGAACAATCAGCGCCTTGCCGTCGGACTAATGATCGGCCAGGCAATCCTGTTCGCGATAGAGACGGCGATGATCCATCACATCGGCGCGCGCGGCTCCGCCATGCAGTTGGCGCTGCTGCGCAGCGCCGCAGGAGTGGTGCTGGTCGGTGTCCTCGCGTGGAAGAGCGGCTGGTCGGTCATAAAGACCGCGCAGCTGCCGATGCAGCTGCTGCGCGGATTGGTGTCGGTTTTATACCTGTGGGTGCTGATGTACTCCTTCGCCCACATCCCATTCGCCGACGCGACCGCGATTTCCTACACGCAAGCGGCTTACATTGCGGTGTTCTCGGCGCTCATTCTGAATGAACGCGTCACGGCGCTTCGCTGGATCGCGAGTGCGATTAGCACGGCCGGCGCGCTGCTGATCGTGAAGCCGACGTTCGGGGATCGCAACATCGTCTACCTCATCGCGCTGCTGGGTACCAGCTTTAACGGCCTCGCATTCGTGCTCAACAAATACCTGCAACGCCCGGGCGGCGATTGGCCTACGCCGGCGTTCGCGAGAACCTGGTCCTTCTGCCCCTGAGCGAATCTTGGCCGGCGGCGAGCCGTGTTGACGCCGCCGAACGCGTGTGCTGGCTTGCGGCGTCATGGAACCCGAACCGCAGTGCGATGAGCGGGGCCAGCCGGTCGGTTGGCCGGTCGAGGGCTGGTCGTCGCGGCCGCGCCCGCCGCGAACCCCGATGGTCGGCCGCTTCGCCACGGTCGAGCCGCTCGACCCCGACCGCCACGCCGCCGAATTGTTCGACGCCAATTCCGAGGATTGTGAGGGGCGGCTGTGGACCTATTACAATTTCGGTCCGTTCACGAGGCTTCCGGAATACCGGACCTGGCTTGACGCCGCCTGTGCCAATCCCGACCGGCTCTATCACGCGATCCGCGACAATGCGCTGGGCCAGGCGGTCGGCGTCGCGGTCTATCAGAACTGCGTGCCGGTGATGGGCACAATCGAGATAGGCGGCCTCGTATTCAGCCCGCGGCTGCAGCGCCGGCCTGCGGCGACCGAGGCGATGTTTCTGATGATGCGCCGGGTGTTCGACGAACTCGGCTACCGCCGCTATGAATGGAAATGCGATTCACTGAACCTGCCGTCGCGCGCCGCCGCGGTCCGGCTCGGCTTTCAGTATGAGGGCCTGTTCCGCCAAGCGATGATCACCCGCGGGCGCAACCGGGACACCGTCTGGTTCTCGGTCATCGACCGCGACTGGCCGACTCTGCGCGCCGCCTTCGAGTGCTGGCTCGACCCGTGTAATTTCGCGTCCGACGGCAGCCAGCGCCGGCGCCTCGCGAATCTCCGATCCGGCGCCGGATGAGCGCCAGACCGGCACCGTCACTTGCGCTGCTGTCGGCGATAACGGCGGTCGCGTTCTGCGCCTTGCATATGGTCGTGCCGGCCTTGCCGCTGCTCGTCGCGGTATTACCGACACGCCGGCGCATGTGCAGCTCGTTGTGAGCCTCTATCTCGCTGGGATTGGCGCCGGCCGGCTTGTCTACGGCCCGGTTTCCGACCGCTTCGGGCGGCGTCCGGTGTTGCTCGCTTTTCTCGCCGTTTCTCGTCGGCACGGCGCTGTGCGGCGCCTCCCGCAACCAACCTCGCACAGCCTCGGTCGAAAGCTGCCGATGTCGACGACCGGCCGGAACCGCGGTACCACCTACCGCTCGAGCCACACATCTTCCATGCGCCAACCGTTGTATTGGCTGTTGACCATGACGGTCAGCCCTTTGAGCTGCGGCTGCATGCAAGTTGCCGCGCGGGTATGGTAGATGATCGGCCGCGCGCCGTCCTCCTGCAATTTCTTATCGATCTCCCAGACGAGGTGCTGGCGCCTCTCCTGATTGGCTATCGTCGACTGCTCGATGAACAGATTCTCGAGTTCCGCATTGCAGTAGCCGGTATAGTTGCGCTCTGAACCGCAGCCGTAGTTCTCGAAGAATTGCTGATCGGGATCGTCGACGCCGCTGCCGGTATTGTTGAGGCCGATCTGGTAGTCCTTGCGGGCGAGCTTCGGGAACCAATTCGCGGTCTCGATCGGCTCGAGCTCGCCGTCGATCCAGATCTCTTTCAGCTGATCGATCAGGATGACTGCCGGGTCGCGATACGCCGGGATGTTGCGCGCCGCGACTTTTATGGCGATCCGCTTATCGGGACCATAGCCCAGCTTGCTCATGATCTCGCGGGCCTCAGCACGGTTCTTCGCCACGTCCGGGCCATAGCCGGGAATTGTTGCAAGAAGATCAGCCGGCATGCCCCAAACGCCGGCTGACGGCGGCAGCATCGCGCCTCCGATATCGCCCTGCCCCTCAGCGAGGATATCGATGAAGCTCTTGCGGTCGAGCGCTAACGCCAAGGCACGCCGCAGATCGGGATTGTTGAAGGGCGGCGCCTCACGGTTGACCAAGAGGTTCGTGCTGGCATTGCTCGACACGAGATCACAAACCGCCTGCGGTGCCTGGGTTTTCACATCCTTCAATAGCGGCACCGTGACCTCATACGGAAAGGTCAGGTCGAATTTGCCGGCGATGAAGGCGAGGATTGCAGTCGAGCGGTTGGGGATGATCGTGTATTCAATGCCGTCCAGATACGGCCGCCCAGGTTTCCAGTAATCCGGATTGCGGACGAGCTTGATCCTCTCGTTCGGCTTGAACTCGAGAAATTTAAACGGGCCGGTACCGATCGGATGCTGCCGCATGTCACGCGGAGAGACGTGGCAGGGATAGATCGGGGTATAGCCGGAAGCGATCAAAGCGAGGATCGCCGGCTGCGGCCGCTTTAGCACGAAAGTGGCTTCGGCCGGATTGTCCGTGGTGATTTCCGCGACGTTTTCCCACCACGATTTACGCGGATTGAGGCGCAACCGTTCGGCAGCCCGGCCAGTCAGCAGATCCCACGTGCATTTGACGTCGGCAGCGGTGAACGGCTTGCCGTCATGCCATTTAACGCCCTCGCGCAATTTGAAGGTCAGCCGGGTTCCGTCCTCGCTCCACGACCAGCTCTCGGCCAGGTCGGGAACGATCGTATCGAGGCTGTTCTGCGCCTTGTGCTGGTCGTAGAGCACAAGGTTATTGAACACCGCCATCATCGGGATCGAGACGGAGTTGGTCGCTTCCTCGTGGATCGACATGCTCGCCGGGCTGTCGCGGTGAAAAACCCGCAAGACCCCGCCGGACTCACGCGCCTGCGCGCCACCGCCCGAGGTCACCGATAGCAGCAGCGCTGCCGCCGCGAGGTCTCTTAGGTATCTTCCTCTCATTTCCCTGCGTTCTCACCCGTTTCGAGCGCGCCGATTTCCCGGAAGATATCAATCATCAACTCTCGTCGCCGGCGTGTTGCAAGCGAGGCGACCTGAATTTCTGCATGGCGTCAGAGCAGTCATTGACCAAGGTTTTATGCTGGTCATCGCAAAGCTGCTTCGGCGCCGGGCGCGGTCTCGTTCGACGGCTGTAGCTCAAAGACCGGGTAGCGCGGCGCCAGATCCCCGAAAGCCTCTATCGGCGAACCCGTCGGCACGGGGAAGAAGCGCTGAACTTCGCCGGCGAAACGGTCGAGATAAGCTTTGAGAACCGGTGGGCGCTCGCCGGGAGGAAGCTCGCGCACGGCATAGCGGTGGCGGCGAAGGGCGCGGACGAGCACGACTTCGCCTGCCGCGCGAGCATTGCGCACCCAGTTGGAATTGCCGCGGGCGCAGACCAGATAGCGCCTCCCATCGAGATCGAGCGGATCCACCGGCAGCGAGATCGTCTTGCCAGTCTTTCGCTCGCGGACTTCGAGGACGTAGAAGTGTGCGCGGATCAGGCCGATCCAGACGAGAAATGCAAGCGTATGGCCGAAAATGCGATCGACGGCGGCTGGCCTGAGATACCTTGGAGCATTTACGGCATTCATGGGCATCAACCTATTCCTCCGCCAGCTGCCGGCACGTCGAGAACTGTCCTCTACTGTAATCGTCCGCGACCGCTGCTTCAGGCGGATAGCAAGGCTCCTCACGGAACGCCGTGCCGCGGCGCCGTAGAGCGCCCCAACGGGCTGTCGCTCGTTTCTCCTCGAACAGCCGCGAACGTTAGCCGGCGATCATCCATCGCGTTTGGCGGGCGATTGCGCTCGCGAAAGAAGCGCGACTTTAGCGGAATCCCCCATAGATATATTATTATGAGAGATTCCGCTAAGCTCGCCCTTTACGGTTCCTGCTCGAGCTGACGCTCAGCCCCATTAACTGTTCGGCTCCACCGAGTTCTCGCGCCGCCCGTCAGCCGCCGTCGATCACGAGCTCCGCGCCGGTCATGTAGTTGGACGCGTCGGAAGCGAGGAATAGCACGCCGTTTGCTATGTCCTGCGCCTGTCCAGCCCTGCCGAGCGGCACACCGGATGTGGCGACCTCGCGCATGAGCCGTATTAAGCGCGCTTTTCCGCGAGAATAAACTGCGCAATGAGGCGCCCGTCGGACAAGCAGCTGTGAAGGTTGTGCAGGCGCAGCGGGAAGTCCTCGAGCTCTATTACCGGCTGCCGTCCGGTATCCTCAAGCCGGGTTGCGGTGAGATCGACCTGCTCAATGACGGAAAGGCCGCCTGCTTCGAGAGCGGCGCGCATTACCACGGGGCTCACAAGGAAACTCGACTCCTCTTTGCTCGCCCAGGGCAACGGAAAGACCGGGGCTCCGCCGGCTCCCAGTGCGATCTCGTTGCATGAAAAGCGCCCGCCTGGTTTCAGCACTCGCGCGACCTCGCGCCCCAGCCCCTCCTTGTCGGCGATGTTCATGGTGACGGCATATGACCAGACATGATCGAAGGTGTCGTCTTGGAACGGCAAAGCGAGCGCATTCGCCTGTCGAAACTCGATCCGCTCCGCGAGCCCGCAGCGCGCAGTCAGGATACGTGCCGCTTCGACGAAGTTGGGGGTGAGGTCGATCGCCGCCACCCGACAACCGCATTCGGCCGCGAGGTAGCGCGATGCGCCGCCGAGGCCGCAACCGAGATCGAGGACGTACATGCCGGCCTGTATGCCTGCGCGTTCCGCATGCTCGCGCGTTCCCACGATACCGCGGCTGTGCAGCTGGTCAAATGGCCACAGACCGCGATGGCTGGGCCTCTCGGGATCAATTCCAGCGGCTCGGAGTGCCTCCTCAATCCGCTGTATTACCGGCCGATCGCCGTAGTAGTGCTGAACCACTGCCTCGACGTCGCTCATGCCTCCCTCCCATATCAATCGAACTCAGTACCCACCCTCCCTGCGGTGATGTGACATTTCATCAACTCTCGTTGTCGACACTTAGTCTGAGCCTGTCGCCGAGGCCGTGTTCCCTTGCTGCAGCGTCCAATTGACAACGCGCCGCATCACGTCGGCAAGGCTCCTGTCAAAGGCAGCGGTGACCGTATCGGTCGATTTGGCATCGATTAAAGTCGCCTTTTCAAAACGCGCCGTGGCAACGGGTGTTCGGCGCGGCATCTTCAGCAGAGTGGCCTCGATTATCACGGTCGCTCGCGGCGTTCCGGTCGCATCGTTCTCTACCTGGAATTTGCGCAGGTTCGAGAGCAGCAGGAAGTCCGTCGCCAGGGTCTGCCGGCTCGGCGCGACCACCGGCAGGCGCCCAGTGTTCTGAAACGACTGCACCAGCAGAAGCTGTACCATCGCCGGAGCGCTATCGGTCCATTCGACATCAGCGTAGTACTCGACCTGGAACGGCCCGCTCATCAAAGCGATGCGCGAAGTGTCGATCTGCCGAGCGGCGGTGGGCTCGTCGATGACGAGCGACCATTTGACCGGCGGGAGCTCGCGCGGGAAATCCGCAACCGGGGTCAAGGTAAACTGACGCGGCGGAGGGCCGATAAGCCCGCAACCGGTTACAGATTGCCCGACAGAACCCGCGATCAGGCCGGCGAGAAGGTGACGACGGCTCGGCCGCGGTGCACTCGCCATCACCAGCATCACTTAAGCTCGACCCCCTGGCCCATCCGGTTACCAAAAATAAAGCGGGTTGGATTGCGCTCCAGACTGTCGAGGACTGTGGTCATCTTATTGACGGTGGTTCTGGCATCGATAATCAGCGCGCCCAAATCCGGCAACGTGCCGTCCATGAACCGCCGAATTGGGACACGATTGGCGGTAGCCACTTGGTTTAGCTGGTCAATCAGCTTGTTTAAACTGACCGTATTTTCGCGAAAATTCCTGACTATCGCTCTGACGTCTTCGCGGTTGGTCTGAACCACCGAGTCGAGGTGCGTTGTCAATTGTCCGGCGCCGACGAAAGTGCTGTGGGCGCTGTCAATTAGCGGACCAAGCAAATCGCTATCCGTTTGCAGCGTCTTCATTGTCGCAGCCGCACTCTCCAGCAGCGTGCGAATGGCAGCCTCATTCTCAGGCGAGAGAATCTGTTGAACACGATCGAGAACCCCCCCGGCCTGTTTGATCAGCGTCGGCAGATCTCTCGCCGCGACGTCGACCGACGACATGATCTGCTGCGTCGCCGACGGTACGGTGGGTATCTGAAAATACGGCAGATCCGTCTTCTGGAGATTGATCGGGGTGCCCGGAAAGAAGTTGAAGGCCACGACCTGCTGACCGGTGACCAAACTGGCGCTCTCGAGCCGCGCGCGCAGCCCATGGTCGATCAGCAAATTGAGAAGCTCGACGTTGGTCTTGCCGGGAGGCGAATATTTCGCAATTACGCCCGGTCGGATCTCGATGATCACCGGGATTGCGAGGGTACTGGTTTGCGGGTCGTAACGAATTCCGACATCGACGACCCTACCGATCGGAACCCCTCGGAAGACTACTCCCGACCCTTGCGTCAGGCCGTCGACGGATCCCTCGAAAAAGACCACGGCTGTGCGCGACACCTCGAAGAAGCTGAAGCTGCCAAAGACCAGCGCACCTCCCACGAGCAGAGCGATTGCAGCCAGGACAAAGCCACCAACGATCTTCGGATTTGCGCGCCGGCTCATGCTTGGGTTCTCTGCCTAGTTTGGATGGTTCCATCGGCGGCCGGCTCCCCTCGCCGGAGAAATTGTTGGACCTTGGGGTCCTGAGACTCGGCCAGGAGCCGCTTGGGGTCGCCCAGGGCAATCTGCGTTTTGGTTTCCGGATCGAGAAACACGCTGTTGTCACCGACCGCAAAAATGCTCGCCAGCTCGTGGGTGACCATGACGATCGTGGCGCCGAGGCTGTCGCGCAGCTCGAGGATCAGATCGTCCAACAGCCGCGAGCTGATGGGGTCGAGACCGGCCGAGGGCTCGTCGAACAGCAGTATCTCCGGTGACAATGCCATAGCCCGTGCAAGACCGGCGCGCTTTTGCATTCCGCCGCTGATCTGCGCGGGAAAATAGTCCTCAAAGCCAGCCAGCCCGACCAAGGCGAGGTTCAAGGACGCCAGCTCGGCAATCTCGGCCCCGGTCAAATTGGTATATTGCTCGAGCGGCAGCGCCACATTCTCGGCCAGAGTCATCGAGCTCCACAATCCGCCGGCCTGATAAGTCACTCCCGTCCTTCTCAGGATGGCATCGCGCCGTTCGGGCTCGACCTCCCACAGGCTTTCGCCCGAGATCAGCACGCGGCCGCGGGCGGGCGTCTGAAGCCCGATCAGATGACGCAGCAAGGTGCTTTTACCGCAACCGCTGCCCCCCATAATGATAAAGATGTCGCCCCTGCAGATTGTGAAGTTCAAGTTGCGCTGGATCACAAAATCGCCAAAGGCCATCGTCAGGTCTTCAACTACGATATGCGGCTCCGGCGTCGTATTGGTTCTCGAATCGCTCAAAAACCGTGGCTCCGCGGCCGACATTGCGTTCAGATCTTCAAGGTTGTGCAGATCACGGTTGCAATCGCATCGATCGAGATGATTAGCACGATACATAGAACGACGGCCGAGGTGGCTGCGGCGCCGACCGCCGCGGCGCTGCGCTGACAGCGCATCCCGCGCCAGCAACCGACGAGCGCAACGACCGCCCCGAACAGCACCGCCTTAACGAGGCCTACCGTCCAATCGTTGATCCCGACGGCGCCAATTGTCTGGTTGTAATAAGCTATCGGCGTAATATCGAGCATCAAGGTGCCGATCAGCAAACCGCCGAGCATCCCGACGATGTTGGCGAAAACCGTCAGCAACGGCATCATCAGGGATAATGCGACAACTCGGGGCAATACCAGGAACTCCATGGGCGGAATCCCGAGCGTCTGCAAGGCCGAGACCTCGTCGCTGACCTGCATGGTGCCGAGATTTGCGGCGAACGCCGCGCCGGTCCGCCCCGACATCAGGATCGCCGTCATCATCGCACCCATCTCGCGCGCCATCGCGATGCCGACGAGGTTCGCAACAAAGATCGCAGCGCCGAATTGCTCGAGCTGAATGGCGCCGACAAAAGCGAGGATCAAGCCGACCAAAAAGCTGATCAAAGCCACAATCGGCAACGCACTGGGGCCACAATCCTCGATTGCAATCATCAGATCCGAGCGTCTGAGCCGCGCTCTGCCGACGAGCATCCGCCCGATCCCAATTAACGCCTCGCCGAGAAACGTGATCAGATCGGCCGACATCGCCAAGAAACTTATGCTGCTGCTCCCGACCCGGGTGAGGAGGTCGGGGCGTTGCCGCGTCTGCCGCGCACCTTGGCGCTCGGGAACAGCGCGGGCAAGAGCGACCAGCCTCTGGACACCGCCGGGCAACCCCGAATGGTCGACTGCGACACCACGCTCGGCGGCCGCTGCTTCGAGCTTGGTCAGAAAATTGATCAGGACGTTGTCCCACCCTTCGAGCGTGCGGGAGTCAAAAGAGATGCGAGAGGGTCGCGGAGCGCCGCTTAGCCTCTGGGATATTTCGGCGGCCGACCGCGCTCCCCTGGAGAGGACCCATTCCCCGTAGAGCCTAACCCTCAGCTCACCCGGCGTCAGGAGATCCGCGTCCCAACCCCGGGCGGTGGCGGTCGATCTTTCAAGGCGCTCCGGAGCTCTGGTGGTCTCAGCCATATGCTCACACGAGGTTCGTTGCCACCGGATGTCCCCTGCGCTCGGTGCCGCCGCGCTCCAGACAAGAACTTCGACCCACCGGTGAGGTGATGGGCGGCGGCCTTGGACCTTCAGCGCCACCAGGCTGAGAAAGGATAACATCCTAATTTATTTCGGCCAGCGTGCTGAGGCTGAAATCCAAAGTGGACGGGTCTTCCTCCGTGCCTTCAACGGTCGGCTCAAACAGCGGAAATGTTGCCGACAGGCCGACACAGCCGATTAGTGCCGATAGTGTTGCAAAACTCAGTTGAAGACCGACGGTGAGCGTGATTCGCTTTCAGGGGCGCGTGGCTGGGGGACGGATCATGATGGGGCGGCGCAGTAGGGGCCAAGGCCAATTATTCTATGAGTTCCGTCTTGCTGAGGTGGTTCCAGACGATCACCTCGTCCAAACGATTCGGGCTTTACTGGACTTGTCCTGGGTCTATGCGGAGCTCGCGCCTTATTACTCCGAGATCGGTCGACCGTCGATTGATCCGGTGCTGATGATCCAGATGTTGATCATCGGCTACGTGTTCGCCATCCGATCGCCCGCAACGATGCGCCGCGCTCGTATTCAGCTCGGACCTACGCCCACTCGGACGGCGATCGAGGCGATCTAGCGAGGGAAGCTTTTTCATCGCCCAGTCCCTTTTTCAGCCGCAAACGCCGCCGGCGCGATCGCTCGGTCGACGTCATCGCTCTCTCACCGATCGGTGTCCGCGCCATTGGCGACGAGCCCTTCATTTCGTTGCATGAGTTTACACATCTGTGGACGCCTCCGTGAGCGCAAAGGCCTGCCGGCCGCCGCCGCAGGGCACGCAGAGGCCTTCTAATCTAACCGCGTTTTATTTCGAAACGTCCGTTTGTCGGAACGAAACGCCCGACCTGCGGCGGACCTATCGACGCTTCAGAGCCTGACCCACAAGTTTGCGGCATCGCGCCGAAGGGCATGATTCACGGCTACAGCGCTCACGTTGATGGCGAACAGCGATGTGGACGGCGGGGCCGAACGCCCGCCAATGGGATGGACCGGCTGCTTTCCCAGCTGGGCTAGCTTTCAACGGCTAGCAGCGTTGAGCAGGAGAAGCAGCATGAAGCTCAGGATGGAGTCCAACACGTCGCCACCGACGGTCGTCGGCGTGGATATCGGCAAGGACGTGTTTCACCTTGTCGGGTTCGGCGGGCGCAAAGATTGCGTTCCGGAGGAGGATCAGACGACTCGGCCTCAAAGACGCTTTTGAGAAGCTTCCGCCGTGCGTCGTCGGCATGGAAGCCTGCCTGAGCGCGCACTTTGTCAGCAGAACGCTGCGTGCATTGGGGCACGAGCCACGGGTAGTCCCAGCGGCTCTGGTGCAAACGGCACGGTGCGATCGGCTACGCCGGCATGCTGAACGAGCCGAGGTCGGCAATGGCCAAACTGAAGACTGTAGAAGAGCTGTTCAAGGGTCGCCACTTCGACCGCGACATCGTCATCCTGTGCGTGCGCTGGTATCTTCGCTTTAAGCTCAGCCTGCGAGACCTTGTGGAGATGATGGCCGAGCGCGGCCTGTCGATGGCGCATACGACGATCATGCGCTGGGTGCAGCGCTACGCGCCGGAGTTTGAGAAACGCTGGCGCCGATTTGCCCGAACAGTCGGCCGGTCATGGCGGGTCGACGAGACATACGTCAAGATCCGAGGCAAGTGGTGCTACCTGTATCGTGCCGTCGATCGGGCCGGCCGGACGGTCGACTTCAGGCTGAGTGCCAAGCGCGATGTCGCGGCCGCCAAAGCATTCTTTCGTAAAGCGATCAAAAGCCAACGGCGCTGCCCGCAGACCATCACGCTGGACGGCTACGCTGCATCACA
>Ga0306926_10005333_pt1 | contig 13670 bp, 12 predicted proteins | sample flu12Cox44000178_FD_203759 | JGI IMG/M metagenome (GOLD analysis project Ga0306926, IMG submission 203759) | Lab enrichment of tropical soil microbial communities from Luquillo Experimental Forest, Puerto Rico - flux8day.12C.oxic.44.000.178 (v2)... | ecosystem: Environmental > Terrestrial >... | reverse complement strand
AAGCTTTTGATGTTGACGATCACCTTCTCGCCCATGTCGATGCGGCCCTCGATGGTGGCCGAGCCCATATGCGGCAGCAGCACCACATTGCGGGCCTTGAGCAGCTTGGGGTTGACCGCCGGTTCGTTCTCGAACACATCCAGGCCGGCGCCGGACAGCTGACCGGCTTCCAGCATGCGCGCCAGGGTATTCTCGTCGATCACTTCGCCACGCGCGGTATTGACGATATAGGCGGTCGGCTTCATCAGCTTCAGCCGCCGCGCCGACAACAGATGATAGGTCGCCGGGGTGTGCGGGCAGTTGACGGAAACGATGTCCATCCGCGCCAGCATCTGGTCCAGGCTTTCCCAATAGGTCGCCTCCAGCTCCTGCTCGATCGGCGCCGCCACCGGCTTGCGGTTGTGATAATGGATCTGCAGGCCGAAACCCTTGGCCCGCTTGGCCACGGCCTGGCCGATGCGGCCCATGCCGACAATGCCAAGCCGCTTGCCGTGCAGGCGGTTGCCCAGCATCCAGCTCGGCGCCCAACCCTTGAACCGGTCGGCTTCCAGCTCCTTGACGCCTTCCACCAGCCGGCGCGGCACCGCCAAAATCAGGGCCATGGTCATGTCGGCGGTGTCCTCGGTCAGGACGCCGGGGGTGTTGGTGACGGTGATGCTTTTGTCGGTGGCCGCCTTGACGTCGATATTGTCAACACCGGTGCCGAAATTGGCGATCAGCTTGAGATTGGGCCCAGCCTGGGCGATCAGGGCGGCATCGATCCGGTCGGTCACGGTGGGAACCAGAACCTCCGCGGTCGCCATCGCCGCCGCCAGGTCGGCCCGGGACATGGGTTTGTCGTCCACATTCAGCCTGGCATCGAACAGCTCGCGCATGCGGGTTTCCACCGCGTCGGGAAGCTTGCGGGTGACGATGACGAGCGGCTTTTTTGCGGGCATGGGCGGACTTTCAGAACGGATGCATTTAAGCGCCTATGCGCTGATATGAACAGATGAAGGCAGACGGTCAAGCGCATGCTAAAAACACCGCCGAATCGGGTGAATTTTTGATGACGCGCGCTGTCGTGTTTTTCCTTCTGGCTGCCCTTTTACCCTTGTCGTTGGGGGACGGAGCGGCATGGGCCCAGCAGCCCGGGTTCAAGCCGCACTATGCCAGCCAGCGCGGCGCCGAAGCCAATCTGCGCGAAGGGCCGGGCTATGCCTACAAGGTGCTGTGGAATTACCGCCACAAGGGCTACCCCTTCCAGGTCATTGCCAGTTTCGATGTCTGGCGGCGGGTGCGAGACCCGGAGGGCACGGTCGGCTGGATGAGTGCGCAGATGCTGACAGACAATCGCACCGTGCTGGTGACCGGCAAGGGCCGGGTCCCGCTTCACGACAAGGCGGATCCCACTTCCAAAGTGATGGGGTTGGCCGATCCCGGCGCGATCCTGAATTTCAAGACATGCCAGGGTGCCGCGTGCCGGGTTTCCGCGCCGGGCATGGACGGCTGGATAGCGAAGGATCGCATCTGGGGTACAGACGACGCCTTCAAATAGTGGCGCGTCGCCGGCTTAGTGCCGGAAATGCCTCATGCCTGTAAACACCATCGCCAAGCCAGCTTCGTCGGCAGCGTCGATCACTTTCTGATCATTGACCGAACCGCCGGGCTGGATCACCGCCGTGGCGCCAGCTTCTGCCACGACCAGCAAGCCGTCGGGGAAGGGAAAGAAGGCTTCCGAAGCCGCCGCCGAACCCACCGTGCGCGGCTGCGCCCAGCCGGCGATTTTCGCCGCATCCTTGGCTTTCAGGGCCGCGATGCGCGCCGAATCCACGCGGCTCATCTGGCCCGCGCCGATGCCGGCGGTGGACCCGTCCTTCACATAGATGATGGCGTTGGACTTCACATGCTTGCCGATGGTGAAGGCCAAGAGCATGTCGGTGATCTCCTGCTCGCTGGGATGGCGTTTGGTCACTGCCCTGAGTTCGTGGCGGGTGATGCGGCCATTGTCGCGCGTCTGCACCAGAAAACCGCCCGCCACCGAGCGATAGGTCAGGGTTGGTGCCAGCGGATTGGGCAGGCCCCCCGCCACCAGCAGGCGCAAATTCTTTTTCGAGGCGAGAATTTTCCGCGCGTCTTCATCCGCGTCTGGGGCGATGATCACTTCGGTGAAGATCTTGGAGATTTCCTCCGCTGTTGCCCCATCCAGCGTGCGGTTGAACGCCAGAACGCCGCCAAAAGCGCTTTGGGTGTCGCAGGCCAGCGCCGCCAGATAGGCATCCTTCAGGCTGGCGCCCAGCGCCACGCCGCAGGGGTTGGCGTGCTTGATGATGGCGCAGGCGGGAGAGGCATCGAACTCCGCCACCAGTTCATAGGCGGCGTCGGTGTCGTTGATATTGTTGTAGCTGAGTTCCTTGCCCTGAAGCTGAAGGGCGGTGGCGACGCCGGCGCGGGCCGAGCCATCGGCATAGAAGGCTGCTTCCTGGTGCGGGTTCTCGCCATAGCGCAGCGACTGGCGCAGCAGCCCGCCAAAGGCGCGGCGGCGCGGCGCGTCTTTCTCGCCGTCCTTGGCCAGTTCGCCCGCGAACCAGTTGGAGACGGCGGCGTCATAGGCGGCGGTACGGGCGAAAGCGCGTTGCGCCAGGGAGCGGCGCAATTTTGCGGTAACGGCGCCATTGTTGGCCGCCATCTCGTCCAGCACCGGCTGATAGTCCTCCACATCCACCACCACCGTCACCCAGTCATGGTTCTTGGCGGCAGAGCGGGTCATGGCCGGCCCGCCAATGTCGATATTCTCGATGGTGGTTTCGAAATCGGCGCGGCGCGCCACCGTCGCTTCAAAGGGATAGAGATTGCAGACCAGAAGATCGATGCCTTCGATGCCGTGTTCCTTCATGGACGCGGCGTGATCCGCCTTGTCGCGCAAAGACAAGAGGCCGCCATGGACATTGGGGTGCAGGGTCTTGACCCGCCCATCCATCATTTCGGGAAAGTTGGTGATCTCCGACACGTCGCTGACGGCAAGCCCGGCATCGCGCAATGCCTTGGCGGTTCCGCCGGTGGAAATCAACGTCACGCCGTGCGCCGCCAGGCCCTTGGCGAAATCGATCAGGCCGGCCTTGTCGGAAACCGACAAAAGGGCGCGGGAAATCTTGCGGGATGTCATGACGCCGACTCGCAAAGGAATGGGGCTGCGAGCGGCTCTTATCCCTTCAGGAAATAGAATAAAAGGGCCAGTCCACCGCTTGCGCACAGCGAATAGGTGACCGGGATCATCACCGGGACATTCCCCAGCCGGAAGGACAGATCGCCGGGGAGGGGATCCAGGCCCATATAGGCGATGGGATAGGAGAAAATCAGGCCTCCCAGGACCAGGATGGCGAGCACCTTGAACAGCGCCTTCATGGGTGGCGGCCTCGGATCGTCGGCTGCTTGTAAGCCTGTCCCGGTTAAGCCCCTGTTAGCTTTTGGGCGGAATTTGCAGGGAACTCAGCCCCAAACGGGCAAACAGGGCCTTGTCCCGGTCGGCCGCCGGATTGGGCGTGGTGAGCAGTTTTTCGCCATAAAAGATGGAATTGGCCCCGGCCAGGAAACACAGGGCCTGGGTCTCGTCGCTCATCTCCTCGCGCCCCGCCGACAGCCGCACCATGCTTCTGGGCATGGAGATGCGGGCCACGGCGATGGTGCGGACAAAGTCGATAGGGTCCAGCGCCTGGGCTTCAGCCGCCGGCGTGCCTTCCACCGCCACCAGGGCGTTGATCGGCACGCTTTCGGGATGTGCCGGCAGCGTCGCCAGGGCATGAATCATGCCCACCCGGTCGGCGGCGCTTTCGCCCATGCCGACAATGCCGCCGCAGCAGACATGGATGCCCGCCTCGCGCACATGGCCCAGCGTGTCGAGGCGGTCCTGGTATGTCCGTGTGCTGATGATATGGCGGTAATATTCGGGCGAGGTGTCCAGATTGTGGTTGTAATAATCCAGCCCCGCGTCCTTCAGGCGCTGCGCCTGCGGCCCCGTCAGCATGCCCAGCGTGACGCAGCTTTCCAGTCCCAGCGCCTTGACGCCTTCGACCATTTCGCACACCGCGTCCAGATCCTTGTCCTTAGGCGCGCGCCAGGCCGCGCCCATGCAGAAGCGGGTGGCGCCGGCGTCGCGGGCCTTTTTCGCATCGGCCAGCACGGCCGCAATATCCATCAGCTTGCCGGCTTTCACGCCGGTGTCGTACTGCGCCGCCTGCGGGCAGTAGGCGCAATCCTCAGGGCAGCCGCCTGTCTTGATCGACAAGAGGGTCGAGATCTGCACCGCGGTGGGGTCGAAATGACGGCGGTGCACGCTTTGGGCCCGGAACATCAGTTCCGGGAAGGGCAGGGCGAACAGGGCGGCGATTTCCTCCCGCGTCCAGTCGGTACGGAGGGTGTCGAGATCTTTGGCCGGGGCGTTCATGGCGCCATTAAAACCGGGATGGCCGCCTATGCAAGCCCGGCACATTGACCCTCTGTTTTCCCCCGCTATAGTCCCGCCGCCTGTGCGGGCGTGGTGGAACTGGTAGACGCGCCAGACTCAAAATCTGGTACCGCAAGGTGTGTCGGTTCGATTCCGACCGCCCGCACCATCAACGAAGGAATGCCCACGGCATTCCTTCGTTGATGCCAAGCGGCGCCCAGCCGCGCGGCAGTGTTTCCACAATCTCAGTCCCGATCTGCCCCACAAAACCCGAGCCCGAACCAGGCCGGCGGTGTATGGTCCATTCATACAATTCCGGGGAGAGAACCATGCGCCTCAAGGCCTTCACCGCTTCCATCTCTTTACTCATCCTGTCCACACCAACCTTCGCCGCCGACGGCCTGGTGACGCACCACGAATTGTCGGTTGAGATGGCGGAGAAGATCGCCCGCGGCGCTATCGACGCCTGCCGGGGCCTGGGCTTTCACACCACCATCACGGTGATCGACTCGGCGGGCTTGATGAAAGCCTTCCTGCGCGACGAGGATACCGGACCGCACACCATCGATCTGTCGGCCGCCAAGGCCTATACCGCGTTGACTTTGGCCAGCCGGTTCAAGACCTCGCTGGATTTCGCCACCCAGCGCAACTCGACCCTGGGTTCGCCCATGACCAACATCAAGGGCGTGGTGGGCATCGGTGGCGGCGTGCCGATCAAATTCCATGACGAAGTGATCGGCGCGGTGGGATCCTCTGGCGCGGTCGGTGGCGACAAGGACGAAGTCTGCGCCAATGCCGGCATCGCCAAAGTCGCCGATCAGTTGAAATAGCGATGTCGGGCCATAGCGAAAAATTTCGTGTTGCGGAAGGCGTCAAGGTCGACCTGAGCAAATGGCCGACCCGGATCAAGCCGGTTTACAAATCCAAGCCGCATTACAAAAAGATGCTGCAGGACCATGTCGAGCAGCTCAGCGACCGCCAGCAGCTTCTCTATGCCTCAGATCGTTACGCCTTGCTGCTGATCTTCCAGGCCATGGATGCCGCCGGCAAGGATGGCGCCATCAAGCATGTCATGTCGGGCGTCAATCCTCAGGGGTGCCAGGTGTTCAGCTTCAGCCATCCCAGCGAGGCGGAACTGCAGCATGATTTTCTCTGGCGCACCACCCGCGACCTGCCGGAACGGGGCAAGATCGGCATCTTCAACCGGTCATATTACGAGGAAGTGCTGATCGCCCGCGTCCATCCCGAGATTTTGCGCGGCGAAGGGCTGCCTGACGCACCCAAGGATGAAAACAAGATTTGGCACGAGCGCTACCGCTCCATCGTGCATCTGGAACGGCACCTGACCGCCAATGGCACCCGCATCGTGAAATTCTTTCTGCACTTGTCGAAGGAAGAACAGCGCAAACGCTTCCTGTCCCGCATTGATGAGCCGGACAAGAACTGGAAGTTCAGCCTGGCCGACATCGAGGAACGCAAATACTGGAAAGATTACATGAAGGCGTATGAACAATGCCTGGGCGAAACCAGCGCCGATCAGGCGCCATGGTACGTCATTCCCGCCGACGACAAGGAAAATGCGCGGCTGATCGTGTCGCAGATCATCCTGGAAACGCTGGACGGATTGAAGATGCGCTATCCCGAAGTGAGTGCGGAGCGCAAGCGCGAGCTGCAGGTCATCCGCAAGCGGCTGGCGAAATAGCGCCGCCGGAGGCGCGAAACCTCCGGCGGCGCGGATGCCGCGATCAGTGGGACAGAAGCACGGACGCGATCAGGCCGGTGGCCGCGGCGGCGAGGACAAAGTTGCCGTCCACCTGACGCCATCCATAACCGCGCGGCGGCTTGCGCAGATGATGGGCGCGATAATCCACCTTCACGCCGCGATTCCAGTCGTCATGTCCGATATGGCCGCCCTGGCGCCAGTCGGGATGGCTGGGGCCATGCATCGCCATCGCCGGTGCATGATTGTCGCGATGATCGTCATGGCCCGGCTGGGCGAAAGATGGACCGGTCATGCCGGCAACCAGAGCCAGGGCAGTGACGGCGGTGAGAAAGCGTTTCATGGCAATATCCTTTCAGGGTGACAGGCGAACGATGTCGCCCGCGTCATGAACCTGAACTGAATGATTTGGCGCAGAAATAAGGTGCTTGTCGCAAGATGTCTTGCATCACAATCCTGGCGCACAAGTGCGACGGGGTTTGCGCGCGCAACATCGCGCCATCGCGAAGGGCACGCTTCAACTGCTGATCAGTCGTCGATGGACGGCATCGCGTCGGCAATGAAGCCGCCGCGGTCGGATGCCGGGCGACCGCCAAGCGTGATATTGCATTGTGCCAGACGCGTTGCTGCGCCGCCGGCAGCACGTCCTTGATCGCCTTTGTTTTTTCGTGGACCGCGGAATGGCCGCCTTCGCCTGTCACGCGCAGGCCCTCCTGTGTTAAAACTGCAGCGCTTCGGGGAGGAATGCGAATGATCACATTGCGGATCAACGGCAGCGAGCACCAACTCGATATCGAGCCCGACATGCCGCTCTTGTGGGCGTTGCGCAATGAAGTCGGCCTCACCGGCACCAAATATGGCTGCGGCATCGCGCAATGCGGCGCCTGCACCGTGATGCTGGATGGCAAGGCAATACGGTCCTGTTCCTTCACCGTCTCGGCCGCCCAGGGGAAGGATATCGTCACCATCGAAGGGCTGGGCGCGAACGGCAAGCCGCATCCGGTGCAGGCCGCCTGGGCAGAGGAAGATGTGCCGCAATGCGGTTACTGCCAGTCGGGACAGATCATGGCGACGGTGGCGCTTCTGAAGGACAAGCCAAAGCCGACCGACGCCGACATCGATGCCATCACCAATATCTGCCGTTGCGGCACCTATGTCCGCATCCGCCGCGCCATTCATCGCGCCGCGGAAAAAGTCTGAGGCGGAGGACAGGATGGGAGAGATCAAGCCGATTGATGCCGAATCTGCGGGGCTGTCGCGCCGCCGCTTTGTTCTGACCGCCAGTACGGTTGCGGGCGGCATGGCGCTGGGCATCTTCACGCCGGGCCAGGCCAGCGCCGCGATGCCGGAACTGAACACGCGCTATTGGGCCGACGACGCCATCGATCCGCGGGAGGTCAATGCCTGGGTGGTGATAGGGACGGATGGTTCGGTGACCTTGCGCTGCCCGATGGCGGAAATGGGCCAGGGCACCGGCTCGGGCCTGCCCATGCTGCTGGCCGAGGAACTGGAATGTGATTGGAGCAAGGTCAAAGTCGAATTCGCGTCGGTGAACCGCAACATCCGCGAGAACAATGTCTATCGCGACATGCTGACGGTGGGCAGCCGAGGCATCCGTTCCAATGCCGATTATGTGCAGCAGGCCGGCGCATCGGCGCGGGCACGGCTGGTGGCGGCGGCGGCCGCGAAATGGAGTGTGCCCGCCGACCAGTGCCAAGCGGCGCTGGGCGTGGTGAGCCACAAAGCGTCTGGCCGCAGCCTGGATTATGGCGCGCTGGTGGTCGACGCGGCCAAGATTGTTTTGCCCGCCGAACCGGCGATCAAGACCCCCGACCGGTTCAAGCTGGTCGGCACCCGCCAGCCGCGGCTGGATTCCGCCATCAAGTCCAACGGCACGGCAAAATATGGCATCGATACGCGCGAGGCCGGCCAGCTTTATGCCTCGATCCAGTCCTGCCCGGTGTTCGGCGGCAAGCTGGTGTCGGTGGACGACAGCGCCATCGCGGGCCGGCGCGGCATCGTGAAGGTGGTCAAGCTGGACGACGCCGTCGCCGTGGTGGCCGACAATTACTGGCGCGCCAACCAGGCGCTGAAGGCGCTCAAGATCGTATGGGACGGGGGTGATGCCGCCCACACCGACAGCGAACAGTTCAAGGCCGATTACCGCGCCGCGCTGGATGGTCCGATGATCGCCGCCCGCAACGATGGCGACGCCAAGTCCGTGATCGGAAAAAGTGCCCATCTGGTGGAAGCGTCCTATGAAACCCCGCTTCTGGCACATGCCACCATGGAGCCGTGCAACGCCACCGTGCACCTGACCGGCGACCGGCTGGATGTGTGGATGGGGTCGCAATCGGCGCTGGCCAACGCCAAAATGGCGGCCACCCTGTCGGGCCTCAAACCGGAACAGGTCTATTTCCATCAATGCTATCTGGGCGGCGGTTTCGGGCGCCGCTCCAATGGCGACGAAATGCGCCAGGCCATCCTGGTCGCCAAGGCGGGTGGGATCGACAAGCCGTTGCAGCTTTTATGGTCGCGCGAGCAGGACATGGCCGCAGACCGCTATCGCCCGCAGTCGGCGGTGCGGATGAAAGGCTCGCTCACAGCCGATGGCAAGCTGGAAGCGCTGCATATCGAATCCGCCTGTGGCTCGATCCAGAAATCCAACGGCGCGCTGCGCCCCGACGGGCTGGACAGTTCGTCGCTGGAAGGCATCGGCCCGTCCGTGCCCTATGACAATGTGCCCAACTGGTATACCGGCATCGTCAACAAGAACACCCATGTGCCGGTGTCCTATTGGCGCTCGGTGGGCGGGTCGCAGAACACCTTCTATCTGGAAAGTTTCATCGATGAGCTGGCGCATGCCGCCGGCAAGGATCCGCTGGCCTTCCGCCGCAGCCTGACCAGACGCGCAGACTCGCTGGGCGTGCTGGCCAAGCTGGAAGAGGTGAGCAAGTGGGGCAGCAGGCTGCCCGCCGGACAGGGACGCGGCATCGCCATCGCCGACAATCATGGCGCCATCGCCGGCCATGTCGCGGAGGTGACGGTGGGGCCGTCAGGCGACGTGAAAGTGAACCGGGTCTATGGCTGCGTTGACGCCTATCATGTGGTGAACCCCAATCTGGTCGAGGCACAGATCGAAGGCGGCATCATCTTCGGCATGACCGCGATGATGTATGGCGAGATCAACATCAAGAACGGCGCGGCGGTGGAAAGCAATTTCAACAGCTACCGCATGGTGCGCCAGGCCGATGCGCCGATCGTTTCTGGCCATCTGGCCCTCAGCGGCGGTACCGAAGGGGGCAAGACCAAATGGGGCGGGGTGGGCGAATGTTCGGTGGCGCCCATTGCGGCCGCCATCGCCAATGCCATCTTCGCAGCCAGCGGCAAGCGCGTGCGCTCGCTGCCGTTCAAGAATGTGAAGTGGACGGAACTGACTCGGCTTTAGACGCGCCACGCATGGCAGATGTGTGACTCAAACGGGGATTTTGGGAGCCGTTTGCTCCGCCATTGCTCTATAGAGAGGCAATGAGCGTCCGCAATTGGACAAGTTTGCTGTTCCTGTCGCTGCTGTGGGGCGGCTCGTTTTTCTTTTACAAGGTTCTGGTGGCCGAATTGCCGCCGCTGACCATCGTAATGGGGCGTGTCGGCATTGCCGCCATCGCGCTCAATCTGGGTCTGTGGGCGGCGGGGCGGCGCGTTCACTGGACATGGACTCTGGCAAAGCGCTTTGCGTTGCTGGGCCTGCTGAACAACGTGATCCCGTTCATCCTGATCTGCTGGGGTGAAACCCGCATCACATCGGGTCTTGCTTCCATCCTGAATGCCACCACGCCGATCTTTCTGGTGATGGTGGCGCATGTCCTGACACGGGATGAAAAGCTCAGCGCCGCAAAAATCGCAGCTGTCGTGCTGGGGTTTGCCGGTGTCGCGGTGCTGGTCGGGCCGGCTTCGTTCGCGGCGGGACAACAGGTCGGCGGCGAATTGGCTGTGCTGGTGGCCGCCTGCACCTACGCTTTCGGCGCCACCTATGGAAAGACGTTCAACGGTCTGCCGCCGATCGAGATCGCCACAGGGCAGATCACCGCCGCCGCCGTCATGATGCTGCCGGTGACTCTGGTTGCCGATCGGCCCTGGACCCTGGCAATGCCGTCAGCGGCGGCCTGGGCGTCGCTGCTGGCGATCGCGCTGGTATCCACTGCGCTGGCCTATGTTGTGTTCTATCGCCTGATCGTCACGGCGGGCGCCACCAACATTTCGCTGGTGACGTTTTTGCTGCCCATCAACGCGCTGTGGCTGGGCGCGGCGTTCCTGGGCGAGCCGGTCACCATGCAGGCCGTGGCAGGCATGGCGCTGATCGGCGCCGGGCTGGCGGCCATTGATGGACGAATTATGCGCCTGTTCGTGAGCCGCGGCGCGCGCAGCGCCTAAGCTGGTCCGGTGGACCCGTGAAAGCGAGCGAACGTCGCGCGCATTGTGCGCGGCCCCGCATCATGCTGCTGTCCATCCCCCATCAATGCTGAGGATCGCGCCGGTGATGGAGCGGGCGAGGTCGGAGGCCAGATACACTGCCAGGCCCGCAATCTCTTCCACCGTCACGAACTGCTTGGTCGGCTGCGCCGTCAGCAGCACATCCTTGATCACCTGGTCGCGCGTCAACCCCCGCGCCTTCATGGTGTCGGGAATCTGTCTTTCCACCAGCGGTGTCCAGACATAGCCTGGGCAAATGGCGTTGACGGTGATGCCGTGCTCTGCCGTTTCCAGGGCCACCGTCTTGGTCAGGCCCGCCACGCCATGCTTGGCCGACACATAAGCCGACTTGAACGGCGAGGCGACGAGGGCATGGGCGCTGGCGGTGTTGATGATGCGGCCCCATTTCTTCGCCTTCATGCCCGGTACCGCGGCGCGGGTGGCGTGGAAGGCGGCGGAGAGGTTGATGGCGATGATCTGGTTCCACTTCTCGATGGGAAATTCCTCGACCGGTGAAACGAACTGGATGCCGGCATTGTTGACCAGAAGATCGACGCTGCCCAATTGCTTCTGCGCGTCGGCCACCATGGCGGCGATCTCGTCGCCCTTGCTCATGTCGGCGCCGCTGTAGATCGCCTTGACGCCGAAATCCTTTTCGATGCCGGCGCGCTCCTGTTCGATGGCGGTGGCGTCGCCGAAGCCGTTGATCACGACATCGGCGCCTTCCTTGGCATAGGCGCGGGCGATAGCGAGGCCGATGCCCGAGGTCGAGCCGGTGACGAGGGCGACTTTGCCTTTGAGCATGGAAATCTCCGTGGAAATGGCTGTCGCCAGCATGGCACAGGCGGGCTAACCCTGCCTCCGGCGCCGATGCCGCAGGCGCGAAATGCACCAAAAAATTAAGCCGACTCCCCCTATATAAGGGCTCATGGACACCAAACCGTTACATCCTCCCGTCTGGCGCCCCGATGGCTGCGAGCGCATCGCCCTGGTTCTGCAGGGCGGCGGCGCGCTGGGCGCCTATCAGGCCGGGGTCTATCAGGCGCTGCATGAGGCCGGTCTGGAACCGGACTGGATTTCCGGCGTCTCCATCGGCGCGGTGAATGCCGCCATCATTGCCGGCAACGCCAAGGACAATCGCCTCGACCGGTTGCGGGAATTCTGGACCCGCATCACCGACCGCACCTTGTGGCTGCACGCGCCGGATGGCGACATCTACCGCCAGGCGCGCAATGCCTTCAGTTCCTTCACCACCGCCATGTTCGGCCAGCCGGGTTTCTTCGCCCCTCACAAGGTCAATCCCTGGTTCGTGCCGGCAGGGGCCAAGGACGCCACCTCCTATTACGACACCACCCCGCTGCTGGAGACGCTGAACGAACTGGTGGACTTCCGCTATCTCAACCGCAAGGACCAGCGCTTCTCGGTGGGCGCGGTCAATGTGTTGACCGGCAATTTCATTTTCTTCGACAACAAGACCGACACCATCGTACCTGAGCATGTGATGGCGTCCGGTGCGCTGCCGCCTGGCTTTCCCATGGTGGAGATCGGCACCGATTACTATTGGGACGGCGGCATCGTCTCCAACACGCCGCTACAGCATCTGCTGGCGCAGGACGACAATCTGAATTCGCTAGTGTTCCAGGTCGATCTGTTCAGCGCCCATGGCGCCTTGCCGCGCACGATCCAGGACGTGATGGGCCGGCACAAGGACATCATGTATTCCTCGCGCACCCGGCAGGTCACCGACATGTTCTCAAGGCTGCAGCGCTGGAAGCGCCGCGCCTATGAAGCTCTTGTCAAAGTGCCGGAAGAAGCATTGAGCGACGAACAGCGTCTGATGCGCGACAAGCTGGCCGACCTGCCGCAGCACACGATCCTGCAGATGATCTATCAGAAGAAATCCTATGAGGGGAACGCGCGAGACTATGAGTTCTCCGCCGATTCCATGCATGAGCATTGGGCGAATGGCTATGAGGACACCAAGCGGACTTTGAAGCGCAAGGATTGGCTGGCGATGCCGCCGCCCAACGTCGGCATCAAGAGCCATGACGTGCATCGCGAGTATGAAGCCCAAGCCTGAGCAAGCCCGCAGGTCCGGTTTTTGCGACAGTCTGTTACAATTATAAGACTTTCTTAACGCGGTGCGCCGTAAACATGCGGCGTGGAGCGCCTTCGAACCCTAGGGGGCGTGAATTGGGAAACCCGGCAGATCTCCGTCTGCCGGGTTTCTGTCATTGTAGGCTTGCCTGCCGGAACGGTCGCCGCGCGGTCTGGATAAGCGAAAAGGCCGGACGCCTTCGAAGCCATCCGGCCTTTCCTGAAGGATCGCTATCGCCCCAGCCCGCGGTTGGAGGCGTACGCAGCGCTCTCTCTTGCGACACTTTGACAAAGTTTTGCGATGAATGGAAGGGGCAAGCAAAAACATGGTTAATCGCCGCTTACCGTGTTTTGGGGGGCTCCCAGTACCAGCCATCGGGAATTGTGCAGGTCTGGAAGGGCACCCGCCGCTGGACCGACTGGAATTGAAAAGGCCCAGCAGTTCGAAGCTGCTGGGCCCATTCTGGGGTGTTTCCTCATGCGCTCCACAAGGAAGCGCGCAGACCATACCGGCAATGATTACGCTGTCATGTTGATTATTCGCGAGGTTGTCTGTGCAGGCGTCTTCCCGCTCCCTACCCAACGTTCGGTGGTAGGAATTTGGCGTTTGGCCCGTCACGGCATGTACGGAAAAACAGGGCCCTCGGAAGCAATGGCGCAGTTTAACCCAAGGCTGTGGTCATTGGCTCCCATGGGGGCGGTGATAACAGGTGCCCTCCTGAGTTTCGGGGTGAATGGAACAGGGCCCCGGGTCCCTTGAAAGGTATGCCGCATAGGCGACAGCCGCCAGCGTCAGGGCTGCAATCAATCCCCATTGCAAGCGAGGTCCCATTTAATCCTGCCCTGCCCGTCGAATGAGGGTGCGCCCGATATGAAGGCATCCCGTCCCGCAAAAGGTGAACAGGAGAAGCCCGAATAGCCATGGTCCCGGCGATGGGCGGTCATACAGCAGGACAAAAG
>Ga0306926_10005331_pt1 | contig 13672 bp, 11 predicted proteins | sample flu12Cox44000178_FD_203759 | JGI IMG/M metagenome (GOLD analysis project Ga0306926, IMG submission 203759) | Lab enrichment of tropical soil microbial communities from Luquillo Experimental Forest, Puerto Rico - flux8day.12C.oxic.44.000.178 (v2)... | ecosystem: Environmental > Terrestrial >... | reverse complement strand
CCTGGGGAAACGCATAGGCGTTTCGTTTCTCCCGGTGCCCCCGGGCGACATGATTGCGAGCCGCAACGACATCCGCATCATGGCTGTATCCACATTGAACGCATCGAAACAAGGCCTGTTGCTGGCGATTGTCCGCCGAAACGTGTCCACATTCGGGATTAGGACAAGTCTGCGAACTGTAGCGGGGATCCACCCCCCACACGATCCCCCCACGCCAGGCCTGTTTGTATTCCAGCAATCCTGCGAAATCGGTGCCAGCCCTGATCGAGAATCGACTTGTTGAGGCCAGCTTTCGCACCTACATTGCGACCCGGATGTTCTATCGTGCCTCGTGCCGACTTGCACATAGGGCGAATTCGCAAGTTCTCGACATAGACCGTCGCGTGGTTTTTGCTGACGTCGGTCGAAAGCTTGTGGAGGAAATCCTCCCGACTGTTGGCGATTCGTATATGCAAGTGGGCAATTTTTTGCCGTTTTTCCCAGTTTCGCGAAAATTTAACCTTGCGCGCCAGATTACGCTGCAAGCGACCAAGCTTCTTTTCCCAGCGGCAATACACATTCAGCGGCGGAACCAGTTCGCCATCCGAGAAGGCGGCAAACGTGACGATACCGAGATCGATGCCTACTTCCTTACCCTTGGCGGGATGCACCGGTTCCGGTACTTCCAGTTCCGCCTGCAGAGCGACATACCAGTGTCCACCCCGGCGGCTCAGGGTGACGTTCTTGACCGTGCCCTCCATTTCGCGCGACTTCCAGAACTCCACCCAGCCCATCTTGGGCAGATAGACCTTTCGATCCTCGAGCTTGAATCCTTGCGGAAATCGAAAGCTATCCGCCAATCCTTTCTTGCGAAAGCGAGGAGGCAAAGCTCGACCTTGGAACAGATTCCTATAGCCACGTTCCAGGTCGAGCAGGCACTGTTGCAGCACTTGCGAATGCATCTGCTTCAACCAGCCAAGTTCTTCTGTCTGCTTCCAAAGCGCCAGCAACCAGCACGCCTGGTAATACGTGAGACGAGGTGTACCCGCAAGATACCGACTCTCATTCAGCGCCAGAATCTTGTTCCACACAAAGCGGCAAGCACCGGCCTGACGCACCATTCGTGCGCTCATGGCGGCTGTGGGCTTGAGCCGATACTTGAATGCCTTGCCTACGATCATGGTGTGATAAATACAATTGATCTATGGTGAATTCAAGCAATGTTGTACCCGCAGCCATTGCGTTTTTGGGTTACACGTTCATTTGGTCTTTGTCACGAAATATCGCCGGAAAGGGTTGCACCGTGCCGCCCAGGAAAGCCTATGAGAGCTTTTCCACGCATTTATCAGGACTTTGAAGTGCATCTTGTTGATTCCAATGGGGAAGACTACCATGTTCATCGGCTCGTGGAAGATCCTCCCACGGTTTGCGCTCTCGAAAACGGGTCAACCGCCTCCAGGGCGTATCCTCACGACGTCTTCGAAGATTGCATCCGGTAGTCGCTAATCAATATTTCCAAGGAGTGCTTTGGTCACCGAGTTACTTTGCTGCTCCTGTGGTGGAGCTCCTTCCATCATTCGGCAGTAGGTTGAACAACAACGAGACACTTGAGAGCTGCGCTCTCAAAGCGCCTTATATCCCCGCCCTGAAAGACGGGGCCTTACGGCGCGTGTTGGTAACGGTGGACCAGACGCACGGTGACAGCCGCGAACCACGCTTGAAAACGCGGGCGCGGTTTTCGCCTCAACTCCAGCCGCTCGCTGCCTTCCCGAAACGGAAAAATTGGCGCAATTCCAGCACCTCGGTGCCCACACCCGCAACTCAGCGAGCTCGCCTTTGGCTTGTGACGACAATCGAAATTGACGGGAGTGCGGAATCTCATGGCGGCTTGAAGCCATCGATATGAGCAGCGGGAGGTGCCTATGGAACTCCGGTTCACCGACGAGGAAATGGAGCTCTTACTCGAAATCCTGCAGGAACGCCACAAGAACCTGATTCATGAAATCGCCCGGACCGACCATCGAGATTTCAAGCATGAGCTGCAGAAGCGTTGTGCGAAGATCGAGGGCATTCTCAAGAAAGTTCAGGCGGAGCGCGTCACTGCCTAACGAGAAGATTGGATCCGCGCGCGATGCAATTAACTGAGGCCGCCCGCATGGAAGGTGCAGGCGAATTAGTTCGTGCAGTTAAGCGTCACTCAACCAGGGAAGGTGCTTAGCAGTTTCTGGTCGGGACTTGCAGCACGCTGCTGCGGGTCAGGGAATCAGCACAATCTTGCCATGAGCGCCTGAGGGTTTCATTACTTCCACGTGGGCGCGGGCAGCCTCAGCCAGCGGAATTCTCTGCCCGATGACCGGACGCAGGAAGCCATTTTCCAATCCTTTGCTCAGGGCACCATAAATCGTCTGGCGTTCCCCGTCGCTGATCAGCCAGAGCATCATCCCGCGGATATCAGCTTCGCGCGCCATCGCGTCGCGAGGATTGATCTCGATGGGGCCTCGGCTGCCGATCACCACCACGCGTCCTTTCTTTGCCAGCACAGTGAGGTCTTTGGCGAGATTCTTGTTCGCCAGCATCTCCAGGATGACATCCGCCCCGCGATCGCCGGTGAGCTTCATCAGCTCGTCGAGATACCCTTCAGAATTGTGGTTGAGCACATGGTGTGCCCCTTCCTCCTTCACGAGATGCATTCCGCTCTCGCTGCCGGCCGTACCGATCACCGTCATACGGGCGGCGCGCGCCAGTTGCACCGCTGCGGTTCCGACTCCGCCGGTTGCTCCATGAATCATGACGGTTTCGCCCGGCTTCGCGTCGCCACGCTGAAAAATCCCGCGATAGGCGGTGCCATAGGCGACGCCCATGGCGGCGCCCGCGTCGAAGCTGGAGTTCGATGGCAGGGGATGAACCCGGCTTGCCTCACACAACGATTGCTCGGCATACGTCCCGCTGACGGAACCGGACGTATACACACGATCTCCGGGAGCCAAATGCTTGATGCCGGGACCGACCTTCAGGATCTCACCGGCGCCGTCGAAGCCGGGCGTGTAAGGCAGAGCGGGCTTGATCGCATAAGTCCCGGTACGCATGTATGTGTCCGCGGGATTTACCCCCGCCGCGTGAATTCGCACGACGACCTGATTTGGCCCGGGCTGGAGCTCGGCAACCTCCTCCAGTTTTAGAGCCTCAGGACCGCCGAATTCATGGACGCGAATAGCTTTCATGATTGCCTCCAACCGGAAAAACGTAGCAGAAAATTCTGAGCACGTATCTCTGCCTGGCACCACCCCGGATGGCCCCCAGGCAAAACTTGCGTTCGTAGCGATTTTGAGTACTATCGGAAGCCAGATTCTCTCCGACAGGGGCTCCTATGCAACAACTCACCTTACGAGTGAATGGCGTGGAGCGCAAGGTGAAGGTTGCGCCTGACACGCCGCTGCTCTGGGTGCTTCGCGACACGCTGCAACTCACCGGCACCAAGTTCGGTTGCGGCGCGGGGCTGTGCGGCTCATGTACCGTGCATCTTGACGGCGAGGCTGCACGCTCATGCATGACGCCCGTGTCGGCAGTCGGCAAAAAGGCGATTACTACCATCGAAGGGCTCTCGAAGGATATGTCGCATCCTGTACAGGTAGCGTGGATTGAGGAAGATGTCTCGCAATGCGGCTACTGCCAGTCAGGCCAGATTATGCAGGCGGCGGCCTTGCTGGCCAAGAACCCACATCCGTCGGACGAAGAGATCATTGACGCGATGACAGGCAATCTGTGCCGCTGCGGAACCTATCATCGCATTCGTAAAGCGATACGACGGGCTGCCGATGGCAGGGGTGGCAAATGACACCCATCTCACGGCGACAATTCTTGGGCGCAACCGCAGTCGCGGGTGCGGGGCTGGTCATTGGCCTCTATTTTCCACGGCATGGACTCTCCAGTCACGAGGTGGAAGCATTCTCCCCCAACGCGTATCTCCACATTACCCCTGACGGCAAAATCACGATCGTGGTTGCGCGGTCCGAGATGGGACAGGGCGTGCGTACGGCATTGCCGATGATTTTGGCCGAGGAACTGGATGCCGACTGGTCACAGATTGTGGTTGAGCAGGCAGGTGCAAGCACGCTGTTTGGCGATCAGACCACGGGTGGCAGCGCCAGCGTTCGGACCACCTGGGATCCTATGCGCCAGGCCGGAGCGGCTGCCCGTGAGATGTTGATTGCCGCTGCCGCCCAAAAGTGGGGCGTCGACCCTTCAGAGTGCCTGACAGAAAGAGGAATCGTGGTGCACGCGGCGTCCAAGCGCAGCGTCAGCTATGGCGAGCTGGTGGAGCGCGCTTCCAAGCTGCCTGTTCCAAGGGAGCCGAAGCTCAAAGATCCCAGCCTATATAAGCTGGTCGGCACCCCGGTAAAACGTCTCGATACGCCATCCAAGGCAAACGGCACCGCCGAGTTCGGAATTGATTTCAGTTCCGAAGGCATGAAGTACGCCTTGCTGGCGCGCTGCCCGACCATCGGCGGCAAAGTGGCCAGCTTGGATGACAGCCAAGCTCGCATTGTGGCCGGGGTTACGCACGTCGAAAAGATCGGCGATTCTGCGGTCGCGGTAGTCGCGGGTTCGGTCTGGGGGGCAATGCAGGGGCGAAAGGTGTTGAAGGTCACCTGGGACGACGGACCTAACAAGGACTTGAACACCGCAACGATCTCTAAGTCGCTAAGGCAGGCATTGAGCGACAAGAGCGTGCCCCTCTACAGGACTGGCGATGTCGCGGCTGCGGAGGGACGGCATATCGACGCAGTCTATGAAACACCGCTGTTGGCGCATGCTCCGATGGAGCCGGGTAATTGTTTCGCGCACTTCCTTGGAACCTCGTGCGAGTTGTGGGCGCCTACACAGGTCCCGCAGGACGTACGTGACTCGGTGGCTGCTGCGCTCGGTCTGAAGCCCGAGAACGTACGTGTGAATGTCACGCTGATGGGAGGTGGTTTCGGCCGCCGTCTTGAACATGACTACGCAATTGAAGCAGCGCTGGTCTCGAGAGCCATCAACGCGCCGGTGCAGGTTATATGGACGCGCGAAGACGACATGCGGTTCTCGACCTACCGGCCGCCAAGTGTTCACCAGCTCAAAGCGGTGCTCGATTCTCAGGGATGGCCTACGGCTTTCATGCATCGCCTTGTATCTCCGACCATCGCCGGCCAGAAGGGACAGCCTCTGGAGGCCGGAGTCGATCCTGACCTGAAAGACGAGGCGTCCTTTTTATACCTGGTTCCCAGCATCAACATGGACTATGTCGCAACCCCAACGCCAGTTCCGTTAGGGTGGATGCGGTCGGTCTATGCGGCTCAGATGGCTTTCGCCAGCGAATGTTTCATCGATGAGTTGTCTATTGCAGCCGGCAAGGATCCTCTCAGCTACAGAGTGCATTTGCTTGCCGAAGATAAGGAGATCACCTTCTTCGATACCAAGTGGCGTACGGACCGTCTACGTGGTGTCCTTCAGCTCGTGGCAGAAAAGGCTGAATGGAGTAAGGCATTGCTGGCGGGTCGTCACCGCGGCATCGCTGCATTTGGCTGCTTCGGAAGCTACGCCGCGGAAGTTGTCGAGATCACGATGCAGGACGATGAACCTCACGTCGAGCGGGTCGTGGCCGCAGTGGATTGCGGTCAGGTCGTGAATCCCAAGATCCTCGAGCAGCAGATTTACGGTGCGATCCTCTTCGGGCTGTCAGCGGCATTGCGCGGAAAGATCACGATCGAACGAGGTCAAGTCCAGCAAGCGAACTTCGACACCTATCCGATCGTGAGGATGAACGAAATCCCCGCCGTGGAAGCCTATTTTGTGGAGAGCCATGAGCCGCCGACGGGAATCGGGGAGCCACCCGTACCTCCGCTAGCTCCAGCCTTGTGCAATGCGATCTTTGCGGCGACCAGGAAGCGCATTCGGGCCCTGCCCGTCTTGAATGGTTGAGCGTGTGCGGCGGTCTCCAGCCTTCACGCTCCCGGTTGTACGTCGCTGATCTTCCCGTTCGTGTAAGTCACACGCAAGGGATGTCCATTGTTGGGATAGTCGACAATGCGAGGATTCTCTTCGCCGGTTCCTTCGGGCGAACCCATTCCAATGGCGAAGGAGGCCTGTAACTCATTCATACCTGGTTTCACCTCGTGATTGTCGATCGATTTCCAGATGTCACCAGACCAATGTTTGTACAGTTCGTGCGGATCCTGAACGAAGAGAATGTCATCGGAGAAGATCTGATAACTGTCTCGATACTCAGTGCCCACAGGAAAAGCATAGCGGTTGCCGTCCCTCTGGAAAACCGCCATGACCTGTTTGTCCCCCGAGGATTGGGGCGGCCGATCCACCGCAATGTTCACGATGTTCAATTTTTCGATGGGTCCAAGAGTGCCTGCCGGATGTTGAAAGTCCGTATGTCCGGCATACGGATAGTAGGTGAAGCGATAGCCCTCTCGAACCCACACAGGCTGCTCAGTTAACTCCTTCGCATCTTTCAAGTCCTGCGGGTGCAGCTTCTTGGGCGTGACGTAATAGTCCGGATCAAGTGCAACCCTGGTTTTACTCGGTGCCGCCAAGCCAGTGCGGCGCTCACGTATCGAGCGATAAAAGTTGATGCCCGCGACAAGCAGTACGATCAGCAGAACAACCTGGAGGATTTTAGCCGGCTTCGACATATTTATCTTCCAAGGTACTTCGATGCTGATCTGAGGCGCTATGTTTATGGGTCAGAACAGGCCAGGTTGGATGCTGCAAGTGTATGCGGGCGGTCCTGCGAGACGAAAGCCCTTCCTTGCCGCTAAACTATTTGTAGTGAGGACTGAATGGCCGTGACTCAGGAAGATGTTATCTTGGCGCTCAAGGAGTGCTACGACCCCGAGATTCCAGTAAATATCGTTGACCTTGGCCTCATCTACGAAGTTCGTGTGAAGCCCACGGAAGTGGCTAATCTGCCAGGCGAGGATGTCGAAGTCGAGATGACGCTCACTGCGCCCGGATGTCCTTCGCAAGGCTCTATCAGTGAACAGGTGAAGCAACGCTTGTTACGCATTCCCGGCGTGAGCAACGCGACGGTCAGCATTGTGTGGTATCCGCAATGGACACCTGAGCGGCTCAGTGCAGATGCGCGCAAGCAGCTGGGCATCGAATAACACCAGGCGTTTGATCTTCCAGGGTTCTTTTCCTGTAACTCGGGGAGCGGCGCGGGCTGCGCTTTCTTTGCGCGAAGGCTACAGAACTCGACCTGCGCCGGCGCCATCCGTTATCTTTTGGTGGAGCCCTTTTTTAGCCTGGGTTTTGGGAAGGCGGACGATCAGCCTCTGTCGTTGAGGATTCCTCTTGCAAGCACTCCACATTAATGGAAATGACTTAACGCTGGGCCAGGTCCGTGAAGTGGTGTACGAACGGCGTCCGGTGCTTCTGCAGCCGGAGGCGCGCGCGGCCGTCGACCGAGCACGTGCCGTAGTGGAAGATCTGCTCGAGCACGACCGCGTGGCATATGCCGTGAACACTGGTGTCGGGCAGCTTAGCGACGTGCGCATACCTGCCGATCAGATTCGCGCGCTGCAGATCAACATGATGCGCTCACACGCTACGGGCGTAGGTGAGCCTTTGGGCGAGGACGTGACCCGCGCAATGATGCTGCTGCGAGCCAACTCGCTGGCCAAGGGATTCTCCGGAGTGCGCGCTGTGGTGATCGACATGCTCTGTGAGCTTCTGAATCGCGGCGTCCATCCGGTCATTCCGTCACAGGGCAGTGTGGGCGCCAGTGGCGATTTGGCCCCGCTATCGCACCTGGGGCTGACGCTGATCGGTGAAGGCGACGCTGCGTATCACGGCAAGCGTCTGCCGGCTTCCGACGCGCTGAAAGAGGCGGGGGTGAAGCCGCTGGTTTTGCAGGCGAAGGAGACGATTTCCCTTATCAACGGCACTCAGGCCATGCTGGCCGTTGGATTGCTGGCGACGATGCAGTCACAGGTGCTTGTCGATTCGGCTGACGTAATCGGCGGGCTTACCGTGGACGCACAAAAGGGCACCAATGTCGCCTTTGACGAGCGGATTCATCGCGCCCGTCCGCACGCCGGACAAGAGCTGGCTGCTCAGCATCTGCGCATGATGCTGGAAGACAGTGCGATTCGCGAGTCGCATCGTGACTGCGGCAAGGTACAGGATGCCTATTCGTTGCGCTGTATTCCTCAGGTGCACGGCGCGGTTCGCGACACGCTGGTGCATTGCCGGGACGTGTTCGAAGTCGAGATGAATTCGGCGGTGGACAACCCGCTGGTTTTCCCGGCTGAACGCAAAGTCGGTGCCCCGAAGCCACTCGCCGGAGCACCGGCCCTGGGCGAGGTGATTTCGGGCGGCAACTTCCATGGTGAGCCGTTAGCCTTCGCGCTTGATTTTCTGGCCATCGCGCTCAGCGCGCTAGCCGGCATCTCGGAGCGCCGGCTGGAGCGGCTGGTGAATCCGCAGCTGAACGAAGGATTGCCCCCATTCCTGTCGGCGGGTGCGGGATTGAATTCCGGTTTCATGATGGCCCAGGTCACTGCGGCGGCGCTGGTGAGTGAGAACAAGATTCTGGCGCATCCGGCCTCGGTCGACTCAATCACGACTTCGGGCAACAAAGAAGATTATGTCTCGATGGGCATGACGGCGGCCAACAAGCTGCTGCGAGTCATCGACAACACACGTAACGTTCTTGCGCTCGAGGCGCTGGCTGTGGCGCAGGCAATCGATTTTCTGGCGCCACTCAAGCCGGGCAGGCGTGGCCAGCGCGCGCACGCTGCGATCCGTGCGGTCTCGGCGCCGATCACGTCTGACAGGATCTTGACCCCTGATTTTGCCCGTGTGGGCGAGCTGATTGCCAGCGGCAGGCTGGCCGAGGTGCTCTACTAGCGCTGCAACGTGCGTTTTGCCGCACAGCACGTATTACACTGGGGAATCTGCATGGGCGTTGGTCCTCCAGCACGCGCAGTTTCGGGAGAAGCGTTCTCTTTCAGCGGGTCGCAAACATCCCGCTCGGCCCAGCAGATCGTGGCGCGCATCGCCGAAATGCGGAAGGTGCATGAAGCTTTCGCATGGTTTCGTGCCAACGCGAGAGCGCTGGAAGAGCTGCAGCTCGACGTCACCGCCATTGCGGCTCCGGCGTGGGGCGAGGGGCCGCGAAGCGATTGGCTGCGAGCGCAGCTGGAAGAGCTGCCTCTGGCAGACGTTCATCAAGATGAACTCGGCAACGTCTTCGCCATCCGGCCCGGCTCGGATCCGAAAGCCCCCTACATCGCCCTGAGTGCCCACATCGACACCGTATTTCCTGAAGGAACAGATGTCGGGCCACGGCGCGAGGGCGGCAAGCTGTACGGACCCGGCATATCCGACAACGCCAGCGGGATCGTTGCACTGCTGGCAATCGCAGGCGCAATCTGCGCCACCAGCTTGGCGAACGCTGCACCTATCCTGTTCATCGGCAACGTGGGCGAGGAGGGCGAGGGCGATCTGCGCGGGATGCGTCACATCTTTCAGCAGCCGCGATGGTCGCAATCGATTGCCGCACTGGTGGCCGTCGATGGCGCGGGCACGGACACAATCATCGCCGAAGGTCTTGGGAGCCGCCGTTACGAAATTACGGTACGTGGCCAGGGCGGGCACTCATGGAGCGATTTTGGATTGCCGAACCCGATCATTGCCGTGGCGCGAATCATTGAGCGCTTTACCCGCACTACCGTCCCCACGGTTCCAAAAACGACGTACAACATAGGCACCATCATGGGTGGCACGTCAGTGAATTCCATTCCCGAGTCAGCCACAATTCGTGTGGACACGCGCTCGGCATCGGTAAGCGAACTCGATCGCCTCGAGCGCGCTTTGCATGATGCCATTGACGAGGTCCTGCCGCAGATGACAGGGCGCAAGCGACAGGAAGCACTCTCGGCAGAGGTTCGCGTCATCGGAAATCGCCCGGCCGCGGATCTGTCAGGCGACGCGCATCTGCTGAAGATAATTCGTGCAGTCGATGCACAGTTGAATAACACAGCCCGCATCCAGCGTGCCTCCACCGACGCCAACATCCCGCTGTCCCTGGGACGCGAAGCGATCGCCATCGGCGCAGGCGGAACCGGCGGAGGTGCGCACTCCCTTTCCGAGTGGTACGATCCCTCAGACCGTGATCTGGGCCTGAAGCGAATCCTGCTACTGACCCTCGCCCTCGCCGGGGTGTCAGACGAATGAGACTCCACGGATGAGACTCTCCTTATTGGCCGTTCTGTTCGGTTTTGCCTTGAGTTCTTTAGCCAGCTCCGAACCACCGACTGACAAATCGTCTGATGATGCGACACCCGACGCGATCTTCATCAACGGAGATTTTTACACGGAAGCTACTCCGGCGCGAGCGCAGGCGATGGCCGTGCGCAATGGCCGCATCATTGCCGTCGGTGCCAACGACGATATTCGCAGACTGAAAAAAGGGCACACGCAGGTCATTGATCTCGGCGGGCACTTCGTGATGCCCGGCTTCAATGACGCACACGTACATCTGGAAGCTGCTGGCTTGCAGCAGCTGAGTGTCGATCTCGTTGGTGTCAAATCTCTAGCCGAAATGCAGCAGCGTATCGCTTCTGCCGACAAGACAACAGCCCGCGGGGAGTGGCTCACTGGGGGAGGCTGGGACCAGACTTTGTGGTCCGACCAGACGCTGCCTACGCGCCAGGATATCGACGCGGTCAGCGCTGGACATCCCGCCATGTTTCACCGCGTGGACAGCCATATCGCGGTGGTTAATACAGCTGCCCTGACGGTTGCAAACATCACGGCGAAAACGCCCAATCCGCAAGGCGGCATGATCGACCACGATGCTAGTGGTGAGCCGACTGGCATCTTGCGTGACACTGCAATGCACGACGTGGAGGCACGGATTCCGCCGCCGACACCAGCACGCCTTCGCCAGGCTGCAGAGGTGGCACTGGCCGACGTCTCACGCTGGGGAATAACCTCCGCGCAGGACAACTCGAGTTGGGAGACTTTTCTTGCCTACCAGGACATGGAGCGAGAAGGCAAGCTGTCCGTACGCATCAGCGAGTGGCTGCCCTTCGATGCTCCGGTAGATCTTCTGCGAAAGCACCGGGATGCGCATCCTACGGACGACCCGATGCTGCATACTGCCATGCTGAAAGGCTTCATGGATGGCTCCCTGGGCTCACGCACCGCTGCCCTGCTGGCCCCGTACTCAGATGATCCAGGCAATTCCGGCCTACCTCGCTACCAAGCGGATAAGCTCAACCAAATGGCCAGAGAGCGTGCTGCTGCGGGCTTCCAGATTGGTTTTCATGCCATCGGCGATGGCGCCGTGCAAATGGCGCTGGATGCCTTCGCGCAGGCCGAACAGTATGTGCAGGAACACAAGATGCGTCCCCAGGCGGACCAGCCGCAGGACTTTCGCTTCCGGATCGAGCATGACCAAATCATCGCCCCTTACCAGTTCGCCGAGTATAAGAAGCTTGGCGTCATCGCATCAGTACAGCCCAATCATCTGTTGACCGACATGAACTGGGCCATAGAACGTATTGGGCCGGAGCGGGCAAAGACTTCTTATCCATGGAAGCAGTTTCTTAACAACGGCATCCCAATTGCGTTTGGGACGGACTATCCAGTAGAACCTATTACCCCCTTCCGTGGCGTTTACGCAGCGGTCACGCGTAAGAACGAGGCAGGGATTAAAGAATACTTCCGTCAGCAAAAGCTAACTATTGAACAAGCGCTCGCGGCTTACACGGTGGGATCAGCCTATGCTCAGTTCGCCGAAAAGGAGAAAGGCACCCTGGTTCCGGGAATGCTTGCCGACTTTGTGGTTCTGGATCGCGACCTGCTTAGGGTCACGCCACCGGAGATATTGAAGACAAGGGTATTACGCACAGTGGTAGGCGGGAAAACGGTCTATGAGGCGGGAAAGTAAACCGGGGGAACCAGTACCCTTGCCGGGAACTGTCACTGTAAGCGCCATCCCCAAGCCGAACAGGCCAAGCCGGAACATTGGCTGCGGCCAGAGTCAGAACAAGAGAATGAGGCACGGCGAAGCAGCTGTACAATCGTGCGGCTCGAACAGCCATACGCCGCGGCGGACGTTCTCCGCCGCGCATACCATTCCGCAGCCCCAACGCTAACAGCACTAGGCCGAGAACTACGGGAAAACAGCAGCCTCTCTACCACACCCGGCAGGCATTCGCGCGCACCATCGGCTGTCCGGCCTTGCAGCCGAAGGCTTTCTGGAACTCCGGCAGGTTCGCAACCACACCATTGACGCGCCACCTGGTTGGCGCATGTGGGTTGGTTTGCGCCAGCATACGCAGGAAGTCGGGGCGATCGTTCTCGCACCAGCCCTGTCCGTAGCTGACGAAAAATCGCTGATCCGCACTCATGCCATCGGCTTTCGGGGCGGGCTGGCCATTGAGCGAGGTCATGTAGGCCATGAACGCCAACCGCAATCCCCCTAGGTCGGCAACGTTCTCGCCCAGTGTAAGCTTGCCATTGACCTTAACGTCATCGGTGGCGGTGAACTGGTTATATTCGTTCACGATGCATTGCGTGCGCTGTTCGAACGCCTTCGCATCCTGTTCCGTCCACCAGTCATTCAGATTGCCCTTGCCGTCGAACTGTCGGCCTGCATCGTCGAAGCCGTGCGTCAGCTCGTGGCCAATCACGCCTCCGGCATCGCCGTAGTTCACCGCATCATCCGCCCTGGGATCGTAGTACGGCGGCTGCAGAATTCCGGCAGGGAAGTTGATATCGTTCATTTGAGGGTTGTAATAAGCATTGACCGTAGGAGGGGTCATCACCCACTCGCCGCGGTCGACAGGCTTGCCGATCTTCGCTAACTGGCGCTGGTTCTCGAAGGCCTGGGCGCGCAGGATGTTACCGGCGAAGTCGCCGCGGACGATCTCCAGCTTGGTGTAGTCGCGCCATTTGTCGGGGTAGCCAATCTTGTTGGCGACGGCGTGTAGCTTCTCCAGAGCCTTTTGCTTGGTGGCGGGCGACATCCAATCGAGGGATTCAATGTCCTGCGCCATCGCGTTCTCGATGTCGTGCACCATCTTCAGCGTGCGCTCTTTGCTCGCAGGCGGAAACGCCTCTTTCACGTAAGCCTGTCCCAGGACTTCACCCAAGTCGCGATCAACATAGCTCACGCAGCGTTTCCAGCGCGGACGCAACTGTTCGGTACCTTGCAACTTGCGGCTATAGAAATCGAAGTTCTCATTGACAAAGTTCGACGACAGGTACGGCGCCATGTCGTGCGCAATGTGCCAGCGCAGATAGGTTTGCCAGTTTTCGACTGGTTCGCTCTTCAGCAACTGTTCAAGATTGGTGAAGAAGTCAGGCACGGCAACATTCAGCTTCTGGACCGATGGCATGCCAACGACCTCGAGATACGTGCTCCAGTCGAAGCTCGGGGTCAACGTTTCGAGCTCCTGCATGGTCATCATGTGGTATAGCTTGGTTGGATCGCGGCGTGCGACTACATCGAGAGATCCCTTGGCCAGCGCAGTCTCCATACGCATCACGGTCTGCGCATCCTTCGTCGCTTGTTGCTGCGTTTCCCCCAGCAGCTGAAACATGTTGGTCACGTGCTGCACATATTGTCCGCGCAGCTCTTTGCTCTTGGCGTCATCGCGGAAATAGTAGTCACGCTCAGGCAGTCCCAATC
>Ga0306926_10005330_pt1 | contig 13672 bp, 15 predicted proteins | sample flu12Cox44000178_FD_203759 | JGI IMG/M metagenome (GOLD analysis project Ga0306926, IMG submission 203759) | Lab enrichment of tropical soil microbial communities from Luquillo Experimental Forest, Puerto Rico - flux8day.12C.oxic.44.000.178 (v2)... | ecosystem: Environmental > Terrestrial >... | reverse complement strand
TAGAAGCCCACCGACCATCACCTGAGGTTTCGTACCAGAACAGATGTCGGTCGTCAATTGGCTGTCAGAAGTCGCAGCGTAGACCAGGTAGGTGGTTCCAACGACAAAGGGATACCCGCAATCGCCACCGCCGAGGCCAGTGTTAACAACGATTTCCTGACCGAGTCCTGTCGCGCCGTGAAAATTCTCCGTGACTATGAAATGAACTGCGTACCTTCCGACCGTGGCCGGCCGATTACCAAAGGTCGCTGGTTCTTGGACCTCGACTTTAGAAACCACCTGACCAAGAAAAATGACACGGCCAGGATCAATCGCCTTAAACATCCCGCACCACGGGTTGGACACCAAACCGCAAAGACATGCACGAACGGCAGTGGGGGAGAAGGCCAATACAACAACGGCAGTAGCAAACAAAAGGCGCAAGATCTTCATATTCCTATCGCGTCAGCGCATTTCGTACGATATGACTTTCAGATGCAATTCAAAGCTGGCGGGATTGCTAACTACTAGCCCCTCGTGTCCGAGAATCTCGTCGTCGAGGACTAGAGTCTTTTTGTCCTTAAGTTAGCCCGTTCTTGAAAAGAAAGCAGTTAGAGCGAAGTCTCAAATTCTCAAAATCTGTCCGTCGTAAAGCATGCTTATTGAAATTGCGTTTGCCCAGGACGAATCCTTTTACATAATGGGGGACACTCCAAGATTAATCGCTGGCGAATCGCACCACAGCTGCACGCCGCGCAGATCGCTCGAAAATCCGCCGAACATCTGCCGAAAATCACCGAGTTTTTCGCAACTTGGTACTTGACAGGTTCGCGGAGGTGATATAGGTCTATATCATGCGACGCTATTCCACGGCCGAAGTCGCCAAGATGCTCGGATTGCATCAGCCGAACTTGCAGCGCTTGATCCGCGAGAAGCGGATTCCGTTTCCACCGCTACAGCGAGTAGGCAAGCTCCGAATCCGCCTCTGGACACCGAAGGACGTGAAACGCGCACGCGAGGCAATTCGCAAAGGATGAACAAAAGCGGGCCTGCCGTCTGCGCTAACAGCCGACAAGCCCTAACCCAATTGCACAATGGAGGTGCAACGTGGCTACACCGATTGTAAGTCAGTCCGTCCCTTCGTCCGTAGTTCCCACTGTAAACGCTAGGCCACACGCATCCGTCTACGAGATCATTACAAGCCAGATTCTCGCGGAATTGGAGAGAGGCGAAGTGCCGTGGCGGAAGCCGTGGCGCATTCTGCCGCCAGCGAACCTAATCACCAAGAAACCCTATCGCGGTATCAACGTGTTCCTGCTCGGATTCGCTGGCTACGGCTCTCAGTACTGGCTGACGTTCAACCAAGCGAAGCAGCTTGGCGGCAACGTCCGCAAAGGCGAACACGGCACAAAGATTGTATTTTGGAAGTTTAACTCCTACGAAACGGAGACAGCGGACGGCGAGACAGAGGAGCGAAAGTCTGCATTTCTGCGCTATTACACCGTTTTCAACTTGGAGCAAACCGAAGGACTAAAAGCACTCCTCGAATTGCCGCCTGCATTCCCCATCGAATCAGCGGAATCAATCGTTCACGGGATGCCGAATCCTCCAGCGTTCGAGCAAGACTCGCGGGCCTCGTACATCCCATCGCGCGATGTGGTAACGATGCCAAGTCGAACTGCGTTCAATTCTCAGGACGAATACTACAGCACACTATTCCACGAACTGACTCACGCGACAGGGCACTCCAAGAGACTTGGGAGAGAAGCGTTCGAGTCTCCGCAGCAGTTTGGGAGCGAATCCTACAGCAAAGAAGAGCTAATTGCAGAAATGGGCAGCGCCATGCTATGCGGCGTGTCGGGAATCGAACAAAACACTCTCTACAATTCCGCCGCCTACCTAAAGTCCTGGATTGCGCGACTCAAGGCGGATTCCAAGTTAGTCATTTCCGCTGCCAGTGCCGCGCAGAAGGCAGCCGACTACATCCGGGGGGAGTCTGCGAAAGACTCCCCTGCTGTCTAGGTGAAACGCGATGACAACCAGAGTAGCGATCTATGCGAGGGTCAGCACTCCCGAAGGCAAGGGACAATCCCCGGAAATGCAGTTGCTTGAGCTTCGTGAATACTGCGAGCGCAGAGGCTGGACCATCGCCGGAGAGTACGTTGACCGAATGACTGGCACAAAAGACAGGCGGCCGGAACTCGATCGGCTCACGGCCGATGCGCACAAGCGCCGCTTTGACGTGGTAATCGTGTGGAAGTTTGACAGATTTGCCCGGAGTGTCTCTCACCTGCTCCGCGCGCTAGAGACGTTCAAAGCTCTGGGGATCGACTTCGTTTCCTACTCTGAGCAAATGGACACGTCTACACCGGCCGGCAAGATGGTGTTTACCGTCCTGGGCGCCGTCGCCGAACTCGAGCGCAGCCTGATCGTGGAGCGAGTCAGGGCAGGGCTTCGCAATGCCCGGGCCAAGGGCAAGCACTTGGGCAGGCCGAGGGCGAACATCGACGCAAACAGGCTTGCCACGCTGCGCCGGGAAGGCAAGAGCCTAAAGCAGATCGCCGCCGAAGTTGGATGCTCTGCAGCCTACGTTCACAAAACCCTAGCGAATTTTTCCGGCCATCGGCCCTGAAAATGCAGCCAATTAGGCGAGGAGTTATTTCGTTCACAAAACAGATGTTTTTCGTATGAGATACGCCAGTAAAAACGGGACGTGACAATGGACTGCAGACGCAAAAACGGTACGCTCAGAGCACGGTTCCGCAGCCAAGCAGAGGCGGAGGCATTTGCGGCGGATCCAGCGAACCATCCGGCGTACCTGGGCGACCTCGCCCACTTGTGTGAGAAGTGTGGCTTCTGGCACCTGAGCAGAGCGGAGTGGCTTGGACTGAAGCCCAGGTACTTCTGCATCAAGTGCAAGAACGAAATCAAGCCATCAGAAAATGGCGAGATGGAATTCTATATCCTGCTGAGTGGGTTCGCGGTTTGCAAGCCATGTTCGTTGATGGTTGGTGAGAGCTCCCCGGTCGTGAACTGATGTTTTATCCCTGTCCAAATTTCGGACTGGCGAAGTTCATCCTTCCACCGGACTGCGTTAGGAGCCCGCCCCGGTTCCCCAATGGATACAACAAAAGATTGGCGACTCATAATCCGCTGTTGGTGCCCGAACTGCGGCAAGCGTTACGTCGTCGCGGAATGGAAGCAGAATCCTAAATGCAGACAGTGCGGAGCCGAGCTTCGCGCCGATGACGAGCAGGGCAAACCAGCACCACTAGCGAAAGGAAAAGGTGCAGGTAGCTAATTGCGGTAGCATCATCGCTGGCAAGCTGGCTACCCACAGTAAGAGTTATTGCAATCAGGTGTGACAGCATGTCCTCACGTCCTTGGGCATGGGTTTAAAAACTCATACAACGTCACAAATCAATCTATTCATCAACTTTTGCAGCAAGAATTTGTCTCCTAACGCCATTCGAGTGAACTCTGCACCAAAACCTTCGGCGGGGGCGATGCTCCGCACAATTGCATCTGCCCGCACGCTTCCACCGGGCACTTCAAATGCCAGCCAGAGCGTTGTACCCACGGGCGGCGGATTGGGCGTGGAGATGAACAATCCTCCCATGCCTAACGTTTTGACACGGGAAAAGAGTTGAAGGTCTGTACCATACCAACTTACAGGCATTCCGTTCGGCAAGGCAATGCGCGGGTATCGGCGGGTGTTGCGAGTGGACTCCTCAAGGACGCAGTGCAAGGAGACCTCATCACCCTGCGCTGAACTTTATCAGCATGCTCATCGTGGCGTAAAAGCAGTACGCAGACGTTTCTACTCGCGTCTGCTTCCATTTGTCTACTGGTCTAACGGTCAGTGGTCTAACGGCCAGGAACGCGAGCCGAGACTCGCCATCGGATACTGTCATTTCTTCAGCTTTTCTTTTGGGAAGACTTGGAGTAGTTTTCCTCGCCGGGAGGGTTCGAATGAACTTACTAGCAGCTTTGCAAAAAGAAGCCCGAAAACTCACGAAGGTAAAGGCTGATGCGGAACGGCAATTAAACGCACTTGCTGCGGCTGTCAAGGCTTTCGGCAGTACTTTGGCTGCTGAGTCTGCAAATGGTCGGAAAAGGCGTGGTAGAACAAGAGGCCGTAAAATGTCTGCCGCTAGTCGTAAGGCGATTGCAGAGGCGCAGCGAAAAAGATGGGCGAAAATTCGCGCGGCAAAGAAAGCCGCGTAGTTTTTTGCCGCCTCACAGGTTGGCCGGCGTCTGAGCATATAATCCACGCAGCGCAATGAAATCTTCATTCGAGGAGACGCTCATCGAGGTCTGGCGACAGGCCCTCGTCGAGAATGCCAAGGTCGTCGCGCTCGGCACAGAGCGTTACCCTGTCAGGCATACTCCCAAGCGCGGCCTGCGGCAGGTGGACTTTCTGTTCGACGGCAACGAGCTGCGAGGGCTTGAGCAGAACCCGGAAACAAAGTCTCGGTGGGCGCAGATGGCACGCTCCGGCAAGAAAGTGATGCAGTTCCTTCGCGAGGGCCGATACGTGGCGAATGTGGTCGATGGCAAGGTGACTTCTTACGGCGGACGCTCAGACGGGTGAACATCCCGTCTCTTCAAGACCTTTAATCATTTGTCGAAATCGTCTAAGAACTCGGACGCCGGAGCCACGCTCGTCACCAGCAGATGATCTCGGGCCGCGTGCAGGCGACGTGGAGAGTCAGGCAGCGTTCCGGGCCCGTAGGTATGCGCCAGATCACAGCGCGACGTACAGCATCGGGGGGCGCTTGATAGATTTGGCAGGTATCTTTCAGCGTGAATAGCTGAGCGTTTCACGACCTCTTGCAGGGCTGATATGGCCCCTTTCCAGGGATGATGTTGCGCACTCCTCCCGCCGGATTCTCAACATCGCCTTTCCTACGTGGAATGAGATGGATGTGGCAATGCGTGACGGTCTGTCCGGCGGCCTCGCCTTCATTTATGCCGACATTAAATCCGCTAACGTCGAGATCTTCCCGCAGGATGTCTTGCTTGGCCAGTCTGAGGATCTCCGTGTAGGCATTTGCTTCTGGTCGACTTAGTGAGAAGAACTCGGGGATATGGCGTTTCACGGTCACCAAAGTGTGAAGGGGTGTCACCGGGAAGGCATCCCGGATGGCAAACGCGAGCTCGTTTTCGTGAATCAGGAGCTGCTTTGGGACCTGACAGAATGGGCAATCGGATTCGGTTCGCTTGAAAGATGCTCGAATCTGTCTAAAGTCGGTGTCATCTCTGTCTCTCTTCATCGAATTACAACTGTAACAGAGCGCCTGCAAGTTGCTCGGATCGTCGGTTCCCCCTAAGGTGCGCGGGATAATATGATCTACCTCTAACGCGCGGACATCCGCTGAAACACCACATAGCTCGCAATGAAACTGGGCTGCTTTCAGCACCTCGAATTTCAGCGAACCCGATATGTATCCCGCCGATGTTTTCCTATGCTGCCAAATCTGCTCCCCTCTCTTGGCCTTATACTCCTCCAGTTTCACACGGCAAAGCTCCAGCAACCGCGTGCGCTGACTCTCGTTCAGCTTCTCATCCGCGCAAAGAAAGTAGTCGCTACCTTCCTTTTTGACCAACCCGTGATTCCTGAGAACTCGGCCCACCATATTCCCCACAATTTTTTCGTAGTATTCAATCTGACTGTCGTCGTGCTGAAGAATAGTTTTGGCTATCTCTTCTGTCGAGCTTCTGCCTCCCCGCCCAAGCAAGGCCATTAGCATCACGGGCTGATACACATGCGACATCCGCATCCGATTCTCGATGAAATCCTCGAGTTCTGCGTATTTCATGTTCACCACCTCACGTGATCAGGAGGGTTTGTCAGTAGTTCTCCTGCTGCGGACGCAAGTTCGCGGAGCTAGCCGTGTTCCATGCGACTTCGAAAGAAGTTCTCCGTGTCCTTATTCATGAAATGGACGTAGCAGCCTTTCATCCCGCGAGTCAGAAGGACTCGATACGTGTTCTTGACCATTTGAGTGAAACGGTTGCCAGACCTCTTCACCACAGTATCGAAGGACTTTGCTTTATCTCCCTGCCAGTCAGCTTTCTCTGGCAGGTAGACGAGGTCGGGTCCAAAGATCACGCCAATGTAGTCGAATTCAAATCCCTGCGCCGTATATACGCATCCGATTTGGTTTACTCCGTCGGGCTCGTAAGCCCAAAGGCTTTCCTTCGGGATGCCAGGGGCGAGGCTGCCCGAGTCGGACTTCGCATTCCAAGGCCGAGCGTACTCTCCGATGACCACGTCACTCACAAGTGTCCCATCGGACTTGGGGTTGGACCACGGCCAGCAAAAACCTGCGGCCAACCGAGCCGTCGGTTTCTCCTTCAGTTTTTGCCTAATGGCATCTTCCAGAGATTGAGGAGTTGGCATAATTCTGAAATCAAACTCGTCGTTCTGATTCCACATCACATGAGCCGTGCGTTGTATCCCCAGCGTATTGTTTACCCAACTCACGAATGCGTCCGAGCCTGCACAACGGAACTGGGCTTCTAGCTCAAATTCGCGAACGTCGCAGTGGAGTTTTTCGGCCTCTGTCTTGATGTAGTCGGTTGAGCCGATTTCTCCTGGTCTTACGATCTGGTTGTCATCAATGAAAAATACCGATGTTCGGCTGGCCTTCAACAATTCTTGTATCTGAGGCACCCTGCTCTGTTTCGTTTTTGGCGTGAAGCGGTTGTTGCTCGTCTCCCGGATTCGATGGCCTTCATCGGCGATCATCACGTCAATTACATTCGTTTCCGCATTCATGTAGCCGTTGAAATACCGAACCTGAGCGGCGCCACGAGAGCCCACGATCTCTCGGATGGTCGAAGTGAAGGCGCGGGAGCCTGTTACGTAGTGTGCATTGAGGCCCATGCTTGAGAAATCGCCGAGCAGATTCATGGCGATGACCGACTTCCCAGTGCCAGGTCCACCTTTCACGATGATGACGACCTTATGCTTGGACTTCCCGCCTTGCTCAGCGGCCTCCATAACCTTGTCATAGACAACCAACTGTTCATCGAGCAGGACATATTCTGGTTTGCCTTTGATTAGCCTGGCGACATGGTCGAGCAGCTTCTTGCTAGGGCGGTACTTGCTCTGCTCTACTTTGGCCGATATTTCACCGCTGTCGCCATTACGGATTCTTTGGTCAAGAAACGCCGTAAGTTCGGGCACATGATCGGCCGTGAAAACGGGGCAACGGGCGATCTGTTCTGAGAACTGTGGAGAGAAAAGGGGATCGTTCTTGGTCGGCTCGTAGTTATGCAAATACGAACATGCATGTGCGCCTATTCCATCCTCACCCTGAAAAGCGGTGTGGCAATCGACCAGATACGTCATGTATTGCCCCACCTGGACCGCAGGATGAAGCACGTCGCGAACGTTGCCACCGACGAAGGTTGCGACCTCGTTCCTGCCGGATGCGCCCCTACAGCCTTCCCACTGCTTTAGCTCGATGATGACTGCGTTGGAGGCCTTTTTATTGTCATAGCCTGTCACGAGGCAGTCGAGGCGCTTGGAGGTAAGAGGGAGTTGAAGTTCTAGCAAAACCCCGTGATCCAAAAGAGACGCTGACTGAAAGACTTGGGAAACAGCTCGGAGAGAATTATTCCAAGAGTTCACCTCCGCGACTGGCGGCTGAAAACGAAATTCGTTAAAGAAGGCATCTTTTAGTTTCGTGGCGATCCGGTTGAAGGTGGAGTCTTCGATTAGGGATTTGGTCGTGCCTGAGTAGAGGCGCATACGTTCTTCACCCACCACCGGTGTCGCCCATCAATAGGAGCATATCTTCCCCCGCATTAACAGGAGGGTGTATCCTCCTGATAATTTCCCGACCAATGCTTCTTGGGGCTTCGCACTGACCGGTGGATCTGCGATGCGATACTGGTGGGTCAACCAAAATCAAACCATCCGCCAAGAGATAGCGGGTGGCTACCTTTGGTCTCCTAAGCGCAACGCCGACGGTGGACGCAATCCCTTCTATGAGTCGATGCGAGAGGTCTCGCCAGGAGACGTGATCTTTTCGTTCGTAGACACCAGAATCGGCGCAATCGGCATCGCTAAGTCCTACTGTTGGGAGTGCCCTAAACCAACTGAGTTTGGCTGTGCCGGCCAGAATTGGGAACACATTGGATGGCGAGTCAACGTATCGTTTGTTCGGCTTGTCAACAGAATCCGGCCCAAGGATCATATGGGAGTTTTGAGATCGGTTTTGCCAGAGCGCTACTCACCTCTCCAGGCTAACGGAAACGGTATCCAGTCAATCTATCTGACAGAACTCCCTCTGAACTTTGTGGAGGTACTCAGCGGCTTGATTGGAGAAGAGGCTCGCCCATTGATTGCAGGTTCCCCAGTTGGCCCTGTCCTCGAAAATGGCAAGATCGCAACGGGGGACGACCTCGATGTTTGGGAGCGGAAGCTGGAAGAGCAAGTGGAGAACGACCGTTCGGTAAACGAGACCGACCGGGAGGCAATCATTCGTGCTCGGCGTGGCCAAGGGCTTTTCAAGCAGCGTGTTATTCAGATTGAGAACCACTGCCGAATCACGGGGGTCGACAAACTCGATCACCTCTTGGCCAGCCACTGCAAACCCTGGCGTGATTCTACCAATGAAGAGCGTTTGAACGGGGAAAACGGTCTGCTCTTGACTCCTAGCATCGATCACTTATTTGACCGCGGATTCATCGGGTTTGAGAACTCGGGAGACCTTATCATTTCACCAGTGGCGCACAGACCTTCGTTGCAGAAGATGGGAGTTGAGACAAACCGAGTAATCAACGCGGGGACCTTCACGGAGGGGCAGCGCGAATTCCTCGACTATCACCGTAATGCGGTTTTGCTGAAGATCGCTCGATGAACTTCTTCGTCGCCGTCACCGATTACGATTGGTTCCAATTACATGCGTCCAAATCATGCGTCGAGGAAGTTAATTTCTGGAGGCCGTCATCTGAAGCCCCATTCAAGGCACTGAAGACTGGCGAGTTGCTTCTATTCAAGCTTCACTCGCCTCGAAATTTTATAGTCGGCGGTGGGTTCTTCACCCGTTTTATCCAGTTGCCGATCTCGCTTTCCTGGGAGGCTTTCGGCGAGGGTAATGGTGTTCGATCTCTTTCGGAAATGCGCGAGAGGATTGGAAAATACAGACGGACATCCATTGGACCGCTGGACAATCCAACGATTGGTTGCATCCTTTTGGCTGAACCATTCTTTTTTGCGGAAGCAGATTGGATTCCAATTCCTCCTGATTTCAGCCTGAACATCGTCCAGGGGAAGGGTTACGAGAGTAACGATGGGGCCACGGGTCAGGCCCTGTGGGAATCGGTTACGGAGAGGTTGCGAACAAGCATCAGTGCAAATCTCGACATTGGGCCAGCGACTGTCGCAGCAGTGGAGAGCCCCCGCTACGGGCAGCCAGTCCCCGTCCGACCGCGACTTGGCCAAGGCACATGCAGAGTGATTGTGACCGACGCTTATGAACGACGATGTGCGATTACTGGTGAGCGCACTCTTCCCGTGCTAGAAGCGGCTCACATAAAGCCTTACAGTTCAGGCGGTCCGCATGAACCAGAGAACGGTCTTCTTTTACGGAGCGATCTGCATACCTTGTTCGATCAGGCATATATGACTGTTGACGCTGATCAATTAAAGGTGGTTGTCAGCCGTCGCATTCGTGAAGAGTTCGAGAACGGGCGAGACTACTATCAGCTGCACGGAAGAGCCATCCGCCTGCCACACGAGACTAGCAGTTTGCCATCGCGAGAATATCTCGCTTTCCACAACGGTCTGTTCCGTTAGGAAGTGTTTCGCATTGATCTGCTAGCTCAATCCTTGCACGAGCCCTAGGGCCAACCGTTCGCTTTCGTCTCGACATGTCAGCAACACAGCGGCTAAAGAGAAACAGTCTTGACAGAATGGTCAACGAAGATCAACGACCCGATGGAGTGGAATATGTAAGATCCAAAAGGGCCACAGCAGACGAAAGGAAAGGACCTGCTGCCAGAAGGATCTTGCAGCCCTGCAAGTTGAGGTTTTTCACGCCGAGGAAGCCGCCGAGCTTTTTCCCCTTGACACGTAAGTACGGCTATAGTAGTTTCACATACGCGTGTAGTAGGAGTGCGGCGTGACCTTGCCAAAACTCACGAGGCTGGAACTTCGAATCATGGAAGCCCTCTGGAGCCACGGTGCTTCCTCTATTCGAGAAATTCAGCAAGCCTTCCCCGAGCGGAACCGACCAGCCTATACAACGGTGCAAACCACCGTATACCGCATGGAAAAGAAAAAACTGCTGCACCGTGCCAAAAAGATCAGCAACGCTCACATCTTCCAGGCCATCGTCTCGCGCCGGGCGGCGCAAGGCAGATTGATCGACGAACTGCTGAGTCTGTTTGGGGGCCGCACGCAGCCGGTCATGGCGCATCTGATTGAGTCGGGCAAACTCACCTTGGATGACATACGGGAAGCGGAGAAAACCTTGCGGAAGCTCGCCAGAAAGGACAAATCCGTATGAACCTTCCTGCGATTGCGAACTTGTCGTCCTCGTTTTGGGCGCAGTTTGGTGCGCCGCTAGGCAACCACTTGTGGCAATCCACAGTGTTTGCCGGAGTCGTGTGGTCGCTGACGTTCTTTCTGAGAAAAAATCGCGCTGAGACGCGCTATTCGCTTTGGCTCGTCGCATCGGCGAAATTCCTGCTTCCTTTTTCCTTGCTGATTGGCCTGGGGAGCCATATCGCGAAGCCGAAGGCGCCCGTAACTCCTCCTCCATCTCTCCTCGTCGTGACGCAAGTGCTCAGCGAACCCTTTGATACGGGGTATCCAGCTCCAGTTGCCCATGCGTCCGATTCGCCCCTGGCGGCGTTGCTTCGGGCCCTGCCAACTCTTCTCCTGATGGTGTGGTTTTGCGGTTGCTCGGCTGTGCTGTTCTTCTGGTGGAAGCGTCGCCGACGCATGACGGCGGCGAAACACGATTCTTCAGTGGTGCAGGCTGGACGCGAACTTGAAACGCTACGCCGCCTTGAGCGAAGCGCACGAATGGCCGGACCGATCGAGCTCAGGATCTCGGAATCGACCGTGGAACCTGGGATTCTGGGCATTTTCCGCCCGGTGCTGCTATTGCCGACAGGAATTTCTGACCGGCTGACCGACGCGCAGTTGCAGGCGATCATTACGCATGAACTGTGCCACGTTCGCCGCCGAGACAACCTGGCCGCGACACTTCATATGCTGGTCGAAGCCGTCTTCTGGTTTCATCCTTTGGTTTGGTGGATCGGCGCACGCCTTGTCGACGAACGAGAACGTGCCTGCGACGAAGAAGTGCTGAAACTGGGAAGTGATCCGCAGGCTTATGCCGAAGGCATTCTCAAAGTTTGCGAGTTCTACGTGGAGTCGCCGCTGTTCTGTGCAGCGGGCGTAACGGGCTCGAATCTCAAGAAAAGAATCGAGGCCATCATGATTCACCGTATTGCAAGTAAACTAGAGTTGCCCAAGAAAGTGTTACTGGGCGCGGTGGGGATGGCCTTCGTCCTCGGCCCTGTTGTCTTCGGAACCTCAAATCCGCTGTCAATTAGAGCTCAGTCACAGGCACAAAGCACACTCGGCATCGTGCCTAGCTTCGAGGCCGTGAAGATCAAACCAAATAAGACCGGCGCAAGCGTCGGGCGGCCTCGCGTTTTGCGCGAGATGAGGTTCGAGCCCGACCGATTCATGGCCACAAACGTCACGCTGAATGGGCTCATTGCGGCGGCTTATGGAGCTGCGGGTTCGGAGATCTTGGGAGGGCCAGACTGGGTCCGCTCTAAAAACTACGATGTCGAAGCGAAACTGGACACGTCTGTAATTGATGAGCTGAGTAAGCAGCTTGGCGAATATCAGCGCCTCCTTGAGCAGAAGCGCATCCTCCAGGCACTTTTGGCAGACCGCTTTAGATTGAAGCTGCACCGCGAAACGAGAGAACCTCGAGCATATGTGCTTGCCATCGCGAAAGACGGCTTCAAACTTCAGGAGGCGAAACCTGGTAATACTTATCCTGACGGATTCAAAGACCCTCAGGGCCGCCCCCTGGGAGCGGGAGTCTTATTCCAACCGGGACCTTGCAAGTTAGTAGGTCAAGGGGTCCATCTGGTGGACTTGGCGAAGACGCTGTCAGTGAATTACCTAGGCGGGCAGACCGTTATAGATCAGACCGGTCTCAGTGGAGTTTACGATTTTACGTTGGATTGCCATACCGCTTTTAGGGAGCGCGGAGAGTCTGTTTTAACGGTTTTACCAGAACAGTTAGGGCTTGAATTGAAACCGCTTGACGTACTGGTCATCGACCATGCGGAGGAAATCACCAGTAATGAATCAAGTCGAACGCAGCCGCAAGACCAAAGCGTAGCCGAGTCCGTAGCCCCGAGCATTTCCCCTGCCCGTGTTTACGAAGCCGTTTCCATTAAACCCAACCAATCAACTACTGCCCTCACGCCCTTTATGGAGTTCCGCCCAGATGGTTTCACCGCAACCAATGTCACGGTGCAGATGCTCATTCAACAAGCCTACCGCGTCAGAGCCGACCAAATCGTAGGAGCACCAGCTTGGCTCGATCGTGACCGCTATGATGTGGAAGCGAAGGTGGACGACTCCCTGGCTGATGAATTGAGCAAGGGCGAAGCAGATCGGCTCAGTGCTGAGCAGCAACCGATGCTTTTCGAGCTTCTGGCCGACGACTTTCTACTCTCCGTGCATCGCGAAACCAGAGAACGTCCCGCCTACGCGCTGGTCATCGCGAACAACGGTTCAAAACTTCATGAGGCGACCCCTGGCGACACCTACCCGAATGGAATCAGAGACAACTTTGGAAAGGGTCACGGCGACGTCATGCGCATGTTGCAGGGTCAAATCATCGGACAAGGGGTCTCCCTAGGCGCTTTGGTGCAACCCCTGTCACACGAGCTAGGCCGAACCGTTCTGAACAGAACCGGACTCATCGGTAAGTACGATTTCACATTGCAATGGTCGGACCGCCGGATTCTCGCTCGCCAATATATTGTCCCGGGCGTGGACTCCAGGCACGTGAGACTCGACCCACCGCCATCCACGAACACAGAGTCTGGCCAATTCTCCGGACCTTCGATCTTCGCGGCGCTTCACGACCAACTCGGGCTCGAATTGGTTGAATCACATGAGCAGAGCTCACCAGCGCAGATCCTCGTTATCGATCGCGCCGAGAAGCCTTCGGGAAATTAGCACATCCAAGGCTGCTCGATCACACTTCCCTACGTACACCAAATCGTTGGCTCGATAGTAGCCGACGATGAGGGAGTCCAGCTGCCAGATCTGGTTCGACACAGCTCGAGATCACACTGGATCATGAAAGCAGTGGCCCGAACCTGACCATCGAAGACAATGAGGGTTATTCCAGTGTTCTCGGCAGGTCCGACCTCGTTCAAACGAAGACGGGGAAGAAGGAGCAGACGCCAGCGGCATCGCTCGTGCTATTCGACAAAGACAAGAAAGTGCTGTGGTCGGCCCCTTAGTCCTCTGGGCGCGGCGCAGTTCGGTGGTGACCGTCACTTTATTTCTGGATTTCAATTTGGCCGGGCTGTTGGGCGACGACTTCCGGAACGCCCCTGTAATCTTTGATCAAGCCCGTCACGCACACCTTCTTGTTTCCATACTTGGATTCAGGGTCACCAAACT
>Ga0306926_10005325_pt1 | contig 13678 bp, 14 predicted proteins | sample flu12Cox44000178_FD_203759 | JGI IMG/M metagenome (GOLD analysis project Ga0306926, IMG submission 203759) | Lab enrichment of tropical soil microbial communities from Luquillo Experimental Forest, Puerto Rico - flux8day.12C.oxic.44.000.178 (v2)... | ecosystem: Environmental > Terrestrial >... | reverse complement strand
AACCAGGACTTCCCGGCGATCTATGCGAAAGAGAAGCCGCAACAAATCACGGACACGGCCGCCATCGAGAAGTTGATCGAGGAAGTAATTGCCGCCCATCCCCGACAACTCGAACAGTACCGGGCGGGAAAAAAGACGGTAGCGGGCTTCTTTGTCGGCCAGGTCATGAAGGTGTCAAAAGGCCAGGCTAACCCCGGGCTTGTCAATGAGCTGCTCAGCAAAAAGCTCGACGGTTAGCTACCGCGGACCTTTCCTGCCATTGCGGATACAGCTTGGTCCCTAATGCAGCCGCCTTCCTTCGCTCCCGGTATCCGGCCTTGACCCGGAAGGGCGGCGAACGGGATTTGTTAGGCTGATATTTCGCATGATCCTGCGCGCCTGCTTTCTGATCAGCTGCGCCTTCGTCCTGACCCCGTTGACCGGCTGCGGCACTCCCGGCGCACCCCAATTGCCATCGCTGCAACTCGCCGTACCAGTACAGGATTTGAGCGCCACGCGCAAGGGCGATAAGGTTCAGCTTGACTGGACCCTGCCGCGCAAGAACACCGATCGCACGCTGGTGAAAAACCTTCCCCGGACCCGCATATGCCGGCACGACGGTACAGCCCTGATGAGCGGTTGCGCCGCAGTAGCCACGGTACCGAACCCCATGATCGAGGAGAAACGCAAGGATGAGCAGCCGCCTGCCGTTCACATGAAGCACGTGGACTTGCTGCCCAGGGACCTCATGGAACGGGAGCCGGCGGGCTTCGTCCGTTATGCCGTGGAAGTTCTCAACACGCGCGAGCGCAGCGCCGGACTCTCCAACCAGGTCCTGATTTCCGTCGCGCCAACCACCCCGCCACCGGAACAGGTCGCTGTAAAGATTGAGGCCGATGGCGTTTTGGTTTCCTGGAGCGGAGGCGACGTGCCTGCTGCCCCTCCCGGCCTGACCTACCGCTATCGCATCAGCCGTAGCCCGGCGGGCACGAATGCCTTCATTGCCCTGGCCGACGTCGAAGCGGTAGCGGAGGGTTTCTACCTGGACAAGACTTTCGCCTGGGAGACGAAGTACGATTATCGACTCACGTCGGTAACCCTGGTGCAGTCGCAGGGCGTTAACATGACGGTGGAGGGAGACGACTCCAACTCTGTCACAATTTTCACCCGCGATGTTTACCCACCCTCAGAACCAACGGGTTTGCAGGCAGTGTATTCCAGCGTCGGCCAAAAACCGTTTGTCGACCTTTCCTGGGCCCCGAATATGGAAAGCGATCTGGCCGGATACAACGTTTTCCGTCGCACCGACAAAGCTGAACCGGTAAAACTCAATCAGCAACTTGTACCCGTACCCTCATACCGCGACGAAGGCGTAACTCCGGGCACGACTTACGTTTACTCGGTTTCGGCAGTGGATTTGCGAGGCAACGAGAGCTCGCGCTCGGCTGAAACAACCGAGTATGTACCCAACCGCCAGTAATGGAGCCTCTTATGCGATTTTGCCGCCTTCAGCAAGGCGACCTGATTCAATACGGCCTGATCGAAACCAGGAATGGGCGCGATGTTATCCGTCGAGTCCTTCATCAACTGCCGTCCACGGCTGCGGCGTTCGATGAAGGTGAGCCGATCGAGATTGCCCTCGCCTCCGCACGCCTGCTGCCACCCGCCTCCCCGTCCAAAATCGTGTGCATGGGGCGCAATTATCGTGAGCATGCCAAGGAGCTCAGTCATCCCATTCCCGCCGAACCGCTGATCTTTCTCAAGCCTCCGTCAGCTTTGCTGGCGCCGGGCGGCACTATTCGGCGCCCCGTCTCGCTTTCCCAACGTGTGGACTACGAGGGCGAACTGGGCGTGGTCATTGGCAAAGCTTGCCACAACCTGCGAGAAGGCGACGATGTACGCGATTTCATCCTCGGTTACACCTGTCTCAATGACGTTACCGCCCGTGACCTGCAGAACAAAGATGGACAATGGTCCCGCTCCAAGGGCTTTGACACCTTCTGCCCTGTTGGCCCCATCGTGGTCTCGGACTTGGATCCGTGGGCCGGTGTCCGCGTCCAGACCCGGGTCAACGGCCGGCTTCGCCAGGATGGAACGACTGCCGACTTCCTCTTCAGCCTCGACGTCATCCTCCGCTTTGTCTCGCAAGTAATGACGCTGGAGCCGGGTGATCTTATCGCCACCGGAACTCCTGCCGGAGTAGGTCCGCTGCAAGCCGGTGACGTGGTCGAGGTCAATATCGAGGGCGTCGGCAGTCTTCAAAACCTGGTGGCTGACGCTTCCTGACGGCGGATGGCGGAGCCGCAACTGCGGATACCGCCGGCCACGGATTCGCGCTATGCTATGCAGAACCGGTAATGAGTTCGCTTCGCTACTATCCGCTACTTGCATTCGGCACCGCAGCCGCCCTTGTGGGTTACGCTTTGCTGGCGCGGAATCCGAAGCGCTCGGGCGACCTGGAGGAGCTCGAACGGCGCACCCAGCTCACCCGGGGCGGGCGCATCATCGAGGGCACGGTTGTCGATGTGCAGGAACTGGAGCAGTCGGCAACACAGAAACAGATGATCCTGCTGATCTACACCTACGATGTCGCCGGAGTCGCTTACGAGGCCTCACAGGACGTCACCCGCTTGCGGCAGTTCATCGACTTGTATTCCTGTCGTTTAGGTCTCCCAACCTCGGTGAAATACGATCCCCACAATCCCGGTGATTCCATCGTCATTTCCGAGACCTGGTCTGGCCTGCGCAAGTCGCCGGTGCGGGGGACGACGCAGTCAGTCGCCAGCTAACGTCTCCTCTGAAAGCCCAATCCGCCGGACCCACGTCTAATACCCAGTGGGCCGAGGTTCCAGAGAATTGACAATTGGCAACATCGGCGGTTGTTACAATTAAAGAGTATGCATAGTCTTCCCCTCCCCCTGGCAGCCTTCGTCGCGGGACTGCTTTCGTTCCTGTCCCCATGCGTGCTGCCGCTGGTTCCGGGATATGTTTCTCTGATCTCGGGTGCCAGTGTGGAAGACCTGCAGTCCGAGGACCGCCGGGTGTTGGCCACCGTAATGCTGCACTCGCTCACCTTCATCCTCGGCTTCAGTGTGGTCTTCATTGCGCTGGGTGCCGTAGCCACCGGCATTGGTCAGCTGGCCAACGAGTATCACAACGTGCTGGCCAAGGTAGCCGGTGTTATCGTCATCATTTTCGGGCTTCATTTGACCGGACTTTTCAAGATCAAGGCGCTATACGCCGACAAACGTTTACACGATGTCAAGGGCGGCTCGAGCGCCCTGGGCTCATTCGTGATTGGTTTCGCATTTGCTTTTGGCTGGACTCCCTGCATTGGGCCTATTCTGGCAACCATCCTGCTATTGGCCGGGGCCCAGGAAACCGTCCTCCGGGGAATCCTGTTGCTGGCGATTTATTCGTTGGGCCTGGCTGTCCCCTTTTTGTTGACCTCGCTAGGCATCGATCGCTTTCTAGGTTTTTACACCAGGTTCCGCCGCCACTTGCACGTCGTGGAAGTTTTCAGCGGAGTGCTGTTGATCGCCGTTGGGATTCTCATCTTTATGAACAACCTCAAACTCCTTTCAGGATACCTGTCGTTCCTGAATCGATTTGCTCTGTGAAGGATCGAGTGAAACGAAACGCCTTAGTCTTTGTTGTCCTCATCGTGGCAATTCTGGCCATGCTGGCCAGCGGCCGCTATCTGAGTCGGGTGCGCCACCGTGGCGCCACCCTGGTGGGCGATGTGCGAGGGGTGCCGGCACCCGACTTTGAGTTGAGCTCTCTCGACGGCCGGAAGGTAAAGCTTTCCGATTATCGCGGCAAAGCCGTGCTGTTGAATTTCTGGGCGACCTGGTGCTCACCCTGCAAGGTGGAAATGCCCTGGTTTGTTGATCTGCAGAAGAAGTACGGCAGCGACGGACTGGTTATTCTGGGAATTGCCATGGATGACTCGGATGCGCCGAAGATCGCGCAGTTCGCCAGCGAGATGGGCGTCAATTACCCGGTCTTGCTGGGGACCGACAAGGTCTCGGAGCAATATGGCAACGTCGATTACTTACCCACAAGTTTCTACATCAACCGGCAGGGCAAGATTGTGGGAAAAGGCACCGGCCTTCTTGGTCGTGCGGAGATCGAAAAAAATATTCAGAAGGCCCTGGCGTCCCAAGTAGGCAAAGTCGGCCAGGGGACTATACCGTCGACCGCGGCACAACTGACGCGGCCGCAATCCGGCCAGCAATGACTCGAGCCGGGGCGTTCCTGCTTCTCCTTGTGCTCGCCGCGAGGGGCGCCGCGGTCCCGCAAGAACCAGGCGTCCGCGTCCCCTCGGTTGACATGGCTCCGGTCGGCAGGATCCAAGTCAGGCCCGGCAACTCGACCACCGTGCAGCTTGATTTTCGTGTTGCCGACCCCTTTCACATCAATTCCAACAAGCCGAAGTCTGAGCTGCTCATCCCTACCGCCTTACAGCTCGACGCACCCCATCCCCTCAGCGTGGGACCCATAAAGTATCCCCCGGGGCAGGACCAATCCTTCCCCTTCGCTCCCGGCGAAAAACTAAGCGTTTACAGCGGCGATTTCGCCATAAATGTAATCGTCAAGGCGGCCGCCGGAGCCGCCGGCGGTACTTATCCGGTGAGCGGACAGTTGCGTTTCCAGGCATGCGACCGCAGTGCCTGCTATCCTCCACGGACAACGCCGGTGAAGTTTGAGGTGTCGATCGCAGAGCGCTAGCGTAGCCGGACGGATTTCTGGATCTACACCCTACACCGCGCAGACATTCTGGCGTTAGGATCGCGTAATTTCATTCAGCAGCACGACTGCGTGGGCGACCGCTGCATCGTCCCCTCCCACGCCTTCCGGAGTCTTGGCTTTGATTCCCACCTGCTGAGGCGAGACGCCCAGAAGCCTGGCCACGTTCTCCCGAATCGATGCGGCATGGGGGCCTATCCTCGGGGCAGCCAGAATCAGCGTGCAGTCCACGTTGCCTACGACATAACCCCGCGCCGCAACTTGCTTCATCGCCTCGCGAAGAAACACCGCCGAGTCAACTCCCTTCCACTGCGGGTCGCTGGGAGGAAAGTAGCTGCCGATATCGCCGGCCGCCACCGCCCCGAGCAAGGCATCTGTCAGGGCGTGCAGCAGCACATCGCCGTCGGAGTGGCCGGCCAGCCCGCTATGGTGCGGTAGAACAACACCGCCTATCTTTAGCGGGGTATCGCGTTTGAACTCATGCGAGTCCCAGCCGAATCCGATCCGCGGCACCCCTACCACCTGTGTGTTCAGCGGCACGCTTTCTTATCCTGTGAGGCTGGTCTTGCGTCGATTTTCCTGTGACAAGTAGAACTCGGCCAACTCGAGGTCGCCGGGAGTGGTGATTTTCAGGTTCCGGGGAGAACCCATGACGACATGCACCGAGCCCCCAGCCCGTTCAATCAGGGAGGCTTCGTCGGTTCCCAGGAACCCGTCGGCCGTGGCCTCGTCAAAGGCCTTCTTGAGAAGCTCAAAGCGGAAGCCCTGCGGGGTTTGTGCCATTACCATCCTTTCCCGCGGAACGGTAGCCAACACCACCGCTCCATCGGCGGTTCGGTCCACCTGCTTCACCGTGTCGACCGCCGGCACTCCCGCGATGGCAGCGTCATACTTCTTCACCGCCTCAATGACACCATCGATGATCTCGTTGTCCACGAAGGGCCGAACTGCGTCGTGCACCAAGATGATGTCGTCGGCCGCTGCATCCAAAGCCGCCAGGGCGTTGGCGACCGAATTCTGTCGATGCTCCCCTCCTTCGACAATGCGAAGCGGTCTCCTGAAACCCTGCCGCTCGGCCTGCTGCACAAATCCCTCCCGTTCACTCGGGCGCAAGGCGACAACGATCTCCGATACCCGGCTGTGGTTGGCGAACTTCCGAAGGGTACGAAACAAGATGGGTGTTCCCTGAAGCTCGAAGAATTGCTTGGTTTTAGCTTTACCGCCGGAGGAAGCGGCAGACATGCGTGTCCCCAGACCGGCTGCTGGGATGATGACGATCACTTTCATATCGGGCAGCGAAGTATAACCGTCCGGCGGGCAGTAATTCAAATCCCGGGCATCCTCGCCTGCCCAGCCGGCCTTGCGAGCGGCTGCCTACTCCGGCTTGGCAACCTCGGAAACCGCGGGCGGGGCGGGCGTCGGCTTGCGCATCTCGGGCCGCGGTTCGGCGGGGCGAGGTGGCATGATGGCCGCCCGTTCATCGAATTTACCGAAGATCATTTTGCCTGCCGTCGTCTGCAGCACCGAAGTGACGGAAATATCGACGTTCTTGCCGATCAGCTTGCGCGCGTTGTCGACGACAACCATGGTTCCGTCATCGAGATAGGCCACCCCTTGGTTGTACTCCTTGCCTTCCTTGAGGATGAACACCTTCATCACTTCGCCCGGCAGCACAATCGGTTTCAAAGAATTGGCCAGTTCATTGATGTTCAGCACTTCAACACCCTGCAACTGCGCCACCTTGTTCAGGTTGAAGTCGTTGGTGACGATTTTGCCCTCGTAAACCTTGGCCAACTCGATGAGTTTCAGGTCAACTTCCCGCACTGCCGGAAAATCGTCTTCCACGATCTGCACGGCAACGGTGGTGATCTTTTGTAACCGCTGCAGGATGTCCAGTCCACGTCGGCCGCGATTGCGCTTCATGGAGTCGGCCGAATCCGCCACCAGTTGAAGCTCACGCAGCACGAACTGGGGTAGTATCAAGACACCATCGAGGAAGCCGGTTTCGGCAATATCGGCGATCCGGCCGTCAATGATGACGCTGGTATCGAGGATTTTGTAGCTCTTCTTCGCTTGCTTCTCCCCTCCGAAGATGCCGCCCAGTGCCCCCAGGTTGAGCAAGTCACCCTTGCCGGCGCCCACAACCAGCCCTACGTAAGCCATGATCAGCATCACAGAGAGCTGGAGAAAACTTTGCGTCGCCCCGGGGGGCAGGCTGTTGCGGATGACCAGGCTGAAAAGGTAGCCGCCGACGATGCCAAGAAGGCTGCCGATCACGGCGCCGATGAGGCGTTTCAAGCTGACATTGCGCAATCGAACTTCAAACAGCACCACTGCTAAACCAAAAAGCAGGCCCGCACCCGCTGCCGGCCAGCGCTCCAGTCCCAGGGGCCTCAGTTCGTAACTCGATAACGCAGTGGTAAGAACAAATAAAATGCGCAGAATAACCAGGTCCAAGACTCACCTCCCGGGGGTCGGTCCTGGCATCTACAGGCGGGTTCGAGGCACGCCGATGTCGCTACAACAAAATAGATAAAGCCGCGTCTCAAACCCGTTCCACAGACGCGATGGGCCTCGTCGCACCAATTGAGAGGGGGCGAAATAATGTATAAAGTGCCCCCGCCCGCCACTTCCTGACGGAAATTGGCACGCGCTTACATCATGGCCGAAGTATAACTCACTTCCTGTGGGCTCCCTGATCCCGGTCCCGGCTGGGCACTGGCCTGGACCCCGCCCGGCGAGTGCCCGAGGCTCGCTACGCGAACAGGGCGCCGAAGCCCGCTGCCACCAGGGTTACCACCACCCACCAGCCGAACACTACACCCATGCAAGTTCCGCGCTTCACGCGGGTGACGCAGGAATAACCAATTCCGGTAAGAATGAGCGTCCAAATGGTGAAGGCATCGATGGAGGTCAGGACGGAGTAGAGAAAGTGTGACCTGCTTGGATCGGCCAAACCGCCAAGATTACTGGCTACCGGGTTTTGGAATGTGAATCCTTCTGCCGCCCCCATTCCGACGACCCCAATTGCGATCAGCGACTTGATGATGCTGGGGAGAAAGGCGTACATGCTGATCGCCATAGCCTGCTGAAACTTGACCTCAGCCCCGAAGCCGAAATTGAACGTCGCCATCAACACCGCCGCCATGATGGCCACGAAAATGAGGGTCAGGACCGGCGAACCATAGGCGAAGTAGTCGGTAATCCTGGCCGCCACCCGAAGCTGCGTCGCCTTCTGGTCAGCGGGCAATTGCTCATACTTGTCCCACTGTTTGGGACTGTTCCGCAGCTGGTTCTCGTATACCGTTTCCATGCCCAGTTTTTTGTCGACGACGAGCACCATAGCGAGGCCGAAAATCGAAATTAGCAGCCACGGCACCCACCAGCTTGCATTGCGGCGGATATCGGTGAATGTCTTGACGGGCGCGATGTAGGTATCAACGACACGCTCGAGCTCGGTAAGAGGCTTCTCATCGCTCAGGATTTCAGGAGCAGCGCTCATGGGGCATCTCCGTTGCGGCGTGGGACAGGATTTTGTCCTCGCGGCCTGGTTACAAACTAGAAATCTGCATAGGCTGGGCCGGGCAGGATTGTAGCATCCGGGCTTGCTGTGCCTGGCGAGGGTCGGCGCCGGGTTGGACGGATGACCAGCCCGCTCTTAGACTAATGACATGCACGTCCACGCAGGTCCAAGCAATGACGCTACGACTTCGCGCGTACTTAGAATTTCGCTGCTGGTGACGCTGGCTTATATTGTCCTGCTGGTTGGGGCAGGAATTCGGGCCCACAGTTTGGCCCTGCTGTCGGAAGCCGGGCACAATCTATCCGACTTCTTTGCACTGCTTCTCTCCTGGGGCGCGGTTTATCTGCAGACGCGCAGTCCCAATTCCCGCAAAACCTTCGGGTACAACAGGGCGGGAGTGTTGGCGGCGTTCGTCAACGGCCTGACCCTGGTTCTGATCTCGTTCTACATCTGGTATGAAGCCTTTCGCCGGCTGCTCAACCCGGTCGATGTTCATGCGGGATGGATGATCTGGGTGGCGGCCGCCGGGGTCGTCATGAACGGCGGCATCGCCCTCTTGCTGATGCGCGGCCGCCGCGACATCAACCTGCGCAGCGCCATTGTGCACGAGATAGGTGACACGCTATCGACCGCGGTTGTGATCGCCGGCGGCGTCGCCATTGCTCTTACCGGCCAACGCTGGATCGATCCTGCGCTCTCGGTGGGTATCGGTGTCATGATCCTCTGGTCGTCCGCCGGCATCATTCGCGAAAGCCTGAACATTCTGCTCGAAGGTATTCCCAGCGGCATGGAGCTCGACCGGATTGCGACCACAATTCGCAACATCCCCGGGGTAAACGAAATACATGACCTTCATGTATGGAGCATCGGCAGCGATACCCACTCGCTCTCCTGCCATGTCGGCATCGCCGAAATGCGCGCCTCGGACTGCGAGGCGCTGCTACGCCAGATTCGCGAGGAATTAGCGTCGCGCTTCCACATTCATCACACCACCATCCAGTTCGAGTACGCGACTTGCGAGGTGGCGGCCGGTTGTGTCATACCCGCCAGCCCGGGGCACGAACATACGCCGCACTGATTTTTCTTCGCGGTGGGGAAGGCCGCGATTGGCAGACCGTCGGGTCGGGCAGAACACCCGGGCTGACCGTCAGCCCCCGCCGCGCTCTGGTGCATCTCGAGGATCTCTAATCCGACTTGGTGACAGCGCCGCGTCCGTGTTGCCGCAAATAGATTTGCTCCACATCCTCGACTGTGCTGATGTCGGCCGGCAGCTTGTCGCTTCGCACCCGCAGAATCCGGGGAAAGCGCAAGGCGTATCCACTGTCGTGTCGGTTGGAACGCATGATCGCATTGAAGGCCACTTCCAGCACAATCTCCGGCTCCACCTCGCGCCGGAAACCGCGGTCGGCCGTGGTGTGCGACAAAAACCACTGTGTCAGCTGCCCGATTTCGACGTCTGTCAGTCCCGAGTAAGCCTTGCCGATGTTTACCAGTTCCTCGCCTTTACGTACCGCAAAGGTGTAATCGCTTAAGAGGCGAATCCTTTTCCCGTGGCCGTACTCCACGGCTGTAACCACAACGTCGAGCGACGCCAGCTCCCGCTTGAGCTTCAGCCACCAGCGACCCCGCCGTCCAAGGGTGTAAGGCGAGCCCAGGTCCTTGAGCATGAGACCCTCGTTGCCGCGCGCCATCGCCTGCTCGAAGTAGGATTCGAGTTGTGCAGGAGATTCCGCCCGCCGGGTGGGCGCGCGCAACACCCATCCCGATACCAGCGGCCGGTCCTCGAACATCAGCTTGCCTTGCTCGCCCGCCAGCGGCTCAGGCGAGATTCGGCCATCGGCCGGAAACACGGCATTCAGGATTACATTGCGTTCCGCCAGTGGACGGTCGATGATGATTGCCCCTTGATGGTAAATAACATCAAACACAACATATGCCGCGGGAACGGCAGCTATCGTCTCTTCACTGACACGCTTCCTTCCCAAACGCTGTTGCAGCAAGGAGAAGGGCACGGCGCGGCCCCCCTGTTCGTCGTGCTGCCAGGCGACAATTTCGCCGTCGAGAACCATTTCTTCCGAGAACTTGCCCAGCGTTGCCACCACTTCAGGAAAAGAGTGCGAGACGTCGTCGAGCGTGCGCGAAAACAATCGGACGCGCCCGCCGCCACAGTGGGCTTGCGCGCGGATGCCATCGTACTTGTCTTCCACCTGGGCGTTTTCAAAGTATTCGAAGGCCTCCCCGGCGGTGGCCGCCGGGCTGGCCAGCATGAACCCGATGGGGTGAAACAGTCGCATACGAACATCGCTGAGCCGGTGTTCTGCGGCCAGCTCCAGCGTACCGCCAATATCGCCTAGCATCATGTTGGCTCGTTGCACCCTTGCCAACGGCTCATCATAGGCTTTCGCGATGGCTTCTTCGACCAGACTTTCTTTCAGCCCAATTCGCAGATCACCGCTAATGATTTTCAGAATGTATTTGGCCATCAGCGGCGAAGTCCGCTCCAACAGCGATTTCAGGAGCTCAGCCTTGAGGAAAGTTTTCCGAGCTGAGGCAATTTCGTCGAACATGCGGCTGACCTCGCTGGGAGCAAGGCCACGGGTGGTGGCCGGCGGGCTTTTCTGACTGCATAACAGCTCGTATGCCGCCGATCCCAGGTCCCCGTGTTTGCGGTAGGCGAGCGTCAGTTCAGCTTCGTTCGCCCGCGCCAGCTCCGACACCACCTTCCAAAGCATCGCGCCTCCGACCTGTAGCGTGCGCTCTTCATACGCGGGAAACGCCCGCCCGGAGAGAAAGACCGCGGAAATCGCTGCCTCCGCCGGCGACCGCGCACGAAAATATTCCCCCAAGACAGCGATTTTCTCCGCCTTTTTCGTGGTCGCAGCAATGCGCTCGCTGGTTTCCGCAAGTCGATCCATGGCAGTTGTAAACGCTTTTAGATGCTGTTGCTTATAGAGGCGCTGCACGCAAAGCCCGCGTTCAGGGTGGGAGGCGGTCGCAGGGGAAAGGCCGGTTGCAGTGCAAGCGGACGGTATCATCTCCGCAGAACAGGAGTGAGTACAGTCCAACGGAGGGAATTGAGCCGCCCATGACATTCATTCGTCTGCCCATATTCATCCTGCTGTGCGCCGGTGCCGCAGCCAGTGCGCAGAGCGCTTCGACAACACCCAGCCAGGTGACCGTTCTTCGTGCCGGTACCCTGATCGATCCGCGGACCGAGGAACCGAAGCACAACCAGTTGATTCTCATCCGCGGGGAGAGGATTGAAGCCATTGGAGACGCTTCGGCTGTGACCGTCCCCGCAGGTGCCAAAATGATCGACCTGTCGAAAGCGACGGTGCTTCCCGGCATGATCGAGTCGCACACCCATATGTTCCTGCAGGGCGAGGTGCCCGCCCAGGGCGGGTACGATATTCAGCTCCTGAAGTTCTATCCCGCGTACCGCGCAGCGCGCGCGACGGTGTCGGCACGACGAGCGCTGGAGCAGGGCTTCACCACCATTCGAGACATGGAGACCGAAGGGGGCGGGTATGGCGACGTCGGCATCAAGCGGGCAATCGATGAGGGATATATCCCCGGCCCGCGGGTTGTCACCACCACGCGTGGGATATCGACGACCGGCGGCTATCCCCTGGAAGGATATGCTCCGGGAGTGGACGTGCCAAAGGGTGTGCAAATTGTGGATGGCCCGGTGGAGGCGCGCAAGGCGGCCCGCGAGCAGCTCGACTACGGGGCCGACTGGATCAAGGTGTACATGACGCACCGCTCGTGGATCGATAAGGACGGCAACCTGGTTTCGCAGCCCACGCTCACCGTGGAGGAGTTGCAAGCTATTGTCGATGAGGCACACGGCTGGAAGCGCAAAGTTGCCTGCCACGCATACGGTGGCGAAGGCCTGCACCGGGCACTTGACGGCGGGTGCGATTCCATCGAGCACGGGCTGCTGCTGGACGATGCCGCGATTGCGCAGATGAAGCGGCAAGGAACCTGGTACTGCCCAACCCTCACCGTTTACTACTCAGACTGGGCACCGGAGAAGACCGCGGAGGGCAAGCGCGATCGCGCTCGCGCGGCGGTTCACGAGCAATCGTTCAAGAAGGCGTTGCAGGCAGGACTGAAGATTGTTTTTGGCACCGACGTAGGCGGCTTCCCCTGGACCGAGTCCATCGCCCAGGAGTTCAACTACATGACCAAATTCGGCATGTCGCCGATGGAGGCGATCCGTTCGGCAACGCTTCGCCCGGCGGAAATGCTCGACCTCGAGGGCGAGATTGGCCTGATCGCGCCCGGAGCCTACGCCAGCATCATCGCCGTACAGGGAGATCCGTTGCTCGACATCACCGAGTTGGGGAGAGTAACGTTCGTGATGAAAAACGGGCAAGTGTTCTTGAATAACGCAGGTGGGGCCGTGACCGCGGCCAGCCGTTGAAACCGCGTGCCTCGGGCGATCGGCATAGGGGGAGTGTCGCCCACTCTCCCCTGCACACCACCAGGACATGCGGGTCCGCATCCGGCGGTTCGATAGGTTAGTCCCACCCTAAGAAACGGTGGGCTGGGCTTCGTGGTTGGGGAACGTCGCGTGGGTTTCACCTCTCGGGTTAGCATCCATTGCGATACACAACCTCGAAGATACTGCCTTTAACTTTTATCGCAGCCTGGGCACATTGGTTGAGAATGCGGCGCATGTTACGGTTTCCCTTTGGAGAACGGTGACCCTTGGATTGTTCCGCACTCTCATCGTCTCCCGGGCAAGCTCCCACCCAAGAAGCCAGATGTTTGCCGGAAGGAAATGTGTCGGCTGTGGCCCCTACTTCCGCGATGATCTGCTGCGCGGAATCCGCCCCCAACCCAGGCACCTCCGCCAGCCGCTTCACCGCCTCCTGATGCGGTGTGAGCAGATCTGCCATTTCCCGATCCAGTTGGCGAACTTGTCGCTCCAGTAATCCTAGTTCCGTCAGTATCATCTTCAGCAGTCGACGATAAACCGGATTGAGCTCCCGACTTGCACCCAGAGCGTCGCACAACTGCTCTTGGGTGGCACGTAAGCGCTGATCGGCCAGCGTCGCCAGAATGGCCGGGTCCGTTTCTTCTTTCGCTATGGCGCTCAACATCCGCCGCGCACTGGCACCCAGCAGATCCGAGACCAGGCTGGATAATTTAATGTGTGTCTCTTCCAGAAGGGCCTCCAAGCGGTTCTGCAACTACACGCGATTGCGCGTTAACTGGTATTTGCGCCGCATCACCGTTCGCCATAGACGTTGTTCCTCGTCGGGGACGAAGCTTAATACCAACTCCTGCGCCACTAGTCGCTTCACTAGCCCGGGTAGGCTCTTCGTGTACCGGGCGTTCACCAAGTACACCTCGAAGTCGGCCTCCTGCAACAGGTCATACAAGGCGATCCAATACACTCCGGTAGACTGTAGAGCCACG
>Ga0306926_10005321_pt1 | contig 13679 bp, 4 predicted proteins | sample flu12Cox44000178_FD_203759 | JGI IMG/M metagenome (GOLD analysis project Ga0306926, IMG submission 203759) | Lab enrichment of tropical soil microbial communities from Luquillo Experimental Forest, Puerto Rico - flux8day.12C.oxic.44.000.178 (v2)... | ecosystem: Environmental > Terrestrial > Soil... | reverse complement strand
CCCGGTCCGGCCTATGGAGCCGGCGTTGAGCGTATAGGTCTGCGCGGTGTTATTGTTGTCGTCGTGGAGGGTTAGCGTGTCGTTCTGACCGCCGTTGCCCGTGACAGTCACCGTGCCTTGAATGTTATTGAGGTTCTTGGCCGTCGGGCTGACAACTACGGAGATGTCCGCCGACCCGCCTTCGGAGACCAAGACGCTGCTCAGTGGTCCCACGGCTTCGACGTTCACCGTGTTATTGCCGGCTGCCACACCCACAGTTGTCAATGAGTGGGCGATGGTGCCACCGACATTGACAATGCTGCCCGCGCTGATCCCGTAGGCGTTCACGTAGACAAAGCCGCTGAACGACCCATAGTTGATGTGGCCCGCCATTCCGGTCCGGCTTATGGAGCCCGCGTTGAGTGTATAAGTCTGCGCGGTGTTATTGTTGTCGTCGTGGAGGGTCAGCGTGTCGTTTTGGCCACTGTTGCCCGTGACAGTCACGGTGCCCTGGATGTTATTGAGGTTCATGGCCGTCGGACTGACGACTACGGAGATGGCAGCCGACCCAGCTTCGTTGACGGTCAACGGGCCGCTCGTGTGCTCCACATTCACCGTGTCGTGCCCGGTGCCGGTATTGAGCGTTGTCGCCCAAACCGATTCGGTGTCATTGACGTTGTAGATGTTGTTGCCGGTGCCGCCGTTGATGTTGGCGAAGTTGATGCCCGGGCCGTAGCTGATGAGGGCGGAGCCTGAGCGCTGTACCGTGTTAGCATTCATGGTGAACGTCTGACCGGTGGAGGTGGATTGGTCATTGACATTGACCGTGTCCACGCCGGCGTTGTCATGGATGGTTACGTTGCCCTGGATGTTGCCCAGGTCGCGCTCGGCGGGGCTTATGTTGACGGTATCATTACCACCACGTTGTTCATTGATGACCAGCGGCCCGAAGGTCTGTCGCACGTCGACTTCATCGGAGCCGGTTCCGGTGTTCAGGGTGGTCAGGCAGGGCGGCGTGCCGCCGCGGGTGCTATCGATTCTGTAGGTGTTCGCCCCATTGCTCCCGTTAATGGTCACCTGACTCATGCCGCTGTAGAGGACGACCTGGGAAGTCCGGGAGAATGTGGCCGAGCTCAGGGAGTACGTCAGATTACCCGGGGCATTTTGATCGAACACATTCAAGGCGTCGGAGCTGAACACATTCCCGTTGAGCGTCAGGGTATTTTGGATGTTCGCCAGGTTCTTGGCGCTTGGGCTCAAGTTGACCACGTCGTTGCCGTTTCCGAGGTTTACCGTGACGGGGACAGGGGTGGCTTCGATGTTCACCGTGTCGTTGCCGTTTCCGGTGTTGACGACGATGCTACCGATTTGGCCGGGATCGAACTGGGCAACTTCCCCGTTTAGCGTCACGCGCACCCCGCCGCCGCTCACGTCGATGGTGATCGTATCGTTGGGGTTGGCGAGTTGGTCGCCGTTGACCGTGAGGACCCTGGAGAGATTATCGCTGACGTAGAAGTTCTGGAGTTGTCCGGTGGGCACCACGTAAGCGTGATTCGCCTGGGACAAGTAAGCCTGGACGTAGTATCCGTTGAGGCGGTAGGTGTAGTTTCCCGCGGCGCCGTCCGCGATTTCATTCCAGTTCGTTGGGTTGCGCGGGTTGACCTGGACGGCAGTCCCTTCCGGATCGGTCGCGGCTTCCACCTGCTCGTGGGAAAACAACCGGGTAATAGTCGCGAGATTGATATCATTCTGCGTAAAGCCGAAATGGTAGGGCCAGAACGTCCACGTATTCCAGGTATGTTCGGCGGAACAACCGCAACCGGTCGGGTAGGACTGCGGTTGCGGGACGACGAAATAAAACAGCTGGCTATCTCCGCTTAATAATGGATCGGGCAGGGTGCTGCCGAAATTGGACCGGAGCATGTTGTCCACGTCTGTCACGGTGAAGGGATTCGGAACGAAAGACGGAATGGTCACCGATTCGCGCCGGGAGCCGCTGCCGACGCCCCGGTACTGCGAGAGGGAACTCATGTATGGTCCGGTCAGGATGCTGTCCACCGCGTTCTCCACAGCTGTTCGTAGGACAGGCCCGCCGCTGACGTTCCAGCCCGGGCCCCAAAAGACGAGCTCGACATGGGGATGGGTAATGAGCGGACCGTTGTTGTCGCTTGTGGTCGCGGTCGTCCCTGATTGGAAGAAGATCGAAGGGACAGTCCGCTCTTCGAGGTTCATCAAGGCCGGGCAGCACCGGAAGCGATCCGGCCGCCGGCTTTCCGACCCGCGGCGCCGCGGATTCTTGTGGAATCGGCTCTTCCCTGCCGAAACCAAGGCGACGATGCGTTTGGACCAGTTCTGAGTAAACCAGGACATGTGAATCCCCTTTCCTTTCAAGCCCAGGGTGAAGTTGCCGTCCAACATTGAGGTAATGCCCCTTCCCGCACCAAACCCGACACCAAAAAATCGAAAAATTTGCTACCCGCGTAAGTCACCGGCGGCCAGTGAGCTGCATCTGTCATCAAGTGAGAGGGTTGTCATTGGGCAGTTAGGGTTGAACATGAAAATGACACGTTTTCTGACAACGTCGGGCATGCTCGGGCATCGGGTATAGCCATCTGAGGCACAGGCGCCCAAAGAGGATTGGCCGCCTATCCGTGCCTTGAGCGACATTGGAACGACTTATTTGGGTCTCGATGTGTGCCGCCGTTGCGCTATGATGGATCCTCTGAGAAAAAGAGATCTATCGCCCTGTCGGCGGCTCCTTCCGTCCACGCGCCCCGGACAAATGCCAATGACGCGACATTGCCTTTGAACGGTTCTGGTCCAACCAATTCTGCGTTCGCCACCCAGGGATTTTCGGGCGCGGTTATGCAGATCGCCGAAGGTGAAAGTATCGTTGGGGCGCGTTCGCTTGCAGCCCCCATCCAAGGCAAAAAGATCCGCCCGCGTCCGCCTCCCCTCGGGCTCCCGCCGTTTGTCACCGTAACCGTCGCACTCCCGATGATCCCGCTCATCGGGTCGCGCACGCCAATCTGCTGGTCGCCCGGCGTGATCAGCGTGACACCGCCGCCGAAGGTCACCGATCCCTGGTCGCTTGCCTGGAAGGCGTAGTCGGCGGGCAGCACCACGCCTGGGTCCGTGTCGGACGTGCTGAAGGTCACCGTTCCCTGGTAGTTGGTGTTGGTGTTGCCGTAGAGGTCCTGCGCCGTGATGGTAATGTCGAAAGCGCTTCCCGATGGTGTGCTGGACGGGGCTGTCACCGCCAGACTGAACGCCGGCCCCGGAATGACACGAACGTTCGTGCTGCCGCCGATGCCCGCGGCACTGTCCGTGCTCGTGACATCCCAGGTGCCCGCCGTAAAGAGTGTGGCCCCGCCCGAAAACGTGTGCTGGCCATGGTCGGCGGATGTGAACGTGTAGTCGACCGGCAACCGGGCCCCGTAGGGGTCTTGCGAGCTGAAATGCACCGTCCCGCTATAGAGTGGGTCCGGATGCCCGCCCCCATCGGCCGCGATCACCGTGACGTCAAACGCCTCGCCCGCCTGACTAATGGTTGAAGCAGCAACCTGGAGATTCGTGGCACTGTCCGACACGTGAATCAAGATCACGCTGTTGGCCGTGTAGTGGATCTGAAACCGCGCCTGCCCAACCGCGAACACCTGCCCTTCCTGAAGCCCGCTGAAGTTCCCGCTGAGCGTGCCGCTTGCAACCATGATCACGAATTGGTCGCCGACCGTGGAACTGAAGCCCATGCTCACACTCAGCGTTGGGTTGCCGCCGATATTGATGTTGCCGCTCGAATTGAGCTGATCGTAGCTCGCTCCCGCTGTCGTACCGCGGACCGAGACGCGGAACGCCGATCCGCCATTGAAGACCGCTGTCCCGCTGTGCAGGATGCTCGTGCCACCGAAGCCCGGTTGAATCGTCCCGGAAACCGCAAGGAAGCCGGCCGTGCCCGACCCGCTCAATGTGGCGCCATTGGCCACTGCCACCGTACTCGTAGGCTGCGCGCCGTTGACTACCAGTGTCCCGGCATTGAGGTTTGTCAAGCCGCTGTAGGTGTTGTCTCCCGACAGCGTCTGCGAGCCGTTTCCCGACTTGTTCAGGCTGCCGGTCCCGGAAATGATGCCCGAGAAACCGCTGAGTGTCCCATCGTCGCTGATCGTAAGCGCGCCGCTTCCGAGACGCACCGAGGTTCCCGCAACTCCACTGAGCCGGGCGATCGTGGCGTTAAGATTGTTGACATCAAACACGGCTCCCGGGTTGTCCAGAGAGATCCACGCGTTCGTCGGCAACGCGTTGCTCACTCCCAGTTGCAGACTCCCGTGCAAAACCGATAGCCATCCGGAATAAGTATTGGGCCCGGACAGCGTGAACGTGCCGGTCCCCTGCTTGTACAAAACGCCGGTGCTGTTGCTGATCACCCCGCTAAAGGTCGTCGATTGGTTGTTGAAGCCGGTGATAAAGGTGCCGCTGCCGATAGTAACCCGTGTTCCCGCGGGGCCCTCCAGGGATCCAATCTGGAGGTTGTGGCCATTCACATCCAGCGTCGAGTTGCCCGACATGATGACCGCAGTATTGGGTGGGAGTGGAGTTTCGCCGCCCGCCCGCAGTGTGCCCCCCTGGATAAATGTCGCAGCGGTGTAGTTGCTCGCTCCCGCCATCGTAAACGTTCCCGTCCCTTCCTTGAGCAGTCGGCCGTTGGTCCCGGTAATCGCACCGGAAAAAGTGGTGGAGGAGTTATCAGCGCCGGTGTAAAAGAGGTTTTGCGCGTTCACGTGGCCCGCTCCCGACAGAGAACCGATGCGGTTGGCCCTGACCCCGCAGTCCAGCGTCGCGCCGGCAGCCAGGGAAATGCTGCTGGCACTCGAAAATGCAAAGTCCGTTCCCGCGCTGAGCGTGCCTTGATTGATGAGGGTCGTTCCCGAAAAAGTGCTGCGTCCCGACAGAGTCAACGTGCCCGTGCCGAATTTGCTCACAGTGCCGCGCCCGCTAATAACTCCGCTATAAGTGGTCGATGTATTATCGTTACCGACGACCAGGAAACCGCTGCCAAAGAAAACACCTCCGAGGATCACCGATCCGCCAACAAATCCCGGGCCGTCGGCAAGCGAGGCGATGGCATCGGTGTATACCGACACGTCGAAATAAGCGCCCTCGCCTATCAACACACGGCTCGTGGGCGGTACCGCATTGTTCGCGCCGACATAGAGCGTGCCCTGGTTGATGTGTCTCGCGCCGGTGTACCGATTGGTCGCCTGCAGTTGCAATCCGCCGCCGCCGTCTTTGGCCAACTGGCTGGTGCCCGCGTCGCCGATCGCTCCGCTGATCGCGAGTGTGCCGCCCGCGGCCACATTGGCGTGAATTGTCCCATCGCTGCCGAGGGATTCCAGGCCCACGTCGACAGCGATCGTATTGATGCCCGAAGTGTTGTTCGCCGTGATATTCCCAAAAAGTACCAGCGAACCCGGAAACAGCGGCCGATTGTTTATGGTGAACCCGTTCCCGTCGAACCGGATGCTATTTATATTGGTTGTTCCCGAACTATCGTCCCGGCTCACAAAGTTCGTGACCCCGGACGAAGGGAAGACGAGATCCGGGAACGAATCACCGAACGGCGTCGTCCCTTCTCGCCAGTTCCGCGAATCCGACCAATCGACACTGACGGCGCCGGACCAGGTATGTGTCGCCGGAACCAGCCGGCCTTCAAGCTCTTCAACGCGTGGCCGCCAGCTCCCCTTGGCTGTCGACCGGTGCCGGGACCGCAAGCTGGCTGACGGTTTTCGTTTTCCAGGACGGCGGAACATCACGCTTCTCCTTTGTTTGGGCCGATGCCTGCGAAGCCTCCTTAATGGTAATGCCCGTTCCAACGTCCAACCCGACACGGAAAAAAAATCAAAAAACGGCTGGTATTTGCAGTCAGTGCCGACTGGGAAGATGGAAAAAAATGTTGCGAAGTTGACAAGAATTCGTGAAAAAATGTCGTCCGGAGGTACAGGCGCCGAAGGGAGATTTGCAGCCTACCTGTGCCTTGGCGTGCCTTTGGTGCAGTTTTCATGTCATCGAACTGTCAACAAAAAGTGCAAGCGATTGAATTGGCCGCGAAAGGCATGCATGGGCATTTTGGGGCAAGTTAACGCGAGGAAAGCCTCGAAAAAAGGCGCCGTTTTGGATTGTTTCATGGAGCGGTGGTTCCGTGTCTCACCGGACCATGAGATACGGCGGCAAAAGGCGCGTTAAGTTGTTCCGTGCGAATGCCTTGCGTGGAGGAGGGCTCGCGTGCACTTGTGTGAGATGCGAGTTGTTTTGACGCCGCACCGCGAACAAACCGAGGATCGACCGAAGAGGAAAAAACGAAAGGCCTGTAGCATGCTTGCTCCAAGCCTGTTGCTTGCAGGCGGCCAAACTTACAGGGTATTCGAAATGGGGCCAGACCGGCCAGACGCCCTAAACTCACCGGGTCTGAACCCTTTTCGGATAGCCTCGCGCCCCTGCCGCCTCGTGCGGCAGGAACGCCAGTTTGCCGGGCTACTTCGTTGTGGCAACTCTCCACAAGAGCAGCGCCACCCTCTCGTGCAATTTCTTCAGCAAGTGTCCGCCCCTCCGGCCGTGAACAGGCACCAACAATCCCGTCGCCGTAAACGGTCTGTAACGGATTCTTTCCCGACTAACTGCGTGGCTACATCGTCGCCCGTCTGGATTATTTCGCGCGCCATTCCGATGGAAAGCCGGACGTGAACATTTCCGGGCGACTGCCGAATTCATGGCTTAAACGTTTTGCATCGCCAGACCCTCCCAAAAGCCGCTGGATGTGATTTCGTCAAAACAAAAAAAGGGCCTAAGCTCAGCAACATTGCTGGCCCCAGCCCTCTATTAGCAAACGAATTATTGCGGTCTTCAAAAAACCCTAGGTCATATTTCCTGACATGCAAATGGTATTGCAGCGAATTTCAATAGCCCCTGGGGGCATCATTTCCGATATAATCCATTTACCCGCTACAATTGATACCTTGTCGCGCCCCAGCAGCATGGTACTGGGTACTCCGTTCTGCCTACCGTTTATCACCTTCGCCCAGCAATTTCCCCGCTTCCACACGAAAGCCGTTCAGCTCGTCCGCATCCCGTTTATGCAGCTTCATATCCCGTAGCAACGTCACGGCTCGAAAGTAGCAATCTCGCGCTTTGGTGTTCTCCTTCAAGTGATGGTAGCTCATCGCCAGGAACAGCCAGTTGGTTACCGCCAACACCTCTTTATCTTGGGGCGCAATGCGCGCAAGGATTTCGGCCGATCGCTCGTACTCCCCCCGCCGGTAGTGGACAACTCCCAATGTGTTTAAATAGATATGGTCGTCAGGCCGTTGCCGCAGAGCGTTTTGGACCAACCGCAGCGCTGTGTTCGGATCGCGCAGCTCCGGGGGAGCTGTGACGTAAAGGAAGGCCAGGAAGTTCGATGTACGGGCACTCTCGGGATCAATCTCCAGGCAAGCGCGTAGATCCGCTATGGCGTTTGCATAGTCCCCGCGATTCAGCCAGTAGAATGCGCGCTCATCGAGCAACCTCGCATCCAGCTGAACATCCCACCGCTCAGCAGGCGCAACCTTCTCGTTCTTCTCGCCGTAAATGGGGAAATCCCAATCCTGGCCCATCTGTGCCAAGTGCTGCCGAATGCGTCGCAGGTCCCAAATCTGAATCTCCTGCTTCAACGTCCCGGCCGCCAGCAGGCTCCCATCGGGACTGAAACAAAGCGAGGTGATGGCTTGCGGGTCGGGCGCTGACAGGCTTGCAATCTCTTTCATTTTCTCCAGATCCACCAACTGTATCCGGTGCGCCGACACCGCCATGGCTAACACGGGGCTGTGCCGCGAAAACGCCAAAGATGGGCCAGTAGTCATGGTATCGTTGGGGAACACCCGTTCCTCCTCCCACGTGTCGACCCGCCATAAACGGAATTCAAATTGCCCGGCCATTACGAACCATTGCGAATCCGGACTGAAGGCGACCTGCATTTCCTCGTTTTCGGGACGGCTGCTCGGCAGCTTCTGTTTCAGCGCGCCGCTTTGCGCATCCCAGATCCATACCCCTTTGGCGCGCCCGGAGCCAGCGGCAGTCGCAGCCCACCGGCCATCCGAGCTCAGGGCAACAGCACTAACGCTGGGATGGGCTAGCACCATCCGTTCCGTCGGCTTATCGGGATCGAGGACCAAAACTCGCCGGTTCCTGTCATCAACGGCGGCGACCCGGCTTCCATCGTGACTCCAGCAGGCCCGACGCCAGTCGGGACCCCGGGGCAAATCTAAGTTGCGTGGAGGACCAATCCGAAGGACCTCGGGAGGGACCTTCTCCACCAGCTTCGGGTCAAGAGCCGGTTGGATCGGCCACCGGCGTTGCCCGTTGCGGCTGTATGTGATCAAACTCGTACCCTGAGGGTGAAAGACAGCTGTCTGGCCGGAACCGACGCTCAGGTGAGCAACTTCCTGGCCGGTGCCCACCCGCCAGAGGCGGACGCCGTCCGTGCCGGTAGAGGCTAGGAGCTGGCCATCCGGGCTGAAGGCGACGTTACATCGGCCGCCGAACGTGCCGCTGGGCGTGCGGTTGCCGATTTCGCCGTGGTGCAGCGTCCGGCACTCCCGTCCGTCCGAGACATCCCATAGCCCGACATGCCGGTTGTGATAGTTAAACGCCAAGTGCCGTCCGTCTTTGCTGAACCGGATGCCATGTCCGAGAGCGGTGACGAGCAGCCGGCCGCTCAACGGATCCCAGAGTCGAGTCGTAGCATCCCAACCGGTCGATGCCAGGAGTCCGGACGAACTGAACATTAAATGGGTGATTGGCGCAAAATGGCCTTCCAGGACAGATACCAGCTGGTGGTAGGCGTTGTACACGTAGATTTTGCAATCGTCACATCCCACTGCCAAATACCGTCCATCGTGGCTCCAGGCAATCCCGCGCGTTGCTGCTTCGTGAGGGAACCGGTCAACGATCTCAGCCTTTTCCAGGTCAACGATTACAGCTTGCCCTTCCAGGCTCGACAGTGCCAGTTGGCGGCCCTCGGGGTGAAACACTATCTGGTCTGGAATGACAACCTTTGGCAGAGAGTTTTCTTGACCGGTAATCAGGTCGATCACCACTATGGAACCATCCGGTCGGCGCAGCGCCAGCCGGCGGCTATCGGGACTGAAATCCCGGCACCCGGACCCGTTGCGGATCGGCACCTTCGGTATCGCTTCTTTTCCCTCGCGCAAATCCCAGACCCGGCAAAAGTCCCCTCTACCGGAATACGGAACCGCAAGAAATCGCCCGTCCGGGCTGAAGACGGGATTGGCATAAAACGGACTTTTTCCCACATCGGAGAGGTGCAGAATCTCCTCATTATTGTCTAGGCGTCGAATGGAAACATTTCCTTGTAGATCCCCGTAAGCATACCGGTCGAGCCGGTGATCGAAACCGGGCGCATAGCTCAACGGGCGGTCCAGCTCCCATCGCTGAACCGTGTGCAGATCGACGAGCGGCAGGCAAGCGATGATTTCGTTGCGCAGTCGGAGATCCGAGCGGATGTCGGCCGCCTTCGTAAGCGCTTCCAGGCTCCTGAAGCGCCTCTCGGCTTCGGTCGTCTGGCGTTGGGCGCGCGCAAACTCCAGATACGAATCCCACAGTTTCTCCGTGGCAGCATGCTCCGCGTTCGCCGTCCGCGTCAGTTGCGTTCCCAGGATCACGGTTGTTACCGAAGCGCCGGCCGCGATGATCACCAATAAGAGCGCCGCCACCCCCGTCAGCCCGGCAATCCACGGGTTTCGGCGGCACCAGCGCCAGGTTCGCTCCACAAGCGGCGTCCGCCGCGCCCGTACCGGCCGGTCCGCCAGAAAGCGCCGGAGGTCTTCTGCCAGTGCCCCGGCCGATGTATAGCGATCCTTCGGTTCCCTTGCGATCGCCTTCAGTACCACCGTCTCCAGATCGCGCGGCACGTGCGGATCAATCGTGCGCGGAGCCGGCGGAGCTTCCTTGTGTACCCGTTCGATCAGCCCTAAGCGGTTCGCATCTTCGAACGCCGGTTTTAGCGTGACGAGTTCATACAAAGTCAGTCCGAAGCTGTAAACATCGCTGCGCGGGTCCGAACGTCCCTCGAAGCGCTCGGGCGCCATGTACCGCAGCGTCCCCACGATGTCTCCCGGTTGCGTCAGGTCCCCGCCGCTCTCCGCCTTCGCCAGCCCGAAGTCCGTCACCCACACCGTCCCGTCCCTGTCCAACAGCAGGTTCGACGGCTTGATGTCACGATGGAGCACCCCCTGCCGATGGGCGTAATCCAGCGCCTCCGCGACTTGCAGCCCAACGCGCGCCACCGCGCGAAAATACTGCATGTTCGATCGGCCGCCAAGCTCCGTATGCCCCGAAGACGCCGGCATTTCTTGACGGTCGCTCCGCTGTTGTTCCGGTACAACCTCCGCCGGGGCTGCAGCAACCCGGGTCGCCCCATCGGGCGAAATGCCCATCTGCCGATCCTTGCATTGCCGAAAGTTGCCGCTCACGAGGCTTTGCGCCACGTGAGCCGCCATGCCGCTCTTGTCCGGTGCAACCCCGCCTTGCATCGAACGCAAACGCCGTACTTCCTGCAGCACTCGGTCCAGGCCCCGGCCTTCAATGAACTGCATCGCGTAGAAGTGCAATCCCCGATCTTCTCCGACTCCGAATACCGGCACAATGTTCGTGTGATGCAACTGCGCGGCCGCTTGCGCTTCCCGATGGAATCGTTCTAGGTGCGTCGGCTCGAGCAAATTGGCAAACGGCAGGACTTTTAAGGCCACGTGCCGGCCCAGCGATTCCTGTACCGCCTCGTAAACCACTCCCATCCCGCCCCGGCCGACTTCGCGCAAAATGCGATGTTCCCCCAGTTGCCGGGGTATTTCCACCGATTCCCTGTCGTTGCCCCGGTCGACAAACGCCAGCAAGGCGCCTGCCATTTCCGGCGTCGGTTTTTGCGCTGAACTCTTCTTGGCATTGCCGGACTCATTGGCGGCTTGCACGCCGGTTGCGGCCATCGCTTCCGCGACCCAGGCCGGGTCTAAATCCGGAAACTGCTGCCGATACGCATCGGCTTCCAGCGCCCGGCCCGCGCGCTCCCGATAGTGAATGTCCAGAAGGATCAATTCCTGCAAAATTTGACCGCGCTCCGGCTCCGCACACTCGCCCAGAAAACTTTCCAGCTCAGGCCATGGGCCTCCGGCAAGCGCTGCCTGGCAAGCGGCCTCAAACGGGCTGCACACCTGATCGATGCGTTCATCCAGCGATTCAGGATGCCGCTCGGCGCGCGTAACCCCGCTCATGCCTCGACCTCCCGTTGCCAGTTCGCTCGGATAATGCGCAGTTTCCGCTCCACCGTGCGAACAGTGCAGCCAAGCTCGCCGGCAATTTCTTCATTCGTATAGCCTTCCATTTTCCGCACGGCGATCCGCTCTAATTGGCGGTCCGCCAGCCGGTCCAGCAGGATCTGGTATTCCTCCGCCAACTGGGCCGCAAATTCCGGCGTCGGCTCGCGGCTCAGGAGTTGCCCCAGTTCCGATTCATTTCCTAGGCCGGAAGGTGTTTCCGCTGGCGACATCGGCGCCCGGCCGCGCTTGTGCCGCCCCTCATCCCGCACTAGGTGCCAGGCCTTCCGTCCCGTTAGCACAACGAGCAAGTGCCAGAGGTTTTCCCGATCATCCAGGCGTGGAAAACGGCCGGCTTCGGCCCCCCGGCAAAACGAGTCAAACGCGCTCAGCGCCACGTCTTCTTCATCGCGGGACGCGTAGCCTGCCCCCTGGATTTTCTTGCGCGCCAGTCCCACCAGCCGCCGAAAATATCGCTCCCAGAGCCTCTGCGCTGCAACGCTGTCGCCGGCCTCGAGCTGTTTCAACCAGTTGGTGACGGAACCGCCCGATGGCATTTGCAATGCCCTCATCCGGTCGCCGCTATCAATCAACCCCGGGGGTGATTATAGGCCGCCATGTGCTCGCTCGCAAAGGCATTCGCCAAATAGAAAAGCGACCACCCCCTCTTTGTTCCATGGTGCTAAAAGCCTGGCAAGGGTGGTCGCTATCGGAAGACTGGACTGCCGCGATTTTTAATACTCGAGTTGTTTTTCCCTGGCTATGATGCGTAACTTATTCATGATCCGGACATTCAACTGCCGGACCCGTTCTTTCGTGATCCCCAATTCCTGGCCGATCTCTTCCAGCGTCATTCCTTCGGAGTTGTCAAGACCGGCCCTCATCCGGATGATCTGCCGCTCCCGCACATCCAGATAATCCAGGAGCCGGTTCACCCGGTGGGAATTCTGCTCGGCCGCCGCGAGACATTCTTGTTCATCACTGCGTGTGTCCGGGGCAATTTCAAATAGCTCCTCTTGTCCGGTCACATAGCGCTCCCGGCGCCGCTTCTCTTCCGGTATGCTGCGGGCGAAATTCTTCATGATCGCCCACGTCGCATACGTACTGAACTTGTTGCCCCGGCTGAAATCGAATTTCTCCACTGCCCGGATCAGCGACATGTTGCCATCCGACAGCAGTTCGAAGAAATTGTCGGTCTGCGCGGCATGGCGTTTCGCAACCGAGACCACCAGCCGCATGTTGGCGTTGATCAATTGATCCTTGACCGCATTGGCCCGTTCCTGCAGTTCCTCCACTTGCTGGATTTCGTGGTTCCGGGCCCGACTGGGATCCAGATGCATTCGCAACTGTTTCGCCTTGTGTTTGAGAAAATTCATCTTCCGGAACAGGTGCTGTTCTTGTTCCTTGGAAAGCAGCGGCACTTCGTAAAGCGAGGCCAGTTCCGGCGGCGCATCCTTGGGCGCCCGCATCGCCCGCCGCTGGCTCTCATAGTTCTCCGCATTTGGCATCGCCGTCAAAATACCCGACTCGGCGGCTGGATCGTCAAAAGACGCGTGGTAAATGTAATCGATGGGTTGCTCCAGCAATTGCCGCGCGCGAATTTCATTGATCACGCGGTACATGCTGGTTCGGTTGCGGCCAAAGCGCTTGGCGAGTGTGTCCACAGAAATCCCCCGTCGATAGGAGTTGAATATGATTTGTTTCGTGCTGGAGTCCAGAGAAACTGGATTCGCAGGAAACATCGCTTGATCGGGATATTGCCGATCGTGGTTTTTGATCGTGTAGCGCACCGTTTCCACCGAGCGCCCGAGCCGTTTGGCAATTCGCCGGGCGATTTCCGTCAACGTTCCGCCCCGAACCAGGGCCAGCCGCCGCGCCCGTTTCAGGATTTCCTGTTTTTCCCAATTTGTGAGCTGCGAAAACCGGCTGCTCCGGTACACCCGCTCGTGATTGGCTTCCAGAAACGGTTCCACGAGCGATGAAAAGAAACCAACCTGGCGCCGCCCATTGCAAAGCACCGGAATGCCGATCAATCCACGCTGGCGCCACCGGTTGATCGTCTTCGTGGATACATTCAACCGTTTACTCATCTGCTCCAGGGTCAAAACGAGTTCCGCTACCGACTCGACCGGCACGGGTGGCAATGACTGCGCCAGCTCCGAGACGAACAAGTATAAGTCGTGCTTCAGGTCCGTTCCCTGAATCACCAGATCCGGGTACGATCCCGGCCGGAATTCGGTGATCCGGAAACATACGAATTGATAAGGGTATTGTTTGCTTTCATCAATTTCGGCCAGGAGACTTTCTGCGCGGGCCAACTGGTCCATGCGGCGCAGGGGTGGC
>Ga0306926_10005319_pt1 | contig 13680 bp, 11 predicted proteins | sample flu12Cox44000178_FD_203759 | JGI IMG/M metagenome (GOLD analysis project Ga0306926, IMG submission 203759) | Lab enrichment of tropical soil microbial communities from Luquillo Experimental Forest, Puerto Rico - flux8day.12C.oxic.44.000.178 (v2)... | ecosystem: Environmental > Terrestrial >... | reverse complement strand
AGAAGGCGCAACCGAGGCCGAAGTTTAACGATGACCGAACCGAAAGCGCGCGATTACAGCGAGACGCTGTTCCTGCCCAAGACGGATTTTCCGATGCGCGCCGGGCTGCCGCAAAGGGAGCCCGAGATCCTCGCGCGCTGGCACAAATTGGGGCTGTACGCGCGGCTGCGCGCCGAGGTGGAGGGGCGGCCGCGCTTTGTCCTGCATGACGGTCCGCCTTATGCCAATGGCAACATCCACATCGGGCATGCGCTCAATAAGATCCTCAAGGACGTGGTGACGCGCAGCCAGCAGATGCTCGGCTTCGATTCCAACTACGTGCCGGGCTGGGACTGCCACGGTCTACCGATCGAATGGAAGATCGAGGAAGAGAATTACCGCGCCAAAGGCAAGGCAAAGCCGGATCTTTCCGATCCCGCGGCGCTGGTCGAATTTCGCCGCGAGTGCCGCCAATTCGCCGAGCACTGGATCAAAGTGCAGCGCGAGGAATTCGAGCGCCTCGGCGTCGTCGGTGACTGGGCGCATCCCTACACCACGATGGACAATTTCGCCGAAGCGCAAATCGCGCGCGAACTGATGAAATTCGCCGCCAACGGCACGCTCTATCGCGGCTCGAAGCCGGTGATGTGGTCGGTGGTGGAGAAGACCGCGCTCGCCGACGCCGAGGTCGAATACGAGGACTATGTATCGGATCAGGTGTGGGTGAAATTTCCGCTGCGGAGCGGGCAGTCGCGGTCTGCGCAGCCGCAAGCGCCCGATCTGAGAGGAGTTTCGGTTTTAATCTGGACGACCACGCCATGGACCATTCCTGGCAATCGCGCTGTGAGCTATTCGCCCAAAATCGAATACGGCCTTTATCAGGTGGTGGACGCGCCGTCGGACAACTGGGCGAAAGTCGGCGACCGCTTCCTGTTGGCTGACAAGCTTGCCGTCGACGTGTTTCGACAGGCGCGCGTCACCGCATTCAAGCAGTTGGCCCCGATCGCGCCGGAAAAATTATCGGGCTTGCTGTGCGATCATCCGTTCAAAAGTCTAGGCGGCTACGATTTCGCGGTGCCGCTACTCCCGGGCGATCACGTCACCGAGGACGCCGGCACCGGCTTCGTGCACACTGCGCCGGGGCACGGCCGCGACGACTTCGATTTGTGGACCGGCAATGCCGCCAAACTTGCCGCGCAAGGCATCAACACGACCATTCCTTACACCGTCGATGCCGACGGCCGGTTCACCGAGCAAGCGCCAGAGTTCACCGGCAAGCGGGTGCTGACCGAAACCGGCGAGCGGGGTGACGCCAACGAGGCGGTGATCAAGGCGCTCATCGCCGCCGGCATGCTGATCGCGCGCGGCCGGCTCAAGCATCAATATCCGCATTCGTGGCGCTCGAAGAAGCCGGTGATCTTTCGCAACACGCCGCAATGGTTCATCGCCATGGACAAGGATATCGATGGCCATCGCGACACGCTGCGCCATCGCGCTCTTGCCGCCATCAAGGCGACCCGCTGGGTGCCGTCTCAGGGCGAGAACCGCATCACCGGCATGATCGAAGGCCGTCCCGACTGGGTGATCTCGCGCCAACGCGCCTGGGGCGTGCCGATCACGCTATTCATAAAGGAAAAGTCCGACGGCTCGGTCGACATCCTCAGCGATCCGGAAGTGAATGTCCACATTATCGAAGCCTTCGAGCAGGAAGGCGCCGATGCCTGGTACAAGCCGGGCGCGCGCGAGCGCTTTCTAGGCAAGCTTGCCAATGAGGGCTGGCAGAAAGTCGACGATATTCTCGACGTCTGGTTCGACTCCGGCTCGACCTACGCTTTCGTGCTCGAGGACCCGCAACATTTTCCGGCGCTCGCCCACATCAAGCGCAAGGCGGATAGCGGCGGCGAAGCGGTGATGTACCTGGAAGGCTCGGACCAGCATCGCGGCTGGTTTCAATCCTCGCTCCTGGAAAGCTGCGGCACGCGCGGCCGCGCGCCGTTCGACGTCGTGCTCACCCACGGATTTGTGCTCGACGAAGACGGACGCAAAATGTCGAAGTCGCTCGGTAATGTCACCGCGCCGCAAGACGTCATGCGCGATGCCGGCGCCGACATTCTGCGCATGTGGGTCTGCGCCGCCGATTATGCCGATGACCTGCGCATCGGCCCGGAAATCTTGAAAACGACGGTCGACACCTATCGCAAATTGCGCAACACGCTGCGCTGGATGCTCGGCAATCTGGCGCATTTCCGTGCCGCCGACCGGATCGCGCCCGAGGCCATGCCGGAACTCGAACGCCTGATGCTGCATCGCCTCGTCGAGCTCGACCGGCTGGTTCGCCAGGCCTATGCGGATTTCGACTACAAACGGATTTTTGCCGCACTGAACGCCTTCATGACTTCAGATCTTTCGGCGTTCTACTTCGACATTCGCAAGGACTCGCTTTATTGCGACCCTTATTCCTCGGTCACCCGTAAATCATGCCTGACCGTGCTCGATCATCTGTTTTGCACGACGGTGTGCTGGCTGGCGCCGATGCTCTGCTTTACTGCCGAGGAAGCCTGGCTGGCGCGCGATCCGGCCGCGTCATCGGTGCATCTCGAATTGTTTCCGCCGGTACCGGCCGCTTGGTGCAACGACGCGCTAGCCGAGAAATGGCGCAAGCTGCGCAACATTCGCCGCGTCGTCACTGGCGCTTTGGAGATCGAGCGTGCGCATAAACGCATCGGCTCCGCGCTCGAGGCGCATCCGATCATTCATGTCGCCGATCCGGAATTGTTCGCCGCGGCGGCGGACGCCGATCTTGCCGAATTGTGCATCACCTCGGGCGCGGTTCTGGTTGAGGGCGAGGGTCCGGCCGAGGCTTTCCGGCTGCCCGACGTGCCCGGGGTCGCGGTCGTGCCGCGCCTCGCCGAAGGCCGCAAATGCGCGCGGTCTTGGAAGATTTCGCCGGCGGTCGGGCTCGATCCGCAATTCCCTGATGTCACCCCACGTGATGCCCAGGCCTTGCGCGAGTGGGAAGCGATGCGCCGCGCAGCCGAGTAGGGGGCGCTATTGAGCGATGCAGTGCACAGTCCGCTGGCTCATCCCTATGCGTGGGGACGACTGAGCGCGCTTGGCGTGACTATCGCGGCGCTCACATGCCTTCTCGACCAGGCTTTGAAGTTCTGGCTGCTATTTGGCTTCGATCTCGCCGATCGCGGCCGCGTCGCGGTCATGCCGTTTTTCGATCTGGTTCTGACGTGGAATACCGGCATCAGCTACGGTCTCTTTTCGCAGCACGGGCCGATCGTCGAGTGGGCCTTGTTTGCCTTCAAACTCGCCGCAATTATTTTTCTGTGGGTGTGGCTTGCGCGTGCGACCGGACGCGTTACGGCGGCAGCTCTCGGACTGATCATTGGCGGCGCGGTCGGCAATGTCATTGACCGGCTGCATTGGCCAGGCGTGATGGATTTCGTGCTTTTCCACATCGAGATCGGAAGTTTCCAGTTTCGGTGGTACGTGTTCAACTTGGCCGACGTCGCGATTGTTGCGGGTGTGCTGGTGCTGCTGTATGAATGGCGGTTAAGTGGTGCCGCAAAAGCGCCCTGATCGCGGACGATAAGCTGCTGCCGGGCTTGATTTATTCGGATTTTCTCGGCCGTGCCGGCTGGGCGCGTTCTGAGGGTCCCCTTGGGGTGAGCCAGGGGCAAGCTTGGGGTGAGGGTATGGCGCTGCATCGCATCGTCGGATTTGCCTTGATCGGTCGCCGCCGCGGCCAATCCGGCCTGCCGGCGGCGTATTTCACCTGCGCGGTTGCGCTGGCTATGGCCTGCGCATCGGGCTCGGTGGCCCGGGCCGGCGATTACGACGATCCTTCCGGCACGTCATTTGGGTCGAAAGTCTTCAAGGCGATCGGCCTACCCGATCCCGACCATCCGGAATACGAGATCAATTACAGCGAACGTTCGCCGCTGGTCGTGCCGCCGAATCGCAATCTGCCGGCGCCGATTGCGGGCGATAAGCCCCCGCCAAATTGGCCGCAGGATCCCGATATCAAGAAACGCCAGGCGGGCAAAACGACGACGGTACTCCACCCAAGCACCGATCCGGTCATGGAAGAGGGCCGGCCGCTACGGCCGGATGAGCTGATCGCGCCTGGCAACCATTCCAGCGCGTCGTCCAGCTCGCCAGGAATCGATTCCAAACAAGGACAAGGTTTTTTGAACTTCGACTGGTTCCATAAAGAAGAATACGGCACATTCACCGGCGAGCCGCCGCGGGCCAACCTGACCGATCCACCGCCAGGCTATCAAACGCCATCGCCAGATCAGCCCTACGGAATTGGGCCGGATCGCAAGCCCGCCAAAGCGTCGAGCCGCAACGACCTGCAGGAAGCGCCGAAATAACGGTGGCGTCGCTTCCGCTCTCCTAATCGCTTCGAGCTAAACTGCGCAACTGATCAACGCGCGAGGATGAGGGTGACTAAATTCCTGCTGCTCATTGCCGGGCTTATGGGCGCGACCGCGAGCGCCGCCTATGCCGGCGCAGAAGTCAGCCATTTTACTTTGGCGAACGGACTCCAAGTCGTCGTCGTGCCGGATCACCGCGCGCCGGTGGTCACGCATATAATTTGGTACAAAGTCGGCGCTGCCGACGAGACCCCGGGAAAATCGGGTCTGGCGCATTTCCTCGAACATCTGATGTTCAAGGGTACCGAGAAAAATCCGGGCGATGCGTTTTCGCGGCAGGTCGCCGCTATTGGCGGACAGGAGAATGCGTTCACCGCAAGCGACTATACCGGCTTCTTCCAGCGCGTGCCGCGCAATCATCTTAAGGAAATGATGGCGCTCGAGGCCGACCGTATCACCGGTCTGGTGCTCACCGACGATGTCGTCCGCCCCGAGCTCAATGTTGTGCTCGAAGAGCAGAATATGCGGATCGCCAACAATCCGGCGGCGCGCCTTGGCGAGCAAATGGACGCGGCACTCTACCTCAACCATCCCTATGGCCGACCGGTGATCGGTTGGCGTCAAGAAATCGAACAGCTCGACCGCGAAGATGCCCTGGCGTTTTATCGGCGCTTTTACACCCCGAATAATGCCATCGTCGTCGTGGCCGGCGACGTTACGGCGGAAGAGGTGAAAGCCGACGCCGAAGCGACCTACGCCAAAGTTGCCGATCGCGCCGACACCAATGCGCGGCACCGGCCAATGGAGCCGCTGCAAGAGGCGCTGCGCACCGTTACGCTGGCCGATTTGCGGGTCGAACAGCCGAGCGTGAGCCGCGATTACCTTGTGCCTTCGGAAAGCTCCGCCAAGCCCGGCGAAAGTGAGGCGCTCGAGGTGCTCGCTCACATACTGGGCAGCGGCGAAAACTGCCGTTTGTACCGGGGCCTCGTGATCGAGCAGGGTTTGGCGCTCAATGCCGGCGCCAACTATTCCGGTACTGCCGTCGATTACGCAAAATTTTCAGTCTTTGGCGCGCCGAAGCCTGGGGTCTCATTGCCTCAGCTTGAGGCGGCGATCGATGGCATTCTCGCCGATCTGATCGCTCACGGCGTCAGCACCGAGGAACTCGATCGTGCCAAGACGCGGCTGATCGCCGACGCCGTCTATGCCGAGGACAATCAGAGGACCTTGGCGCGCTGGTACGGTGCCGCCCTTGCAACCGGACAAACGATCGAAGACGTGCGCAGCTGGCCGGACCGCATTCGCGCCGTGACCGTGGTCGCCGTGCAGAACGCCGCCCGCACCTGGCTCGACCGCCGGCGCTCGGTGACCGGCTATCTCGTCAAAACCCTGGCACCTGAGGAGAAGCGATCGTGAGAGGGATGCGCGTGGTTGGGCTTCTGGCGGCGATCGCGGCGACAAGCGTCATGTTCGCGGCCGGCGCCGGGGCGACCACGATCGAACGCGTGGTAAGCCCGGGCGGTATCGAGGCGTGGCTGGTGCACGAGCCGGCGGTTCCGCTGGTCGCGGTCGATTTGGCCTTCGTCGGCGGCGCCATTCAGGACTCCGCCGGCAAAGCCGGTACGGCCTCGCTCGCGGCTTCGCTGCTCGATGCCGGCGCCGGCGATCTCGACTCCACTGCTTTTTCGGATCGCCTGGAACGCAAGGCGATTCAAATGGGCTTTTCAGCCCAGCATGACACGATCCGCGGCACGATGCGCACGCTCACCGAAAATCGCGACGAAGCGTTCGAACTGTTGCGCCTTGCCGTGACCGCGCCGCGGTTCGACGCCAAAGACTTCGAGATCAGCCGCGCGCAAATACTCTCGCTGCTCCGCCGCGAGGCCACGAGCCCGACGGATATTGCCAGTCAGCGCTGGTGGGAAACGGCTTTCGAGGGTCACCCATACGGCCGGCCAGTGAAGGGCACGCCCGAAACGGTCGCGAGTATTTCGATTGCCGACCTCAGAGGCTACACGCATCGCATTCTCGCCCGCCAGAATTTGAAAATCGCGGTGGTTGGCGACATCGATGCCGAGACGCTCAAGGTATTGCTCGATCGCACTTTCGGCGCGCTGCCGGAAAAGCCTGACCTGTTTCCGGTTGCCAATGTGGTGCCGCGCGGACTGGGGCAGCGTATCGAAGTCAGCCTTGATGTGCCGCAAACGGTGGTCGATTTCGGCGGGCCGGGCATCCCCCGACAGGATCCGGACTTCATGGCCGCTTATCTGATCAATCATATTCTCGGCGGCGGCTCGAATGATTCGCGGCTTTACCACGAAGTCCGCGAGAAGCGTGGGCTCGCTTATTCGGTGTCCGACAATCTGGTCTGGCTCGACCACGCCGCCGTGCTGCTGGGCGGCACCGCGACGCGGGCCGACCGCGCCGGCGAGACGGTCGATCTCATCGAAAAGGAAATTCACCATTTCGCCGAAGATGGCCCGACCGCGGGCGAGCTTATGGAGGCGAAGCGATATCTCAACAGTGCCTTTGCCCTTAATCTCGACAGCTCGACAAAGATCGCCGCGCTGTTGGTGCAACTGCAGCTCGACGGTTTTGGCCCCGATTATTTCAGCCGCCGCAGCGCCATGATCGAAGCCGTAACCCTCGACGATGCCCGCCGCGTCGCCAAGCGGCTACTGGATAAGGGCTTGTTGGTCACGGTGGTCGGCAAGCCGCAGGGCTTTGCCTCCACCAAGCCGAACTGAACTTTATCTAATGCAGTTGGCGGATTGGCCGATCTGCGCGCGGAAACCGCGGCGTCGCTAGAAATTCGAGCGGTCTGCTCCGTCACTCTTTCGCGGGCACGGTGCGCAGATAGGCGACCATCGCGTCGAGATCGTCGGCAATCACCGTCGCGTAATAATGGTAGCCCATCGGCGGCTTCAGACTCGTGCCGTCGCGACTGACGCCTTGGGTGATGGCGCGCTTGATCTCATCGTCGGTCCAAGCGCCGATGCCCTTGGCCTTGCTTGAGGTGATATTCCGCGAGACCGAAACGCCCCAGGGTCCTGGAAACTCAAAGCCGCCGGCCCCGAGTTTAGTATCGAATTCGCGCCCACGCGGCCCCATCGGCGTGTGGCATTCCATGCAATGGGCGACGGTAACCAGGTAAAACCCCTTGCTCAGCTTGTCGCTCAACATGGCTTCGGTGAATTTTTTGTCGCCGCCCGGCGGAAAGGGATGCCCCTGTGGCATCTTATAGACCGGATCCGGCACCGTGTTGCTGATCGGCTTGATTGTATGCAGATAGGCGATGACCGCGTCGAGATCGCCGTCGATCATGACCTCGTAAAATCCGCTCGGCATCACCATCGCTACCGGGACGCCGTTGCGCTTGATGCCCTTACGCAGGACCTCCTTGAGTTCCGCATCGGTGTAGTTGCCGATCCCGCTTTCCTTGTCAGGCGTGATGTTCGGCGCGGTCACTTTGAACAGCGGCTCATCCCAATTTAGTCCGCCGGAAAATGCTTTTTCGGCGATATCGCCGGTCGGCCCCTTCGGCGAATGACAGTTGCCGCAAGTCAGGATGCCATTGACCAGATAGCTGCCGCGCTTGACCAGATCGGTATCTGCGTGCGCGCTGCTCCCCGTGATCGCCAGTGTGAACACGAATGCCGCTGTGAAATAAAGCAAAGCCGCCCCCCTCTTCTCGCTGGCGCGAGTATATCTGCACACAGCACGTCGGCAATTGGTGTGCTGCCAAAATGATTGCGCCAATCGTCGCGGCTATTGCGGTGTAATTCCGGCGAGCTTGGCGGCCTCGCGCGTGTTCTCGTAATCGGCACGAATAAAATCGGTAAAGCCTTTGGCGGTCATCTGCTCGGACGAGGCAACTTCCGAACCGAGGTTGACCAGCCGTTCCGCAGCGGGGCTCCCCGAGCTCAAGCCTTGGGCGATCGCCTGTTGCAGCTTGTCGACGACATCCGCAGGCGTCTTCGCCGGGGCGACCACTCCAATGTAACTTTGCGCCGTGAAGCCCTTCACGCCACTTTCGTCGAACGTGGCAATGTCCGGCGCAAGCTTCGAGCGATGCAGCGCGGCGATGGCGATGATATGGGCCTGGCCGGCTTGGTGCATCGGCAGCGCGGTCGAGAACTCGGTCATCGCGCCGTCGACCGTGCCGCTGATCAAATCGGGCATCAGCGCGCCGCCGCCGCGATAGGGAACGTGAGTGAGATTGGCTCCGGTTGCGGCTTTCAGCCGCTCCAGGGTCATATGCGTGGCGCTGCCGATCCCGCTGGTGGCGATCGTCACTGCGGCGATTTTCGACTGCGCGACGAGCTCGGTTATGGTCTTGGCTTGAACTTTATTGCTCAAGATGAGCGCGTGCGGCACGTAGCTTGTCAGCGCGACAGCGGTAAAATCTTTCAATGGATCGTAGCCAACATTGGCGTGGACGAACGGCTCGACCGTGAGCGGCCCGTTTGATCCGACCAGAAGCGTGTAGCCGTCCGGCGTCGCATGCGCGACGAATTCGGCGCCGATGCTGCCGCCGCCGCCGCCGCGGTTCTCTACCACCACCGGGCGCCCTAGCGCCTTGCTGATCAGGTCGCCGGTTATGCGGCCGACAATGTCGGCATTGCCGCCGGCGGCAAACGGCACGATCAGATGAATGGGACGGTCCGGATAGGCCGCCAACGCGCTTCGCGCCAACAGAAGAACGGGCGCGGATCCAAGCGCGGCAACGAACACGCGGCGTCGAATAGTTATAACCGGTCTCCCATTCTTCTCATCAGTTTCAAATCCGGGCGGCGCGGAAGGTTCATTTTCCCGTGGATTTCACTTCCCCTCAATCCGGGATAGGAATCCACCATGATTCCGGTCACCGCAAAGATCGCGCTCGATGAGCGAGAGATTGCCGAAGTCTTCATCCGAGCGTCCGGGCCCGGCGGGCAAAACGTCAACAAAGTCGCCAGCGCGGTGCAGCTTCGTTTCGACGCGCGCCATTCGCCCTCGCTGCCCGACGACGTTCGCAGTCGGCTGGAACGGTTGGCTGGCTCGCGTCTCACGCGCGACGGCATCATTGTGATCACCGCGCAACGGCATCGTGCGCAGGCGCGTAACCGGGACGACGCCCTAGCGCGCCTGTTAGACCTCATCCGCCGCGCCGCTCATCCAACGCCCAAACGCCGGACCACGAAGCCGCCGGCCTCGGCGCGCGAGCGCCGCATCGAAAGCAAAAAGCGGCGAGGCGGCATCAAGCGGCTCCGCCAAGCCAAGCCGTCGTTTGATTGAGTTCGAACCTCACCCGGTGACAGCGTGATACTGCGCAGTTTCAAGCGCGAAAAGACCGGCGCCGAGAGCGGCAAACCCGAGCACCATCAGGACGATCGAATATACAAACAGCGATTTATTTGCGTCCTCGCGAGCGCGTTGACGGCGCTGAGCGAGAAACAGCACACAGCCGATGGCGTAGACCGCAAGGCCGCAGAGCGCCAAGATCGCGCCGGGCAAGTACCGCTCCATCTCTCACTCCACATCGCTCCACATGCCAGGAGCATGGCAGCATAGGCGGAGCCCGCGATCCGGGCTACCGTGGGCGCCGAATCGCTCAGTGAAGCCGCCGATTATGCCCGTTCGCCAGCTCAGCGAAGCCATCGTCAACCGCATTGCGGCGGGGGAGGTGGTCGAGCGTCCGGCCAGCGTGGTCAAGGAACTTGTGGAAAACGCGCTCGATGCCGGCGCAAGGCGCATCGATATTCTCACCGACGGCGGCGGCCGCCGGCTGATCCGCATCACCGACGACGGCGAGGGTATGACGCGCGCCGATCTGGCTCTTGCGGTGGAACGGCACGCCACGTCGAAGCTCCACGACGACGATCTGGTCGCCATCCGTACGCTCGGCTTCCGCGGCGAAGCCTTGCCGTCGATCGGCGCCGCCGCGCGGCTTGCGATCACAACCCGCCACGCCGATGAGCCGCATGCTTGGGCGATCGAAGTGGACGCTGGCAGCAAATCCCAGGTGAAGCCGGCCGCGCTTGGCCAAGGCACACGCGTAGATATCCGCGATTTGTTTTATGCAACGCCGGCTCGGCTGAAATTTCTCAAAAGCGACCGGACTGAAGCCGAAGCGGCGCGCGATGTGGTGCGGCGCCTGGCGATGAGCCGGCCCGATGTCGCCTTTACGCTTTCCGGCGAAGAGCGGACGCCGCTGCATTTCGCTGCGGTGCTGGCGGATTCCGCCGGCCGCCTGGTTCGGCTCGGCGATGTGCTTGGCAGCGAATTTCGCGGCAATGCGGTGGAAGTAATGGCGGAACGCGAGGACGTCAGGGTCGAAGGCTTCGCCGCTTTGCCGACGCTCACCCGCGCCAACTCGCTCGGTCAATATTTATTTGTTAACAGCCGGCCGGTTCGTGACAAATTGCTGTTGGGCGCGGTGCGCGCTGCCTACGCCGATTATCTGCCGCGCGATCGCCATCCGCTGCTCGCGCTGTTCGTCTCGCTGCAGGCTGCGGAGGTCGACGTCAACGTGCATCCGGCCAAAGCGGAGGTGCGGTTTCGCAATGCCGGACTGGTGCGCGCGCTGATCGTTCACGCGCTTAAGGTGGCGCTGGCGCGTGAGGCGACCCGTGCGGCGACGACCGGCGGCGCGGCAACAATCGCGGCGTTTCGCGGTCCGCAACGGGTAGGGCGTCCTGCCGCGCTTTGGCCAGACTCCGGCAATCGCAGGCACGATGTTGGTGTGGCATTCGCGCCGCTTCACGGCGGCTTTGCCGCGCCAGCGCAGTCGAAATTCGCAGTCGGCGCTCCGGCCGCCGACCTGCGCAACGATTTCGACAACGCCGCCGAGCGCGTCGAACAACGATCCGGTGCCGGCGCGCCCACCGATCATCCGCTCGGGGCGGCACGGGCGCAAGTTCACGACACTTATATCGTGGCGCAGACGCAGGATGGCCTCGTGGTCGTTGATCAGCATGCCGCGCATGAGCGCATCGTCTATGAGCGGCTCAAGGAAGCCATCGGCAAAACCGGCGTGCCGCGGCAGATTCTTCTCATTCCCGAGATCGTGGAGCTCGACGAGGCCGACGTCGACCGCCTCGTCAGCCGCGCCGACGAGCTCTCCCGTTACGGCCTGGTGATCGAGGCGTTTGGTCCCGGCGCGGTGGCGTTGCGCGAAACCCCGGCGCTCCTTGGCGCCATCGATGGCGTCGGCCTCATTCGCGATCTTGCCGAGCATATCGGTGAATGGGACGAGACGCTGCCGCTGGAACGCCGCCTCATGCAGGTCGCGTCGTCGATGGCCTGTCACGGCTCTGTGCGCGCCGGCCGGCGATTGAAACCCGAGGAGATGAATGCGCTCCTTCGCGAAATGGAACGCACGCCCAATTCCGGCCAGTGCAATCACGGCCGGCCGACTTATGTCGAATTAAAGCTCGGCGATATTGAGCGGCTGTTTGGCCGCCGCTAGGACCGCGTAACGGATCTGTGTTGCCGCTCGTGCCTGCGAAAGCGGGGATCCAGTGTGGATTCCCGCTTCCGCGGGAATGAGCGGAACAGGATCACCAGCAAACCTCATTTCCTTACTCGAGCCGACAGAACACCAATTCGGTGTCGTCGTAGCTACGCCGTTCCAACTCGGAAAAACCCGTTGGTATCGCGAAAGCCGACTTGGTGGCTTCTTCGACGACGATCAAGGCGCCGGGCGCTAGCCAGCCGCCATCGCGCGCCGCGATCAGCGCCGGCGCCGCCAATCCCTGTCCGTAGGGTGGATCCAAAAAAGCGAGCGAGAACGGCTCGACCGGGTGCGCAGGTCCGAGCTTGGTCGCGTCGCGGCGAAAGATGCGGGTCACGCCGCCAAGCCCAAGCGCCGCGACATTTTCGCGAATGAGCGCGCGGGCTTCGGCGCCGTCGTCGACAAACAAGGTGAAGGCTGCGCCGCGCGAGGCCGCCTCGATGCCGAGGGCGCCCGTCCCCGCAAACAGGTCGAGGACGCGAGCGCCGGTGGTCGGGTCGCCATAGGCGTGCGCCAAAATGTTGAATAGCGACTCGCGCAGCCGGTCGGCAGTGGGCCGGATGGCCGAGGATTTCGGGCCGGCCAGCGTGCGCCCGCGCAGTCGGCCGCCGACGACGCGCATCAGAGCATGATCCCGAAAAGTGGGTACCGGTTTTCGGAAAAGATCATGCTTAAACGATCAAACGAAATCGCCAACACCTAGCCCCTTTTAGCTTTTGCCTCGTGGTCGCCGCGGCGAACCGGATTTCCCTGCCGCCGGCCGGGTTCGACGATGAGGCCCTGAATTGCGGCGCAAGCCGCGATCGTCCGGCTCGGCTGGCGAGGTTCGCGCATAGCGCTCGACCGCGATCCGTCTGGCCTTGCGATCGGTTAGACTATCGGCCTGCGCCTGCTCGTGCCGCGCCGGACCTTGCTCGCGATCGCTCCGGGCGCCGTGGAATTTGCGGCGCAATTTCTTGGTAAATCGCCCCTCTTCGTGCATGCGCCAAGCATGATCGGATGAGGTGCGATGCTTTGGCCTTTGCGGCTTCTGCTGCGCCACTGACCGCTCCTGATCGTGCCTCGGCTTTGGCGCTGGCGTCGGAAGCGGCGCTGGACGTGGCGTCGGACGTGGCGCGGGACGTGGCGCCGAGAAGTCCGCGCCGGACAGCCGCGCCAGCTTGTCGCCGAGCTGCTCGCGCAGCACGCGGGTGCGGACTTCTTCAACTTCACCTTGACCGAGCTCACCGAGTTGAAACGGGCCGAACGAGATGCGGATGAGCCGCGTGACGCTGAGTCCGAGATGCCCGAGCACATTGCGGACCTCGCGGTTCTTGCCTTCGCGGATGCCGAGCGTGAGCCACGCATTAGAGCCTTGCACGCGATCAAGCGCGGCGTCGATCGGGCCGTAATGCATGCCGTCGATGGTGACGCCGTAGCGGAGCCCCTCGAGCCGGTCTTGTCCGATCGCGCCATGCGCGCGCACGCGATAGCGCCGTAGCCATCCCGTTTCCGGTAACTCCAAAAGCCGCGCCAGCGCGCCGTCATTGGTTAGAAGTAAAAGTCCTTCGGTGTTGAAATCGAGCCGCCCGACACTGATCAGGCGCGGCAGATCCGGCGGCAGTTTTTGGAAGATCGTCGGCCGGCCTTGCGGATCGGCATGCGTCGTCATCAGCCCGCGCGGCTTGTGATAGAGGAACAGGCGCGTGCGCTCGCGGGCCGGCAGCGGTTCGCCGTCGACCGTGATGCGATCGGAGCCGGTCACATCGATCGCGGGCGAGGCGATCGTTGTGCCATTGACCGCAACCCGGCCGGCGGCAATCCACGCTTCGGCTTTCC
>Ga0306926_10005318_pt1 | contig 13680 bp, 14 predicted proteins | sample flu12Cox44000178_FD_203759 | JGI IMG/M metagenome (GOLD analysis project Ga0306926, IMG submission 203759) | Lab enrichment of tropical soil microbial communities from Luquillo Experimental Forest, Puerto Rico - flux8day.12C.oxic.44.000.178 (v2)... | ecosystem: Environmental > Terrestrial >... | reverse complement strand
CCTCTCACGTGGCTAGCCCACATTAGACGACAATGAGCCGGCTTGGGCTCAATCTGCCGAACCTGATCTCTCTTGGTCGCCTGCTCCTCGTGCCGTTAGCGATTTCTCTCATCCTTGAAGACAGCTACTGGGCCACCTTCTGGGTCTTTGTCGTCGCCGGCGTTTCTGACACGTTGGATGGCTTTATCGCCAAACGGTTCGACCGACGCACGCGGCTCGGTGCCTTGTTGGACCCGCTTGCCGACAAGGTGCTGCTCGTCAGCGTCTATGTCACTCTCGGCATTGCCGGCCACCTCTGGCCTTGGCTCGTCGTCCTCGTCGTATTTCGCGACCTCATGATTGTCGGCGGCTTCCTGTTGATCCAGGCGCTAGCCGCAATGCCAAAAAGCTTTCAGCCGCTGCTCGTCAGCAAGATCAACACAGGCGTTCAGGTAGCCGCGGTCGGGTATGTCTTGGCGCGATTAGGCCTCGGTGCCGCGCCTGGACCGGTCGATTTGGTTTTGGGCATGGCGGTGGCGGTGACAACCGTGGTTTCGGGCTTGATCTATTTCGTGCAGTGGGTCCGCATTATCGCCGGCTCGGAACAGGCCCTGTGATGCGACAGCTTACCCTGGACCTGCCGCGACGCACGGCGCTGGGTCGCTCAGATTTTTTCGTCTCCGACAGCAACGCGACGGCGGTCGGTTGGATCGATCGGTGGCCGGCGTGGCCTTGCCGGACGATTATGCTTCACGGCGCAGCCGGATGCGGCAAGACCCATCTTGCCCACCTCTGGTGCGAGCGCGCATCAGCGGTTCTTGTCGACGGGGCGACCCTCGGTGAGGAGGAAGTGGCGCGGCTCGTCTCCGAGCCGGCACCTTGTATCGCTATCGACGATGCCGATCGAGCCTGCGAGCTGGTGTTGCTTCACCTGTACAACGCGTGTCTCGAAAACAACGGCAGCCTGCTGATGGCTGCCCGCCGCGCGCCGGCCTCCTGGACCATTGCGCTCGACGATCTTCGCTCACGCTTGCGTGCGGCGGTTGCGATCGAAATCGGGCCGCCGGACGACGCGCTCCTCGGAGCGGTGCTAGTTAAGCACTTTGCCGACCGCCAGTTGCGGGTTGGGCCTGAACTGGTCCTGTTTCTGGCCAGGCACATCGAACGATCGTTTGCGGTGGTGGCGGAGATTGCCGATCGGCTCGACGCCGTTTCGCTGCGAGAAGGACGAGCGATTACCGTTCCGTTGGCGCGTGAGCTGCTCGCCCAGCGCGATCATCAATGATGCCCGGCGGACAGAGATTTCGGCGTGACATAGCCGATCAATCGATACCGCGAGTAGCCGAGAGCCGGCCAGTCGGCGGTCACGTCGAAGCCCGCATAAGCCGCGGTCGGAAATTTGCCCGACGCCAGTTCGCCGAAGTCCGGCGAACACTCGTCGGCGAGCGCGAGAGCGAGCTCATGGAGCCCCGGATTGTGTCCGATCAGCAATACGCTGGCGTCCCGCGTATCCAGGCGCCGCAGCCGCTCGATCAGTTGTTCTCGGCCAGCCAGGTAGAGCCCATCCTCGATCATGCAACGCGGCCGTGACGAGAACTCCGTGAGGACGAGATCGAGGGTTTCGCAGGTCCGCCGCGCGCTCGAGCAAAGGACGACGTCGAAGGTACCGCGCGTCTCTGAAAGATTTCTGCCGACGCGGCGTGCGGCCTCACGGCCACGCCGGCTGAGCGGGCGCTCGTGATCCTCGATGCCCGTTTTGGTGCTCGATTTCGCATGGCGCAGCAAGTGCAGAATGTTCATGTTCAGGTTCTTCCCACGGCGTGGGTCGCAGTTGGCGTGGCAAGGTGGCACGGATTTCCTCCAACGCCACCCGTCGCTAGTCAAGTTGCTCTGAGCATACAATCACACTGACATGACACACTTCCACCCGAGGGATAAAGTCCGTCTCGAACAGCCCCGTTCCAGCCTTTCGGGAGAGCGGTCGTGAGCACCAGCGCTCAGTCGGTCGAGATCGAATCGCTAGATTTGAACTCAGAGGCACGCTTCATAAACCGCGAACTTTCCTGGCTGGCCTTCAATGAACGAGTACTCGCAGAGGCCGAAAATCGCCGCCATCCGCTGCTCGAGCGCGTGCGGTTCCTGTCGATCTCTGCGAACAACCTCGACGAATTCTACATGGTGAGGGTGGCCGGCCTGAAAGGTCAGCATCTTGCCGGAATCAAGACACTCAGCCAGGACGGCCTCACGCCCGCGCAGCAGCTCGACGCGATCGGTCAGCGAGCAAATAAGTTGATGGCCGACCAGCAAATCACCTTGCTCGCGTTGTGTCGAGAGCTCGATGAGGCAGGCATCAGCGTGATCGAACCTACCAATCTCCGACCGGGCGATCGCGCTTGGCTGGAAAACCGGTTCATGGCGGAAGTCTTCCCGGTCCTGACTCCGCTCGCGATCGATCCGGCGCATCCGTTCCCGTTTGTCGCCAATCGCGGTTTTGGTCTGGCGCTCGAGCTCGAACGGGTCAGCGACAGCGTTCGTTTGCAGGCATTGACACTGATCCCGTCCTCGATCGACCGGTTCGTTCGTATGCCGGGGAACCGAATCCGGTTTCTGCCGATCGAACAAATGATCGCGCTGTTCCTCGACCATCTGTTTCCGGGGTTTGCGGTCGTCGCACAGGGGGTCTTTCGGTTGCTGCGCGACAGCGAGGTCGAGATCGAGGAGGAGGCCGAGGATCTCGTGCGTCTCTATGAGACCGCGCTAAAGCAGCGTCGGCGGGGGCACGCTATCCATCTCGCTGTCGATGCGGCGATGCCGGGGGAGCTTCGGCGCTTTCTCGTGGAAAAGCTCGACACTGCCCCGGCGGACGTGTTCGCGACCGAGGGGATCCTCGGCCTCAATGACCTTGAAGAGCTCATCGTCGTCGATGAGCGCCCGGATCTCGCGTTCACGCCCTACAATGCGCGCTTTCCCGAGCGGATCCGGGATTTTGGCGGCGATTGCTTTGCCGCCATCCGGCAAAAGGACATCGTCGTTCATCATCCCTATGAGAGCTTCGACGTCGTCGTCCAGTTTGTGCGGCAAGCCGCCCGCGACCCAGCGGTTGTGGCGATAAAACAGACTTTATACCGGACGAGCGAAGACAGCCCGATCGTGCGCGAACTCGCTGCCGCGGCCGAGGTTGGCAAGTCGGTGACGGCGCTGATCGAATTGAAGGCGCGGTTTGACGAGGAGGCGAATATCCGCTGGGCCCGCGATCTCGAGCGCGCTGGGGTGCAGGTCGTTTACGGCTTCTTGCGGTTGAAAACGCACGCCAAAGTCTCTCTCGTCGTACGCCGCGAAGCCGGTCAGCTTTGCTCTTATGTACATTTCGGAACAGGCAATTATCATCCCTACACGGCGAAGGTTTACACGGATCTGTCGTTCTTCACCTGCGACCCAGCGCTGTGCCGCGATGCTGCCCGGCTGTTCAATTTCATGACCGGCTATGCGAGCCCGGCGAGCCTCGAGAAGATCGCGGTCGCGCCTTTGACACTCAGAACGCGGCTCGTCGAGCTGATCGAGGCCGAGATCGAAAACGCAAGAGCGAGCAAGCCGGCGCAGATTTGGGCGAAGATGAATGCGCTCGTCGACCCGGCAATCATCGATCTCCTCTACCGCGCGTCGCTGGAAGGGGTGAGCATCGATCTGGTGGTGCGCGGTATTTGCTGCCTGCGGCCGGGCGTTCCGGGGCTTTCCGAGAACATCCGTGTCAAGAGCATCATCGGCCGCTTTCTCGAACATGGCCGCATCGTTTGCTTCGGTAATGGCAGCAAACTCCCCTCGGGTCGGGCGAAGGTGTTCATCAGCTCCGCCGATTGGATGCCGCGTAATTTCGACGGCCGTGTGGAGGCGCTCGTGCCGATTGAAAACCCAACGGTGCACCGCCAAGTGCTTGACGAGATCATGGTGGCGAACCTCCGCGATACGTTGCAGAGCTGGAATTTGTCGCCGTCCGGCGCTTACGAGCGCGTCGCGGCTGATGAAGAACCTTTCTCTGCACACACTTATTTCATGACCAATCCCAGCCTGTCCGGGCGCGGCAAAGCGCTCAGGCGCGCTCACCCGAGACTTGTCGTGCGCTGAACCGATGTCAGATCGCGATCCGCTTTCGGCCGCCGAGCGCATCGGCGTCATCGATCTCGGCTCGAACTCGTTACGCCTCGTTGTCTTCGAGCGGCTGGGCGCCGCGCTGTTTCCGCTGTTCAACGAAAAGGTTATGTGCGGTTTGGGGCGCGGGATCGCCTCGACCGGCCGTTTAAGTTCCGACGGTATCGACCTCGCATTGGTGAATTTGCGCCGCTTCGTCGCGTTCGCTCGGGCCATCGGCGTCGACCATTTGGCGGTACTGGCGACCGCGGCAGTTCGCGACGCGACGGACGGGGATGCGTTTGCCGCCGAGGTCGAGGAGCAATGCCACGTGCCGGTCAGAGTCATCGATGGGGCGGAAGAAGCGCGGCTGTCTGCCGCCGGCGTGCTCGCCGGAATTCCCGACGCCGATGGGGTCGTTGCCGACCTCGGCGGGGGGAGCATCGAGCTAGTTCAGTTGAGGCCGGCCGTGCAGTCGGTTCCCGGCGGCGATCTCGGGCAAATCGGGCGGGGTATCAGCTTGCCATTGGGGCCCTTGCGGCTCACTGAACTCGGTACCGCGAAGACGCTCTCCGACACGGTCGAACTGGTGCTCACCACCGCTCCGATACTGCGTGCGGCTGCCGGAAAGAATTTGTATCTGGTCGGCGGCGCGGCCCGCGCCATCGCCAGGCTCCACATGGAGCAGACGCAATATCCGCTGCACATCATCCACCGCTACACGCTCACGCGCAGGGAGGCCGAAGGCTTCCTCGACATCATCAGCCGCCAATCCCGCAAATCGCTGGAACGCATCACCACAATCTCGCGCAAGCGGCTCGAGGTGGTGCCGCTCGCGGCTTTCGTACTGCGCAAGCTGATCACGATCGGGGAACCGCAACGGGTCGTCTTTTCGGCGCTCGGGTTGCGGGAGGGATATGCTCATGGTCTCATTCCCCCGGGGGACCGAGCCGCAGACCCGCTGATCGCGGCCTATATGGGGGTCGGCCGTCGCCAGAGCCGGTTCCGTCTTGACGGCGATCGGCTACAGGAATGGACGGCGCCGCTGTTTTCGAACCTCCCGGAGCCAGTCCGGCGGCTCCATCGCGGCGCGTCTTGGCTCAGCGATATGGCATGGAGCGAGCATCCCGACTACCGGGCCAAACAAGCATTTGCCCGCAGCCTGACTTTGCCGTTTGCCGGCAGCACGCACTCGGACAGGGTCTTTGTAGCGACCGCGTTGCACGCGCGTTACGGCGGCGCGGTCGAAGACCCGGTGAAAGATCCCAGCCGATACTTGCTCGACGACAGGTCGGCTCAGGAGGCACGGACACTCGGCCTCGCGCTCCGTCTAGCCTATACCTTGTGTGCGGGCACGATCGGACTGCTCCGCGAACTTCGGCTCACCCGCAGGGGCAACACGCTGGTGCTCGAAGTGCCGTCTGAGAGCAACTTGTTTGTCGGCGAAACCGTACAGCGCCGTCTCGACGCTGTCGCCCGGTCGCTCGGCGCCACCGCGACAATCCGAGAACTGAGTCTCGCCGCGCGCTGATCGCGACGCGCTGAACCATCGCGATCCCGCGCAAAAGTCGTGTGAATAATTTGCGATTGGCTGGCTTGGGGGCCAGTGCGTGTCCTTCAAGACGGCTGCGGGGCCTGTCGTTGGGCGGCGTATCGCAGTCCTGCGAGGCGTTCCGACGAAATTTCGCGGTTGAGAGCCTGTGGCGAGGCCGTCAGTACCATATGAAACAGGTCGAGGTGTTCGCAACCTGGGACGATGGTGACTGGCTCGTGATCAGTATAATTGTTAGGTTTCTTTGAGCAAAATCGGAGACAGGAAGAGTGCAAATGACTTATGATCCGCGTCAAAAGATAGCGCACCTGCGTTTACGCGAGATGACTGGCGTCCAGGTGGAAACTGTTCAGCCGAGCGATGAAGTAAATGTCGATCTCTCCCCGGACGGCACCTTATATGTCATGGGACTCGTTAACCCCAATGCTCAGCTTCGTGCTTGCGATGATGGTGCTTTGTACTTGTCGACGAAGTAGCAGGAAGCCGAATCGAGGTCCCTCTCCCCGAGTTGGTCTAAACTCACCCTTTTACAGACATGACACACATTTTCGCCGATTTCCGTCGCGTCGTGCTGAGCACGTTGGACGAGCTAGCGGCGCAGGGAGCGCTGCGGCAGGGCCTCGATTTCGGCCGGGTTGCGGTTGAGCCGCCGCGCGATCCTGGGCACGGCGACTTGTCGACTAATGCGGCGATGGTGCTTGCCGGGCCGCTCAAACAAAACCCGATGGCGCTTGCCGAGCGCATCGCCGCCGCCCTCGCCGCGCGCGAGCTGACGACCGGGGACTACCGTGGGCCGGGGTTCACCGTCGCGCCGGCGAAGCCGGGGTTTATCAACATCAAGCTGGCCGACGAGGTTTGGCATGCGCAGCTCCGCGCCGTCTTGCGCGCCGGCACGGCCTTCGGCGATTCAGCGATCGGCAGAGGTGAGCGGGTCAACATAGAATTCGTCTCCGCCAATCCTACCGGACCCATGACAGCCGCTCACGGTCGCGGCGCCGTCGTTGGAGACGCCCTCGCATCATTGCTGGCCAAGGCCGGGTTCCGCACGACACGCGAGTATTACGTCAACGATTCCGGCGCTCAGGTCGATATTCTCGCGCGTTCGACATATCTGCGCTACCGCGAGGCGCTGGGCGAGGCGGTGGGGCCGGTTCCCGAGGGGTTTTATCCCGGCGAATACCTGGTCGACACTGGCCGCGCGCTCGCGCGGCGAGATGGCGGCAGATGGCTCGGCCGACCCGAAACGGAGTGGCTTGCGCCGGTTCGCGACTTCGTCGTCAAAGAGATGTTGGGGTTAATCCAGGCGGATCTCTCATTACTAGGCGTGCACCACGATTTGTTCGTTTCGGAGCGCGAGCTCGTCGAAAAAGGCGCGGTCGACGAATGTCTTGCCGAGTTGGAACAACGGGGGCTGATCTATACCGGGGTCCCGGAGCGGCCCAAGGGTAAGTTCCCCGACGACTGGGAACCGCGCGAGCAAACCTTGTTCCGGGCCACGCAATTCGGTGACGACGTCGATCGGGCGCTCAAGAAATCGGACGGTTCGTGGACCTATTTCGCCGGTGATATCGCCTATCACCGCGACAAGTTCCAGCGGGGTTTTGCAAACCTGATCGATGTCTGGGGGGCCGATCACGGCGGCTATGTCAAACGGCTGCAGGCCGCGGTTCGGGCGGTGACCGATGGCGCTGCGACCCTCGACGTTAAGCTCTGTCAGCTTGTCAATATGCTCGACAAGGGGGTGCCGGTGCGCATGTCAAAGCGGGCCGGGACCTTTGTAACATTGCGCGAGGTCGTCGACGAGGTCGGCAGAGACGTCTTTCGCTTCATCATGCTGACTCGCCGGAACGACCAGCCGCTGGACTTTGATTTCGCCAAGGTGACCGAGCAGTCAAAGGACAATCCGGTTTTCTACGTGCAATACGCCCACGCTCGCGCGTCATCGGTGATGCGGCATGCGGCAGAGCAGTTTCCCGATGACGACTTGTCCGATTCGGCGTTGAGTGAGGCAGAACTCGACCGGCTCTCGGACCCTTCGGAAATCGCTCTGATTCGCCTGCTTGCCGGCTGGCCTCGTCTCGTCGAAGCCGCCGCCGAGGTGCATGAGCCGCACCGAATCGCCTTCTATCTCCAGGAAGTCGCCGCGCACTTCCATGTGCTGTGGAACAAGGGCAAGGACGAAGCGACGTTACGTTTTATTCTTGCTTCCGATCGGGAATTGACCCGGGCGCGGCTGGCGCTCGTCCGCGGCGTTGCGGCTGTGATCGCTTCGGGGCTCGCCGTATTCGGGGTCGAGCCGGCGCAGGAGATGTGAGGATGTCATATCCGCTTGGATCGGTTGCAGCGGACCAGCGAACCGAATTCTACGCCGAACCCGTTAGTCGGGAAGCGCGGCCGCGATTGCGCGGTTTGGCGGCAGGGTTGGGCGCGCTCCTCATCGTGGCGCTGTTCGCAGGAGGCATGTGGTATGCCTATCTTCTGGGGACGCGGCATGCGAGTGGTCCCAGCATCGAGACCGTCCCGCTGATCCGTGCTGACACCAGCCCGACAAAAGTAAAACCGGAGAAACCGGGCGGTATGGAAGTCCCCGATCGAGACAAGCTGATCTACACGCAAAAACGCGCGGCCGTGGAGCACCTGCTGCCTCCGCCCGAGAAGCCAATGCCCCGCCCCGCGGGATCGGGCGCGCCCACGGCGCAATCCGGAGCGCCGTCACTGCCGCTGGGATCGCCCGCCGCGACGGCGACAGCTTCTTCCATGGCCGCGGCCGCAAATCCGCCGGTAAAGACCGTGGCAACATCGAACGGAGGAGCGAAACCGGCTGCCGTTCAGCCATCGCCGGCAAAGGTGAACGTGACGCGCATGCAATTTGCTTCGGTGCGGAGCGAGGAGGAGGCGATCCAGGAATGGAACCGGATCAAGCGGGCGAATTCCGACCTGCTCGGCAACCTTTCCGCAACACCGGTCCGCGCGGATCTCGGCGAGAAGGGGATATTCTACCGCGTTCTAAGCGGTCCCGTCGCCGATGCAGAGCGGGTCTGTCGCGAGCTCAACCAGCGAAATGTCGGGTGCATCATTGCGCGGTGAGGTCCCGAGCGCGATCGTCTTGGGTTGCGCCGGTGGAAATCTCAGCCCCTTCGAGCGCGATTTCTTTGTCGCTGCCAATCCGGTCGGCTTCATTCTGTTCCGGCGCAATTGTAGCTCTCCCCAACAGGTTCGCGAACTCGTCGCTTCGTTGCGCGAGTGCGTTGGCCGCGACGACGCACCGGTCCTGATCGACCAGGAGGGCGGCTGCGTCGCGCGCCTCCGTCCGCCGCATTGGCGTCTCTACCCGTCGGCAGGGCGCCTGGCGTCTTTGCCTGACCCGGCGGCGGGGCGAGCGGTACGGTTCGCTGCGCGCCTGATCGCGGACGATCTGGCGCGGCTCGGCATAACCGTCGATTGTCTTCCGGTGGTCGATCTCTTGGTTTCCGGAGCCGACCCGGTGATCGGCGACCGGTCTTATGGCGGCGACCCCGGGCGCGTGGCACGGCTCGGTCGAGCCGCATGCGAGGGGTTGCTGGAAGGCGCCGTTTTGCCGGTCATCAAGCACATACCCGGGCACGGCCGCGCCCGGCTCGACAGTCATCACGCTTGTCCGCTGGTGGAAACGCCGTATCAAGAGCTGGCGCGGGCCGATTTTGCGCCGTTTCGCATGTTGGCGGGGATGCCGTGGGCGATGACCGCCCACATCGTATATACGGCTGTCGATCCGGCGCTGCCGGCGACATTGTCGCGACGCGTGGTCACCGAGGTCATTCGCGACGAGGTCGGTTTCGACGGCGCGCTGATCTCCGATGATCTGTCGATGCGGGCGCTCGGCGGAAGCCTTGGCGAACGGACGCGGCGGGCGCTTGCCGCCGGCTGTGATCTCGCTCTCCATTGCAACGGGAAACCGGCCGAAATGGAGGAAGTCGCGGCGGCTGCTCCGCCAATTTCGCCTCGCACTGCGGAGCGGCTGGCTTCGGGCGAGGCGATTCGCCGCGGCTCGGCGAGCGACGGCTTCGATCGCGAAGACGCCGAGGTAAAATTCGATGCGCTGCTCGCCGGAGCGCGAATATCGGAGCGTACGTAACGTTGAACCTGGGCGGTAGCACGGCGGCAATGATTTACGAGGCGAGCACTTGGGTGCTCCCGGTCATCTTCGCGGTCACCTTGCACGAAGCAGCGCACGGCTTTGTCGCCTACCATTTCGGCGACGATACCGCCTGGCAGGCGGGGCGGGTCACGGCCAATCCACTGAGACATGTCGACCCGTTCGGCACCGTCATCTTGCCGGCGATACTGATCCTGCTGCGCTCGCCCTTTCTGTTCGGCTACGCGAAGCCGGTGCCGGTCAATTTCCGCCGGCTCGACAGACCGCGACGCGACATGGTTTGGGTCGCGCTCGCCGGACCCGGCACGAACGTCCTGCTCGCGGTCTTATCAGGATTGTTGATTTATACTTCGGTCTTGTTTCCGGCAGGACCAGCGGCGTGGCTGGAAAGCAATTTGGTTAACTCGATTTTGATCAATGTAGTTCTGTGCGTCTTTAATATGCTTCCCTTGCCGCCCCTCGACGGCGGACGGGTAGCCGTGGGGCTGTTGCCGGACCGGCTGGCGCTTCCGCTGGCGCGATTAGAGCGATACGGTATTTTGATCATACTATTGCTGTTATTTGTCGTGCCTTACATCGGGGCGCAAATTGGGCACAATTTCAATATTCTGGCTTGGCTGGTCGGCGTGCCGGCGGAGGCGTTATACGATTTGATTCTAGCGATCACAGGGCATAGCGGATGAGCCTCGCTGCCCCTCACCCGCCTGCTACGCGGGTCCCTCCCTCTCCCCGATTGCGGAGAGAGGGTTGGGGGGAGGAGCTTGCGCATGCCGACGAGCGACAAGAGCTCGTGCTCCAGCTCGACGGCTATGAGGGGCCGATCGATTTATTACTGACTTTGGCTCGCGAGCAGAAGGTCGATCTGGGCCGGATTTCGATCCTCGCGCTTGCCGATCAGTATCTCGCTTTCATCTCACGCCAGCAGTCGTTGAAGCTCGACATCGCCGCCGACTATCTGGTCATGGCGGCGTGGCTGGCCTATCTGAAGTCGCGGCTTTTGTTGCCGCAGGCGCCGCAGGATGACGAGCCGAGCGGCCCCGAGCTGGCGGCCGAGCTCGAGCACCGCCTGAGGCTGCTGGAGGCCATGCAGATTGCCGGCACCCGGCTGATGGCGCGGCCACGGACTGGTCAGGATGTCTTTTTTCGCGGTATGCCGGAAGGCTCTGCAGTTATTCCTGTGCCGGTTTATGACATCGGCCTCTACGCCCTGCTGCAAGCCTATGGCACGATTCGTCGCCGCTCAGAGGTCGGGGTGCTGACTATCGAGCCGACCCTCCTTCATTCGATGGATGATGCGTTGGCGCGATTGGCGCGTTTCATCGGTCGTGTACCGAATTGGCGCGAGCTGTCGAGTTTTTTGCCGAAGGAGCTGCGCGGCGAGCTGTTCCGCCGCTCGGCGGTCGCGTCGACCTTCGCCGCCACTCTTGAGCTTGCGCGCAACGGCCGCATCGAATTGCGTCAAGATAGAGTGTTCGGCCCGATCTATGTGCGCAGCGCCAGTCCAGTGTCGGCGCTAGACGGCAGGACGGACGGGTGAGCGAGCGGGCGCAGCAGTTGCGGCTCCTCGAGGGGCTGTTGTTTGCTGCAACCGAGCCGCTGGGCGAAGAAGCTTTGTCGCGACACCTCGAAGAAGCGGCGGACATCCCGGCCCTTTTGCGCGAGCTAACCGAGAGCTTTGCGGGGCACGGCGTCAATCTCGTCCGGCTGGCGGGAGGCTGGGCCTTCCGCACGGCGCCGGATCTCGCTCCAAAGCTACGCGTCGAACGGACGGTTGCTCATAAGCTTTCCCGTGCGGCGGTAGAGACCCTCGCCGTAATCGCTTACTACCAGCCGGTAACGCGCGCCGAGATCGAACAGATCCGAGGGGTCGTTGTCGCCAAAGGCACGATCGACGCGCTGATGGAAGCCGGTTGGGTACGGCCGAAGGGACGACGCGCCGGTCCCGGCCGCCCACTCCTGTGGGTGACAACCCGCGAATTTCTCGTCCATTTCAGCCTGGACAGCCTGAACGACCTGCCGGCGCTCGACGAGCTGCGCGGCACCGGTCTGCTCGACCTCGCCCCGCTCGCCTTGCCCGAAGCCGCGAAGGAGGTGTGAGCAGGGTCGTTCCTGCCCGGGGTAGCGCACCGGTCGGTGTTGCCCATATGAATGGCATCTGACATCATCGCGGCGCTTTGCGAATGCCGCTTTTGTTTCACCAGGGCGCCGTGGAGTGCGAAGCCGATGCTGTTTGACCTCAGCATGACGGAGTTGATGCTGATCGGGGTCGTCGCGCTCGTCGTCATCGGGCCAAAGGACTTGCCGAAAGCATTGCGGGTTGCCGGCTACTGGATCGGGAAGGCGCGGACATTGTCGCGTGAGTTTCATAGCAGTTTCGAGCAGATGATCCGTGAGGCGGAACTCCACGAAATGCGGCAGGAGTTGAAGAAGGCGACCGAGATCGATCTCGACAAGGAGTTTCGCCAGACGATCGATCCGACCGGCAGCCTCGCCGAGAGCCTGAAGCCGCCTGAACTGCCGAAGCTCTTTGATGCGGATCCGCCGCCCGCGCCCAAATCTGCAACCCACCCTGATCACGCGGCGCAGGTGACGGAGCCCGAGCCGGTCGCGCCTCTAGAGGGGGCGGCGCCGCCAATTGGCGCTCGACCCGTCGCCCCCGCGGAGGCGGGGGCCCAGGACAGCCATGAAAGCTCCGCCGGTTCTGGGTTCCCCCATACGCGGGAATGACGACTGACTTGATAATTCTGCATGACGGACGACGACCGGGAAGCTGAGCTCGAAGCGGGCAGAATGCCCCTGCTCGACCATCTGATCGAGTTGCGCAACCGGTTGATGTGGTCGATCGGCGCGATCCTCGTCGCGTTTTTGATCTGCTATCAGTTCAAAGAGCGCATCTACGGCTTCCTTGTGCATCCGCTCGCCGTCGCGCTCGAAGGGCAACCAGACCGCCGTCTGATCTACACCGGGCTCACCGAGGCCTTCTTCACTTATGTCAAGGTCTCGTTCTGGGCGGGGTTCTGCCTAGCCTTTCCGGTCGTGGCGACCCAGATTTGGAAATTCGTCGCGCCCGGCCTCTACAAGAAGGAGCGGCGAGCCTTCTATCCATACCTGTTGGCGACACCGGTGCTGTTCTCGATGGGGGCGGCGCTTGCCTATTTCGTGGTCATGCCGATCGCCTGGCGGTTCTTCGTCAGCTTTGAATCACCGGGCGGTGCGGGCGATCTGCCTATCGTGCTCGATCCCAAGGTTAACGAGTACTTGTCGCTGGTCATGACGCTGCTCCTGGGCTTCGGCATCGCCTTTCAATTGCCGGTGCTCCTGACCCTGATGGCGCGGGTCGGGCTCGTCACCTCCGCCGGCCTCGCCGGGAAACGCCGTTACGCGATCGTCATCATGTTCGTCGTCGCCGCTGTGTTGACCCCGCCCGACGTGGTAAGCCAGACAAGCCTCGCACTGCCGTTGATTGCGCTTTACGAGGCCTCGATCATCTCCTGCCGGATGGTCGAGAAGGCCCGCGCTCGCCGCGAGGCCGAAGAGGAAGCCGAGCTCGCCGGTAAAGGCAAACCCGCGCCGGGAGTGTAGGCAAAGCCGCGAGCCGGATGGACGCGCCGCGCTCGGCCCTTTATATGCCACCGCACTATGCACGACCTGAGATGGATCCGGGAGCACCCGGAAGAATTTGACCGCGGTCTGGTGAGACGTTGCCTCCCGCCTCGCGCCGAAGAGATCCTGGCGCTCGATCGGTCTTGGCGGGCCGCCGAGACCCGCGTGCAAGAATCTCAGGCGCGGCGCAACCGCATCGCCCGGGACATCGGTGCCGCGCGCAAACGCGGCGAGCCGATCGAAGCGTTGTTGCGCCAGAGCACCGACGACAAGGACGCTGAAGCGG
>Ga0306926_10005314_pt1 | contig 13683 bp, 13 predicted proteins | sample flu12Cox44000178_FD_203759 | JGI IMG/M metagenome (GOLD analysis project Ga0306926, IMG submission 203759) | Lab enrichment of tropical soil microbial communities from Luquillo Experimental Forest, Puerto Rico - flux8day.12C.oxic.44.000.178 (v2)... | ecosystem: Environmental > Terrestrial >... | reverse complement strand
TTTTTGGAATGCGGCCTTGCAATTGATGTTTTCTAACAGATATGCGTCTGAGTCGATCAAGTGTTGAGCGCGTGAATTGGCGAGCGATCAATCGAGAAATCTGCAGAGTAGCGACGAAGTATTGCAGAACGGCGCAATTGCCCAGGGCCGATCGTTTTGGCCAAACGAACCCGACGCGTTGATTTTGGCAGAACGAACCCGAGGGGTGCACCTCCGATAGTAGGGGCGAGGCATGCCTCGCCCCTACGAAGCGGCGGTCGCGTCAAATTGGCAAAACGAACCCGAGCAAGAATCGGCACGCTGGACAGATTGGCCAAACGAACCCGACGTGCCGGATTTTGGCAGAACGAACCCCAGGGGCACCTCGGATAGTAGGGGCGAGGCATGCCTCGCCCTACGAGCGGCGAGGTCGCGTCGAATCGGCAGAACGAACCCAAGCGGGAGCACAAGGCTCGCGCAGTATCCGGGCGCATTTCGCGGAATTGTCCCCGCGCCCGGTTATGCTACGATGCCGCAACGCCCCATCGGCCCGAGGCTGAGCCGGGGGCTCATCGGCGCTTAAGTCGAAAACTCTAGTGATTTCAGTGGATCAGGGCGGGCCGCCCGTCCGCCCCATCGTGAGGGAGTGGACGCCATGAAAGTCTTGCAGACACCGTTCTCGCGCCGCGAGCTCCTTGCCGGCGCATCGGCACTCGGAGCAATCGGGCTTGTTGGTAGCCATTTGCCTGCCATGGCCAGGGCGCCGATGCTCGATACCCAGGCGCCGCCTTTCTATCGCTTCAAGATCGGCACCATCGAGGCGACCGTGATTTCCGACGGACCGTTGTCGATCGGCGCGCCGGGGAAGACCTTCCGCGGCCCGACCGTGCAGGAGCTCGACCAGATGCTGAGTGATCAGTTCCTGCCCACCAGCGACGTCGTGCTCGAGCAGAACGCGCTCGTGATCAATACCGGCGACAAGCTCGCGGTGTTCGAGACTGGCATGAGCTCGGTCAAGCGCGACGCAAAGATGGGCCGGCTGGCGGCCGGCATGAGGCAGGCCGGCATCGATCCCGCGGACATCGATGCGGTCATCCCCACCCATGCGCACATCGACCATATCGGCGGCATCATGGCCGAGGACGGCAGCCGCAACTTCCCCAACGCGCAGATTCACATCCACCAGTCGGACCTGGAGTTCTGGCTCGACGACAAACGGCTCGGCACCCCGGCGGAAGGCTCGGCGCTTGCCGCACGCAAGAACCTCACCCCCAATCGGGACCGCATCGTCTTCTACAAGGACGGCCAGGAGGTCCTGCCCGGGGTGCAGGCCATGCATACTCCCGGCCATACGGTCGGACATACGAGCTTCGTGATCAACTCAGGCGACAAGTCGCTCTTCTTGGTGGGCGACCTTACTCATCATGTGATTCTGATCGAGAATCCACGCATGGAGGTGGCATTCGATACCGATGCTAAGCAGGGCATCACCACCCGCGTGAAGGCGCTCGACATGCTCGCTGCGCAGCGCATGCCGGCGCTCATCTATCATCTGCCCTGGCCGGGCATCGGCTACATTGCCAAGCGCGGCGACGGCTTCCGCTACGTGGCGGCGCCCATGCAGATGGTGCTGTGACGCGCCAATGATGAAGCAGGATGACATTTCGAGGAAATTCATCCCGCTCTAATCGTGCACGCTGCCGTCCGGCATGAGGGTGCCGGTCAGCTTCGCGCCATCGAGCACCGCGCCGGTGAGGATGGTGCGGGTGAGGCGGGCCTCGGAAAGATCGGCGCCCTCGAGATTGGCTCCGGTGAGGTCGGCACCGAGCAGGTCCGCCTCGGCAAGGTTTGCCGACTTGAGGTTGGCATTTGCCAGCACCGCGTCGACCAGGCCGGCATTGTTGAGGTCGGCCCCTTCGAGATTGGCCCGGCGCAGCGAGGCCGCGACCAGGTTGGCGCCGGCAAGCTGCGCCCGGCGCAGCGAGGCATCGTCAAGCCGCGCGCCGGTCAGGATTGCGTCCTTGAGCACGGCGCGGTCGAGCACGGCGCGCGGCAGCCGCGCCTTGCCCATCTTGGCGCCGGAGAGCACCGCATCGCTGAGATCGGCGAGCCCGAGATCCGCCTCGTACAGCATGACTCCCGCAAGGTTTGCGCGCGCAAGCGACGCATATTTCAGGTCCGCCTTGTTGAGGTTGGCGTCGGTAAGGTCCGCGCCGGCGAGCACGGCGTGTGCGAGCCGGGCGCGGTGCAGCACCGCGCCCGCAAGATTGGCGCCCGTCAGGTCCGCGCCCGAGAGGTCCCGCCGTTTGAGCACGGTGCGCTCGAGCGAGCACTTCGGGCACGTCCTTGATGTGCCGGCCAGGAACTCGGGCTCGCCGTCGGCGCCGGCGCCGGCGTTGAAGAGGCAGCAGCCCAGCATCGGGACGAAGCATGCGATGGCGAGTCGTTGCGCAATCATATCGCCCGCGCTCTTTGCAAGAGTTGAGCCCGCGCTATCATAGCGCGGCATGCTCCGCTTTGTGCACGCCGCCTTGCTGTCGGCCCTGCTGGGCACGAGCGTGGGTCCATGCGTGGCGCAGGAGCGTCCGCATCGGCTCGAAATCTGGGATCTCGCGCTCGGAGCCGCGGTCGCGCAATTGCCGGACGAGTTCGTCGATTATGCCTGCGGCACCAATGGCGGGCCGCCCTCGCGCGCGCTCGAAGGGTGGCGGGATTTTCGCCGGTGCCGGCCGGAGGCGAGCGGGTTGCGCGAGGTCTATTTCCGTTACGACGATGAGCTCGAATACTGGGCCAGGGCCAACAATCTGCTGCCGCAGATGGAGCAGTATTCCGGCACCAAGGCGTATGGATTTCCCATCATCGCCTCGGTGCTGATCAGCGAGCAGGGAACGGTCGAAGGCATCCGCATGGTCAGCGATCCGCGCGAGGATCGCGACGAGGCTTATCTGCTGCGCAATTTCCTGACCGCCCGGTTTGGCCGCGAGGGATGGGACTGCGAGGAGCTGCCGCCGGCGGCGGGGGAGAGCGCGGTCGCCGGCATTTTCGTCAATCAGCGCTGCCGCAAGCGCATTGACGCGCAGACGACCGCGTTCCTTTCCACGCGCCATCTGCGCAAGGCGGGACAAAGCCGGCTTGATCGGGTGTCCGGCAAGGAGACCAGGGGCCAGTTCGAGAGCGTCGTGCGCTTCGAGCTCATCCGCGAGGCCCGGTAGCAGCAACGCTGCATCCCGCGTGCGGCGGCGGCCAAACGCAGACGCGAGCTCCCGGTCCCTCTCTCCCTTACAACGAGAACACGAACAGCATGGTCTGGTTGCGCTGCTCCCGAAGCTCGGGAATGAGCTGGTGCTTGTTACGCGCACTCGCGCTCAAGCCGGAAAGGATGGCGATGTACTGCTTGCCGTTGACCTCGAACGTCATGGGCGGCGCATTGAAGCCGGTGCCAACATTGATCTTCCACATCTGCTCCAGGCTGATGTCGTCGTAGGCGGCCAAGGTGCCGTCGGTGAAACCTGCGAAGACGAGGCCGCCGGCTATCGAGAGCGTACCGCTGTAGTTCGGGTACGGCACGTGGATGCTGTTCTTGATCTCTCCGGTCAGTGGATCGGCGACCGTCAGGTTCGATTCATAGCGCTCGATCTGCGTGTAGGCGCCGCCCTTCCAGTCGCCTGCCTTGTTGCTCAGCTCGGGGCGGCGGGTGAGCTCGAAGCAGGGCGTGGCGGTTGGAATGTAGAGCAGCCTGGTTCTCTGGCTGAAGCTTGCCGGCCAGAAATTGTTGCCGCCCGTGGCGCCCGGGCACATCTTCTTGGTCGGACTGCCCGGCATCGGCGTCGCTGTGCCGGCATAGGTCTGGATGTCCTTGGCGGGATCGTAGTCGAGCGGTTTGCCGGTCTTCGGATCGATGCCCTTGGTCCAGTTGACGTTGTCGAGGTAGGCATTCACAACCTGGATCTGCCCGTTGCTGCGCTCCATGGTGTAGAGGAAGCCGTTGCGCGCGGAATGGGTGATGAGCTTGCGCCCCTCGCCGCGGATCGCGCCGTCAACGAGGATGTGCGTGCCGGCCTCGTCGTAATCCCAGTGGTCGCCCGGCGTGTACTGGAAGTACCAGTTCATCTTGCCGCTGTCGGGATCCCACGAGATCACGCTGTTGGTATAGAGGTTGTCGCCCGGGCGGTAGGTTGCATCGAACATGGGAACCGGGTTTCCGGTCCCCCAGATCAGTTGGTTGCTTGCAATGTCATAGCTGCCGGTGACCCACATCGCGCCGCCGCCGGTCTGCCAGGCGTTGTTGCTGTCCTTCCAGGTCTCGCTGCCGGGCTCGCCCGGCGCCGGAATCACGTATTTTCGCCAGATCAGCTTGCCGGTGGCCGCGTCGAGCGCCGCGATGAAGTCGCGCACGCCGCGGTCGCCCCCGGCCGCGCCCACCATGATCTTGTCCTTGACCGCCAGCGGTGCCGCGGTCAGCTGCAGGTCAGGCTGGCCGTCGGACAGGTTCGCCTCCCAGACAACCTTGCCGGTATCCTTGTTGGTTGCGATGACGCGAGGCGGATAGTTCGCGCTGGAGATGACGAGGTTGCCCCATAGCGCTGCGCCCCGGTTCGACAGCGGCACCTTCTCCTGGCCGGGATCCATGCGCCAGAGGATGCGGCCTGTGTCGCCCGACCTTGCATCGATCTTGTAGACGACACCCCATTGATCGACGATGTAGAGATACCCGTCCTCGGCGAGCGGGGTTGCCTGCAGGTTCTCATTCGCCGAGGTCCCGCCGATCGCGACCGCATAGGCCAGCTTCAGATTTGCGATATTGCTTTTGTTGATCCGCTCCAGCGGCGAATAGCGCTGGGCGTCATAGGTGCGGTGATTCATCAACCAGTTGTGCGGCTCCTTATCCGCGTTGACGAGCCGTTCGGGCGTCACCTCGCCCGCCATCGCTGGGCAAGCCGCGAGCGCGGCGGCGCCGCCGAGCAGGAGCCTGCGTGCGATCCTGTTCCTCATCGCTTCCTCCTATTCTTTTGATCAGAGGCCAAACACGAACAGCATGGTCTGGTTGCGCTGCTCGCGCAGCTCAGGAGTAAAGCCCAGTCTGCGCTTGGAGATCGGGCTCAAGCCCGACAGGATCGCAACGTATTGCTTGCCATTGACCTCGAATGTCATCGGCGGAGCGTTGAAGCCGGTCCCGACATTGATCTTCCACAGCTGCTCCAGGGTGCTGTCGTCATAAGCGGCGAACGTGCCGTCGGTGAACCCCGTGAAGACGAGGCCGCCGCCGGTTGCGAGCACGCCGCTGTAATTCGGATAGGGGATGCGCACGCGCTTTTTGACCTCGCCGCTGAGCGGATCGGCAATGATCATGTCGCTTTCGTTGCGCTCGATGTCCCGGAACTTGGCGCCCTTCCAGTCGCCGGCCTTGTTGGAGAGCGACGGATCGAGCGTCACCTCATTGCAGGAAGCGGCCGACGGGATGTAGAGCAGGCCGGTTTTGCGGCTGTAGGCGGCAGGCCAGAAATTATTTCCGCCCTGCATGGACGGGCACAGCTTCCTGGTCGGATCCGCGAGCGTCTGGTTCTGTCCCCCGGAATAAACCTGAACGTCGCGGGCGGGGTCGTAGTCGAGCGGCTTGCCGGTCTTCTGGTCGATGCCGGTCGTCCAGTTGATCTTCTCCACATACGGCTTTGCCAGCACCGTCTGCCCGTTGCTGCGCTCGAAAGTATAGAGAAAGCCGTTGCGCGCGGAGTGCGTGATCAGCTTGCGCGGCTGTCCGGCGATCTGCCCGTCGATCAGGATATGGGTGTGGGCCTCGTCGTAGTCCCACATGTCGCCGGGGACATACTGGAAGTACCAGTTCATGGTCCCGGTGTCCGGGTTCCAGGAGATCATGCTGTCGGTGTAGAGGTTGTCGCCCGGGCGATAAGTCGGATCGAACATGGGAACCGGATTGCCGGTACCCCAGATCACCTGATTGCTTTCAGGATCGTAGGAGCCGGTGACCCACATGGCGCCGCCGCCGACCTGCCAGGCATTGTTCCTGTCCTTCCAGGTTTCGCTGCCGGGCTCGCCCGGTGCCGGGATCACGTATTTGCGCCAAAGGAGCTTGCCGCTTGCGGCATCGAGGCCCGCGATCCAGTCGCGCGTGCCGCGGTCGCCGCCTGCGGCGCCGATGATGATCTTGTCCTTGACCGTGAGCGGAGCGGCGGTGAGCTGCACGTCGGTTTGGTCGTGCAGATTGGTTTCCCACACGACCTTGCCGTTGTCCTTGTTGGTGGCGATGACGCGGGCGGGATAATTGGCCGTGCTGATGACGAGATTGCCCCAGAGCGCCGCGCCGCGGTTCGACAGCGGCAGCTTCTCCTGTCCCGGGTCCATGCGCCAGACGATGCGCCCCAGGTCGCCCGAGCGCACATCGATCCTGTAGACGACGCCCCACTGATCGACCACATAGAGGAAGCCGTCCTCGGCCAGCGGCGTCGATTGCAGATTCTCGTTTGCCGCGGTGCCGCCGATGGCAACGGCGTAGGCGAGCTTCAGGCCCTTGACCGTGTCCTTGTTGATTCGCGCGAGCGGGGAATAGCGCTGCGCGTCATAGGTGCGGTGATTCATCAACCAGTTGTGCGGCTCCTTGTCGGCGTTGATCAGCCGGTCGGTGGTCACCTCGCCGGCGAGCGCGCTGGCGCCGGCGACCAGCGAGCTCAAAGTCACGCAGATGGAGCGAAGACAGGCCATGGTGTTTCCTCCCCGTTGCCGCCCATTGCCTGGGCTGGCGCTCCCGCGCGCTTGTGATGCAGCGCATGGACGAGAGCGATTGTACCAGCATTGCGTCCCGCTACAATCGATGCATCAGGCCGCGGCCCGTTGGCTCCCGGAATTGGCCGATGCACTGCCGGACCATGCTTCTCGCATCGATTGCGGTCGCGAGCATGCTCGCATGCGTCGGCGCGCTCGCCGACGACCTCGCCGCCTTCCTCTCCGGCGCGAGCAGGAACTGCATCGCCTGCGATCTGTCCGGGCGCGATCTCAAGGAGCGCGAGCTCAAGCGGGCGCGGCTTGATGGCGCGAGTTTCAGGAGCGCCGATCTCACCGGCGCCAGCCTGTTCCGCGCCACCTTGACCCGCACCGACTTCTCCGGCGCCAAGCTCAGGGACGCAAACCTCAATCTGGTCGATGCCAAATGGGCCAATTTCTCCGGCGCCGATCTCGCCCAGGCGCTGCTCTACGAGGCCGATCTCTCCGGCGCCAATCTTGCGGGGGCCGACTTGCAGGGGGCGCGGCTCGGACGTTCGCGCCTCTATCAGTCCAATCTGGAGGGCGCGCGGCTCACCCGCGCGGATCTGCGCGGAGCCCGCCTCTCCGGCGCGCGACTCAAGGGCGCCAATCTGCGCGCCGCCAAGCTCGACAATCAGAATCTGCGCGGCATGGACCTCGCCGGCATCGACTTCCGCATGGGCGACATGGTCGAGGCCGATCTCACTGGCGCCGATCTGCGCGAGGCCAATCTCGCGGGCGTGGACCTGTTCGGCGCCAAGCTCAACGGCGCGGACCTGCGCGGTGCGAGCTTCGAGGGCGCAAACCTCACCAACGCCATTCTTACCGATGCCCGTACGGATGGCGCCATATTCGACGCGGCGATCATGCCCGACGGCAAGCGGAAGGAATAGCGGAAGGCCGTCATTGCCGGGCTTGACCCGGCAATCCATCACTTTGACGAAGAAATCTTTTTTGATGGATGCGCGGGTCGAGCCCGCGCATGACGGGGTCGAGAATAATAACGGGAGGCCGTCACTCGTTCTTGTAGCGCGGGTCGAAAATCTCAAACCGCGTCCAGCTCTCGAACGCACCGGGTCGCGGTTCCCCGGTTATCGGGTCGAGATCGTTCTGGCCGGGTTTGCGCAAAAGGTGGGCTTCAACCATCAATGCCCGCTGGGGCTCGCGCTTCTCGCAACGTCGTTTGATAAAAATGCCGCCCACCGGAGTTTCTCCTGGGGCCGCGGCAGCATCCGTGCAGGTCCAGCCGTCCGGTCCATAGCGATTGATGACCGCGAGCCGGAACATGTGCGCCATTCGCCGCTCGTGCGGCGCCGCGCGTGGATCGGTGACGAAGCGCAGCGCGCGGAGCACGCCGTCGCGGTCGAACAATGCGGAAAGGATGACGGGGTGGCCGGCAACCTGGGTGCCCGTCTTGCCACGCGCGTAACGCGGCTCGTCGATCGCCCGGCCGATATAGTCGTCCTCGTCGTCGAAGCGCGCATAGACCTCGTGCAACCCGCTCGGCTCTGCCCGGCATTTGCCAAACTGCGACCAGTGCTCGATGGCCTGTCGGGGAGGCCCGCCATTGCTGCCGCAGGCAAGGTCTCCGAAACCGTCGAGGGTCATGGAGCGCGCATCGAGCCCAAGCTTGAGCCCGCGAACCTCGCCGGGATCTGCCCTTGCTTGCGGCTGGGCGTGCGCGCCCGAAATGTGGAGCACGAGCGCTGCAATCGGAATGGCCGTCAACAACGCGCAAGTAATCCGTGACATCAGGGGCATTACGTCACTTCTTCATCGGCTCGCATTGGCGCGTGTCTTTGCCCCAGAAATCAACGCAATCCTCATAGGTGGACGCCCCGTGCCCGACGGCTTTGGCGAACAGGTAGCGCACGACGGCATCGATTTCGCGCGCCGAGAGGAACTCACCCATCGGCGGCATGTCCTTGCCGACCTCCTCGCGCGTAACCCCGTAGCAGCGCTTGTCGGTGTAGGCGAGCCGATCATGATAGGGCATACCGGTCGAAGGCCGCCCGCACCGCACCACTTCCGCGAACTGCTCGGGATTGAGCGCGGTCTTGCGCAGCGACAGCGCGTTGCCGCCGTATCCGGTATCGCCGGAGGCATCCCACTTGTGACAGAACTGGCAGTTCGCCTTGACCTTGAAGATTTCCTTGCCGAACTCGACGGCACGCGCATCCTCGGCAGCAAAACTCGATTGCGCCTGCGCTGGCTCAGCAAATATTCGAAGTGCGATGGCCGCCGCGAGTGCGGCCATCGCCAAGGGCAACCTTTGCCGCATGCCAGGGTTGCCGGTTCTCAGAACCCGAACACGTAGAGCATGGATGCGGTCGATGTGTTCTTGAGCTCGGGCGAAAGCCCCTGCACGAACGGCGACTGCCGCGAGCCCACCAGCACCGCGACATATTGCTTGCCGTTGGCAGAATAGGTCACTGCCGGGGCGTTGATACCCGAGCCGACATTGTAGCTCCACACCTCCTTCAAGCTCTTGGCGTCGTGGGCGGTGAACGAGCCGTCGGCATGGCCGAGGAACACGAGGTTGCCGGCCGTTGCAAGCGCGCCGCTCCAGTTCGGATACTCGAGCTGCAGCCGTGCTTTGATCTCGCCGGTTGCGGGGTCGACCGCTTTCAGGCTGCCATAGAGGCGCTCGGTGGTCTTCTGCGCGCCCCCGGCAAAGCGCTCGCGTGGCTGGATCGGACCGCCCTGATCGACGAAGTCCTTCTGCTCCACCGTCTCGAGGAAATTGCAGCCCTCGACCGAGGGGATGAAGAGCAGGTTGAGGTCGGGATTGTAAGCGCTCGGCTGCCAGTTCTTGCCGCCGAAATGTGAGGGGCATAGTTGCTCGCTCTTCGGCCGTGCGCGATTGCTGTGGCTCCCGGGCACATATTCCTGGACGTCGGTCGCGGGATTGTAGTTGAGCGGCCGGCCGGTTTTCGGGTCGAGCCCCGGTGTCCAGTTCAGCTTATCGACGTATTGCTTGCCCACCACGAACGAGCCGTTGGTGCGGTCGAGCGCGTAGAAGAAGCCGTTGCGCGCCGCATGCACCACGAGCTTGCGGTTCTCGCCATTGACCTTGGCGTTGATGATCGGGTGCTCGGAGATCTCGTCGAAGTCGTAGGGATCGTTAGGCGTATACTGGTAGCCCCACTTGATCTTTCCAGTGTTCGGATCGAGCGCAAGCACGCTCGCCGCCCACTTGTTATCCCCCGGCCGGTATTCCGGATCCCAGTCGGGCCCGGCATTGCCGACGCCCTGGAAGAAGGTGTCGGATTCGGGATCGTAGGTCGCGGTCTCCCAGACCGAGCCGCCGCCATGCTTCCAGCGCTCCTTGCCGTCCTTCCAGGTCTCGTTGCCGGGCTCGCCCGCTCCCGGGATCGTGTGCGTGCGCCAGAGCTGTTTGCCGGTATTGAGATCCGTGGCGTCGATCCAGCCGCGCACGCCGAACTCGCCCCCGGCCACTCCGACAATGCCGATATCGCGGATCACCAGCGGCGCAAGCGTCAGCGTCTCGGCGATGGCCGGGTCGGCGACCTTGCGCTCCCATACCATCTCGCCGGTTTCCTTGTTGAGCGAGAACATGCGCCCGTCGAGCGCAATCGAGATCACCTTGTCCTTCCAGAGCGCAACACCGCGGTTGTTGACGCCGCAGCAGGCAACGTCGCCGGCCCACGGGCGGTCGACGCCGGGATCGAACTTCCACTTGATCACGCCCTTCTTGCCGCTCGACACATCGATGGCATAGACCGACCCCCATCCGTCGGTGACGTACATCATCCCGTTCTCGACGATGGGCGTCCCTTCGAGATTGCCGAACTTGTAGCGTCCGCCGCTTTCGAATCCGCCCAGTGCCACGCTGAACACCGGCTTGAGGTTCTTCACCGTATCGGTGTTGATCTCCTTCAGCGGCGAGAATCGGTGGCCCTCGTAATTGCCGTGGTGCAGGAGCCAGTTCTGTGGCTCCTTGCTAACGTTCAGCGCACGCTCGAAAGTCATGTCCGCCGCATGTGCCGGCGTGAGCGCCGATGCCGCAAGCAGCGAAGTCATGAGTGCGCCGGCGAAAGTCAACTTGTTCATGGCATCCCTCCCTCGCAGTCTCAGGCCCGACACACGCAATGCGTGCCGGCGTGTGCATCATGGCTTGTTGAAGTGACGGCGAGCGTAATCCTCGCCCCAACGCGTGGTCAATATGGGTTCGATGCTGAGCACCAAACGTGCGTGGGCTGTTGACGGTCCGACAAACTCCGCAATACCTCCCCTGAAGGGGAGGTCGATCGCTGGGAGCATGGCGACCAGCGATCGGGTGGGGTGTACTGAGGCGCGTGTGTTGGCCGCGTGAACCCCGCCCGGTCTCGCTTCGCTCGACCACCCTCCGCTTCGGGGAGGGATTGGCTACCGCGCCGGCGAGGATTGCGTGCAATCGATCAGGTCCTTCTCCTCGATCGAGAAGATTGCGCCCGTCTCCACCTTGATGTTGCGCACCAGGCAGGAGCGTCCGCTCACATCCTTGAGCCTGGCGTCATAGCTGCCCGGCTCGATGCCCGTGATGCGCAGCCGCTCGTCGGGATCGACGGTGCCGTCCTTGTCGTTGCTGCATTGATTGGGGCCCCAGCGCTCGCTGCCGGCAGGCGCCAGATAGAGCTCGGAGATCGCATACAGGGTGAGATTCCAGAACCGCGTGGGGCGGTTTTGGGCCTGCGCAGGAGGCGATACCGCGGCCAGCGCGAGAAGAAAGAGAAACAGTCTTTGCATGTGCTGTCATCCCGTGCGAAGCGGGCCGTTCGATCGCGCCGCCGCGGGGGCGTATTCCGGGTCGAGCTTGACAGGCAACGCGCCCGCGTCAGTATCGAATCTCGGCTGCCTCATCTCAATGGGCCTTGCAGGCCATGACCGTGCGCCTCCTGGAACGCGAATTTCCCTACGATCATCTGCCGCTCCTGCGCTGGCTGATATTCACCGGGGTTTGCGCCTTTGGCGGCGTGCTCGCCTGGCACTACGGCCTGTTCCATCTGATGCTGGCAAGCGACAAGACCTACATCTCAGCCATCATCGTGGTGCTTTATGTCGCCGCGACCGCGCACTGCTGTGTGCGCACGGCAGCAATCTCGCGCGAGACCGATGCCGCCCAGCGGGTGTTCGCGCTGGTCAGCCGCGGCACCCAGGAGTTGCGCGTCGTCGGGGCAGAAGTGGTCACGGCGGAGGGCACGCGCCTGCCGGCCGGGCAGATCACCACTCACATCCGCAATCTCATTCTCAAGGCAGGACTGCAGAAGCATCACCGGCTCGATCAGACGCTGCTGCTGCGCGGGCTTGCCGATGCGCTGCGCGGCCCCAACGCGCTGGGCGGGTTCGCCAGTGATGCCCTGCTCAAGCTCGGCCTCCTTGGCACCGTGATCGGTTTCATCCTCATGCTGGCACCGATCGCAGGGCTCGATGCGGCCGACCGCGCCTCGGTCAAGAGCTCGATGGGTCTGATGAGCGATGGCATGGCGGTGGCGATGTACACCACGCTCACCGGACTCATCGGCTCCATCCTGCTGCAGACTCAGTACTACATGCTCGATGAGGCGACGGCGAAGCTGTTCGGCCTCGCTACCGACCTCACCGAGGTGTTCGTCGTGTCCGTGCTGGAGCGCGAGCAGGATGGATAGCTTCGGCAACTATCCGCGCGAGAAGTTCGACCCTTTCAGCGTGATGCTGTTCAAGGGACTGCAGGTCGTCGCCTTCCTGTTTTTCATTGCGCTCTTGGCCATGAACCCGGAGGCAAAGTCGGGCAAGATCGATACCAAGGCCGAGTTCATCATCACCATGAGCTGGCCGGACAGCCATCCCGATGATATCGACCTCTATGTCGAGGACCCGGTCGGCAACATCGTCTGGTATCATGTGCGCGAGGCGGGCTTCATGGTGCTCGACCGCGACGACCGCGGCGGTCTCAACAACTCCATCCTCGTGAACGGCAGAAAGATTTCGAGCCCGATCCGGCAGGAGACGGTCAGCATTCGCGGCATCCTGGCGGGCGAGTACACCGTCAATGTCAGTCACTACCTCGCCACCACCCATGAGCCGGTGCCGGTTGCGGTGAAGGTGGAGAAGGTCAACCCGGCGGTCGAGGTCGTGCATTACGATACGGTCCAGCTCGATCATGGCGGGCAGGAGAAGACCGCGGTGCGCTTTCGCCTGGCCGAGAACGGAAGCGTCGTCGACGTCAACCAGCGCGAAAAATCGCTCATCCAGCTGACCCGCAGCGTTCGCCGGTCACCCAAGTGACCATTGTCTGAGGAGCCGATGACCTCGACCGTGCTGGCCATTGCAGCCGCCTATGTCGCACTCGGGGTTCTCCTGCTCACGCTCGGCCTCGCAGCACGGGTGGCCTGGTGGGTGAAGGCGGCGGCAATCGTCGCCACCTCGGGTTTCTTCGTCGAGGCGTTCTTCGCAACCAAGGGCCTTTTGGGCTGGCCCGCGACCGGAGCGCTGCCGGCGCGCTTCCAGCTCCTGTGGGTGAGGGTGGTCGAGCCTGACGTGAAGGTGGGCGATCCCGGCGCGATCTATCTCTGGATCGAGGCGGTCGACGAGAACAACGTTCCCGACGGGGTGCCGCGCTCATACCGGCTCGCCTACTCGCGACCGCTCGCCGATCGCGCCGTCAAGGCGCGTGACGAGATCGTCAATGGCAAGCCACAGCAAGGCCTGGCCGAGCAGCGTGGCGACAACGAGAACCAGCAGGAAGCCAATGCGGATCAGCAACGGTCGGGCGCCCGCGCCAGGCCCGGCGCCGCCACGCTTGACCTCGATCAATTCCGGCTGTTGCAGCAGGCGCCGCGGGTCGAATTCGGGCTGATGCCGGCTCCGGTCCTTCCTCCCAAGGTTCCGTGAGCCGCTGCATGCGACAGGTTCTTCCTGCTCTCGCGCTTGCGGTTGCGGCCTTGCTGCCGTCTCCGTCGCCCTGCA
>Ga0306926_10005313_pt1 | contig 13686 bp, 12 predicted proteins | sample flu12Cox44000178_FD_203759 | JGI IMG/M metagenome (GOLD analysis project Ga0306926, IMG submission 203759) | Lab enrichment of tropical soil microbial communities from Luquillo Experimental Forest, Puerto Rico - flux8day.12C.oxic.44.000.178 (v2)... | ecosystem: Environmental > Terrestrial >... | reverse complement strand
TTTCGCCAAAATCAGAATGCCCGTAAACTCAGGTTGGCTTACAGATTCCTGCACAGAGCCAAAAAATCTTCATGCGGTGAAGAATAGATTTTACGAGACCCGAACAGGAAGAGACATCGAGTTCGAATCGCGATCTGCACAAAGCCCTGGAAATTCTTTGCTCTGTTTCGATTTCGTAAATTATTAGTCGAGTTAGCGGATTTTTCTTGATCCCGCAGTAAAAGATTCGCACCGTCACACCAGTCGATTCCAAGGCACTTGCCGCGCCTGCATAGGCGCTTACCCGGAGCACCGCTACAAAGCTAGCGTAAAGGAGGGTGGACCATGATTCGCTCACTTCTATTTGCAACTCTCGTTCTGATGGGTACGTCAAGAATGTTTGCCCAGCTTCTGCCTGATAGGCTCGACGGCGGACCGCCACACCCTCACAGTGTAGCTGCAATGAGCCAGTTGCCTGCTGGAATGATCGATGGCTCAAAGAACCCTGAGCAGATTGCTGATTCCACGGCCTACCGATTGTTTCTTCGAACTGTCGCAGAGACATCCAATCCCACGCCGGAAAGGAAGGCCCGTCAACTGTCTTTCTTGAAACAAGCTGGGCTGGACGATAACGATACGAAAGCTGCTGTTCCAGTCCTTGCCAGATTCAAAGCTCAGTACGATGACCTCATTAAGCAGTACAACCAATCTGTAGATGAAGCGAACAAGAACGGTACTGCCCCGGACATCACGACGTTCTTGAGCCAACGTGACGAATTAGTGCAGTCTACCCGAGACGCGCTCAATCAGGCTGTGTCCTCAAGTGGCATGTTGAATTTTCACGCACACGTACAGCGCCAGAAGAGCGGAATGAAAGTAGCCGCGAAGGAGGGACAATGAAACCCACTACAACGCGACTAATCTTTCTTACAATCTTCTTGCTTGCTTCTCTTGGCACGGCGCTAGGCCAAGGTTGTTTCAACTGGATGATCCTAGAGTACAGTACATATGAAAGCCAGACTGCGGATGCAACCCACATCTATACCTCAGTCTTGATTGATGGCACGACAGGCGGTACCTGTAGCTCAAATGGGGGATGCGACCACTGCGGCCAAATTATGAATCCGCCGCCTGTGCATACACCAAAGGCATACAATGTGATTGCTTCAACTGGCGGATGGGGGACTGGCGCGTCGGGCGCATGGAACTCGTACATCTCCGAGGAAAACGACCAAACTATATCTGCAACGCCAGGTACTCAGTATCTTTTCAACTACGACTGGGAGATTCTTTGTACTTTGGGAGGGACACTCCTCAATAATGGCGGTAACGGATACGTCTCTATTGCCAACACGAAGGAGCAAACGACCGTCCCAGGCCAAAACACGTGGTGCACCAGCGCCCCACTCTGCGCCAATACCTCCAATCCTCGTTGCAAGGTGTCGTCGATTTATGAAGGCTCAAACCAGCCGTGCCATCCGGCGCATTGGTGCGAATTTGTTGCCGTAAGTGCATCTGGCACTGCTCCATATTCGTGTTTCCTTGTCGATTGCCAGGGGTCGATAGACACAACTCCAGGCATTTGTACTACTCAATGAGAAACGGGAAAGGGCGACGTTTCAAGACTTCTAACGGCGGAAATCAGAGGGCATTATGGCTGAACTACCTCCCCACCTCCGAGGAGCGCCAGGAGCTCCAGTACCCGCAGTTGATCCCGAGGACCTGAAGGCGATTTGGCGGCTGCACCGAGAGATTGCAAGTCAGCGTCCAGGTGAGTCGGTCGGTATTGACAATACCGTTATGGTAGGACGATGTAAGCCAGGTGCTGATGTTCACGCACTCGCCTATCGGACATCAATGTTGCAAGTTCTTCAGCGAGTCGCGCGGGACTCACTGGCACCTTGGACGAAAAACACCGAGTTGGATGACGCGGTTTTCCGAGTGGCCGCTGACATACCCATGGAGTGGATTGGGACAGAAGAGCGCAATAGATTACCATTCGATGTTGAAGAATTGCTCCGGCGATTGCGTGGCGAGGCCACGTAGTGGGTTCCCACGTCGCGGGTGCAACCTCGCACAAACGCGGTCGTTCCCACCCCAGCGACTTGTGCTCAACCACTTTCAACCTGTACACCTACGACAACAACGGCCATCAGCCCGATTGATCGGTGAACTGATTTGAACAGCCCTAATTGCCACAGCCAAAGCATTTCTTCCCCAATCCATAAGCAGAGTTCTCTCTCCACAACGGGGTGACGTGTCACCCCTACAGCCGGTGCGAACGCAGGGAGGTTGGGAGGGTCGTAGAGGTAATCAGTTTGCTGATTTTTCCAGGCGAATTTGCTCGTGGGCAGCGGGCGGTGAAACGCCCGTCACAGTCTTTGGTTCGAACCCATCTTTCCTAACAGTAATGCTAAACTTAACGCCTCTCGAATGGCTAGTGTACATGAAGACGAAACCGCCGGTGTTGTTTGAAGAGACCGTGACAGTCTGTACCGCTGTTATTCCTTTGTAGACAGGACTGTCCGTCTCTAGCTTTACATCGGCACCTTCAAGTGGAGCGCCGCTTTCAGTAGTTACAATCCCGGTGATACTGAATACATAATCTTTAGCTTGTGCTTTGGAGCCTATAATTGTAAGTGTCAATCCGAGTGCGAGCACTATACGCGAATATCTCACTGGGGGCCTCCGCTATTCATTGGCACTCCTGCTCCCTGACCGTGATCCCATCCGCAGCCATGCGCCCACTCATGGATCACTGCTTCTCCGACGTAGGAAAATGGTGTGTAGCTGGGCCAATTGTTGACGCACATATTTGCAGTTCTGCTGCCAAATCCTAAGATAGTTCTTTGATATCCACCTGCATCGGAAATCACATTTCCCCTAGCGATCAGAGCGAACCGGGCCGTTTTTGCTTCATTTCCATGCCCAAACTGCGAACTTCCCATTGCATTCCCCGGAGATCCGCAACATGTGTAGCACTTCGGTCCCGAACTTGGCGGCTGCCGCACGGGTTTGGTCATGGGTCGACAACCGGCGCTTACCCACCGCCCCGGATAAGTGTGCCCTTGACAAAACCTTCGCTGAATCGGCGATGCTGGTGCAGAGACGTGGGTAGCTGGCGTTTGCGTAATAGAAAGTGAGGGTCATTCCGCCGGGGTCGGTAACACTGGATACGCGGTTCTGGTTGGCGGAGTCAACGACGATGGTCGTTGTGTTCGTTTAACAAGACACAAATTTCGGCACGCATGGCAGTGCAACCGAATCCTCCAAAAGAAGGAATGTTGGCCTTAGACGCTTGAAGAGCCTCACAATGTCTAGCCCGCGATTGTCAAGGGATTCGACCGCTCCCAAGGTCACAGAGTTGGCCGTTCGTCGAGTACATCGCTCGTGTAGCTCGAATTCCCGAAATACGAACATCCGCTGGTCTTTCCGTAATCGGTCCGGGGCGCGACCCCACAGAGAAATTAGCCTCTCGTGGATACCCCTGCCCTTTCCTTCGTCTCAAATCATACTCAGTGATGTAAGGAAAGAGGGGAGCAGGTCAGTGGTGGGGGCGGCGCTGACCAATGCCGGGTCTATCTCGTTGCTGAAGCCAACGACGAAAGCGGGGCCAGGTCAGGGGAGCGGGGCTTTTTGTGTTTGGAAGTCCTCATAACGTCGGCGGTGTGCTGACCCACTCAATCGCACAGAACGCGATTGAATGGGGCACCCGCCCCATGAATGGTTCATTGTTTGGCTCGCAGTTTCGCGAGCCTTGCCAGAGACTCTGCCACTTCCCCTCGCACCATGTTGGACTGGTCGCCTTTCATCTTGACAAGCTCGTCGAAGGCTCGCTGCGCCAACTTCGAGTCAGACGATTGGCGAGCTATATGTTCAAGGCCATGAGGAACGAACGAGCGAGGCATTTCCTTCCTGGTACTCGCCAGGCGTAACAGGGCGTTGAATGCATCGTTGTTGCCATATTGTTCGCCTAGTATCCCGGATATTACGAAACAAGCCATCCAATCGGTAAAGAACTCGTATTGCTGTTCCAAACCCGCTAGAAGAATCCGACGCTGGTCATTTGAGACCTCGTTCCAGTTTTCTTCGAAAACGCGTATCAACTTCCAGGATCCTTCTAGGTGGAGGAAATGTTCCTCCTTTAGAAGCGCCATCAGGGCTTCGAAATACGCGCTGGGGAATGCACCTTCTTGCAACACCGTGTTTCCGATCTCGAACGCTAAGGCTTCGAGGGAACCGGCCTCCCCTGACGCGGTGGTTTGCTTCAAACGTCGGTAGAACGGATTCTCATCCAAATTGGAGTTTCCCTCGGACAATCATTTTATTGGTGGCCTGTGGTCATAGGCTTAGGGTATCGGAACGAGGTTTCTCGGAGGGAACAATCTTGATCCCTCAGAAACGACGATGTAAGTGGCTAGTGCAGCGCCAGTTAACCCCGTGGTCTCTTCCCAGAACCTCCTGTCGAAATAGTTGTCGGTTGGGACAGGTGGAGGCACGGCCGTCGGAACACCCGGAGGATCGTCGCTGCAGAAAGCCAAGTACAGTGCTTTCAAGGCAGCCAGGTTTGCTTTATCAAGGTTGATCAGCACTCGGTGCCCCGCCCGGCTCAATCCTGGATTCCTTTTGTCACCTGGGCAAGTCTCTGGCAGATTCTGTCGATCTTCATCAAGATCGCCGATTCTTTCGTCGATCTTTTTCTGGATATTTTGAATCTTGTCGAGGAGTCGCCCACAGTATTGGGCATTCCCGACTCTCAATCCAAACGGGTCCGTCAAGTTGACCGGATTGTCGTAGACGTAGGCATAGAAATTAACGCCTCCCCCGAAGCCGAGCGGGTCTTCGCTTGCGAAGCGACCGGTACTCGGGTCATAGTACCTCGCTCTGTAGGAATCCAGCCCGGTCTCGCTATCGAACTCGCGCCCACCATATTGGAAGGAGTCGGTGATTGTCCCGGTGGAGCTCGTGATTTTCCCAAATGAATCGTAGGTATAGGCATTGGCGACCGCCCCTGTCGAACTAGTCAGAGTAGTGACGGAGCCAATTGCGTCTGTCTCGTAGTAAGAAGTTGCTCCAGAGCGTACCTGGGAGAGGGAGTCGTCTATCTCTAATGCAGTGTTGTATCGGGCTAACAGACTTGCGTTGTTATCAACTTCCTCGAGAAGATTCGCGCCCTCGTAGAGGTAGTTGGTCGTCGTTGTCGTCGACCCCAGCGTAGAGCTCTTCTGCACTCTGCGGCCGAACGGGTCGTACTTGAAATTGACCGTGCCGCCGGAGCCGGGCAGAACGACCTTGATGAGGCGGTTTTCGTAATCCCAGGTGTATTGTGTTCCGTCGGATTTCGATGTGGTATTCCCGTTGCTGTCGTAGCCGTAGGTGATGGTCGGGGTCGAGCTCAGTTCGTTCGACGAGTTGTACGTATATGGGGACACGCCTAGAGAACTCAGTCTATTGCCCACTTTGTCGTAGGAGTAGGTCTCCGTGGTACTACCCGCCTGTGTGACCTGGGTCAGCTGGTAGATGGGGTCGTAGGTGTAGTTCGAGGTCACGCCGGTGCGCTGGTCGGTTTTGGTCAGGCGATTGCCCGCGTTGTCGTAGGTGTAGCTGGCTCCGTCGAGGGTGGTGGAGCCGAGCTGATGCAAGACTGAGAGCAGACGCGACACCGGATCGTAGCTGTAACTGGTATTCACGCCGTTAGGGCGGGTGAGCGAAGCGCGTCGGCTGAGGCTGTCGTAGCCGAAGCCGAAGCCCGGGTTTTGGCCGTTGAATGCCAGGCTGTTCAGGCGATTCAGTGTGTCGTAGCCGTAGCTGGTGGGCAAGCTCTGCGGGTCGGTCATGGAGGTACGGTTTGACGCAGCGTCGTAGCCGTAGCTGACGGTCTTGTTGCCAATGCTCAGGAAGGCGTAGTTCGTGCCGGTGCTGGTGAGGCGGTTCATGTTGTCGTAGCCGAGGGTGTAGGTTCCGGTGGGGTCGGTGACCTGGGTGAGGCGTCCGGCAGGGTCGAAGGTGTAGTTGACCTGGGTGCTGTCGGGGTATGTCTTCCGCACCATGCGGTTCTGCGTGTCGTAGATGTACTGGATTCGGTTCTGGTTGCGGTCGGTTTTAAAGGTCAGGTTCTTGTTGCCGTCGAACGTGTAGCTCTCGGTGTACCCCGACGGGAAAGTCGTGCGGATGTACGTGTATGCGTAGAAGTAGTCGAAGTGGGTGTGGTTGTTGTTGGCATCGTAAATGTCTTTAACGTAGCCTTCGGTGTCGTAGGCATAGGTCGTTACGCCCGCGCTCGGGGTTTGGGCGTCGGTGACCGAGGTCAGGCGGTCGGCGTCGTCGTAGGCGTAGGTCGTCTTGTTGTTGTTCTGGTCGATCACGTAGTCGCGGCGGCCGCGGTAGTCGTAATGAAACTGGACCGTGGTTGCGGGCGAAGTGGGGTAGGTGATCAGGGTCAACCGGCTCATGTTGTCGTACTGGAACTGGGTGGTGTTGTTGTTCGCGTCGGTAACCGAGGTGCGATTGCGGCGCCCATCGTAGGCGTAGGAGGTTTGGTGGCTCTGGGCGTCGGTGATCGAACTGATCATGCCGTAGGGACAGGTGCTGATGCCGGTGGGGCAATAGGCGATGGTCGTTTGATGATTCAGCGGGTCGGTGATCTGCGTGATCTGCCCCTGCGCATTCGGGGTGAAGGTGGTGACGCTTGGCGCGATGACTCCATCGGGCGAGGGAGTGGTGACCGAGGTGAGATTGCCGTTCGAATCGTACTGGTAGGTGGTGGTGTGGCTTAACGGGTCGGTGGCGGTCAGGACCTCGGAAAAGGAATTGTAGGTATAGGTCCAGGTGTCGTAGGTGCTGGGGCCGCCAACATTGTTGCTGTCGGGCCGTTTCTCGGTGAGGACGTTGCCCTTGGAGTCGTAGGTGTACCGGGTGGTGTTGCCCTGCGCGTCAGTTTTCACGTCAAGGTAGCCGCTCGCGTTTCCCTGGTAAGAGACCGGCGTGCTGTACCCACAGCTGGCGCAGCCCTGCCCCGTGGTGGAGGCAGTGTAAAAGCGCTGGGCGACGTTGCCGAGAAACACGTCGGAGCTATTGCCGACCGAATCCGTGACCATGTTCTCGTTGGTGTACGGGTAGTTGTAGGTGACCGTGACCTGGTCGACGTTATTGGCGCGCTGGGCGGTCAGGCCGCGCCGCTGGGAATCGTAGGTGTGGGTTTCGACTACCTTACCCTGCGAGTCGGTAATGCGGGAAATGAGCGTATTGCTGTTGGGGTCGGTGTAGGCGAAATTGAGCTGCGAGCCGTCGGCATACGCGACCTGGGTGATCCTGCCGGTGGCAAAGTCGTAGGCGTAGGTGGCCACCGAACCGACGGAATCGGCGATGCTGGTGCAGAGACGCGGGTAGCTGGCGTTCGAGTAGTTGAAAGTGAGCGTCATGCCGCCGGGGTCGGTGATGCTGGAGATCCGATTCTGGTTGGTGGAGTCAACGACGATGGTCGTTGTGTTCCCGTTGCGGTCAACAATCGAGGTGAGGTAGCCGGAACTGTTGAAGCGTTTCTTGGTGCCGTCTTTGAGCTGGGCGGTCCATTGCATGGCGTTTGGGTCGTAGCTCAGAGTGGTGGCGTCGTTGGCAGGGGCTGTCAGCACGTAGGCGCTGCCATTCCAGTTGTAGAAGAGGAGACTGCCGTCGCCTTTCCAGTACTTGGCCGTGTTACCGACCACCTGAATCCTTTCTTCAAAGTTGCTGCGCCAACTGTCGCCAAACAGACCGACTGTTTCCGGCGGAAGCTTTCTCGACCACATGGAGTTCCAGGTGCGAGCCAGGGTGAGGCCGCCAGCGAGGCCGGGGATGGAGTAGTCCTGCTGTCTGAAGTAAGTATTGCCATTGGTGAAGTTGATGGGAGGACCACCATATCCACAAGTGGGACAAGGGCCGTCAGGATCTCTATCGGGCGTTTCGGTGTAGGCCGTGACTGGGTCGATTTCCAGCGGGGTGGTTGGCTTGTTTTCGGATGGGAAACCATAAACGATGGCGTGAACCAGGCCGGTCTGTATTCCTGGGCCGCCATTGAGCCCGGCGAGCGACACACTGATGCTGACATCTCCCGTCAAGTTTCGAGCGCCGCAGGCGAGGCTGTATCCAGATTCGGGGGGTACGCCATCGGTGCCGGACCCGCAGCTCACCTTCGTGACATCGAGAGAAGCGTCGATCTGGAGTTCCAAGGCGATGAGGGTTCCGTTTGCGCTGGAAGGAATGTGAATCTGTCCTGTAGCGACGGTCTCGGTAAATTGGTCGCCGGGGATCGCCGATGCCGACAGCGAGATGGAGGTGACGCAAGCGTCGGTGGAGTGCTGGCATTGCGCGCTGGCTACGGAGGCTGACAGGATGATCAGGATCAGAGCAGATAGGACGAGAAAAGGCTTCATAGTGCGACTCCGGTGGATAGAGACACTAATCCCGTAGAACGTCCAGACGGGAATCGAGGGTTAAGGTTGCGCCGACCTGCTCCCCTCAAGCGGGATCGGCAGGAATTGCGGAACGCGCAGGCTAGCAGTGGGGAGTAAGCCGAGTCAACCATCCGAGAGAAAAAAGCTGTGGAAGAAAAATAAAGTCAGTTCCATTCGGGGAGACTCATTTGTTGCGTTGCGCGCGTGCTGAGAGCACCTACATCCTGATCTAATCCGACGAAGATCAGCTCGATGAGGACCTGCTTCCACTGCCGGAGCAGATCGCGAAGAGCGGCGAGCCGCTAACGTTACGTACGTACGTTACGTTTCCCCGTCTTCTCGGGCAACGAAGCATCTTCCAAAGCCGGCAAAAACCAGAGACCCAACAAATATGCCAAGCCGCCAACGCCTATAAGAATGTATGCTCCATAGCGTGCCCATTTTTTCTCAATTTCTTCCGCACCCGTCCAGATGACCAGCAACGTATTGCTGAAGGCCTCAGAACGAGCAATCGAGGCGAATTCTTCGGCACGGGCCTCTATTTCTTCCATGCTCGAACACGTTCGAACTCCAAGTTCTACGAAGATGTGCTCAACGAGTTCCCTGACCTCATGTAAAACCGTGTGCTCGTTCGCGCCTGGGAAGGTTTGATGCTCGGAAACCACGATCGCTCGTCTGTTCTCATAAAAAAGGTTGTGTCCGCGAATGTCCGGCGGCATGGGACGTACCGACACGTCAATCCCAAGCCGAACGCAAAGTTCACAAATGCTTTGAAAAGTGCTGAAGGCATCAGGACCAAACGAACGGACAAAACTTGCCGCAAGCACGGGTTCCGGCACGGGCCACTGGTGCGCGTGTTGTTGCGCCACTGCCCGGCACCACGCTAAGAGAGGATCGTTGGGGGATGACTCAGCCGGTAGGATTTCCACGGGCTACTTCTGTCCTATTTCCAGGAGTTTCCTACCGGTTGCTGTTTCGTACATCTCCACGATGAAACGCTTGGCGTCCAGGCTAAGTTGTTTGCCCTTCAACCGGGTCCCGTGTCGGTAGGTGGGATCGGTGATCACGTGACGATAGGCCTTTTCCACGCTTTCTCGCCTGGTCTGCTCGGCTGAATCCTCTTCCAAGTGACCGGCGGCCACCATTAGCTCCCGATGGGAAACCTCATAAACCTTCGCCAGGCGTTTGAGAACCTCGGGTTGTGGCGGATTGCGGAGTCCCCGCTCGACCTGGGAGATGTAGGCATTCGAAACCCCGGCCGCCTTTTCGACCTGCTTTAGGGTCAAACCTCGATCCTTCCGTAGCTGCTTCACGTAAACGCCAAAACTGTTCATAGCGGCTTAATCTTATCGTAGTTTTGTTAACAACTGCAAGATTATGTTTGTCCATTGACAGCACCCGATGGCGGTTGCAGAATAAGGTATTACAGTTGCAAGATTGCGTTAACAATGGAGCAACGAGCATGAGTCCAGCACTAGCAACCACGAGCAAGCGGCGTTTGTTTCCTTGTCCCGTTTGCGGCGTGGGTCTGGAAATCCGCGAGACCAAGAAGCACAAGCCCTACGTCATCTGCGACCCCTGCGGGGTTCAGCTGTTCGTACGTAACGAGACTGGCATGGGCAGGTTGGAACGTCTGCTCTTTGGCGCGGAACAAAAAGATATCTGGGCCCGGCTCGAAGAGCTCCAGCACCGATACCACAAGAAGTGCCCGAAATGTGGGAACTGGTTCTGGATTCAACCGGACCAGATTAAGACCAGCTGGATGGACGGCAGTTTTGAAGGTTACCGCTGTCCGGAACGTGGGTGTGATGGGTTTGCCAAATGGAAGGAGGAACGCAAGAAATGAGAATCACGTTGCTGGGTGTTCTTGCTGCGATCGGGGTCGTAGCGCTGATTCTGTTGGTTGCAGATCATTTGAGCAAGGCCAATGACCCAAGGGTGGAACCCAATGAACCGTTCAATGCCGACGACAGCCCCGACAGTCTCGGAAGCTAAGACATCCTCTGAGCTGTCCGCGCAATTCGAACCGCTGCTGGACGTACAGCAGGCCGCACAGTTGCTGCGCCTTCACCCGAAGACCGTGCAGAAGTGGGCGCGAGAACAACGGATACCTGCCGTTCGTTACGGCAAGCGTTGGCTGTTTCGGTCATCGGAACTGGATTCCTGGGTCGAATCCCAGCTAAACTGGCCCCGCCATGCGTGCCGCCAATCGGAGGAAATTCGATGAAGCGAGCACGTTATCAATTCGGTTGTTTGCAACGAAAACGGAGAAAAAAGGGACCGGATATGTGGGTCTTGCGTTTCAGGCAGATCCAATCTGATGGCAGCAAGAAGCTGCACAGCATCAATGTCGGTACTAGCGAAAAGTACACGACGGAAGCCGAGGCATGGAAAGCTGCCGAGGCCCTGCGTTTCTCCATCAACCCAGACAACGTCCATCAGTATGCCGTCACCATCGGGGCGCTGCTGTACCGATACATCGCTGAGGACTTGCCGGAGCGGCATTCCACGGCGCGACTCTACAAAGCATGGCTGAACCGGTATGTTCGGCCGAAATGGGGGGACTACGCAATCGCCGATGTGAAACCCTTCGCTGTGGAGCAGTGGCTGAAGTCTTTGACCCTGGCTCCAAAAAGCAAGGCTCACATCCGAAGCCTGATGCACATCCTTTTCAACTGTGCCATGCGCTGGGGTCTGCTCGAAGTTCAGGCAAATCCCATGAGCCTGGTGCGGGTGAAGGATTGCAGCAAGCGGAGACGAGAGCCGAGGGTTCTCACCGCATCGGAGTTTCAGCGACTTTTGCAATACCTCTCCGACCCTTGCCGCACTATGGCTGTGGTGGCCATGTGTCTGGGTCTGAGGATCAGCGAGGTCGTTGGACTGCAATGGGGTGACTTTGACTGGGAGCGTTTGCAGGTAACGGTTCAACGTTCCGTCGTCTTCGGTGTAGTCGGCGAGGTCAAGACTCCGTATTCCAGAAAACGCATGCCACTTGATCCCGCGTTAGCGGAAATCCTGTTTCGCTATCGGCGGGAGAATGTGCCGCAAGCGCAGGCGATCAACTGGCTTTTTCAGAATCCGGCCACTCAACAACCATGGCGACCTGGATGGATGTTGGATCAGAAGCTAGTTCCGGCGGCCGCGAAGATCGGAATCGGTCGAATCGGCTGGCACACGTTCCGGCACAGTTACTCCACGATGTTGCGTTCCCTGAAAGTGGATCTGAAGGTGCAACAGGAGTTGCTGCGTCACGCCGACATCCGCACCACCATGAACCTTTACACCCAGGCGATACCGGACGACATGCGCGATGCCAACAGCAAGGTCGCCCGCATGGTCCTGCCGGGGAACCCAGGCTAATCGGCGCATTCGGTTCCCTTCTGTTCCCCCACTGGTCACGCAAGCGATTGAAGGGATTCTGAAAAGCTGGTGAGCGCGGAAGGAATCGAATCCGCGCTAAAGCGTTAAACAAAGTACTTAACCGAGCACAGTTGGCGATCTCAAGCTTCGTAACTCTATGGTGAGCAACGAAGTGATTTCCGAAATCACTTTCACTTTCCTTCTGGCGCGCAGGAATTGCTCCGAAACGCTGGATCCTCACGGCGCACGCACCAAGTGAAGACTCAATCTTGTAGACGCAAATTCAATGCATGCGGGACTAGTTGCCGTGCGCGAAACGGATGTTTTGGCGCGCAAATGGTAACTGAAATTTGCAAACCAAGAACACAAAAGTCAGAGTGGTTGATTCTGCAAGGTAACAGCAAAAGCTTCCACTTATGACCCGTTTTGATATTCTCGCGATTCTGGCTCAACAATCCCGTCCCATTTCGTGCGCGCAGATCGCGGAGTTGACGCAAATTCGAGGATGGTATCGGCGTTCTTTTCAGGCGGACCTGGCTACGCGGTTGAGACGCCTCCGGAAATGGGGCCTCTTGAAGCGCTGGCAGGCCAGGAAAGCACACTTCGGGGCGGGACGCTCGAAGTACCTGTGGTCGATCACCCAACGTGGGCAGGAACGGCTCGCCTGGGCTTCAGCCAGCGATCAGCTTCCACCAAGGCAAAACGGATAAGGTAGTTTGCGCCGTTTGTTCGCCTTTTTCGGGGTCAATGAGTGAAATGGGGATGTTACAACAGCAAATAGGATGCAACTGGAACCTCGGAGCTGACGCCGGTGTCTCTCATGAGCATGAGTCACAGTTTCCGGTCTTTCCTCGTTTTGGCGCTCATGTGGACATCTTCCCTCTCTAGTAGTGCCCAGATCACATCGCTCGCGCCATTGGACTCGATGAGTGATTGCAAGGCTGAAGGGCCGATGTTCGCGGACAAAGGGGGAAAGCCGGTTTGGCTGGACACTGACGCGATATTGAAGAGAGCAATACACTGCTCTGCGCCACTGATGCCAGCAATGGCACACCAAGCCAGAATCGAGGGGCAGGTCCTGGTCGACATTCTCGTTGATAGGAAGGGACAGGTCGCGTGTGCCCATCTAATTGTCGGGCATCCTTTGCTTGCGGGTTCTGCAATGGACGCCGCGAAGGATTGGACGTTTCGACCAATGGAGCAAAACGGGAAAACGGTGTCTTTCTATGGCCACCTGCATTTCCACTTCTCAAATGTGCAAAACCCGAAAGCCGAGAATCCTTGCACCCTTGCACATTGGTAATTGCAGGACCACCGCCCGGTAACCCGCTACTTGACGAAAGCAGGCGATTTCACTCAAAACACCTCTACTCTCGGTCGAAGGCGTGTTGGTATGCGCTGGCTCGGGCCTCTGCACCCCCCGTCGTAGAAATCACTCGGCATTGAACTTCGTGTAGACAGGATTATCTTGAGCTTGAAGGGTTTTCCGTCTCGCATACCAATGCTGCGGGACATTGTCTTCGGCCACGTCCTCTTCCATGAGATCGGACACCACATTCACAACACGGTTCGACCTGAATACGACCAGAAAGAAGACGTGGCAGACAAGTGGGCGGGGAAACTAAACGGAGACTTCGTTCGCAAGAAATACTGGTATGCGCTTCCTATTCTGATCCCGGTTTTAACGGTCTACAAGTTCATCAGACGGAAGCAGTGGGTCTGAGTGGTCTTGTAACTGTCGAGATCGGACGTTCGCGCAAAGACCTCCCAGGTGATGGTTGCCTTGTGGAGGTCCTTTTGCCTTTTACGTCACTCCTTCGACAACTTCTAAGTTATCTTCCAGTCGAATAGACTTTCAGCATGGATGGTTTCTGGTACACCTTCCTCTCTGGAATCAATCTTGCGAATCTTGCTC
>Ga0306926_10005312_pt1 | contig 13686 bp, 10 predicted proteins | sample flu12Cox44000178_FD_203759 | JGI IMG/M metagenome (GOLD analysis project Ga0306926, IMG submission 203759) | Lab enrichment of tropical soil microbial communities from Luquillo Experimental Forest, Puerto Rico - flux8day.12C.oxic.44.000.178 (v2)... | ecosystem: Environmental > Terrestrial >... | reverse complement strand
TCGCGGATAGCCGAAATAGGCCAACACACCGTCGCCCATGTACTTGGCGACAAAGCCGTCGAACCCGCCAACGACATCGGCGACGGCCCGATGATACGCGGTGACGACTTCGCGAAAATCCTCCGGATCGAGGCGGGCAGCGAGTTGGGTCGAGCCGACCAGGTCGCAGAACATGACCGTCAATTGCCGGCGCTCGGCTTCGGAAGCCGCCGTCGCGGTGGCTCCGATCGCGGCGATGCCGGCTAGAAGCTTGCGTCGATGGCCGATCGGGACCACACCGATCTCTTTGAGATCCTCCGACGTCAGATTCGGTAGGACCTCCCAATCGATCTCATTGTCGCGGAAAGCGGCCTCGTATCGCTCGAGGCCCAAGCTGCGCAGCCAAACCGCGACGTCCATCAGTCACCCTCGAGCTCGTCGAGCAGCGCCTTCGCGTCTTTGAGATCGGGTGTGTCGAAACCCTCGGTAAACCAGCCGTACACCGGCTCGAGCAGGTGGCGTGCTTCGGCGGGGTGGCCCTGGTCGCGGCGGAGCCGGGCGAGGCTCATTGCGGCGCGCGACTCCCACATCTTGGCCTCCTGCTCCCGGGCGATGCTCAGCGCTTCGCGATACAACTCTTCGGCCGCCTCGGAACGCCCTTGCCGCAGCAGCAACTGGCCTTTAAGCCTGATCAGATCAGACGCAAACCAGCGCTCCCCAGTATTTTCAACGATCTGTAAAGCGTCGTTCAACAGGGTCACGCCCTCTTCTAATTGCCCCGCGATCTCACATGTCGCGGCTAGAAGAGCGATCTGATAGGGCATATTACCCTGTGCGCCAGTAGCGCGGTTAGCCATCGAGCCGCTGCGCAGGAGAGACACTCCCTCAGTAACAGCAGCGTTTTTGACTTTGGCCCAGCCGCGATAGATAGTTCCCTGCGCACCCCAGTGCGGAAAGCCTTTCTCTGTCGTTACCGCAAGCAGCTGGTCTACCCACGTACCAAGAAGTACGTCGTCTCCGAGGAGCGAAAGCACTCTCGCGCCGATCGCCAAGCTAACAGCCAAAGACGGCGAATGGTCCAGTCTTCGAGCGTCGGCGATTGCTGCGCTGCTCTGGGCTAATGCCTGGTCGGAAAAGCCCAAACAGAAAAGCACATTCCCCAAGACTGCTCGGGATATCACCTGGGGGTGAAATCCGACTTGTTGCACTAGCGAGGGCTGAGAGATTGGATCATAAAGCGCAAGCACTTCTCCCAAATTCGACCTAGACAGAGCAAACCTTCCGGCAAAGAACTGCGTTCGGCCGGAGGATAAGTGACCCAAAATGAGCCCGGCGGTATCATTACGTTGATGGCTTGTGCGCAGCAGATCCTCGTCAAGGCAAAGTGCAAGATCTAGTTCGCCGCGGTTCACGTGATATACGGACTGTCCATACGGTATTTGTAAGAACTCCGAGGGAGAACCCAGCTGCTCCCACAGCTCTCGTGAGCGAGCGTAGGCATGGCCCGTTTCCAGCGCGGCAGACCCCTTGACGGCCGCAAAGACCCCGCCCAAGGCCCTCCAAAATTCGAGCTCCTGCTGCATGTGCTCGCGGCTTTCCGGCAGCAGCGCCAGCTGGTCCAGCCCCTTTTGAAATTGCGCCGCCGCTTCTGCCATCGCCGAACGGGCGGCGGAGCGGTGACCGGCCTTGCTCCAATACGCGACAGATTTTTCAATGAACCCGGCCTCGCCATAACGCTGCGCGAAGAGCTCAGGCTGGGTATCCATCAGTTCGGGTGAGAGAGTTTCGAGCGCTGCCGCGATCTGCGAGTGTAACTCTTGCCGAGTGCTGCGCAACAGGCTGCCATGCACCGCGTCTTGCACCAGCGCGTGCCTGAAGCTGTAGACCGCGTCGGGCGGCATACCACGCTGGGACACCAGCTCCGAGGAGACAAGGCGAGAGAGAGCGGCTTTCAGCTCTTCGTCAGGAACACGCGAGACGGCATGAAGCAGCTGGTATGAAAACTCGCGACCAATGGCCGCGCCGATTTGCGCCACCAGACGCACCGATGCCAGACGGTCGAGCCGTGCCATCAGCGAGTCGTGTAAAGTGGTCGGGATGCCCACCGCGGGCACACCGCTCTCCAGCACACTATTGGTGAGTTCCTCGACGAATAGAGGCACGCCGTCGGTGCGGTCGGCTATCTGTTCGATGACCTCTTCGGGCAGTGCCGTGCCGCCGGCGATCTGCTCGACCAACGCAGTCCGGTCGCGCTGGTCCAATCGATTGAGCGCCAGCATCGTCACCTGTGGCTGGCCGGTCCAGGGCGATTGGAATTCGGGGCGAAACGTTATGATCAATAGCACCGGCAGGTTGCGGACGCGCTCGATAATGAGATCGAGCAACTCGCGCGAAGTTGGGTCGATCCGATGCGCATCCTCGAAGACCATCGCGATCGGCTGTTGGCGTGCCAGACCCTCGATCTGGCGGATCAGCGCTTCCAGCGTCTTTTCTTTTTTCCGCTGAGGACTGAGGTTCGGTAGCGGATGGTGGTCTGAAGCCGGCAATGACAGCAGATCGGCGAGGAGCGCGAAATCCTCGTAAAGCGGTGCGGCGAGGGCCAACAAGGCGTCGAGTTTTTCCTGCCTGGCCGAGGGCGGATCGTCACGTGCAAACCCCGCCGCCCGGCCGAGCTGCTCGGTAAACGGGAACAGCGCGCTGTCCTGGTGATATGGCGAGCAGAAATAGCGCAGGCGGAGATGCGGCTCGGCGTGGAGCCGCTTTGTCAATCCGGCGGTGAGGCGCGACTTGCCGATACCGGGTTCGCCCGAGACCAGCACGACCTGGCCGTCGCCGGCTTTGGCGCGCGCCCAGCGGCGCAAGAGCAGGTCGATCTCCTCGTCGCGCCCGAGCAGCGGGCTCAGCGTCGCTCCACGCAGGGCCTCAAACCGGCTGGCGACAGCGCTTGGGCGAAGCGCCTGCCATGCCGGCAGCGGCCCGGCGATCCCCTTGAGTTCGACCTCGCCGAGATGTCGGTATTCGAACAGATCGCCGGTCAGGCGGCGGGTGCTCGCGGCAATCACGACAGTGTCGAGCTCAGCCAAGGCCTGCAGGCGCGCGGCGAGATTGGGCGTATCGCCGGCGACATCGTGCTCGACAACTTCGCCGACGACGACAACCAGCCCGGTGGCGATCCCGACCCGCGCGTGGAGTTCTTCGGCCTGATTGAGCTGCGGTACCCGATCGACCAGTGCTAACCCGCATCGCGTGGCCCGCTCAGCGTCGTCCTCGTGCGCCTGCGGATATCCGAAATAAACCAGGGCGCCGTCGCCCATGTAGCGGGCGACAAACCCGCCAAAGCCCTCGACAATCTCTGCAACGCAGCGATGGTAGGCGCCGATGATCCCGCGCAGATCCTCCGGATCGAGCCTCGCGGATAGGGGCGTCGAGCCGACCAGGTCGCAGAACATCACCGTCAGCTGCCGGCGTTCGGCAGCCGGCCCAGCCGCTGCTGCCTCGGGCATTGGACCGACATCCGTGCGCAATGCGGCGATCGCCGCGAGCAATTTGCGCCGGTGACCGACGAGGCTTACGCCGAGGTCCTTGAGATCGTCGGCGCTCAGCTCCGGCAATACCGCGGCGTCGATCGCGTTGTCGCGAAACGCCGCTTCGTATTGCTGCATGCCGAGGCTGTGGAGCCAGGCTGCGATGTCCACGCTCGCCTCCCCGACGCGTTCACTGCCGCGTCCATTCACCTTACCGCAAATCGTGGCTGAGCGCGCACTCCGATCCCGTCACACCGGCGAAAGGCGGGTGCCCACCGTAATCATGAACGTAACGTTTAGGCGGCCGCGCGCGTTTGACATCAACCTTTGTGTCGTCTGGAAGGCGTTGCCCGGCTGCGGTGTGAGGGAATCTCCTCCCGGCTGGCCGGCAAAGGAACCGGCAGCCAAAAGTGAGCCCGGCAGCATCACCCATCGCGCTCTCAGCAGCTCGGAATGGTAGGGGCCCTATACCTTAGCCGACGCCAGATCAACGTGACACCGGCTCGCCAGCATCTTGTTACCGCGGCGGTGGGACTGCTGCTCAGGCTCGTCCCGCATATTCAATCCTCTTCTCCATTGGTCCCGCCATAGCGGACGCCTAGAACTTCAATGTTCTCGATGCCAGCAGGCGTCCGAAACTCAAGGATGTCGCCCTCACGCGCCTTCATGAGGGCTCGTGCGATAGGCGATACCCAACTCACTTGGCCACGATCGAGATCGGCCTCGTCTACGCCAAGGATAGTGACTGTCCTCTCCGTTCCCTGCTCATTAGAGTAGGTGACGGTCGCGCCAAAGAACACCTGATCCAGGTTTTTCTGCTGCCCCGGGTCGACGACTTGGGCGATCTCCAGCCGTTGGGAGAGAAAGCGTATTCGCCGGTCAATCTCGCGCAGACGGCGTTTTCCATAGATGTAGTCACCATTTTCCGAGCGATCTCCGTTCCCTGCTGCCCAGGACACGACATCGACGACCTTCGGCCGCTCCACCCGAAGTAGCCTTCGAAGCTCCTCTTGCAGTTGGCGATGCCCCTGAGGAGTCATGTAATTCTTGAAACCGACAGGAGGCGCAGACGGTTCCTGGCGCCTGTCTTCCTCTGCATCCGATTCCTTGACGAAGGCCTTGCTCATGTTCTCTCGCTATCTTGCGACGCGCCGGAATAGGCTCACGAGCGCTACCCTTCTCTGACACGCTTCGTGGAGCCGTCGCCACGCATCAGCTTATCTCCGCGACGGTTCTTCGTCTCCACCCTCTACCGCCCAAGGTATGCCGAAAGACATTATAAAGCGTCGTTACCGCCCGATAGCCAGGCTCCGGGCTAGAGCTCGAACCCGGCCGTGTCGCGTCGGCGCGCATTCTTGCGCGACGAGTCCTGCAAAAAGGCCTGGTAGCCAGCCGGTGGTTCGACGCACTCCGCAATCAACAGTCGAACGCGAAATGCGAAAGCTGGAGGGCTTGCCCATAGGAGCCGACTTTCGCGACCTGATGGTCGCGGAATTGGCGCTGGATGGGGCGGGTTGGCTGACATAAGGTCGTGGCAGTTCGACACTACAGGAGGACCCCATGCCGGAAACCACTGACATTTTCGAGGTCATGAGCACGATGCGGGCGATGCGGCGGCTCAAGCCCGACCCGGTGCCGGACGAAATGATCAACAAGATCCTGCAGGCGGGCCAGTGGGCGCCGAGCGGCGGCAATACCCAGCGCTGGCGGTTTCTGGTGGTCAAGGACCCCGAGATCAAGAAGAAGGTGCAAGTCTACTACAAGCGTCTGTACGACGAAACGGTCGGGCCGCGCTACGCGTCGAGCCCGCCGCCGCCGGGCTCCAACCCCGCCCGCTACCAGCGCCAGCACGCGGCGGTCGAATACCTGACTGACCATTACCACGAGGCGCCGGTGTGGATCGTCGCCTGCCTCGAGGACGGCGAGAACCCAGGCCGCACGGCCGGCTCGTCGATCTATCCTGCAGTGCAGAACATGCTGTTGGCGACACGCGCCCTCGGCCTCGGCACGACCTTGACCACGCGGCACACCGGCTACGCGAATGAGGTGGATGCGATCTTTGGCTTGCCGTCGGGCGTCCATTCATACGCGATCCTGCCGATCGGCTGGCCGATGGGCCGATTCGGACCGTTGGGCCGCGGGCCGCTTAAGGATGTCGTCTATCAGGACCAGTGGGGCAAACCCTACCAGGGGATTTTAAGCTAAGCCGCCACCAACCGATCTTCGACCAGTGAAGACACAGTCTGCAGCCGCACAAAGTGGAAGCAATACCAGCGGGCAGCGCCAAACTCAGAATGAACCGATGGCCGAGCCGAGTACGATTACTGCGGCAAGTGCGATGATCGGGCCAACAATCGCGGCCATGACGATGTCGAAATAGCTCTCTCGATGGGTCGACGCGCACACCGCAAGCAAGGTGACGACGGCGCCGTTTTGCGGCAGGCTGTCGAGTGTTCCGGCGCTCATTACGGCGATGCGATGCAACAGCGCCGGATCGATCCCGTGTTCGCTGGCTAGGCGCATGTAAGTCGCGCCCAATGCGTCGAGCGCAATCGTCAATCCGCCCGAGGCGGAGCCGGTCAGAGCGGAGAGCAAATTGGTTGCCACGGCCAGTGAGACGAGAGGGCCCCCTCCGATCGACAGCACCCAGTCGCGCACGATGGCGAAGGCCGGTACCGCTGCGACCACCGCACCAAAGCCGACAAGGCTGGCGACGCTCAAAATCGGCAGAACCGACGCGTTGGCGCCCGAATCCATTGTCTCGCGCACCTTGGGGAGACGCCGCCAATTGACGACGACGACGGTGGCAATCGCAGTCATCAGAGCACTCACCACCGACCACACTCCGCCCACGGCAGCGAGCGAGGTCGCGCCAAACTCCTCCTTGGCCAAGAACGACACGTCGAGGCTTGGGAGAACGACCAACGTCATCAGAACATTGACGCTGACCACGACGAGGAGCGGCAACGCCGCCAAACCGATCGGCGGCGCCTCGTGGGCCGGATGGCCACGATCGACCTCGGGAGGATCGAAATCGTGCGAAGTGGTGGCTCGCTGACGCACGGTTTCGTCTTCGACCGCGGCGCCGACCGGAAGGGAGGAGGCTAAGCCAAATCCTTCGCCCTTGCGGCGGGCCGCGGCGGCGGCGCGGCCCAGCCACCATAAGCCGAAGGCGAGCATGATCGCGGAACCAATGATTCCGAGGCCGGGTGCTGCCAACGGCGTGGTGCCAAAGAACGGCATCGGGATCGCATTTTGGATGGCCGGCGTTCCGGGTAATGCCGACATCGTGAAAGTCGAGGTGCCCAAAGCGACCGCGGCGGGAATCAACCGATTAGGAATCTCCGCAGTGCGGAACACGGCCTGCGCCATCGGCGCCAGCACGAAGAACGCAACAAACAGGCTGACGCCGCCGTAAGTGACCAGCGCGCCGGCAAGCACGACAGTCAGGATTGCGCGCTGCGGCCCCAGCTTTTCGGTCATGAAACCGGCGATAGCGGCAACCGAGCCACTGTCCTCCATCAGTTTGCCGAACAGGGCCCCAAGCAAGAACAACGGGAAAAACTGCGCAATAAAGCGCGACGCGTTGTCCATGAAGGTCTGCGTCCAGTAAGGGAGCGTCGGTCCGCCCGCGAAAGCGGCGGCGATCAGGGCCGCCGCGGGGGCCAGCAACAAAATGCTCCAGCCCCGATACGCCAACCAAACGAGCAGCGCCAGGCCGAGCAGGATACCGAACAGTCCCACCAAGTCACCCGTGGCTCAGTAGCGCATCCCTTGGAGCAAACTGGTTATCCGGCAACCTCTTTGATGGCATCGCCGCGCGCGGCGCCCTCCGGCAGGTGCGCCGGCTTAAGGCTTTCGTCGTAAATCCAGGAAAGGTCGAGGGTATTGCGGACCCCAAGATCGTCATAATGTTGCGATAGCCAGTCCTGCGCCGCTTTTCTGCCGCAGTCTCGCAGATGCGTGAGAAAGGCCCACTCGGCATTGAGCTTGCTGGACACGCCGAGCCCGAGCATCGTCTTCTCGTCGTGGATCGCGTGGACGTGCACGTCGCGGAAGCGCTCGCGCTCGAGGTTCTCATGGTGGATGATTTCCCAGAGGAAGGCGAGCGAGCGGAGCTCTTTGAGCAGGCTCGTATTGAAGGTGATCTCGTTCAGCCGATTCTGAATGTCCCGCGCCGATTGCGGAATATCCGGCCGGTAGAACGGGTTGATCTGGATCACGACGATGTCGCCGGCATCGCATTCGTCGACGAGCGGAAAGAGGGCCGGATTACCCATATAACCCCCATCCCAATAAGCCTCGCCGTCGATTTCGACGGCTTTGAACATAAAGGGCAGACAAGCCGACGCCATCACGCAGTCGAGCCGGATCCCGGGTTGCCGGAAAATCTTCGGCCGGCCGGTGCGGACATTGGTCGCGGCCAGAAAGACTTTGAGGCCCCTCGCGTCGTTGACCGCGTCGAACTCCACGCACTTACCGACGACGTCGCGAAGCGGATTGAAGTTCATCGGGTTGGTATCATAGGGCGAAAGGATCCGTGAAAGGTGGTCCATCAAAATGTATGCCGGCGAGGTGTCGAGGCTCCAATTCCCCATGAATGTATCGAAGACGGATCGCCTGATCGGGCTGTACCGCGCCGCGGCGCTGATCGCCAACCAGAATCTCTCCAGGCATTTCCTAGCCTCAGCGGGGCCGCCGCGCGCCATGCCGTCGGCGAGGGCCACCGCGTTCATGGCGCCGGCGCTGGTGCCGCTGACGGCCTCGATGCGGATACGCTCGTCCCCGAGGATCTCGTCGAGAACACCCCAGGTGAAAGCGCCGTGCGAGCCGCCGCCCTGCAAGGCGAGTTTGATCGTCTTTTCAGGCTGACCTTTCATCCAACATCTCCAGATCGGGTCCCGCGGCACGGTCGAACGCCGCGACGAGACCGCTCTCGGTATACTCTCTAATGTTCGGGGCTTCGCCGCCGGCGCCCTGCAAGAGCTTAGTCTGTCAGCGCATCGTTGCAAACTATCGGTTTTGCCCAAAAGGGTCGAACAGGGAGCCCAATCAGCCGAGCAGGGAAGCGTCAGAGAACCACTGAATAGGTCGCCCAAACCGCAATTCGAGGGTCGTCGTCCGGCATTGCCTCCTCTGTTGCGTCACCTCGCCAAGCCGCTCGACAGCTTCGCCGGGGCTGACGAAAAGCGTCACCGGCAGCGACGATTGCCCCGCGATGCTTCTCGGCAGCGTACCATCGCAGGGCGATGATTTCAGCGCCCTCCTTCGCGGACTCTAGCCAGCGTGAGGCCGGGCGCATGCCGATGCGCGGCTTCACCGCACGGTCCGGGATGTCGGCGGTCCCGCCTTCGCGTTGGAGCTGGCGATCGACGCGGGTCTCGCGAGGGCAGACCTCTACACAAGGGTGACCTTGCCTGTGGCTAGATCGTACACGCCGCCAACCACACGAACCTCATTCTTGGCTACCATTTCGGCAAGGATTGGCTTGGCGTGCTGCAGGCGTTCGACGTTGTAGCGCACGTTGGCGATCACGGCGCGCTGTTCCAAATCGTCGCTGGACCGCTTCAACACTCTCTCGATACCAAGCTTCATAGCCCGTACGAGATCCGCGATATGGCCCGGCAGCGTATTGCCCTTCTGAAGCGCCGTCACCGTTGCATTGACCGCGCCGCACTTGTTGTGGCCTAGCACCATGATCAGCTTTGTGCCGAGCACGGCAGCGCCGAACTCCAGGCTCGCCAGGCCCTCGGGCGTGACGAAGTTGCCGGCGACACGGACCACGAACAGGTCCCCGGGACTCTGGTCAAAGGCCAGTTCTGGCGCAATCCGGGAATCCGCGCAGCCGAGGATTGCAGCGAACGGTGCTTGACCTTGTACCCGGCTCGCGCGTGCTGCGGAGAAGTCGTGCTCGCGCGGCTGGTTCGCCACATGGCGCGCATTGCCTTCAATCAGCAGGTTCAGCGCTGCATCGGGCGTGCTGGCGGCCGCTACGGGCTGAGCTTGAGCCATCCGGGCGAACGGTGCTGCCGCCCACAACCCGGCACCAGCTAGCAGCACTTTTCGGCGACTCAGGCTCGCATCAGTACAGGCGTTGCACATGTCTCGTTTCCTCTTACTTTGGCGCGCGCCGGGACATGAGTATTTAATTGCCGATTGTGCCGCTTGAGGGATCATGGTGTGAGAGCAGCTATTCGGTCCCGAAATATCTTCCGACTACCTCGCGCCACCAGGAGGAACGCGTCGTCCCCACCAGCGCGATGTTCAACTTCCGGCGCAGCGGGCTGTCGAAGGGAAGCGCGATCGCGTAATTTAGCGGATCGAGGTCTAGACCCAATACTTGCAACTCGTTCGGGTGGTCCTGCCGACCACGAGGCAAACCCAAACTTCAGCAATTCTGCGGCTTTCACAACCCCGGCGAGGTGCCAAGCGGACTCGATGCCGGACTAATTATGGACTCGCTGTCGAGGATGTTCGCCGTCGTCAACCCCGGACCAGATGATCTGAGGCGGCGAGCGCACCAGCTGCCTACACGAGGGTCCATTCCGTCAATACTCCGCCGCACCTCGTTCCCGGGTCATGCGGTTCAGCTTGGATCGCGTGTTACCGACAAGTCCAAGTCGGAAATGGTCTGCGTTCATTGACCTCGGGAGTTCAGCGAGCGCCCGAGTCGTCATCGGAGCGAACCGCCGCGGCGCTCGCGCCCCTCCGGACGCGCCGGCGAATGTGACCGAGGATCGATCCATGCCTCGACCAGCTGCCGCCCCCGCATGAGCGCCACCCTGGTCAGCGCAACAGCGACTTGTTTTCAATCCAAACTCGCCGGCTGCAGCTGGACAACTGGTATTAGGGCGCGTGGCATCGGTTGCGTCAAAAACGTGACATCCGCTGTAACCATATTGATCGCACTCTGTTTTTCGAGGAACGTTATCTCAAAAGGGACATAGCAAAAGTGACAACCATAACCTTAGTACCGCCTGTTCCGTAGAGTGCGACAATTGTTCAATAAGCCTAGAATCTCGGACCTCATCCTCGATCTGAGGAAATTCCGTCTATCAGCACGGCTTGTGCGAAGACAACGATGAACTACCATTCGCTTTGTGACCGTCGGTCCTGGCCCTCCCGGTGATCCATAATCATGGTCGCACACGATCTGGATCGTGGCACAGGCTGACAAGGATCGGGTGGCGGGATTTGCTGATCTATCCCGCTCTAATCAGTCTGGGAGCGAATATGCTCGCAGCCTGTACCGGCCAGTGGCCTAACTCACCGCCGCAGACCGCGGCGGTTCGGCCGCTGGCATCGGTGTCGCCACCACCTTCCGCTCGGCCGACACGCAAGCCTAAGCCGCCCCTGGCGACCGACGTCCCAGCGCCAGAAGCCAGCGGCGGGGTGTTGGCGATGACTGAGCCAGCACCGGCGATGCCAGCCCCCGGCGCAACCTCCGCCCTCCCCCCTCAGGGCCCAGCCGCTCTCTCGTCCCGTGATGCCCCGGCGACCAACGCGTCCCTGCCTCAAGCGAGCGAGCTGATCGGGCTGGACCAGCCGGAGGTAACGCGCGTGTTGGGGGCGGCAGCAGAACAATTTGAGCGACCGCCTGCGATGGTCTGGCGGTACAAGAACGCCACCTGCGAGCTCGACCTGTTCTTTTACCTCGACTTGCGCAACAACCGGCTGCGGACATTGCACTACGCGGTGAAGGGGGACAGCGGCGATCCGGCCAGGCGACAGGATTGCTTGGAATCCCTGCGCGTCGCTCGAAGCAACTAGCGCCACTCACACGATGCCCCATCTCCTCCTCGTCGACGACGACGACCTATTCCGCGAGTCGCTCGGCCTCAATCTGGTCGACCAAGGATATGAGGTCACGAGTTTCGACAACGGTCGGGAAGCGCTCGCCTATCTAAACGGCGGCAGCGCCGACGTCATGCTGCTGGACTGGCGGATGCCCGAACTAACGGGGATCGACGTGCTGCGGCAAATGCGCCACGCCGGCATCAGCATTCCAGTCATCTTTCTGACTGTGCTCTCCGACGACATCTATGAGCAGGCGGCGCTCGAAGGGGGCGCCGTCGATTTCATCGACAAAGCGCGCCGCTTGCCGATTTTGCTAAGGCGGCTGCAGCTGATTGCTCAAGGCGGACGGTCGGCGCCCGAGCCGGTACCGGTACCGTCATTCGCCCTGGGCCAGCTGAGGCTGCGCTTTGACAGCAATCGCGCGTTGTGGGCCGGACGCGCGGTGGATCTGACTTTGACGGAATTCAGGATTGTGGCGCTGTTGGCTGAAAAAGCAGGAAGCGACATCGGCTACCGCGAAATCTACGATCTCGTCCACGGCAAGGATTTCGTCTCCGGACAAGGCTTGGAGGGATTTCGCGCCAATGTACGCACCTTCATCAAGCGTATCCGCAAGAAGTTCTGTGATGTCGACCCCGGTTTCGACCATATCGAAAACTACGCCAGTTTCGGATACTCCTGGACCGCGAAAAACTGAAACACTGCCACGCGGCGGCTGGACATCGTCGCTCTCGGCGAAGATAGTTTTTCTCGCCGTCGTCTTCGTCCTTGTTCCAGTCTTCCTCTACCTCGAATTCCGGAGGGCCTACCAGGAAAGCCAGGAGCTGTTGCTGAGCAGCGTGCGGGCCGAAGGTCTTGCGATCAGCCAATCCTTGCTGCCGTTGCTCGAGACCATCGACACCGCCGCGCTGCCTGATCTCGGACGTCATCTCGTCCCGTTCGCGAGCGAAGTGACGACGATAAAGCTGCTCCTCAGGCCGGCCGGCATTAGCGCTCGAAGCGATGCGTTCTACTATCTAGCGTCCTGGCCCGCGGTCACGCAAAGCAATCTGCAGGCGGAACATGACACGCTCGCGCAACAGGGGGTGCTCGAACGCCTCGGCGAAAACTGCAGTGGCGAAATGCCGTTCCCGCTGATCTATCATCGTCCGACCGGCGGCGCCGAGATCGTCACCGCGGTGACACCGCTGTCGACACGGCTTGGCTGCTGGGCGGTCGTCGCCTCATTTTCCGAGGACGCATTTCCGTCGGCCCACCTCGGGCAACCTTACTGGGCGACGCCGGTAGTACGGATCGCAGCGCTGGGTTATCTTGCGATGGCGGCTGTTACCTTTTCCACGCTGCTCAGTATATGCGGTGGCCTGCGCAGATTCGCCGAGCGCGCGCGTCGGATTCGCGAGTTAGGACCTGATGCGGGATCATTCTCCGGCCGGACGAGCCTGCCCGAGCTGGCCTACGTCGGCGCCGAGTTTGACCGCATGGTCGAGGCCTTGCATCGCTCCGCCGTCGAGATCCGGCATACGGCAGAAGAAAATGCTCACGCCTTCAAGACCCCGATCGCGGTCATCCGGCAATCTCTCGAACCGTTGCGGCGCGCCCTCGCCGAAGACAACCCGCGCGCCCGGCGCGCGATCGGCGTTGTCGAACACTCGCTCGATCGGCTGGACGGGCTCGTCGCCGCTTCCCGCAGGCTCGACGACGCGACCGCTGACCTGCTCGCGAAGCCCCGGGTACCAGTCGATGTCGGGCAGATTATCGGCGCGCTAATTCAGATCCAGTCCGCCGTTCTTGCGAGCCGTGACGTAACCATCATTCTCGCTAGTCACGACCTGACGATGTCAGCGGATCTTGTCCCCGGGCTTTTCGTGCTCGGCACCGAGGAGATGGTCGAAAGCATCGCCGAAAATCTGATTGACAATGCCGCTTCGTTCGCCCCGCCGGGAAGCGAGATCCTGGTGCACCTGACCCGTGACGACGGCTTCGCCCATCTGACCGTCTCCGATCAGGGCCCGGGGGTGCCCGCCGGAGAGCACCAGCGCATCTTCGACCGTTATTATATCGAGCGACACGCCGAAGCGTCGAATGAACCCGTCGAAAGCCATTTCGGGATCGGATTATCGATCGCACGCCGCAATGTCGAGGCGATGGGCGGGACAATCGCGGCGGAAAACCGAATACCACACGGATTGGCGGTCCACGTTCGCCTGCCGCTGGCGCCGGGCGGTGACTAAGGCGGGTCGTTGAGATGCCAACCCGCCCAAATGGTGGCAACGGCCCAGCCAGCAGCCCCGATCGCCGATGCTCTCCGCAATACCGGGTCGCCGGAGGAAAGATCGCGGCCGGCCGCCTTGCGGCGATCGTCGCCGTCAATGCGGCTAAATCTCTC
>Ga0306926_10005308_pt1 | contig 13688 bp, 12 predicted proteins | sample flu12Cox44000178_FD_203759 | JGI IMG/M metagenome (GOLD analysis project Ga0306926, IMG submission 203759) | Lab enrichment of tropical soil microbial communities from Luquillo Experimental Forest, Puerto Rico - flux8day.12C.oxic.44.000.178 (v2)... | ecosystem: Environmental > Terrestrial >... | reverse complement strand
TTCCATCCGAACAACAATGGGTACCTGCACATGCAGGTCCTTGGCGGCAGCCACGACGCCCGTGGCCAGCACGTCACAGCGCAGGATGCCTCCAAAGATGTTGATAAACACTGCCTTTACCTCTGGATCACTCAGTAAAATCCGAAACGCATTCTTCACCTGGTCGGCCGACGCTCCGCCACCCACATCCAGGAAGTTCGCCGGCGATCCACCCGCATACTTGATGATATCCATCGTGGCCATCGCCAAACCCGCTCCGTTCACCATGCAGGCCACGTTCCCGTCCAGCTTGATGTAGTTCAGCCCGTACTTCGAGGCTTCCACTTCGAGCGGATCCTCCTCATCGAGGTCGCGCAACTCCCGCAGGTCCTTATGTCGGAACAAGCCGTTGTCGTCGAACGTCATTTTCGCGTCCAGCGCCACCAGCTTCCCGTCACCCGTCAGTACGCACGGATTGATCTCAAGCAGCGAAGCATCGGTGTCAATAAACGCCCGATACAGCGCCAGCAGAAACGGCGTTGCCACCGTCACTTGTTCTCCGGTCAGTCCAAGCCCGAATGCGACCTTGCGCGCTTGATACGGTTCGAGGCCCACGGCCGGGTGAATGCGTTCCCGCAAAATCGCCGCAGGGTTCTCCTTCGCCACCTGCTCAATCTCCATCCCGCCCGCCGCGCTGGCCATAAACACGGGTCGTCCCGACTCCCGGTCGATCAGCAATCCCAGATACAGTTCGCGTTTGATGTCCAGGCCTTCCTCAATCAGCAGCCGCCGCACCATCCGTCCCTGGGGCCCCGTTTGCTGCGTAACCAGCGTCATTCCAAGGATGTGCGACGTGATCTCCGCGGCTTCGTCCGAAGACCGCGCCAGCTTCACCCCTCCGCCCTTGCCGCGTCCTCCGGCGTGAATCTGCGCCTTTACCACCACCACGTGCGACTTCAGCCGCTGCGCCGCCTCTCTCGCTTCTTCCTTCGTGAACGCCACCTCCCCGCGCGGAGTCGTCACACCGTATCGCGAGAGTATGGCTTTAGCTTGGTATTCGTGAATCTTCATTTGAGATTCTGCCTTTTGGACGGCTCCGGCCCGGCACCGATCCTGTGCGACGATGGACTTGGCACAGATGTTAGAATTTGAGGCTTCGCAAAACATTAAAGTTTACTTGAGTCACCGGGAACGGGCAAGGATGCCTGAGCATCCCGCCCGCACCCCAGCAAAGGAATGCCACATTGGATTTGCTTTCCAAGTTGGAAGACGGGGCTGTACTCTCGCGGCCCGAGGCCGAAACCGTCATGGAAGAACTCCTCTCCGGCCGAATGGACACCCCCGAGATCGTTCGCTTGCTCTTGGCCTTGAACCGGCGCCCACCGACCGCCCACGAGCTCAGTGGCTTTGCCAGAATCATGCGCCAGCACGCCACTCCGGTATTTGCTCCGGGCGACCCCAAGCCGGCCAACCTGGTCGACACCTGTGGGACGGGCGGCGATTCTAGCGGCACCTTCAATATTTCGACGGCCGCCGCAATTGTGGCTGCGGCCGCAGGCGCGCGCGTTGCCAAACATGGCAATCGTTCGGTGAGCTCTCTTTGCGGCTCCGCCGACGTGCTCGAAGCCCTCGGGGTACACATTGACCTGCCTTTGCACGAAGCCGGACGCGCTATTCGAGACGTCGGCATCGGATTCCTCTTCGCTCCGGCTGCCCATTCCGCTACCCGCCATGCCGTTCCCGCGCGAAAACAAATCGGCAAACGCACGGTGTTCAATTTTCTCGGCCCCCTCACCAATCCTGCTGCTGCCGACACGCAGGTCCTCGGTGTGTTTTCTCCTGAGGTGCTCACCCTGGTCGCTGAAACCCTCGCCGAACTTGGCATTACCCGCGCCTTCGTGCTTCACGGGGGTGGCGGCCTCGACGAGCTCTCTCTCTCCGGGGAAACACAAATCGTCGAAGTCCGCGGGCCAAGCATCACCTCTTTCAACGTCTCCCCGGCCGACTTTGGCTTGCATCCCGCTCCATTCGAAGCCCTCCGTGGCGGCACTGCAGCGGAGAATGCCGCCCTCATTCGCAAAATTCTAGAAGGTCAGCCAGGCCCACCTCGCGACATCGTGGTCATGAACGCAGCCGCTGCCCTCGTCGTCACGGGCATCGCGGAAAGCTTCCTCGAAGGAGCCCAAATTGCTGATCGCGCCATCTTCTCCGGTGCCGCACTCGCGAAACTCGAACAACTCATCCAGTTCAGCAACGCGCGCAAGCATCAATCTTCGAACTCAGAGCGTTGACGAGGCGTGACCGCGTCGGACCCGGTATTGCAGGAGTATCTTGAGCGGCAGAAAGCCACGCTCCAGCCTTTCAACGTGCCGAGCGGTGTTATCCCCGCCCTGAAGGGCGAGGTTTACGGCACCACGGATAAATTGCTTTGCGGGAAATCCCTGCTGGTTGTGTCCCTGACGCTCCTCCCGTTTCCCGGAGGGCCCTGGTGATCAACGCCGGCCCGTATCGGAGTGGCCATGAATACCGCTTTGCCGGCTTCAAGATGCCGAAAGAAAATTCCTCAGAAGATGCTTCCCCGACTCCGTAAGCACCGACTCGGGATGAAACTGCACGCCATCCACCTGATACCGGCGGTGGCGCAACCCCATGATCACGCCGTCTTTCGTCTCCGCGCTCACTTCAAGCTCGTGCGGCAGCGACTTCCGGTCCACAATCAGGGAATGGTATCGCGTGGCCGTAAACGGATTCGGCAATGACTCGAAAATCCCTTTTCCGTCATGCTCGATTTCACTCGTTTTGCCATGAAAGAGCCTTGGAGCCCGGATGATCTTTGCCCCGAAGGCGGCGCCAATCGCCTGATGCCCCAAACAAACTCCCAAAATCGGGAACTTTTCCGCCAGCTCCTCGACCAACTCCACGGAGATGCCTGCCTCTTGCGGTGTGCAAGGCCCGGGCGAAATGACGATCTTCTCGGGCTTCAGGCGCACAATTTGCTCAACCGAAATCTTGTCGTTCCGGTGCACCTCGAGGGTGCAACCCAGTTCGCCGAGATACTGGGCCAGGTTGTAGGTAAACGAATCGTAGTTGTCGAGCAGCAGAATCACTTCTTTCCTTTGACCTTCCCTTTCTTGCTGCTTCCTGGGGCGTGTGCCGTTCTAAGCGCTCCCAGCAGCGCCTTCGATTTGTTCACTGATTCTTCGAATTCGCCCTCCGGCGTGGAATCCGCCACAATCCCGCCGCCCGCCTGTACATGGGCCACGCCGTTCTTGATGACCATGGTGCGCAAAGCGATGCAAGAGTCCAGATTCCCGGCGAAGTCGAGGTACAGAATCCCGCCCGCGTATATTCCGCGCCGCGTCTTTTCGAGCTCCTCGATGATCTCCATCGCTCGCACCTTCGGCGCTCCGGAAACCGTTCCAGCCGGAAAACACGCCATCAGCGCGTCAAAGCAATCCACGTCCTCCCGTAACTTCCCCCGCAGACTCGACACCAGATGCATCACGTGGGAGTAGCGCTCGACGGTCATCAACTTCTCAACCTTCACCGTGCCATAATCGCACACTCGTCCCAGATCGTTCCTCCCCAGATCCACCAGCATAATGTGCTCGGCGCGTTCCTTCTCGCTTTCAAGCATCTCTCGCTCCAGCCGCAAATCTTCCGCTTCATCCTTACCGCGCCAACGCGTGCCGGCGATCGGGCGGTAATACACCTCCCGACCCTGCACCTTCACAAGCATCTCCGGCGAACTGCCCACCACGTGTACATCATTCAAATGCAGATAGAAAAGATAGGGCGACGGATTGACCGCTCGCAGTTCGCGATAAATGTCGAATGGCGCGGCTTTGCTCTCTGCCGAGAACCGTTGGCTCACTACCACCTGGAAGATGTCGCCTGCCCGGATGTACTCCTTGGACTTGCGCACCGCCGCCAGGTACTCCTTGCGAAGGAAATTCGATTGCACCTCCGGCTTCGCCGCTATCCCCTTCGGGCGCTCTTCGCGCTTCTCGCCCTCGACCGGTGCCTCGAGCAGCTCCCGCGTCCGGCGGATTTCCTTAACCGCGGCTGCGTACTTCCCTCGCAAACCTCCCGGACCTTCCGTGTACACATTCCTCACGACCCACAAGCGATGTTGCACGTGATCAAACGCAATGAGCCCGCGATAAAACATCAGCATCGCGTCGTAGAGCCCGATATCATCTTTCAGCCGCTTGGGCAGCCTTTCGATCAACCGCACCATGTCGTAGCTGAAATAACCAATTGCCCCCGCGACCAACGGAGGCAATCCGGGCAGCCGAACCGGCTGAAACTGCGCCATGTGCTCACGCAAAAACGAGATCGGATCGCGCTCTTCCCACACCATCCGGTTGCGGCTCTCTAGCACGCAAGCCCCGCCCGCATAGCGGAACACCTCCTCCGGATGCGCCCCGGCGAACGTGTAGCGTGCGATCTTCTCCCCGCCTTCCACACTTTCCAGCAAAAACGAATGCCGCGCCCCCTGCGCCAGACGCAGATACGCGCTCACCGGCGTCAACAAATCCGCCGAAAACACGTCGTACACCGGGACGAGATTGCCTCGCTTGGCGAGACGCTGAAACTCTTCAAAGGTCGGCTGGATCATCGAATCACTCAAATCCGCAGAGTCGGATGCTCGGCGATAGACCGATTCCTTCCCTGTCGCTCTTGCTTTTGCTTAGCGGCGTGATTTCTCTTCGGCTCGCAATGCTCGAAGAACGGCTCGCCTCATGGCTGGCTGAGGTGCCCGCCAGCCCATCCAGTGTTCCCACTGCGCGATCCCCTGTGCCAGAAACATTTCCACCCCGGCTACCGTCCGGATGCCCTTCGCGGCGGCGATTCTCAGAAGCTTCGTCTCGAACGGCCGGTAAATCAGGTCCATGACGAGGGAACAGTTTAACTCTCCAGCCTGCAAAGGAGAAATTTCCGGGTGAGGATACATTCCCAAAGGCGTGCAATTCACGATGGCGTCAAACTTCCGCTTCCTCAATTCCTTGCGGCCAATCACCGCTCCTCCCGCGGCTCGGGCTAACTCCTGGGCCGCGTCTGGACGCCGCGCCCACACACAAACCTCGGCCCCCGCTTTCGCAACCGCAAAAGCCGCCGCCCGCGCCCCACCGCCCGCGCCGAGCACGAGCACTCGGCTACCTTTCAAAGGCATCTTGTTTTCCAGTGCTTTTAGCACGCCGAGATAATCCGTATTGCTCCCGTATAACTTGCCGTTTCTCGTTACCGTAACCGTGTTCACCGCTCTGATTTTCTCTGCCAGTGGCTCGCAGTCCTCCAGGTAACGGAAGATCGCTTGCTTGTGAGGAAGCGTCACACTGAATCCAGACAAATCAAATTCCGGAATCGCCTTCACGAATTCCCCAAGGCTTTCCACCAGGAACGGCAGAAACACCGCATTTTTCCTTGCCGCCACATAGCCGGTGTTGTGCAGCAGTGGTGACATCGAATGCCCGATTGGATTTCCAATCACTCCGTACACGCGCGTCGCCTGGGTCAACTGATGGGCTCGGTACAGTTCCTTCAAGTCCCCCAGGCGAACCTGACCGGGCGCCGTCGCCGCGGCCACCGGTGCATACGCCAGTGCGCTTCCTTCTCGCAAGGCCAAAATTCTCGCGGGCAGGCCGATTTCCCCCATCGGCACCGCGACGACCTGCCGTTCCTGGTGCGCCAAGCGCATCAGCCGGACACTGTCAGAAATCTTCCGTGCCATGGTCGCCACTTTTACCGCCGCCACTCCGCCACGCGCCGGGATCCTCACGCGCTCGGGCAGCTTCGGCGTCCGCCGGAAGTCGTGAATCGAAAGCAGCACCTTCGGAGGCAATGCGTAGTCCTGCACTGACCTGCCCTGCAGTTCCCGCAGCGTTTCGATTTCCAGATCGCACCACTGGCAGCCCGCCTCTTTCGCCTTCATCAGCCAGTACAACTCCGCACCCGCATCTCCGGCTAACTCCCCGCCCCCAACACGCCGTCGGCACGTTGCGATGAACACCGCTCGGCGGTGTCGCGAGCGTTTCAGCCAATCCAAAAGCCGGTGCCTTTCGGCATCGCTCGTGAGCCAGTCCAAGCGCAGTTCTACCGTCGGTGTTTCCTTCAGCGCCTCGCCGATCAGGGCCCGGAATTGCGAGGCCGTCGCGCCCGCCACGACCGCGCAAATTCGCCCGACCCCCTTGCCAAACGGTTGCATGCCCCTGAAATCCCTCCAATCCATTGAAAATAGGGCTTGTAGCATGTCTTGGCAAAAGTGTAAAGTCCGCCTGCCCATTCTGTTGACGCATCTCCGGGGCCTTGTTAGTTTCAAATTAGGCAGTCCCCGCACGGCCCTTTTGGCGTGACCCGAAGGAGTATCCATATGCGCGCAATCGCAGCAGGAATTTCACTCGGCTTGGTACTGGTAGGCGCCAGCGCTCGCAGCCAGAACAGTACTCAGAACCCTCCCGTCTCCTCGACGCAGGCCGTCCCCACGGCTACCTCTCCGGACTATACCGCCGTCTACTGCTCCAATTTTGTCTCCAGCGAAAACATCGGCGAGGATCTGCGCTTGATTTCCGGTGAGCAGTCCAACTCCAAGATCGTTTTCAGCACTCGCGACTTTGTTTACATCAGCAAGGGTGCCAACCAGGGTGTTCATGTAGGGGATCGCTTCTCGGTCGTACGCCCGGTGGTTGACCCCGTCGGCGTCCAGTGGTTCAAGTGGCAAAACAAGCTGCTGAAAGCCATGGGTACCCTCTACGAGGACGCGGGCCAGCTGAAGGTTGTCAATGTTCAACCCAATGTCTCCGTCGCCGAGGTTACCTTTGCCTGCGATTACCTGCAGCGCGGCGATATCCTTCGGCCCATGCAGGACCGTCCCTCCCCGCCTTTCAAACCGGCTTCTGAATTCGACCAGTTTGCGCCTCCGAGCGGAAAGGCCGTCGGCATGCTCGTGATTGGCAAGGATTTCTCTAATCTTTATGGAAAGTTCACAACCGTCTATGTCAACCTGGGCACGAATCAGGGCGTCACCGTCGGTCAGTACATGCGCGTGTTCCGTTACCAGGGCTCGACCGCAGAGACTGCTGTCTACTATCCCGACTACCAGTACAAGATGTATGGTTTCGGTAGCGCGCCTCAAGCCTACAAATGGAATGATCTGCCTCGAGAAGTTCTCGGAGAGGGCATCGTCATCAACGTGGGCCCCAATTCCTCCACCATGTTAGTCACCTATAGCCGCTCCGATCTTTGGGCTGGCGATTACGCCGAAATCGAGTAGCTCGCTCGAGTCCAAGCTCCGTTCTTCGCCCGCGCCGCATCCCTGGCGCGGGCTTTTTTCTTGAACTAGTTCCGCGGGTCCTCGCGGATGACTTCGCAGGTAAAGCCAAAAATCTTTGTTTGCGGGTCTTTCCAGGCATCCCCTGCCAACCCAGCCTTGCGGCAGGTTTCCCGTAAGAAGGCTTCGCGAACCAGGTGGTGCTCTACCGCAACTTGCGGCAGTAGCAATCCCTTCTTTAGCCCGTTCTCTACCACCAGCCCGTGCTTTCCGATCTCGATTTCCTCGACTGCGATTCTCTCCACGGGCGACAACAACGACACCTCGACTTTCGCTTCCTCCGCTTCTTCCGGCCGCATCCGGCTGAATCTCGGATCTTCCAGCGCTGCACTGATCGCGCATTTGATGATGGCTTCCCCCAAGTTCGCCCGCGGTTCGATCATGCCAATGCATCCGTGAAGTTTTTGCCTCACGTGCAGGGTGACGAAAACACCGCAACGCCTCTCAAACACGCCTTGCTGAGGGATGGGCTCGACTGCGCGATTGTGGTAAACGGCTTCCAGCACTGCCCGGCGGGCCAATTCGAGGATGGCCTGCCTCTCGGCTTCAGAGAGGGACTGCATCCTGCGGCTTCTTCTGCGCTTCCATCATGCTGAGTTTGCGCCGCTGCTTGATCCGGTCGTCTAATTGACTCCAGAAGCGGTAAAAGTACTGTCCGGCGGAGACCAACGCGCTGATCACCACAAGCCATAGCAACGCGAGGCCAATCCAGTTCAGCGAGGGCCGCCGTGCCCCCCCGATCAAAACCGCCGCCGCGCATACCTGCAACACCATCTTGGTCTTGCCGAGCGTGGACGCCGCAATCGTGAATCCTTCTGCCGAAGCTATATTCCGCAATCCCAGAATCATCAACTCGCGGCCGATGATAATCACTACCATCCACGCCGGTGCCAGGTGCATGTCCACCAGCGAAATGAAGGCCGCGCAAATCAACAGTTTGTCGGCGATGGGGTCGAGCAGGATCCCGAGCGTGGTCACCTGGGCGTTGCGCCGCGCCAAATAGCCGTCCGCCCAATCCGTTGCCGCGGCAACGAGTAGGATCAAAACGCCCCAAAACTCAAAATGCATCGTGAAGCCCCACAGCTCTACGTTCGGGCTACGCGTCAGGAGCACCACAATCAGCAGCGGCACGATGAATATCCGCAGCAGCGTCAATGAGTTCGGGAAATTCATATCCGTGTGGCGGCACCACGGCCCTCTTTTCGCCCTTTGCGGCCACTCGGCTCACTATAGACTCCGCCTCTTCGTAGGTCAACGCTGACCGAAGTCGCTTTCTCGTCGTTCGAAAACGATACTTCCGCGTAACTACAGCGAACACCTTACATCAAAAAGTATATGAACTCTTTCGTAACACTCCTGCTGCAAACCTGTGCAAATTCCCTTTCCGGAACCCTTCTCTGCGCGCTTACCTATTTGTCGTACCTGCCCTCCGAATAGGCATGCAACTATATTATTTTTCAACCTCTTACGTAAGGCCGCCGGCACTGGGGGCAGCCCCTTCGGTCAAGCCTTCTTTGCCGCCCTCATCACCGTTTCCGAGTTTCCACAGTATTTTCCACAACCACGTTGCCACAAGAACAGTCTTTAACACCCCCGCAATCTCGTGAACTTTCGTTCATATTCGATGGCTTCTGGGGAATTACTGGAAAGTAATGAAACTTGCGTTGCCTTCAGGCCTAAATCGCGTGAGGTCCGCGGAGCACGCGTGCCGGCAGGAACAAGATCGCGCGTAACAAAACAAAAACTCCCTCCACCGCGATTCCGACAATCCGGAACGGCAGCAGCAAAAGCCATATGATGGGGTACAACACGAGCGCCAGTAGCGCGACCGGCCAGCAAACCACCAGCAAAATACACCACAGAACAAACGCTGCCATGGTCGTTTACCCCCTTTCCTACAGATACGCACGCGAAGACGGTGGGGTTCCCTTGACGCTAAACTCGTCCAACTTCAACCGCTTCGCCATGGCTTCCGGCACCTCCGCCTCGAGGTCCATGTGCGAATCGTTCACCCTCGCATGCATCACCCGCCCCAGCGCATGAATTAATGCCAGCGATCGGCCCTCGCTGAGCGGCACGTGCAGACACAGCCTCACCAGGGGGTCCACCGGCAACGCTTCATCGACCCGTCGCAGCAATTCGTCCAACCCTTCCCCGGTCAGCGCCGAAACAAACAGGGGGGGTTCCTCCCCCGGTGCCCGGCGCCGCCAGGCCGCCGCTAGCTGCTCACGCGCCTCGGCCGAAAGCCGATCCACTTTGTTGAATACCCGCAGCCGCGGCCTCCCCGTCACTCCGAGTTCCCCCAGAATCTTCTCCACCTCTTGTTCCAAGTCATCGTGATAGGCATTCGAAATATCGCTTACTTGCAGCAACACCGCGGCTTCTTGCACCTCTTCGAGCGTCGCCCGAAACGCCGCGATCAATCCCTTCGGCAATCCCCGTATGAATCCAACTGTGTCCGAAATCAGAATTCGCCGGTTCGACGGCAAACGCAGCGCTCTCACCGTCGGGTCCAGCGTCGCGAACATTCTCGACGAAACCAGCACCTCCGCACGGCTTAGCGCGTTGAACAGCGTCGATTTTCCCGCGTTGGTGTATCCGACCAGCGCCACCGTGCCCAACGGCACCGCGTTTCGCGCCTCTCTCCTCAGCGCCCGTTGCTGCCGCACGTCCTCGATGCTCTCCTCGATTTTGCGCACCCGCTCCCGGATGCGCCGGCGGTCCGTCTCCAGTTTCTTTTCTCCAGGTCCGCGTACGCCGATTCTTCCCGCCGCCCCTCCCGCTCCTCCCGCTCCCCCTCCGCCGCTTTTTCCGCCTAGTCGGGACATTTGCGCCCCGCGTCCGGTCAGCCGGGGCAAGAGGTAATTCAACTGCGCCAACTCCACCTGCAGCTGCCCTTCGCGGCTCCTGGCATGCCGTGCAAAAATATCCAGGATCAATTGCGTGCGGTCTATGACCCGTCGCTCCGTCACTTCCTCGATGTTCCTCTGCTGTACTGGGGAAAGTTCGCTGTCAAAAATGATAAGTGGAGTCTGCCTGGCATTGGCCTCCGCCCGGATTTCTTCGAGTTTACCGCGGCCTACCAGCGTCGCCGGGTCGGCGGCATCCCGCAGCTGGAAAATCGTTCCGGCAACCTCGGCCCCGGCACTTTCCGCCAACTCCACCAATTCGGTCAGCGATTCGCGCCCCGCTTCACCAGCCGGCATCCCGGGAAATCGCGGCGCGCGTTTCCACCCGATTCCGACCAACAGCACGCGTTCCGCCGACGAGACTTCATGTTGGGTTTTCATGGATGGCTTGGGATCGACGCCGTCTCCCTCTTTGCGCGGAACCTGGCAGGAACTTGCTTCATCGAGGCCATTATACGTCTATTCACGAGCCTCCGGAACCGGCCCTCGAAGCCCTTCGCAAATCTTCTCGAGCGCCTGCCTCCGGATTGGCTCTTCGTCCCCGAATCCCTCCAGCCACTGCACACCGTTCTCCCGCCGGAACCAGGTCATCTGCCGCTTCGCGTATCGCCTTGTTGCCTGCTGAATCGCCTGCCGCGCCTCCTCGAGGGACACTTCGTCTTTCAACACAGCCCGCAGCTCCCGGTAGCCGATAAAATCCCAAGGCTTTGCGTCTTCCTGCAAGCTACTCGCGGCCAGCCCTCGCACCTCTTCCAGCCAGCCTCGCTCCAGCATCGCCTCGGTCCTCCCGTGTACCCGTTCGTACAGAGCCTCACGTTTCGGCCTCAATCCGATCTTCAGCGCTCGCCAGCCTTCGAGCGGCTTGCGCCCGCTTTGCTGGACCTTCGATAGTGGCTTCTTCATCAGCAGGCACACTTCGATCGCTCTTATCAACTTCTGTTCATCGGCCGCGGCAATTTTTTCCGCCGAAGCTTGGTCCAGCTTCCAAAGAATCCGGTGGAGATGCCCTGGCGCGTGTTCCGCGGCCGTGGTTCGCAATCGCTCGCGCAAGTCTTCTGAACGCTCGGGAAGCTCTGCCAACCCCTCTAGCAGAGCCCGCAAATACAGACCCGTTCCCACCGTGAAAATCGGTAATTTGCGCCGCTCCCGCAAATCCCCCAAAACCGCAATGGCCTCTTCCCGGTAGCCGCCCGCTGTCGCTTCTTCGCTCGCATCCAGAACATCGATCAGGTGATGCGCCACGCCGCTTCGCTCCGCTTTGCCGGGCTTCGCCGTCCCGATGTCGAAGCCACGGTAAAGTTGCGTCGAATCGCAAGCCATTACTTCACCGTCTAGCCGCTCCGCAAGCCACACCGCCAGCGCTGATTTCCCTGATGCGGTTGGTCCCAACAGCACAACGAGAGGCAACTCCGTTGAACTTTTCATCTGTCGAAAAGGTATGGCCACGCTCGAATCAACAACACCATCAGCCCAAGCAGGGCGAGCACGAGGCTGCCGATCCCTGGTTGACGCGCTCGTTTCATTGGCGAGTTTCAGCCACGACTTGTCATTCCGAACAAAGCGAGGAAACTGCTTTTCCGTTCGCGCGACGCCGCTCTTTGTTCAAGCCAACCGAACGAATCCTAGTTCGAGGGGATCGGCAGATTGTAATAATACGTGAAGCGAAGTTCGATGTACGGCCCTTTGAATTGCCCCGGCAATGGCGGAAAGGGATTGGAAGCGCGGATTGACGACACCGCTGCCCGATCCAGCGGCTCTTTGCCCGACCCGAACACTCGCTGCGGGTCTCCGTCCGGCACGTTCCCGTCCCTCAGGATCTTGAACTGCAGCGAAACCACTCCCTGGTCGCCCAACTGTACCGATGCCGGCATGACCGCGAACCAATTCTGCTTCACCGTGATGTACACGCGCCGCAGGTAGTCATTGAAGTCCACCCCTTCGGTGTCCGTGAGCATTTCCACCCCGGCACCGGCCGTTCCATGTCCGCCGCTCCCGCCTCCCCGCGCTCCACCGGGCAACGGGCTTCCCCCTCCCATCGGCGCCGGCGCATTAATCCTTCCCGCGTTTCTGGCCGCATCACGGATGGCATCGCCCGGCGACTGCTGCTTGGGCAAGTCCAATCCTCTCTGGGGAACCGGCATGTCCGGGTTTTCCAGCTTCGCTTGCTGCTTCGGCAAATCCCCCTTCGAACCTTGCGGTGGTTGCGGCGTCGGCGCAACGGCATTCGCTTGCGGCGCAGGAGCGCTCGGAAGCTCCTTTTTTGGCGGCTCGGGTGTCGGTGCGGGCGGCGGGGGAGGCGGCGGCTCGATTGGCGGCGCAACCTTTCGAATCACCCGTGGGTCCACCCTCATTGATTCATGCGGTGCGGGTGCCGGTCGTGGCGAAGGTTTCAGTGCCTCCAGCGCTCCCGGCGGCAGCAAAACCGAAATCTGCTTCCGCCCGATTTCCTCTTCTTCCTGCGAGCGCAAGTGCGGACCAAAGATTTGCGGTTCAAAAATCAGAAACAGAATCAGCAGCACGTGGAACGCCACCGAGGAGACGGTCGTGGCCATCTCCTTGGTCGTCTTTTGCGTCACCCGCTCCGGGGGAAGAAAAGATACTTCGCCCGTCTGCATGATGTCCGGCTCAACGAGGTCTTCCGACACCGGTAACAGCGCGGGCAGTTCTTCCGGAGGCGCCACTCCCTGCGGGATGGTAATGCGCTCATCCATCTCCGTCGGCTGCGCGGGCAGGTTCGAGTCATCCCGACGCTGCACCGCTTCCACGTTGATGTCGCGTGGCACCACCATCCGCGTTGCGATCGATTCGAGTGGCAAGTTCGATGGAATCGTTGAGTGCCCGTCCAGCGCCACAATCGGCAGCGTTGATGGGACCAGCGTCCGCTCGTCGAGGGATGTCGGGCGGCGCCGCGTCGTCGGCACATCGGCCGCGGGCGGGCGCGCATCTTTCGGAACTAGAATTCTCGGGATCATCGACTCGCTTTTCCTGAAGGAGCCGGGGATATTGGTTGGACGCGCTCCGCGTGGTCGCGGATGCTTTCCATCACTTGCGTCGCCAGCTTGAGCGCGGCGCGACCCGCCATGCCATCGGTCTTCGGCGACACGCGGGTCCTCACCGCTTCAACAAAGGCTTCCAGTTCGGCTCGCAGCGGCTCGACCGCGGGCGCCCGAAGTTTTTCAAATGCAAACTCGGGCTGTGGTCCCGGGCGCTTTACCCCGATGCGCAGCGCGTCCCTCCGCGCATAGTCCAGCGAAATGTACTCGTGCTGCTGGAAGAACCTCATCTTCCTCACGCGCTCGGTCGAAACGCGGCTCGACGTCACGTTGGCCACGGCTCCACCCGCAAACTCCAGCCGCGCGTGGGCGATATCCACCTTCTCCGTCAGCACGGGAATTCCCACGGCTTTCACTTCCACGACCGGCTCCTTCACAAGCGCCAAAAGAATATCCAGATCATGAATCATCAGGTCG
>Ga0306926_10005306_pt1 | contig 13689 bp, 12 predicted proteins | sample flu12Cox44000178_FD_203759 | JGI IMG/M metagenome (GOLD analysis project Ga0306926, IMG submission 203759) | Lab enrichment of tropical soil microbial communities from Luquillo Experimental Forest, Puerto Rico - flux8day.12C.oxic.44.000.178 (v2)... | ecosystem: Environmental > Terrestrial >... | reverse complement strand
GACCGGCAGATTCGTCCGCTCGCTACGGATGCGAGCAGAGACTTTCGCGTCGGCTCAAGATTTCCTAAACTCCGGGCGCGTGGCCGACGCAGCCTGCCTGATTCTTGATGTGCGAATGCCAGATATGGACGGCCCGGAGTTGCAACGCCGCCTAAGGGAAACCAGGCAACGTATTCCAGTGGTCTTCATCAGCGCACGGGCTACCAAAGAAGAGGAAGACCGGGCGCTGCGATGCGGGGCAGTGGCTTTTTTGCGCAAGCCCGTCGGGAAGGACACGCTGTTGCGCGTGATTCATATGGCTCTGGAAACTTTAAAGTAAAATCATTTCACGGATTACAATGACTAGCCTTCAGAGTTCTGTCGCGCCGCGGGACTTCTCGTTTTAATGATCGGGTACGGGGTCTTCGCTATGGGTACTATATTTAATGACGTTTGCGTATTAGTAACCGCAACATTCTCGCTCACCCTTGTGCCGGGCTTTCGGCAGCCCGCGCGGTCCCTGCTATCGAGACGAGATCAAGGAACGGCTCTGCTGGTCTTCATGAGCCTTGGCCTCCTCGAAGAAGCCACTGCCTCCCATGCCGGCTGGTTTAACGAACAAATCGTGGCGGTATGCGCAGCCGGTCTCGTGGCAGGTCCCTGGGTAGGTCTGGCCGTCAGCCTGTTTGTCGCCTGGTTAGGCGTCGCGCACCACGGCGTCCTGTTAGGCTCTAGCGGACTTTCCATATTGCTCGCTGGTTTGGCCGGAGGGTTGCTGTACCGCTGGCGCCCGAAGTTGGCGCAACACGCCCTGACGGGTTTCTGTCTAACTTTCGGGGTATCGTTGCTGCAAAGTGGCCTCGTCTTCTTGCTCGCTCCTCATTCGTCCGCGGCAGTGTACAAGCTCGAGGAGATCGCAATGGCCCCTGTGCTCCAAGGCTTGGGTACGGCGCTGGTTCTGGCTATTGTCGGGCAAGTACGTGACCGCGACGAGCAAACACGAGCAGCGGCTTTGGCCGAGGTTCGCGCTCTGCAAGCGCGTATGAATCCTCATTTTTTGTTTAATGCTCTGAATGCGTTAGCGGCGCTGGCGACCGTCGCGCCTCGGGAAGTGCCTCGGGCGGCAGGGCGGTTGCGCCTATTTTTACGGGCCAGTTTCGATCAACAGGAGCGGCTGCTCGTACCCCTGGAGGAAGAGTTGGCGGTAGTACGTGCTTATTTGGATATAGAATCGCTGCGGCTCGGGGACCAATTGAAGGTGGAGCAGACCATCGATCCGGGTTTATTGACGGCTCTGATACCACCTTTCTCCCTCCAGCCGCTGGTAGAGAACGCGGTTCAACACGGACTCAACTCCTCGCTGCGGGCTGGGCGGCTCCAATTCGTAGTCCGTCCGCGAGGACCGTGGCTGGAGATGAGCGTGAGCGATGACGGCCAGGGTGTGCCCTCGACCAAAGTCGAACATATTTTCTTCGCGGAGCGCGCGCGGGTCCACGCGCTGGCGCTGTTACGCCGGCGGCTGCAAGGACTGTATGGGCGCTTCTTTCAGCTGGGAGTGCGTAGCGAGATTGGAGAGGGAACCACGGTGACTGTGCGTATCCCCCTGGGAAAGCGGTTCGCAGTTAGCTTGGAATCGCCGAGAGTTATCAGCTCAGAGTTCCGCGAACTGGCGCCTTGCTAAGGTTTGTTCTCATGTGGATCCGGATCCGAGCTGTTATTATCGAAGACGAGCCCTTGGCTTCCAAGTACCTGGCGGAACTGCTCGACGAGACCTGCCAGGTAGAGGTGGTCGGTTCGGCCACTGAGAGCGAGGCGGGCCTGCATCTTTGCGCCGAGCTGCGCCCCGACGTGGTCTTTGTCGACATCAATCTGCCGGGCAAAGACGGTGTTTCGCTGGCGACGCAACTGGCCATGCTTCCACAGCCGCCACGCCTGGTCTTTACGACGGGACACGCAAACCGCGCCGCGGACGCCTTCCGGCTGGAGGCGGTGGATTATCTATTAAAGCCGTTAGATCCGGAGCAAGTTAGTGAGGCGGTCAATCGCCTGCTGGCCTATCTTCGACCCTTTGAGGTTGGCTCTTCCCCCAGCTCCGGCGGTCACGCCAACGGAGTCCCAACACCGGATAAAATGTGTTCTGCTGGCATGGCCAGCGAGCTGCTGCCGGTTAAGGATGTGGACCGCGACAAGATCCGGCTGCTCGCCCGCCGCGAGGTTGCAGCGGTGCTGCGGCAGGAACGGCGGACTTGGGTCCACACCGTTCGGGAAGAGTTTGCCACTTATTATCCGTTGGCTAACCTCGTGCAGTGGTTAGGTGGCGCTCCTTTTATCCAGATCGGACGGCATGCCGTAGTGAACCTGCAGGCAATCGAACACGTTACTCATTACGGTGACCGTCTCTACCGGGTGCGGCTGCGTGACCGAGTTGGAACCGAAATCACGGCGTCGCGCACGGGCGCCGCTCGGCTGGCGGCAGTGTTGAATACGAAACGCTGAAAGGAAAGCCAGCGGCTGGGCAACGCGTGGGCCTGCCAAAGCGGAAGATTTGGGTGCTCGACTGAATTCCATCGCCCCGACCGTACTGCAGTTTAGTGATCGGTCCTCCGTTGCGCCATAAGGTCCTGCGGATGCAACGCCAGTCCGAACGACGACTACGGCAATTCGGACAAAAAGGGTCGGTGTCTCAAAGAATAGCGTTTATTGGCGTCTGGGCATTTTGGAGGCTACCTCGATTTAGGGGGGGCTGATCCAGGATGCTGAAGGAAAAAATGGAAATATTAATATTTGGGTTAATCGCATCATACCACGCCCACCGACAGCAAGAGCCGGTGATCGCTGAACCGGAAGAATTTCAGCCCTTTGACCTCCAAGCGCTGAGTAACTCCACGGACAGCCAGCCGAGCCGGTCGTCGAGTCGACGGGAGGCATACGTGCCACAAACCGCCTGATTTCTTCGACTGTGGAAAGCGTCAGATTCCGGGCGTCGAGTTGCACATTGCACCGATCCTGAATGCTGAAAGAAAGTAGAAAGGGAAGCCCGCGGAGGGAAGTGTCTTTGTCTAGCTATCAATGGATAACCTAAACTTGAGAAAAGGAGACACGATGGAAATCATCAAGGGAGTTCAGGACTTTCCTGATCTCCCCACCAGAATGGGTAAACGACCGATCACGATCCGTGGCCCACTTCATGTTCAGTGCGGCGGCCATAGTGATGAAGGAGTCCTGCATCAACTGGTTCAGCAGGTTATAGCGTGGCCGGGTATAGAGGCTGGACCGTTGCCGATCGGCACCGCGGATCTAGTGTCCCTGGAGCTAGCAGAAGACTTCGCAACCGATGATCCTTCCGCCTTTATTACCGGGAGAGAGTTTGGCCGAATTCTTTTCGGCGCGCCAACGATCTATCTCGCGCTGCCGTTGGCCAGTGCTCACTGGGCTATTGTCCGTGGATGGGCAGAGCCTCATTTCTCTGGAAGCTTTGGGTTCATACCGCCGGGTGTAATGGTTGTTTACACGCCGCGTGACGAGCAGGAGGCTGCCGTCTGCCTGTCGCTATTCCGGATTTCTTACAATTTCGCACTACTTTCATCATTGAGGCTCGAACTGTAAGGCTTACGCTAAGCCGTTTGCAGGACAAGCTTACCAAGATAGTGCTCATCGAGCGCCCGATGCGCTTCGGCGGCTTGGTCAAGCGGAAAGCTCCGCGCGACAAGGACCTCGAACGGCCCGATCCCCGGCGCATCGGAAGATTCGATGAGGCGATTGAGTTTCTCGATCGCTTGGGGGTCGGGCATACCGTCGTAAGGCTTGGCATCAATTCCAAACGGCGGCTTGGGCCCGGGTTCGACACCGTTGGGATAGGCGACGCGCCCCTCAGCACGCATCGCGATAAGGGCCTTGTCGGCCGCGGGTCCGCCGGCGGTGATCAGCGCCGCATCAAGTCCACTGGGTGCGAACTGGCCCACGGCGGCTGCGATGTCGTCCTTGTGTCCATCGACCACCACATCGGCACCCAGCTTTTTGACCAGCGCTACGCCGTCGCTACCCGAAGCGATCGCGAACACACGGGCGCCCATGCGCCTGGCGAGCTGCACGGCGAGGTGGCCGATGCCACCGCTGGCACCGAAGATCATGACCGACTCGGCCGGCTTGAGGGCCAGCGTGTCATCCAAGCCGCGGAGCGCGGTCATCGCGTCCACCGGCATCGCGCCCGCCTGCTGGGTGGTCAGCTTGCCGGGGATGTGCGAGACGTCGTCAGCCTTGACCGCGGCGTACTCGGCGTAGAAACCGCCCTTGGGATTCAGGAAGCTGAAAGCGTAGACGCGGTCGCCTGGCTTGAATCCTTTGACGCGATCGCCTATGGCCGCAACGGTACCTGCCCCATCGGAGCCAAGCACATAGGGGAACTTTGGCTCGATGCCGAATTCCCTGGCGAAGCCGCCCTCGCGCTCGAACGGGTCCCATTTGCCCACGCCGGCACACTCAACATGGATCAGCACCTCATTTGGGCCAACCTCGGGGACTGGGAGCATTTGCAATTTCATCGTCTCAAGACCGCCGAAACGATCGAGCGCGATCGCCTTCATCGTGCTTTGCGTTGCCTGAATCATCGTGTGTAGCATTGGTCACGCTCCTATAATTTTGGTATTTCGTCACTGGCCTTTTCCATCGTCCATCAACGAGGTGGCTGCTCTCGGGATCGTGCGGCCCCTGTCTGATTCTTGCGGCAAACGATCCGCAGATTACGCCGATTACGCGGAACTCAACCTGGTGGCGGCGATTCGGATGATAACATCCGTCGGCTCGATAATCCGAACATTTTTCTTGGATTTAGCGGGCGATCCAGGTTTATCGTTTCGCGAGGAGAGAGTAATGCCGAATGTTGCCTGCGTCCTCGATGCAAAGTCGCTGCTCGGTGAAGGACCATTCTGGGATGCCGCTGAGCAGCACGTCTACTGGGTTGATATTAAGCGCCGGGTGATCCACCGATTTGACCCGGGCACCGGGGAGGATAGAACTTGGTCGACTCCGGAAGATATCGGCTCCCTTGCGGTGCGCGAAAAAGGCGGCTTGCTGGTTGCGCTCAAGTCCGGCTTTCATTTTTTTGATCTCGAGACAGGCGAAGCGACGCCGTTAGGGCTGCCAACTGGTCAGCCCCTCAACAACCGCTTCAACGACGGAAAGACTGACCGCCAAGGCCGGTTCTGGGCTGGATCGATGGACGATAATGAGAAGGTGTCATCGGGCGGCCTCTTCCGATTGAATAGCAAGCTCGAATGCGAAAAGATGGTCGACGGGATCATCTGTTCAAACTCGCTTTGCTGGAGTCCGGACAGTCGCGTCATGTACTATGCCGACAGTTGGCAGCGGACTGTCTGGGCGTGGGATTTCGAGCCTGAGACCGGGGCGATCCGCAACCGGCGCGTCTTTGTTGAGATTCCGCAGTCTGAGGGCGTCCCTGATGGGGCGACCGTGGATATCGAAGGATTCGTCTGGATAGCCCTCTGGGATGGTTGGCGGGTCACGCGCTATGACCCGCAGGGCAGGGCTAAGCACTCGGTAAACCTGCCAGTGGAGCGGCCGACCTGCCCGATGTTCGGCGGACCGGAGCTGAATATTATTTACGTGACTTCCGCCTCGATCGGTCTATCCGACCAGGAGCTCAAGGAACAGCCGCTGGCCGGAGGTCTCTTCGCATTCAAGGCCGACGTGCCGGGTCTTCCGGAGATGCGGTTCAAAGGCTGAAGGCAGCTGCAGCAGGGTGCGCCTTCTCTACCCGTGCGCGACCGCCAGGAAATTCCAAGACCTGCTGCGAACGGACGCACTCTTTTCAGGTGACATTCTGAGGGGAGCTCTCCGGATGCCGCCAGCCTACAATAGTGAACAATAGTTTAGCAGGTAACCACTTTATCTTTCGATGTTCTTTTTACATATTCGGACAACATCCCAAAGTGACGGGACTCGGCCCGTATGCGCCAGGTGACGGGCTCATTGGCTCAGGCCGGGTTGACCACCCATGATTTCCGACAATGAAAACCGGGTTTTAGAGGCTGTTCGTCAGTGCGGCCCGCTAGAGGCGTATCGGCGGCTGATCGCTGAGAATGACGCGCTGATCCAGGGTCCGGATTTGAATAATGGCCGGGCCATTACCACGATGCGTACGGCCATTCACACGGCGCTTGCAGGTCAATGGGCGGAGGAACAGCAGCGAACGCTGGGCTATGACAAGCCTTTTGCCATGGTCGCGTTGGGTGGCACGGGTCGGGGAGAAGTGACGCCGTGCTCGGACCTTGACTTCGCTTTTCTCTTTGACGACGCCCTCGAGGGAAACGCTTTACTGTTGGAACTGCAGCGGCAAATGCTGCACACGAACGGGTTCCGGGAGCGGCATGGCTTCTCATGTGTCGCGTTTCCCTTCGGTGTCGATGACATGCCTTCTCTCGTGGGCAAGCAGCTCAATTCCTTTCTGGACATGAGTCCGGTGTTCGATCCCAGCGGTTTAGCGGATCGCTTCCGGGAGCGGATACAAACCACCTTTGATCCCTTCGAGCACTTCCTGCATGTGCGCCGATTTTGGAAAAAGCAGTGGGAGGCCGCCGCCGCCGCGAGCGAGCGGCTGGATCGTTTCGATATCAAAAACGACGGACTGCGGGTCTTTCTTAGTGGCATCTGGACGCTCGCTGGAAAAACTTTCACCCACAGCCATGATGTCTATCGCACGCTGGAGGAGCCGCGCGACTTGGAGGCGTATGATTTCTTGCTGCGCATCCGGGCATGGGTTCATTTGCGGCGTTCGCGTAGCGGGCGGCCGGAGGCCTTTGGCAAGCACCCGGCCGATGTCCTCGGGTTCGAGGACTTTGTATCTTTTGGCGAAATGCTGGGACCTGAAAGCGACGATCAGATGCGGTTCGATTTCGCCGAAGGAGTGCGCTCGCGCCTGCTGTCTGCCCGCCGGCGGGTGGCTGTATTTGCCAGAGCGGTGATCGAACGTGAGCTACGCCGCGGGCGCGCCGTGGCGCCAGGAAGCCCCATCATCTACGGAACTGGAGGTCTTTACTACGCAACGTCCGGCCGTTGCTGCGCTGAGCGTGACAAGAGCCGCGCGGCGCTCTCCCTGCTGCTGGCTTCGCAGCGCTACGGCGTTGCGATCGATCCGTCCGAACTGCACGCGACCTTTCGCAACGCAGGCGACTGGCTGGTGCGGACGCCGGAGGTTTCGGCGCTTTTTTACGAGCAGCGCGGAAGCCTGGCGGATTCCTTCGAGTTCCTTTCCCAGATTGATGGGGCCGAGGAGCGCCTTTTTCCCGGCTATGGGAAATTTGAATCCTCGTTCGACGATCGCGTGATGAGCGAACGCCTGTCCCTGCGCGGAGCGCTGGAGCGGCAAAAGATGCGCACATTGGAACGCTACGTGGCCGAAGGCGCGGAGAGACTTGTCACGGCAGTCTCCCCCGAAAAACTCACCGCCATGGAAGAGGACACGGTGGCTATCAATGCAGCGCTGCTCGACTCGGATCATCTCGCTGCGGTGAAGCTTGCACTTAAGACGAAGCGGCTCCCGCTTACGCCCCACGATCAAGCCGTCCGTGACGATGAAAGTCGGCCGCTGCACGAACGCTACACATCGGGCTTTTCCGGCATCCCGCTGGCCGAATACTTCGCGCCCTACGTTTCGGAGTGCGAGTTCACGCCGGAGACGTTGGAGATTGCCAGGTTTCTTATCGCCAACCGGCGTACTTTCAAGGAATACGCCGAGGCCGGCCGCAATGATGCTCAATTGGTCGAGGATTTTGCGCGACTCTGCCGAAATGAGCAACATCTGCGGGCGCTCTTCGCCTTTACCTGCGCTGACCGCGCGGAGTGGGAGTCCGACCGCTCCGAGCCGGTGCGCTGGTGGAATATCCGGGAGCTTTACGCGAAGACCCTCGAGACATTTCGCCCCAAGCGGGATCGCGCCGGAGCCTTGAAAGCCGCGGGCTATGGGGAGGAGGAACTTACCATCCTGCGCGACTTCGGCGAGGATTTGTTCAGCGGTCTCTATCGTCTGCACGCGATCCGTTTCGGCGCGCATCTGGTACGCCTCGCGGGAGGTGGCGGCGCAGTTGGGCCAAAAGCGGCAATCATTCGCGATGGCACCTCGACAATGCTCGCGGTCGCGACACGTGATTATCGCGGTCTGGCCGCGTCGATCAGCGGCGCGCTGTGGAAGAGCCAGGTCGACCTTCGCCAGGCTCATCTTTTCTCGGCGATGAACCACGGTCTGGCTCTCGATTTTTTTCACCTTGCTCCCGGCGCCAAGCCCCTTCGGCAAGACCTGTCAGGAATCGTCGAAGACGCCATCCGCGCCCAGCGACACATCGCTGAAGCCGACGAAGCCGGCCTGCCGCCCATCGACGGTCTTTTCATGCTGACCGAATCGCGTCCGGGCCAGCATCGTCTGCGCTTTGAAACCTCGCGCGGTAGTGGCGGCCTCATCTACGCGCTGACGTACAAAGTGTTCCGGTATCTGGAAGGAAATATCCACGGCCTCACCGCTCACACCGCGCGCGGCAACGCCTACATCTCCATCTACTACAGCCTGCCGGCGAGGAAGTCTCTGAATGAAACCAGAGCGATTGTGGAAAGTCGGTTTGAAAACTCAACCGAGTGAACGCCGGATGCAGATGGGGAAAGGGAGAAAATAAGTACACCCTATGGCCATCAGGCGTCGAAGTCATTCTCGCACAAAGTGCGTGAGACAGTCCTGGACACGGGCTAGGCTATCGTAAACAGTCGCAGGAAATCAGCGACCACCACGACACTTAACGCTCGAAACTTGCCAGCAATGGACTCCGCATGGATTAGTGCCTTTTCAGCGGTTATGGGCTCTCTCGTAGGGGCCTTTACTTCATTCGTTACTACCTATGCCAATCAGCGTGCTCAGTATCGGCGGGACTTTTTGAGCAGACAATTTTCTCAACGAGAGGCTCTCTATTCCGAATTCATTAGTGAAGCAGCCCGCCTCCAGAGCGATTCGCTGGAACAGGAGATGGCAAAACCGAGTACCTTGGTGGCCATTTATGCCCTGGAAAACCGGATTCGTCTGAACGCCTCGGAAGAGGTCGTCCAGGCGGCAGAAAATGCGATCCGAGAGATCGTTGAGTCTTACCGGCGTCCAAAGATGACCGACGAGGACATTCGCCGGGGCGCCTATATGGAAATTAAGGATCCCGTAAAAGAGTTTGGCGAAGCGTGTCGAAAAGAGCTTAATAGGCTCTACCGTGCCGCAAGTTGAGAGATTCGCCGCGCGGAGTTGCTGCCCGGCCGCAAGGCAATTCCTGTTCGACAATTCGCTAATTCGCTATTGATGCGTCTGCTATTTCGCTATTCGTTCGGCTCGGCGGCGACGTGGCCCCGCGGCTTGGCGCTGACGTTCCTGCGCCACTGCAGAATCGACTTTACTGCCTAAGGTAGACCGCCGCGCGACGAGATGAGGCGACAGCAGCACCCGTGTGCCTGGCCCGTCAGGATCCTGAATACGGGCGATCAGGCAGTCGATACATTGCGTGGCCATGCGGTCGATCGGCTGGTGCATGGTAGTCAGGGACAGCGTCTCGCTTGCCGCAAACGGCATGTCGTCGTACCCTACGACGGCGATGTCTCCGGGTACCTTGAAACCCGCGCCAAGCACGCTGTTAAGGACACCGATCGCGGCTAGATCATTTGCCGCGAAGATGGCGGTCGGTCGAGGGTGCTTCGCTAGCGCATCCTTCGCACCCTTCGAGCCCCCATCCAACGTATAGCCCCCCGGGATAACCTGCGGCTCAAGACCGTGGGCGCGCATCGCAACCTGAAACCCTTCGCGGCGCCGCCTGGCGCCGGCACCGCGGCCCCCGTCGATATGCGCAATTAGCTTATGGCCGCATTCAACCAGATGTCGAACCAGTAAGGACGCACCGAGGTGGTCGTCATTGCTCACGCTATCGATCCCTTCGGCTTCAAGATGCCGGCCGACGTAGACCACCGGTACGCGCCGCGCGACCTTCTCGACAATCTCGATATCATCGGGCGCGCCGATGAGGATCACTCCTGCGATACGTTGAGCGACGAGGTTACCAATTGCTCGTTCGGCGGCTTCGTCCGGTGTGCCGTCAACTGAGAGAACGACACTAAAGCCCTTTGCCCGAGCAGCCCGGTCAATCGTTTTCGCCAGGAGAGCAAGATAGGGATCGCTCTAGAACAGTATACAAACCTTTTGAACTTGGAGCGATACCGAAAATCCAGGTCCAAGCCAACCATAGAGCGCTTCGCCGGAAACGCCGTTCGTTCTACCCCCTAATTGACCACCCCCAACAAACATCGACCACTGATATGCAGAGAATATACCGACCTCGAAAGGCTTCCACCAGATGGCTAAAACCCACCCTCCTGGGGCTTGCCACGAGTGCCTGCCTGGCACTGGCGCCTCTCGCCGGCCACGCTGCCGATAATGCCGGCACTACGATCGCCAAAAGGCTCGCATTGGAGGGATCGCGATGATCGACGAGTCCTTTCTCATTCCAGCCCCGCGCACAGAAGCGCCGCTGGACGCCCCCGCTCTAGGCTGGGGGATCATTGGGCCGGGCAGAATTGCGTCTGCGTTTGCGGAATCTCTGGCCGCACACACGCGGCAGCGAATTGTGACTGTTGGATCACGGTCGATCGACACGGCGCTTAACTTTGCAAAGCGTTTCAATGGATGCGATGCGGTCAGATCGTATGAGGAGCTCGTCAAGCACCCCGCCATAGACATCGTCTACGTCAGTACTCCGCATTCATTTCCTCATCAATGTGTGATGCTGGCACTCGAGGCTGGCAAGCACGTGCTGGTGGAAAAGCCATTTGCCATCAATGCGCATCAGGCCAAGGAGATGGCGCAAACTGCACAGCAAAAGGGCCTTTTTCTGATGGAGGCAATGTGGCCCCGGTTTCTACCGGCTTTTGATAGTGTTCGCCAGATTTTGAGCGAAGGGATCCTGGGTGAGATCACCAGCGTCGTTGCCGACCTGGGAGAGTACTTCCGGCCAGATCCAGCCCACCGGCTTTTCTCCCCCGATCTGGCCGGGGGTGCCCTGCTGGACCTTGGTGTCTATCTTGTGTCGCTGTCGTCCCTTCTGGTCGGCACGCCCAGCCGCGTTACCGCGGTGGGACAATTCACTTCCACAGGTTGTTGACGCTTAGGTATGCGCGATTTTGGAGAACGGACGTGGTGCGCTGTCAACCCTCTTCACGACTCTGGCCGCGCCAACTCCGACGGGTGCGTTCATCGCAGGGACGAAGGGGACTCTGCGCCTCGACAGTCCCTTCTATGTACCCGGAAGGATAACGGTCACCTCACTAGATCGCTCGATAAAGCGCAGCAGGGAGTTTGATATCCGAACACCCGCAGGGGGACTCTGCTACGAAGCCGCGGAGGCGGCCCGGCGAATCGCCCAAGGTTCTACCGAATCGCCCTACATGCCCCTGCAAGAGTCCGTAGCCATCCTCGAGACCCTTGACCGGATTCGCGGGCAGCTCGCTTCTCATGAGTCGCCGCCTAATCACCTCACAGCGAGAAGGAACAGATAATCTATGTCAAACAGACTAAATATGGGACTGATTGGATCCGGCTTCATGGGGCAGACCCATGCCGATTCCTACCGGAGAGCAGGAATTTTGTACAGAAATCTGCCTCGCACACCGGTTTTGTACGCGGTCGCGGATCGGAGCGACGAGCTCGCAGAGCAAGCGCGCGGACGGTTGGGCTTTCAAAAAGCTTACGGCGATTGGCGCAAATTGATTGAGGATCCAGCGGTAGACGTCATTGACATTACGACGCCAAACAATTTGCACATGGAACCGGCTTTGGCCGCCATCGAGGCAGGCAAACATGTCTTCTGTGAAAAGCCAAAGGCCGTAAAGATTGAGGATGCACGGCGGATGGCCGCCGCAGCCAAGCAGGCGGATGTGCGCACGATGGTGGCCTTCAACAATCTCAAGACTCCTGCGGCGTTGGTTGCCAAGCAGATCATTGAGCGTGGAGAAATCGGAGAGCCGATTCGTTTCCGTGGCAGGTTTGATCAGGGCTTTTTTAATGATCCTTTTTTACCTTGGTCTTGGCGCTGTTCGAGGGAACTAGCGGGTACTGGAGCCTTAGGGGATCTCGGAGCACACGCGGTCTCGGTTGCCCAATTCCTGATGGGTGACATCAGAGAAGTATCAGCTCAGAGTCAGATAATTTTCAAGGAACGTCCCGTCGCAGACCTGGACACCGGCTACAGCAGCAAAGCTGCGGCAGACGCGAAAAAGCGCGCTGTAGAAAACGAAGATCAGATTCAATCTTTGGTAAAGTTCGAGTCAGGGGCTGCCGGTGTCATCGAGGCTTCCCGTACTTGCGCGGGTCGGGTTTTCGGCATCTTTTGGGAAGTCTCGGGCACAGCGGGAGCAATCTATAACAGCGGAGAACGGTTTAACGAGCTGCAGGTTGTCCGAATGGGAGAAGAGAAGCGTGATCGGGGATTCAAAACCATCTATTGCGGCTCACAAGTGCCCCAGTACTCCGGGTTTTTTGGCTTCGATTTTGCCGGAGGAGGGCTTGGCTATTTTGATGTGCGGGTCATCGAAATTTACGAACTCGTCAACGGGATTGAAGGCAATAGGGGTTGTTTCCCTGATTTCGCATTTGGCGCAAGGAATCAAGAGATCCTCGAGGCTATGGATGAGTCGACCCGTTCCGGTTCCTGGGTCTCCACTAAAAGCTAACAACTAACAACCAAAAGGGTTTCGCTTTGATGACTGGGGTCACGGCCAATTCAGTTAAATCAAATCGATAAATCCCAAAGACAACAAGGAGAATTGTGATTGGACGTATCTGGCGGATCCAGCAGGAGCGTCTCTGCGCTTTTGGGAAAGCCTTTGAACTCAAAAGCAACCGTGAAGTGAACTGGACAAACTAACTAAATCCGGGATAGAAAACAGATACCTTCTTTTTAATGATTACTAAGGTATAGCTCACGAATGAGCTAGGTTCTTAGCTTACCAATTAAACAAACAACATACCATAACTATGCAAAACACGATCCTAAAACAACCGCACATCCACAGAAAGCGCATGAAAATCAGCGGCCTCAAAAGCGCAATCATTGCGATAGCCCTAGGAGTAGAGAAATGAAAGCAGCAAAAGTTTTCGCTCTAGCGATCGCTATGATGGTTATAGCCCCGTTGGTTACCTTTGCCGCGTCCGCGCCGGGCAAGATCAAGATTGGAGTTACGATGGCCTCTTTCGGCCATACCTTTCACATCAACATCATGGATGGTATGAAGAAATGGGCCCAGGCTCACCCCGACGTCGAACTTGCCCTTGTTGATGCGCGCGATGACAGCGCCAATCAGACAGGCCAGGTAGAAAACTTCCTTGCTCAAGGGATAGATGCCGTCGTCGTCCAACCGGTGGGTGCGTCGGCCACCGGTCCGATGAGCAAAGCCGTCCTCAAAGCTGGCAAGCCCTTAGTGTACGTCAACCGCAAGCCTTCGAACCTGCCCAAGGGTGTCCTGTTTTGTGGTTCAAACTCTATCGATTCCGCGATCATGAACATGGAGGAACTTGGTAAATGCATGGGCGGTAAGGGAAATATCGTGATCTGATGGGCGAGCTGAGCAACGAAGCAACCATCGCCCGTACGGATGGAATCAAGAAAGTTATCAAGGAAAAGTTCC
>Ga0306926_10005305_pt1 | contig 13689 bp, 16 predicted proteins | sample flu12Cox44000178_FD_203759 | JGI IMG/M metagenome (GOLD analysis project Ga0306926, IMG submission 203759) | Lab enrichment of tropical soil microbial communities from Luquillo Experimental Forest, Puerto Rico - flux8day.12C.oxic.44.000.178 (v2)... | ecosystem: Environmental > Terrestrial >... | reverse complement strand
CAGACGGCGTTGCTTCCGCTTTCCGAGGGTCCGTGCCCGTCGTGCACTGGTTTGCTCGATCAGCTCGACGGCGCGGCCGAGCACGCTGCGCAGCGCGTCAACCTCGCGGTCGCGGCGAAGGCGCCGATCGAGCGCGTCCTCACGTTCGCCGCGGAACGCGGCTGGCGACGGCTGCGGATGCTGTCCTCCGCGGGCACGACCTATAACCGCGATTACCTCGCCGAGGACCCGGACGGCGACCAGAGGCCGATGCTGAACGTCTTTCACCGCGACGGCGATACGATCCGCCACTTCTGGGGTTCTGAGCTGTTGTACGCATCCGCCGATCCCGGACAGGACCCCCGCCACGTCGGCACCATCGAGCCGCTGTGGAACCTGTTCGACCTCACCCCCCAGGGTCGCGGAACTGACTGGTATGAGCAGCTGAGTTACTGAGCTAAGTCTCTGCTGCCCGATGTGCTGTCGCGGGACCGAAGTGGTGGTCCGCCGGCAGGCCGGCGGAGTCTGTCCCCTTCCTGTTTTGTCGGTGGCGCCTGTCATCCTGGGCACGTGCTGCTTCGTTACTCTTACCGCCTGTACCCGGACCTGGCGCAGCGTGCAGCGCTCGCGCGGGCGTTCGGGTGCGCGCGGGTGGTGTTCAACGACGCGCTCGCCGCACGGCAGGCGGCCTATGTGGCAGGAGAGCCGTACATCACGGACACGGCGATGTCCGCGCGGCTCACCGCGTGCAAGGACACGCCCGGGCGGGCGTGGCTCAGCGAAGTGTCGTCGGTCGTCTTGCAGCAGGCGCTAGCCGATCTGAACGCGGCCTATAGGAACTTCTTCGCGTCGGCCACCGGGAAACGGATAGGCGCGCGGATCGCGCCGCCCCGGTTCCGGTCACGGAAAGACTCGCGTCAGGCGATCAGGTTCACGGCCAACGCGCGGTTCCGGGTGCTGGACAACGGAAAGCTGCGGCTGCCGAAGGTCGGGGACGTGCCCGTGCAGTGGTCTCGCGCCCTCCCGGCGGCACCATCCTCGGTCACGGTGATCAGGGACGCGGCGGGGCGGTTCTTCGCTTCTTTCGTAGTCCAGGCCCGCCGCGAACCGCTGCCCGCGACAGGCCGGGAGTGTGGCATCGACCTGGGCCTGGGCCACTTCGCGGTGCTGGACGACGGTACGAAGGTCACCGCGCCGCGTTTCCTGCGGCGCGCGGAGAAGAAGCTCAAGAAGGCGCAGCGGGACCTGTCCCGCAAGCAGAAAGGCAGCGCGAACAGGGAAAAGGCCCGAGTGAAAGTCGCGCGGGCGCATGCACGGGTCAAGGACGCGCGCCGGGACTTCCACCACAAGCTCTCCATGCGGATCATCCGCGAAAACCAAGCGGTGACCGTGGAAGACCTCGCGGTGAAAGGACTCGCCCGTACACGCATGGCCAAGCCGGTCCACGACGCGGGCTGGTCCGCGTTCACCGGCATGCTCGAATACAAGGCGAGGCTGTATGGCCGGGAGTTCCGGCGCATCGGCAGGTTCGAGCCGACCAGCCAGATGTGCAGCGCATGCGGAGTCAGGGACGGACCTAAGCCGCTCCACGTCCGCGAATGGGAATGCAGGGCGTGCGGGACCGTCCACGACCGGGACGTGAACGCCGCGAAGAACATAGCCGCCCTGGGACGCAGGGATGCTCTAAAAGCCCGCGGAGGCCAGGTAAGACCAGCGGCAACGCTGGCACCAGCCAGTGAAACGGGAAGCCGCAGAGGTGCCGCATGAACCGGCACCGGCTGAATCCTCGCCCCTCAGGGCGGGGAGCGCGTGAAAACAACGTCCTTCCGCCGGGCGGCTCGGCCACCTTCGGCTTCGTCGCCAGCGAGACCTCCAGCCCGGTCATCCCCTCCACCATCTCCTGCCAGAGTCCCTAGGGTCAGCTCAGGTCGCCGGCAGCGCCTCGTTCGTGATCACCCAGAACTTCTTGACGTACGGTGCCTTGGACGTCCAGCGGACCGGGAGGCCGGAGGGCAGGCAGATCACGTCTCCCGCGGAGAAGTCGTACTCCTCACCGGTCTCCTCGTTGACCAGGTGGGCGCGTCCTTCCAGCAGAAGCATGGTTTCGTCGCCCAGTGGGGCCGTGTACGGCACAGTGGACGAGCCGTCGGCTTCGCATCCGGCGATGCCGACGCCGGTCCGCCACAGACCGCACAGCAGCGTCCCCGTGACCCCGGTGTCCCTGATCGTGAACAGCTCCCCGCACACCTGCGGGCCGTGGGCTGGTTCGATCCACTCATAGGGCGTCCAGGTCTCCGGGTTCTCGCTGATGTTGGAGACGTACACGTCGTCGCCCGGAGTGGCGGCATGGGGACTGTCCCACAGAACCCAGAACTTCTTCAGGAACGGCGCCTTGATGTCCCACGTGATGTCCAGGCCCTTCGGATGGCTCATGATGGAGCCGGCTTCGAGGTGGTGCTTCTTGCCGGTCGCAGTGACCGTGACCTCCACGGAGCCTTCCAGGAGCACGACGGTCTCGTCCGCGTCCGGCGCCGAGTACCGGACGAAGCACGAACCCTTGGGTTCACAACCGGCGATGCCCGGTCCGGTCCGCCACAGTCCCGCTTTGAGGTCGCCTGACGTTCCGCTTGGCCTGATGACCAGGACCTCGCCCTTCACCTGCGGGCCGTACGCCGGCTCGACCCATTCGAACGGCGTCCAGCCGCCCGCCGGATTCAAGTTCCTGCTCCCGACGTGAATCTGCCGTGACTTGGTAATGGTCATCTCATCCTCCCTGGACGTGCTGGCTGACCGTTGGCTAGACGCTAGGCCCGTCAGGCGGACGCGTGTGTTCTGTCCGGGCCGCAGAATGTTCGCTGAGCGACAATGCGCGCCGACGACCCCGAAGGACGATCTAGCGAACGGGATGCCCGCCGCCTAACGTGTTGAGCATGGCGGCAACCGGGCAGCCGGATGACGTCGTCGTGGAGACGGCGCGCTCGCTGCGTGCCTGGACGGACGTGATCCACCACCGCTTCGTCTCCTTGCGGATTGCCCAGGACGACGCATCAGAGCTGTCCGGCTCGGTCCGTTCGCGCCAGATCGGGCATCTGCAGGCATCGGTGGTCCGCTCGACGCCGCAGACGTTCAGCCGGACTAGCCGCCTGGCGACCGCGGACGACCACAACCTGCTCGCGGTCGGAGTAGTCGAACGCGGCACCGGATGCCTCGAGCAGGACGGCCGCGCGTGTGTGGTCGAAGGCGGCGACTTCGCGCTCTACGACACGTCACGCCCGTTCACCTGGTCCCTGACCGGGGACTGGACGCTGCGCGTGTACACGTGGCCGCTGGCTGCCGTCACTGTGACCGAGGCGGAGTCCCGGGCCCTCACCGCGGCCACGGTCCGTGGTGACGCGGGAGTCGGTTGCTTCCTGTCGCCGATGCTTGCCAGCCTGGCCAGCGCCAGTACCACCGTCTCCCCGCTGACCTCGGCGCGGCTGGCGAGCGAAGTCGCGGAGCTGGCGATCACGGCGGCCTGGGAAGTCGGCCACCGCGACGCCTGCGATCAACCCGATCGTGAGCAACTCCAAAGAATCCAGGTCTTCATCGAGCAAAATCTCGCCGACCCGGAGCTCACTCCTGCGCGCATCGCGCGCGAGTTCTTCATGTCACCCCGCACCCTGCACCGGCTGTTCGCACGGCACGGGCTCACGGTCGCGGCCTGGATCAAGCGCCGGCGACTCGAGGCCTGCCGGCGCGCTCTCGGCTCACCTGCCGTGCAGCACCTCGGTATCAGTGAGATCGCGCGCCGCTACGGGTTCCCCAACCCGTCGTTCTTCAGCCGGGAGTTCGCCCTGCAGTACGGCGAAAGCCCCCGCACTTACCGATCACGGTTGCGCGGCTGACCCGGGAGTTCTTCGTCGGCCGGAATCCGGAATCTCGCGGCCGCTGCTATCGCGGCACCATGGGGTATTGCTCGATGAGGAACCAAGACCCATCGGCCATCGCCATTTCGTTGCGCCAGATGATGACCGCCGGGTCGGAGGCGTCCCAGGTGAAGCGAAGGCGTGCCTTCGCGCCCGCCAGGGATTCGAACACCAGGCGGTCACCGTCGATGCGCCCGCGGTACACGTCGGCGTGGCCGTAGTTGTCGGCCATCACGGCGCGGTACTCGCCGTGCTCGGGCACCCAGCCCGATACCCAGTGCAGCTGCCACGTCAGTACGTACGTGCCGTCTTCCAGGAACTGATCTTGCTCGCAGTCCAGGACGATCCAGCGCCCGTCCTGGATCGCGCGGGCCTCGCCGTGGCCTGCCCCGGTCATCGTGGGCGTGCCCGGGCCCATCCCGCCTGCATGGATGACCCCCTTCCAGGTGACATCCCGGTAGAAACGGCCGAGCGCCTCCATCTCCGGCCCCGCGGAGATGGGCCGGAGGATCTTCACGGCATCGTTGCCAGCCCGTGCAGCACTCATAACCTCCAGGCTCTGTGGTGCTGACCAGCCCGACCAGGGCCGGAAGTCCCGGCGGGAGCCGGCCCCTGACAGAGGCAGCATCTGACAATCTAAGGTTGACGCTTGGAGGCGACAATCTTAGATTGTCGATATGGAGATCGTGGATATCGATGCTCTCGAGGCAGCGATGCGGGAGCGGGCGCCGGATTCGCCACTGGACCGGGTAGAGGCTGCCATGGCGGCCGGGGAGGAACTGGCTTCTGGCGGCGATGAACTGATCGGCCGTTTTGTCACGGAGGCGCGGAACGCCGGGTGCTCGTGGACCGAGATCGGCGCGCGGATGGGGGTGTCCAAGCAGGCCGCCCGGCAGCGGTTCACGCCGCCCGCCGCGGCCGTTCTGGTACCGGGCGGCAGGCTGAGGCCCAAGGATCGGCTCCTGACCTGCCTGGAGGCAGCGGGCCGGGAAGCCGCTGCGGACGGGGCGGCCGAGATCGGCACGCATCACCAGTTGATCGGGCTGTTCGAAGAGGGTGTCGCCGCGGCGATCTTGGAGAAGCTGGGCGTGCGGGCCGATGCCGTGCGCGCCACAGCGCGCGAGCTGTTCCCTGGCGCTGGCCAGCCTTCGGAGCTGCCGCCGCCGGAGTCCGCTGAGGCCCGCGACGCCGTCCGCGGTGCCGAGTCCCTGGCCCGGCGCGGGGGGTGCGGTTACGTGGGAACCGAGCACCTGCTCGGCGCGCTGGCCCTGGACCCCGGGTCGCGGGCCCGCCGGACGCTGATCGGCCTGCGGGTCAGCATCCCGGCCATCAAGAAAGAGCTCGAGTGCTACATCAGCCCCGACCGGCAGCGGCGCCGCAGGCGCGGTAAGGCCGCCGCCGGGGCGTGCTCGTTCTGCGGCAAGCCGGGCGGCGCCGGGCTCCAGCTTGTCGCGGGGCCCGGCGTGTACATCTGCGCCGAGTGCGTCGGGCTGTGCAACGAGATCCTCGCCGGGGAGGGCACCGCGGGCGAGGGCGGTCCTCGGGCGTAGAACTGCCCGGCACGGTTCACTGGCTGTTCGCGCCGAGTTCGGCGACGGCCTGGGCGAGAGTGTCCTCGACTAGGTGCCGTTCGGATCCCCAGCCGTCGCGCAGGTCGTCGAGGAAGCCGATGATGGTGACGACATCGGCCCACGGGTGGTAGGCAGTGCCAGCTGCCTGCTGCCACAGGACGGTGAACCGCTGGATGGCGGCAGTGCCAAAGGTCAGCAGGTTCACCCGGCAGTGCGCCACATCGGCCACGGCCGGCCCGGTGCACGCGCCCTGCCAGTCGACCACCCCGGTCACCGTGCCCCGCCGCCACAGCACGTTGCCGGGATGGAAGTCGCGGTGCAGCAGCACCGCCGGCAGGCCGGGCGGAGGACCGTGGCTGATCTCGGCGGCCCGCTCCCACATGCGCGGGTACCGTGCCCAGCCCGGCGGCCGGTAGCTGGCCTGCGGGTACGGGGCGAAGGGCCGGAGCACGCCGACGGGCGGCAGAGGAGCGGCGTGGATGCGCGGCAAGAGCCAGGCCAGGCGCCGCAGCCAGCGTTCGGCGTCGGATGGCCACCAGTCGACCCGGCCGGGCAGCCGCGACATGAGCACGGCCGGCACTCCGGCCTCTGCTCCGGCCGGATCGACTGCGAGCAGCACCGGGGTGGGCACGCTCACCGACTCGGCGACGCGAAGTGCCCGTGCCTCGCGCCAGGCGGCATCGGGCTCCTCCTCGCGGAATTCCGGCCGGACGTAGCGGCGCAGCACCGCCTGGCGGCGATGCCCGGAGCTGTCTTGAACGGTGAGCAGGTGCATGGCCGAGGACATCCCGCCGCGCAGCGCCCGGGCGGAGATCACCGGCCCGCCGAGGCGGTCGGCTGCCCAGGCCAGTGCCTGATGCGGCGGGCGTGAGCGCAGCAGCCGCCTGGTCTGCTCGTCATCGCAGAACCCGTGCGCGGGTGACCGGCCTGCTGAGGCGTCCCCAGCATGCCGGTGCCCGCTGGTCACCAGCTGTCCCGCAGGCTGGGCAAGTCCAGGACCCCGGCTTGCATGCGGGCAGGGTACCTCGGAGCGGTTCGCCAGCCCTCGCGTGCCCGTTGCTGCCGCTGTGACCGAGGCCGGTGTGGCTATTTGTCGTGGCTGGCGGTGATGCCGAGAAGTACTTCCAGTTCGGCGGGCAGCAGTTGCCGGCACGCCAGCAGCACGGTGAGCCTTTTGTGTCCTTCGATGACGACCAGGTTCGCCGGTCCCGGTTCGCCGAGCAGGATGACGGGCGGTGGCGGCTTCCCGTATCGGAGATTCTCGGCGATCCGCCGGTGGGTCGTCCAGGGCCACTGATACTGCCAGGGGCCGAGCTTGCGGGCACCGTCGGCGGCTAGCCGGGTGCCACCGGAGAAATCGGTCCAGTACGGGTCGTCAATGTAACGGATGGCGGCTAGCTCAGCCGGCGTGAGCGCGGCGTGATGCCACCGGACGTCGGCGGGCATGCCGGTGAACACATCGCCTGTCGGGTACTGGCGGTAAGCGGCCAGGACTTGCCGCCGCACCGCGTTGGCGGCGTGGTCGCTAGTGTCTGGCCGTTCCACGGCGCTGCGGGGCTGTCCCAGCCCGGCCAGGATCTGGCCGATCTGCGTGCCGTACTGGGCGGAGGTGATCTCGGCGGCCAGGAATGTCGCCACCATGTCATCTTCCGACGCCGGTCCCAGCAGGCGCATGCCTCATTGTGCGGCTCGGCGGGCGGGATCGCGAGCGGATAATCGCCGGCCCGGTGGTCACCCTCGATGATAACACCAGCAAAGATTTCCGATGAAGCGACATGTCATCCCCATCAGGGGCTTGAACTCTGACGCTCAATAAAGACAATATTTATTAGTGAAACATCGCAGTGGGGAGTTCATCATGGCATACAACGTCCGGCGGCCGGACGGCTGGCCAACCGGGGCGGCCGGGACGGCCGGGACAGAGCCGATGCCCGACGGGACCGAGGAGACGGCGGACCCACCTGTGCGCGCAGGCTCCGTCCTGCGAGTGATCCATCCCGCCGAGCCGGGCATCGATCTGGCCGCGGCCGAGAACGCCGCCGCCCAGTTCCTCCAGGCGCTGGGCGTGGGACTGGATTCGGAGAGCCTGCGGGGAACCCCGCGGAGAATGGCCCGCGCGTACGCGGAACTCTTCACCGCCCGTCCGTTCAACCTGACCACCTTCCCCAACGACGAAGGCTACGACGAGCTCGTGCTCGCCCGGGCGATCCCGGTCCGGTCGGTGTGCGAGCATCATCTCCTGCCGTTCACCGGGACCGCGTACGTCGGGTACCTGCCAGGCCAGCGGATCCTAGAGCTGTCCAAGCTCGCCCGCATCGTGGAGCATTTCGCTCGTCGTCCCCAGGTGCAGGAGCGGCTGACCAGGCAGGTCGCGGACTGCCTCTACACGCACCTGCGGCCGCAAGGCGCGGGCGTGGTCATCGAGGCCGAGCACACGTGCATGACCCTGCGTGGCGTCCAGGCAGCGGGATCCCGCACCGTCACCTCCACCCTGCTCGGAACGCTGCGGGACGACCCTCGCTCGCGCCAGGAGTTCTTCGCCCTCGCTGGCGTCAGCGCCTGAACGCGCGCCCGGCTCGGGGCTGCGCCTAGAGGTCTGGTCTCAGTCGGCCGGGATCGTAGCACCACCGCCCAGCCCCTGGCTGGATGCGCCGGTTCCTGCAGGGGTGGCAGGAGGTCACCAGTGCGCAGCCTTTCTTACCGGCCCCGTTAGGGCCGAGGTCTTTGGCGCGTATGGCCGGGTATACGATCCGACATATGTCCTAATTTGCCCTATATTTCACCTTCAGGCGACGGCGACCCGGCTAGCGGTTCCATGATCGTGGGTCAAAAACGGCGCTATTCGCCGAAAATGACCCACGATCATGGACTTCGTCCCTTTCAGGTACCCCTCCGGGTATGCCGAAGGTCGGATGCCTCGGCGATTCAGCTTCTGTAGTAGTGGTTCAGCCGCGACCGAAGAGCCTGCGCCGCCGGCCACGGTTGCTGGCGGCGGGCTCGCTCGCGTGGCCGGGGCAACGCTGGGCGGCCGGGACGCCGGCCATCACCTGGCTGACGTGCTGGCCGCAGCCGGCCCAGGTGATCTTGCCGCACTTCTTGCAGGTGACTGCTCGGCACATGGTGGTTCTCCTTAGGGGGTTGTGCGGGGTAAGTAGCCGTCGGGTCAGGCGAGTGCGGGCAGGGCCCGCCAGGCTGTGTAGCCGGCGACTAGCAGGAGCAGGACGGTGAACGCTGCCTGGAGCTTGCTCGTGTCGGTTCGCGTGGTCAGCCGGGTGCCGGCCCAGCCGCCGAGCACGGCCACAGCGGTGAGCAGCGTCACCAGGCCCCAGCTCGGGTGCGTGCCGGTGCCTGCCCGGACCGCGAGCGCCGAGGCTGAGGTGATGGTGATGACCACCAGGGAGGTGCCGGCGGCGTACGTCATCGGCAACCCGAGTGCGAGGACCAGCGCGGGCACGACAAGGAACCCGCCGCCGACGCCGAGGAACCCGGTGAGCAGGCCCACGACGGTGGCGGTGGCAAGCACTCTGAGGGCACGCGGACAGTGACATGCGAACGAGGGGCTGAGGCTGATGATCGGGTCTCCGGCGTAGCTTTCCAGCTGTGCTCCCGGCTGCCTGCGCCGGGATCGGAGCTGGCGGGCGGCCATCACCCCGGCGACCACGAGCAGCAGCGCGGCGAACGCGGCCAGCAGCACCGGCTCGGAAACCAGGCCGGATGCTTTCGCGCCCGCCGCGGCGCCGCCGATGGCCACTACGCCGAATACGATGCCCCTGGTGAGCAGCACGTTGCCGGACCGGTAGGCGGCGATCGCGCCGGCCAGGGAGGTAATGCCGACGACAACGAGCGAGCCGGTGGTCGCCTGCGCGGCGGACTGCCCGAGGCCGTACACGAGAACCGGGACGGCGAGCACTGATCCGCCGCCGCCGAGGGCGCCCAGGCTGAGCCCGATGAGCGCGCCGGCGGCGAGGACGACTGCGACGGTCACGTGGCGTCCGGGACGGTGACAGGCAGGCCGGCTTGCTGTGCGTTCCCGAACTCGTCGTCGACTGCGACCACCTGGCGTCCGGCGGCTGCCAGGAAGGACGCGGCGATCGAGGCGCGGTAGCCGGCGGCGCAGTGCACCCAAACCTCTCCGCTGGGGATCTCGCCGATGCGCTTGGGCAGATCGTGCAGCGGAGTGTTCACCGCGCCCTGGATCGCGGACGCGCCGAACTCATCGGCGCGGCGCACGTCCAGCACCGTCACGGCCCGGTGATGCCGGACGTGCGCCAGGTCGGCGAACGTGGCCCTGGCGAACGAGGCCAGTTCCCGGCCGGTACCGGCGACCCAGTCTCGGGGCCTGCCAGTGGCGGCCGCGGCCGGACGGTTTATGCCGATGCGGACCAGCTCCCGCTGCGCCTGGGCGACGTCGTCCGCGGTCTCGCCGAGCAGGGTCAGCGGGGTGCCCCATTCGATGAGCCAGCCGAGATAGGTGGCGAAGCTTCCGTCGAGTCCGAAGTTCAGCGAGCCGGGCACGTGCCCGGCGGCGAACACGGTGCGGGCGCGCAGGTCTACTACCCACTCTCCGGCCTCGATGCGGCGCCGGATCTCGGCCGGGTCTGCCTTGCCGGGCGGTGACAGGTCCGGCTCGGACGGGCCCGCCGAATTCGCGGGGGCCATGTGCGCGTAGTAGGCGGGGTAGGCGTTCAGGCCGGCGAGCAGCTCGCGGACGTAGGTCTCCTCGTCCTGGGTGAGCACCGGGTTGGCGGCCTTCTCCCGCCCGATCGTCGAGCTGGTCGCCGCGCACTGCGTCGCCGAGCAGAACGACCCGAACCCATGGGTGGGAAACACACCCGCGGCGTCGGGCAGCAGCTGCGCCAGCTTGCGGGCCGAGGCGTGCTGCGCCCGCGCGAGGTCGCCGGCGTGCTGCGGCCCGAGCAGGTCCGGCCGGCCGGTCGCCCCGTACAGCAGCGAGCCGCCGGAGAAGACCGCGATCCGCTCGCCGGTCCGGGCGTCGGTGAGCACGTAAGACAGGTGAGTGAACGTGTGGCCCGGGGTGGCGACCGCGGTGACCCGCATCCGCGGCCCGATCTGGAGGGCCTCACCGTCGCGCACGGGGGTCCGCTCGAAGGACACCTCGTCCTCGGCGTTGACCAGGTATTCCGCGCCGGTGCGCCGGGCAAGGGCCAAACCGCCGGTGACGTAGTCGTTGTGGATGTGGGACTCGAAGACGTGCGTTAGCCGCAGGCCCTGCTTGCCGAGCAGCGCCAGGACGCGGTCGATGTCCCGCTGCGGGTCTACCACGAAGGCGACCTCGCCGTCATGCACGAGATAGCTGCGGTCACCCAGCGTGGGCGTCTCGAGCGGGATCACCGCGATGCCGATCTCGGGTGTCGCTACCGGAATCACCGAGGCCTTCTCCTTGCTGTCGTCCAGTCGAACGAATACCCGGGGGGGTATCACGAAGCATCAACCATAATACCCGTGGGGGTATTTCCGGGACGACCGATTGCCTCGTCGTGAGTCCCGTCACTGGCTAGCGCCCCTGGATGGCCAGATACCCCGGTAGGTATATTGCAGGTCATGAGTCCAGTACGGCAGTCGGCTCGCGCCCGGGTGCCCGCCTTCAGGGAGTTGGCATGGAAATAGACGGCGAGACGATGGCCAGCGTGGTCAGGCGGCTCAAGCGGGCGCAGGGCCAGATCGGCGGCGTGATCAAGATGATCGAGGAGGGGCGCGACTGCGAGGACGTGGTGACGCAGCTCGCGGCGGCGTCCCGGGCGCTCGACCGGGCCGGCTTCAAGATCATCGCGTCCGGCCTCGAGCATTGCGCGTTCGACACCAACGGCACGGCCGACGCCGATCGCGCCCGGCTCGAGCGGCTCTTCCTCTCCCTCGCCTGATTCCGGAACGTCCCGGAGGAGTGACGTGGCTGATTACAGGTCTCCGTCGACAGGCCAGATGGTGCGGGCAGTCCTGTTCGATACGTTCGGCACCGTTGTTGACTGGCGGACCGGCATATCATCCGCTGTCCGCGCCTTCGCGGACAGCCACGCGCTCACCCTCGATCCCGGGGAGTTCGCCGACGCGTGGAGATCCCGCTACCAGCCGTCCATGGAAGGCGTGCGGTCCGGCCGGCGCCCCTACGTATCCCTGGACACGCTGCACAGGGAAAACCTGGACGCGGTGCTGCGCTTGCTCGGGATCGATCCTGGCGCCTTCGCACCCGGTGAACTCGAATCGCTGGCCAAAGCGTGGCACTTCCTGCCGCCATGGCCCGACAGCGTCGAAGGAATCCGCGAGATAAAACGGGACTTCATCGTCGGCCCGCTGTCCAACGGCAACACCGCGCTCCTCGTGGACATGGCCAAGGCAGCCGGGCTCGGCTGGGACCTGGTCCTCGGTTCGGACATCAGCCGGGCCTACAAGCCCAGCCCGGAGGCCTACCGGAAACCCGCCGCCATACTGGGCCTGGATCCGGGCCAGGTGATGCTGGTAGCGGCGCACGACAACGACCTGGAGGCAGCAAGGGGAGCCGGGCTCGCCACCGCCTTCGTGGCACGACCCGAAGAACACGGTCCTGCCCAGCGGGCAGATGTCACGGCCGCCGGTGACTGGGACCTGGCCGCCACATCGATCACCGGCCTCGCCGGGCAACTACGGGACCACAGCCACGGATCCGTTGGCGAGGGGAGTCACCCGCCATCCGTTCGGGATGGATCCGTCTTTTCTTTCCGAACGGACGGTGGCGGCTGAAGTCGGCCGACTCCACCTCACCGGGAGATGGCGGTTGCCCGTCGAACCGCGTCACTCGCCGGCATCGTAGCGTCCGATGTAGTCGGGGCTGTTGGCCTGGAGGCGCGCCTCGACGTCGGCGAGAACGCTGGCCAGGATTTCGTCCCGGCGGTCTGGAGGGAACTGCCCGGCCCGGATCGTGCGGGCGAGGTCCGTGTCGTCGGACGCCCCCAGGGCCGCCATCCGTTGTCGGTGGCCGGCTTCCGCCTCGCAGCTTATCGCGAGCTCCCGTTCGGCGACTCGCAGCGCGTTGATCGCCACCCGCAGGTGGAAGGCGCGGTCCCGCGGGATGTCGTCGCCGAGCGACTCGAGAAACTCGCGGACTGCCTCGATCAGCTGCGCCGCCGTCGGACTGCCGAAGAGCTCACCACGCATCTCGGACCATCCGCAGTACGTCGTACTCCATCTCGCTGCTGAGCCTGCCGAGAACGGCGAGCTCTACCGAGCGCTGCTCGCCGCTGAGATGCACGCGCGCCTGCTCGAGGCATATCACGCCCCATCTGAGGCTGGATAGCAGCTTCCACCAGAACAGCTCGCCGGCCGAGACGGGGCCGCCGGCCGGCGAATAGGCGGCGAGCAGTTCATCGATGCGGCCGATGCCGCCGACTGGCGGCGAGGCACCCCAGCGCCAGGGCCGTGCGCACAGCCACCCCAGGTCCTGCATGGGGTTTCCGGCATACGCGAGCTCCCAGTCCAGGACCGCCCGTATCCCGTCCGGGCCGACGACGAAATTTCCGTTGCGGAAGTCCCCGTGGACCAGCGTTGCCGGCCGCTGGCGTGGCGGGTGCTCGCGCAGCCACGCGAGGCCGATCTCGAAGGCCGGCCTGCTCTGCCCGGTGTTGTCGAGCATCTCCGCGATCGCGTCGATCGGATCTGGCCGCGGCAGGTCAGGCAGGCAGCCCAGGGGAATGGCGTGGATACGGGAGAGTATCCGCCCGCATTGCGCCGCGAACCCGGCCCTGGCCCGCGCAAGCGCCGGGTCACGCAGGATCCTTCGCGGGATTGTCTCGCCTTCGATCCGCTCGGTGACGAGGTAAGCGCCGCCGAGCGCCGCTGGGTCGTCGTCCGCAGCCACCACGGCCGGAACCGGAACGCCCGCCGCGGCAGCGGCGCGGAGCAGCGCCGCCTCCCTCAGCATTTTGCCGCGCCCGAGTCCCTTGCCGCGCTCGCGCTGCAGCACCAGCCGGCGCGGCGCGGCGCCGGCCCGGATGTCAACCGACCACGATAGCCGGGAGGCGCCCGCGGAGAGCCTGCGGGTCTCGGCCACCTCGACGGCGCCCCCGAGGACTGGGGACAGGATCGACGCGACCCGCTCCGGATCCAGGGATTCGGGCCCGGCGTCCGTGGTCATGCCCACGGCGCGCTCTTCGGGTCCTTCAGCAGGCGGCGCGCCACCGACATGCGGTGCACCTCGTCGGGGCCGTCGTAGATGCGGCCGTAGCGCGCCTCGCGGTACATCC
>Ga0306926_10005304_pt1 | contig 13692 bp, 17 predicted proteins | sample flu12Cox44000178_FD_203759 | JGI IMG/M metagenome (GOLD analysis project Ga0306926, IMG submission 203759) | Lab enrichment of tropical soil microbial communities from Luquillo Experimental Forest, Puerto Rico - flux8day.12C.oxic.44.000.178 (v2)... | ecosystem: Environmental > Terrestrial >... | reverse complement strand
GGGCGACATCACCGCAAATGCTGGATTCCCAGGTTCAGCGGGCACAAGAGCAACTTCTGCAGCTAAAACGACAGCAAGAGCTGATCGAGAAGCAAAAGCGCGAACTGGAGGAGCTCAGCAGGAAGCAGGAAGAACTCGAAAAAGGACGGTCCGACATGATCGAGAAGCTGAGCCGTTCCCTCGTCGTTATCGAGCGTGAGACTTACGAAGCAGAGAAACGGGTCGAACAGCTCAAAGCGACCAACGCAAACTTTGCTGATCACCTCGAGTCGCTGGAAAACATTAACCCTAAGACCTGGAGCAACGCGGACTTGCACAAAGAGTTAAGCAAAGCTCTCAGTGCTGTTGACGAAGCTCGCGCCGACTACACTAAATCGCTCACGAAAATCAACGCGAAAGCCGATGCGGAGGTAATCGACCCTTCACCGGCCGTCGAAGAGAGCTACTATCATTCTTCGGATGACGCGAATTTTCTTCTCTGGCTGAAGCGGGGCTTTGCTTTCACCTTGCCATTACTCATCCTTGGGCTCGGTGCGCTTCTGGTTTTTTACTTTGTCCATGGATGATACTGTTGAGTGATGGGCCGCAGAAGATTTAACGACTCTCCGATCTCAGCGAAAAAAGACGAGCTCGCCAGACAAGAGGAGGAGTTGCGTCGGCAGATGGAAGAATTGCAGCGCAAGATCGAAGAAGCACCTCGTCTGGCACAGGAAGAACAGGAGCGTCAGCGTCAGGAAAGGATCGCGCGCGCGACGACGCGAAGGAGTCCATTCGATTCTCCGGACATCCTCCAGGACTCACGCCATGCCGAAGATCTGTTTTCCGAACGGCCGAGCCGGCCCAGACGAGCTCACCGGCGCCAGGCCCGCAGACGATTGATCATCTCGTGTCTCGCGATTCTGATTCTTGTTGCCGCGGTGATCCTGCTGGCACTTCAGATGTTTAATCATCTCTAGCTGAAGCAATCGTATCTTTGTGATTTAGTGTTAGGATATATTCCGATTGCATGAGTTCAACAAAGCTTGAAGTCGAATATGTCGCTGAGTTGGCACGCATTAAACTCACGCCTGAGGAGATTAGTACCTTTCGGTCTCAGCTCGAAATCGTCCTTCAACACGTGGAACGATTAAATCAGGTCGACGTCTCACACGTAGAGCCGATGGCTCACGGTTTTCCGATTTATAACGTATTCCGGAATGACGAACCGCGCGAAGGCCTGGACCGGGAAACCGCACTCGAGAATGCACCTCGTCGGGCGCAGGGATTGTTTATGGTCACAAAAGTAGTGGAGTAGAATCTTTGAAGAGCAAAATCGATTGGAGATGAAAATCATCGCTCTCACGGCTCACGAACTCCTGAGCCTGTTACGATCGCGACAGATTTCCCCAAAGGAAGTCGTGATCGCTCTGAGTCGGCGAATAGAAGAGGTGGATCCTCTTGTTCACGCCTATTTGTCCTACGACTTGGAACGAGCCCTTGCAGACGCTTCCTCCGCGGATGTGAGTCTGCCTCTGGGCGGATTGCCAATCTCCATCAAAGATGTGATCAGCGTACAGGGGCATCCATGCGGGTGCGCCTCTAAAATCCTGGAGGGTTATCTTGCGCCGTACGATGCCACGGTTATCTCAAGGCTTCGTGCTGCAGGAGCAATCCCTTTTGGAAGACTCAACATGGATGAATTTGCGATGGGATCTTCCACCGAGAATTCCGCCTTCGGACCCAGTAAAAATCCTTGGGACAGTAGGCGCACGCCGGGCGGCTCAAGCGGAGGTTCGGCAGCGGCTGTCGCAGCTGACGAGGCGTTTGCGGCCCTGGGGTCAGATACCGGCGGGTCGATCAGGCAACCGGCCGCGCTTTGTGGTTGTGTTGGTCTGAAGCCGACCTACGGCCGGGTCTCGCGCTATGGCCTCGTAGCCTTTGCCTCATCCCTCGATCAGATCGGACCGCTTACAAAGGATGTAGAGGATGCAGCGCTGCTGATGGACGTTATCGCCGGATTGGACAAAAATGATTCAACGTCACTTCCGGAGCCGATACCAAACTTTTCAGCCGACCTTCGGAAAGGGGTGAAAGGCTTGCGGATCGGACTACCGAAAGAATATTTCATCGAAGGCCTCGATCCCGAAGTCGAAAAAGCGGTGCGAACCGCTGTTGAGCATCTTGGGGGACTTGGTGCTGAGTTATTAGAAATTTCATTGCCGCATACCGAGCATGCGTTAAGCACCTACTACATTATCGCTCCGGCGGAAGCGTCCGCGAACCTCGCCCGATTTGATGGTGTCCGTTATGGATACCGCGCGCAGGGCAGCGACGGTCTCATCGATCATTATGGTCGGACCAGAGAAGAGGGGTTCGGCGCGGAAGTAAAACGCCGGATCATTTTAGGCACCTACGTACTGAGTTCCGGGTACTATGACGCTTATTACTTGAGGGCTCAGAAGGTTCGAAGTCTGATTCGGAAAGATTTTGCAGACGCATTCGAAAAAGTGGATGTTATCGCATGTCCCACCTCCCCCACTCCCGCCTTTAGACTTGGGGAGCGTACCAACGATCCGCTCAGCATGTACCTGGCGGATATTTTCACCTTGGCTGCAAACATGGCCGGCATCTGTGGGATCAGCATCCCATGCGGGTTTGCGAACTACGAGGGAAAACAGCTTCCGGTCGGCCTTCAGATTCTCGGCAAAGAATTGGACGAATCTACGATTCTTCAGGCCGGCTACGCGTACGAACAGAGTACCGAATGGCATAAAGCCAAGCCCCCGTTTAACCCAAAAACCGAACGGATTTAACCACAGATTACATAGCGGATTACACGGATACGATACGTTACGATCAGCGACACCATTGCCACGAAAAGATTCGTTCGCTCATCCCCAATAACCTTGTCAAAATCTGCGAAAATCGGTGGAATCTGCGGTTCTAATTTCAGAATCTGGGCTTGGTCAGGAACTTAGTTAACATGCGATCTGGAGGGCGCGCCGTGCCTCGGTGCCGCGCCCGCCGCCAAGACTACATCCTAATAACAGGCAATGGGTATCTGAGAACCAGTTCGCTATCCAAAAGAATCTCGACATGGTGAACGCCGAATTGCTTGAACTGTACTCCTGTAAACAAATTCACGTTGGTTACATATCCTTCCAATTCTTTCAGTTCGAAGTCGATGTGGGATTCCGCAACTACTTCAATCTCCTCAGAATTAAGGATGCGAGATGTCTGGCGAAATTTGCCAATACCGTTACACCAACGAGTCCAAATACAGAGTTTCAAAAGACCCACGGGTAACGCGGGCGTCGGAAGAACGTTGATCACACCTACGAGGGTCTGCAACCCGTTGAGTTCCTGCCTGACGTCCTCGCATAAGACCGACGCCTGGAGATCAGGAAGAACATCGGAAGCTTCCATAAACCTTCCCTTGCCGGTTCGGAATTGCCTGTAAGCTTTGAATCGCTTCCCTTTTCAATACCATCTGCAATTCAAATGGCCGATTCTCCCCGTTCTTCGGTTCGGATACGGATTGCTTCCTCAATCGGCACAACAAAAACCTTTCCGTCCCCGATTTTGCCGGTTCGAGCTGCCTCGACGATCGTTTCTACAGCTTTCTGAACGCGATCGTCCGGAACGACAATCTCGAATTTGACCTTAGGTAGAAAATCGACTGTATACTCGCTCCCCCGATAGATTTCTGTGTGCCCCTTTTGACGCCCAAATCCTTTCACTTCGCTCACGGTCATTCCCTCCACTCCAATCTCCGTCAAGGCCTCCTTAACGTCCTCCATTTTAAAGGGTTTGATGATCGCCTCGATTTTCTTCATAAATGACCAAGCTTGAGTCAGCGCCGCTGAAAACGCAAGGAAACAGAGTGCAGAAGCTCGCTGGGCCAGTATTGACCACCAAGCAGCGGTGCCTTCGACTAAGATAACATCAAGCCGAGGTCCGTACCAAAGACTGTTTCGGATGCTGAGCCTACTCACGCATTAAGTCAGCGCTTGGTAGATCTCCGAGCGGACCGGAACTCCAAGGCCGCTCGTTGCAAAAACCGGTCGCCTCGGAGATGCGACCCGGTTTCAAGCTGGATGTTCTCCGAAGGAGAACTTTTTTTCCCAGCTCAGTCTGGGAAAAAACGTGTGCTACAATTGGTCAAAATCTTGTTTTCCTGCGAGGATTTTCCGAGAATAGCTTTGCTTCCCTGATCAATCGTGCTCCACCTTCGCCAAGGCTTCGGCGTGAGCTTCAGTCGAACGCTCCGCCGCTCAGTGATCAATGCAGGCTATCGCCCCTTGAGATCTCAGCGATCACCGAGGGGAGCAATTCATGTTCCGCGGCCTGGATGCGAGCATGCAATCGCTCCGCAGTGTCATCCGGCATTATGGGTACGGTTCGTTGCGCCAGGATTCTGCCCGTATCCACGCCTGCGTCGACATAGTGGACCGTACATCCAGTGACCTGTTCATGTGCATTCAGAGCCTGAGTCCAGGCCGCAAGCCCACGGAATTTCGGTAAAAGAGAAGGGTGAATGTTGATGATACGCCCTGCAAAAGCATCCAGCATTACCTGCTTTAACACCCTCATAAATCCCGCGAGAACAACCAGTTCAACACCCGCATCCCGCAGAATTTGAACAATCTTCTGTTCGATTTCCGGTTCCAGTTTCGTTCGAAATTTACCAGGTGGGACATAGCGACAAGAAACATCAAATCCACGCGCCAGTGTTAGTATGCCCGCATCTTCGACGTCGGAAATCACAACGCGGACTTCAGCCTCCAGGCGGCCATCCCTGATCGCTTCCATGATGGCCCGGAAATTTGATCCTTTGCCGGACCCGAGCACACCAAGCCTAAGTTTCATCGTTCTCTAATTGTTTGAAAAAGCCTGGTCGTTGATTTCCCGGGAACCAACGGCAATATCTCGATCTTTGCGCCGATTTCCCTCAAAACCGCTACTTCATCCGGGTCCAGACTGTCCGCAGTATAATCTCCTCCTTTGGCATAGACATCAGGAGCAAGCTCCCTGACAAGGTTGGAGACCCGTTTCTCGCCAAACACAATCACATGATCGACTGCCTCAAGAGCAGCAAGAACTTCTGCCCGATCTTCCTCCGAATTCAGCGGCCGTCCGGCCCCTTTCAGTTCACGTACGGAATCATCGCTGTTAAGCCCGACGACCAGAATGTCACCGAGTCGCCGCGCAGCTGCCAAATAGCGCACGTGACCCACATGCAAAATGTCAAAACAGCCGTTCGTAAAAACGATCGTTTTGCCTTCATGAAAGCTCCGCACCTGTGGGGTCTCAGTCCGATCCAGGATCTTAGCCGGCATAACTGTCGCTTTTCCAGTTGCACAAGAATCCTTGAAAAGCAAAACTGGTTGCAGATGAGCCTCCTTTTTTCCTGTATCCGCTGAAATTCCAATGATCGATCGCCGTCTTATCAAGCTGGCTGAAGTCCTGATTGGCTTTTCAACCAACCTGCAAAAAGGGGAAAAGGTTCTGATCGATGCCATCGATGTACCTGCTGAAATCGTAGTGGCACTGATCAAAAATGCGCGGGCAAAGGGAGCGTTCCCATTCGTTAATTTGCAGGCAAATATTATTGCCCGCGAATTGCTTCGCGGGGCAGAGGAGGAACAATATCGGACTGCATCCAAATTCGAGCTCGCCCGGATGGCTGCGATGGATGCTTATATCGCCCTCCGAGGTTCGCACAACATCACCGAGTTTGCGGATGTCAATCCGGAAAAAATGCAGCTCGCGACGAATCTGATGAAGCCGGTTCTTGAGCATCGTATCAACAAAACCAAGTGGGTTGTTCTGCGTTGGCCAACTCCGGCCATGGCTCAACTGGCAGGGATGAGCACCGAGGCGTTTGAGGACTTTTATTTTGACGTCTGCACGCTCGACTATGCAAAGCTGCAGCCAGGAATGAATGCGCTCAAAGAACTGATGGAAAGGACTGACGAGGTCTGCATTAAGGGCCCAGGTACCAACCTCCGATTCAGCATCAAGAATATCCCAGCGGTTACCTGCGGGGGCAATCATAACATTCCTGATGGCGAAGTTTACTCCTCTCCCGTTCGAGATTCGGCGAAAGGCGTGATCCAGTTTAACACGCCAAGCGTTTACCAGGGCACAGCTTTCGATTCTGTCCGGCTTGAATTAAGCAAAGGCAAGATCGTAAATGCGTCCGCAAGCAACACTGCGCGGCTGAACACGATACTCGATTCGGACGAAGGAGCCCGGTACATAGGAGAATTTGCGATTGGCTTCAATCCACACATCAAAACGCCAATGTGTGACACGTTGTTCGATGAGAAAATTGCCGGTTCGTTCCACTTTACGCCAGGCCAGGCGTACGAAGAGGCTGATAACGGAAACCGAAGCCAGGTTCATTGGGACCTCGTCTGCATTCAACGACCGGAATACGGGGGAGGCGAAATCTATTTCGACGGAGAGCTGGTTCGAAAAGACGGGCTTTTTGTCCCGAAACAACTCGGAACGCTGAACCCTGAAAATCTGGTGAATAGTGCATCGAGTCACAAGTAGGAGGCATACCGCCGTCGATCAGTTGACTGATTTTCGAGGCGGTCCGAGCCGGACTGACAGTAACGACGAGCATCCCGCACCAGTTTTGCACTCCTGCCGATCTGCGTCCAATGCCGCCAGCGCAAAACTGGTGCGGGACGTAAGGAGTGAGCAACGCGGAAAATCAACCAACTTGTGACTCGATGCACCACCCCGCCGATCTATTGGGAACGGAAGAGTTTCAACCTCTGATACTCGGGGTTCAGCTCCAGTTCCGGATGTTTTTGCAACAACGCCTTATCCAGCCGGCGCGCGAAATCATCGACCTGATTTCTGAACTCCGGCAGAGGCGCTCTTATCTCCCCAGGCGCATAACTTGAGGTGATGGTAACCTCCTCGCCAACACGATCGAATTGGAGAGTCGCCTCGGATTCAGTAAATTCGAACGTTTCATTTCCCTCGGCCGCCGAAAGTGCGTCGGCGATTTCAACGAGGGCAAGAGCGAAATCGATCAACGGAATCCATCCCCAATTCGCGCTCAAATCTGTCTGCCCGCTGCCGAGCATGACATCGCCCGGCGCTACATAGTAACGGAGGTCGGTCTCCTCAACGGTAGCCAGATCCGCGAAATCCTCGTCCCAGTCTTCGGAAAGTCGAAAATCCATAAGCATAAGGCATGTTATTTCGGCGACACGACACTAAAAGGGAAAAGCGGTCACGACTTGCCCGCGCGTATTGATAACTACTCTCAGACGGCTCGCGGGACCGCCATTGATCGTAGTACCAATCGGACGACCAAAATCGTATTCATAGATCTCTCCAGGCCTACCATGCGTATTTTCCCTGGAGTGCCCGTTTGCGACAGCCTCATGAATCATCTCTCGAAGCGATTCCTCGGTAATCCCAGGTGCAAATTTGCCAGCACCCGGTGCCGGGCTATCAGGCCAGTGTCGCTGCCGAATGTGCCGGAGTGCCCGCTCGTTGAGCGTGACCTGCTGATGCGCGTTGCCGGCAGAGACCTGCCCAGCGGCCATAGAAATGCCCCACCCGGCGACAAGGGTAAGGATCAAAATGGGGCAAACCAGGATGACTCTCCGAAATTGACGGGATTTCATAGCCGTCTTCTTCAAGGATTCAGCTCAGAAAAGCAAAACCACCCAATAATAATCCGCGAAGACCAATAAAAGTTTGACTCATCTGGAACCCGCCTTGTTTACGAGGATTCTACTGCGGCCCGCCTCTTAGCTCTTTGATTGCCTCGCTTGCGTTTGCCGCCTTGAAAACGCCCGTGCCGGCAACCAGGACATTCGCTCCGGATTGCCGCGAAATGGCTGCCGTATCCGCGTGAATTCCACCGTCAACCTCGATATGAAAGTCGAGCCCACGTTTCGCGCGTATCTCAGCGGCTCGCTGCACCTTTACCATCATTTCCTTAAGGAACGCCTGTCCCCCAAATCCGGGGTTCACCGTCATAACGAGAAGCAGATCGATTTTGCTCAGAAGCGGTTCCACTCTCTCAAAAGGTGTAGCAGGGCTAAGCGCCAAGCCGGCCGTTGCCCCTGCTGCCCGGATATCGCTCAAAGTCTTCTCGACATCGTAGGAAGGTTCGATGTGGATCGTAATATTGCGGGCATAAGGAAGAAATCGTGGAAAAAAATGATCAGGTCTTTCGACCATTAAGTGAGTGTCCAGGGGAACCGTGACCAGCTTGGCGATTGATTCCACAACCGCCGGTCCAAAGGAGATGTTATCCACAAAGTGTCCATCCATGACATCCATATGAAGCCAGTCTGCACCGGCCTTCTCCATGCGTATGCACTCAGCTCCAAGCTGACTGAAATCACTCGCCAGCACCGAGGCGGCGACGATTATGGGTTTGCTGTTCATTGATTGTTTCTTCTCTTTAGAATCCTTGAAAAGCAAAACCGATCGTAGACGAGTCAAGCTTTTTTCTGTATCCGCACATTAATTATTCGGTGGTTTTGCTTTTCAAGGATTCTATGAACGATTTATTGGATATTACGAGCGATACCTACTTTATGGGGCAGGCTTTGCGTCAGGCGCGCAAAGCCGAATTGCAAAATGAAGTACCTGTCGGCGCAATAATCGTTCGCGCAGAGGAAATCATCGCACGATCGTGGAACCAGGTCGAGACTCTGAAGGATGCCACAGCACACGCGGAAATGCTCGCGATTACGCAGGCCGAAAGCGCAGTGGGCGATTGGCGTTTACACGACTGCGATCTGTATGTAACCAAAGAACCATGCCCGATGTGCGCCGGTGCGATCGTCAATGCGCGATTGCGCCGGGTGATCTTCGGATGTCCCGATCCAAAAACGGGGGCAGCCGGAGGAATGATCAATATTCTGCAGATGCCTCCCCTCAATCACCAATGCGAAATCACTTCCGGGGTCAGGGAAACTGAGTGCCGCGAAATGCTGCAGCGCTTTTTTCGCGCACGGCGAGATAAGTCGGACGGCACGGATGCCGTCCCTCCCTGAAAACGGCCGGCTCGGAGATCCGGCCCTACCGGTCCGACCCAGATGACAAGAAACGTCTAACTCTTTGCAAGTCAGGCGCGTCCACCACCACTTCTGGGGGGCGCGTCGTTCCTAAACCTGGGAACCAGCCCAGCACTCTGTTTCAGCCTGTTCAAATCCTAATTTCCTGCGAAGCCGCCTCCTGGGCGGCTTCTATAGCGCGAAAGCCTCACGAGCGCTTTGGCTCGTGAGGTTTTCGCGCTCAGCGAATCAACATGCAATCTCCATAACTGAAAAAGCGGTATCGCTCCTTTATCGCTTCCCGATAGGCCTCCAAAACGAATTCACGACCGGCAAACGCCGCCACCAGCATCAGCAGTGTTGATTTAGGCAAATGAAAGTTGGTCAAGAGTGAGTTGACACGGCGGAACTCAAAAGGAGGATGAATAAAAACATCGGTTCGATGTTTACCAGGGCGAATTTCACCAAACTGCTGCATCAGACTCTCAATGGCTCTGACCGTCGTCGTTCCAACGGCGAGAATTTTCTTTGCGCCCTCAATGTTTGCGGCTGCCGCCTTTGATACCTCGAATTCCTCCAGATGCATTCGATGCTCGGTGACGATCGCGGTTTTGACTGGCCGGAAGGTTCCAGCACCTACGTGGAGAGTAATGAATTCGTGCGGCAACCGGTCGAGTAGAGCTGGGGTGAAATGCAGACCCGCGGTTGGCGCGGCAATCGCTCCCAGTTTTGATGCGTAGATCGTCTGATATCGCTCTCGATCGATCGGTTCCTGCGTGCGGTCGATATACGGAGGCAGGGCGATTTCACCAACGATTTCGAGGTCAAGTGAAGCATCAAAGCGAACCAGACGATCACCTTCATCAAGTAGTTCAATCACTTTGCCAGTAATTCCCTGGATGGAAAAGGTGCGTCCTTGTTTAAACCATCTGCCCGGACGAACCAAACACCGCCAGGTAAAGGAATCGACCCGCTCCAGTACCAGCAATTCGGCATTGCGATCCTGCAAACGAATCCGGGCTGGCACAACTTTGGTGTCGTTCAAGACAAGGAGATCTTGAGAATCCACCTGGTCAACGAGTTCAGTAAAATGGAGATGGGCCACCCGCTGTTCTCGTCGGTCAAGCAGCATCATCCGGGACTGGTCCCTCTGTGGCGCCGGGTAGAGCGCGATCAGGTCCTCGGGCAACTCGTAGTCATAGTCAGCGGTGCGTACGCTCAAGCTTTCTGTATCCCACATTGACCATTAGGTGGTTTTGCCCTTTCAAGGATTCTAGCCCACTTCCATGGGCGGTTCGAGCTTGTTCCCGAATTTCCGGTCGAGCGTCTTGTTCCACTCTTTGAGCCTGCCTTTTTGTTCGATAAACAGAGCTTCAGGCGAATCCAGAATCTCGATTGACTCGATTTTGTCGCCGACAGCGATTTTCGAGGCCACGTCGCTGCCTTTCGTCACCTGTCCGAAAATCGTGTAATTGCCATCGAGCATTTTGACGTGTTCGGGTCTCAGTGAATCAATCGTTATGTAAAATTGGCTGCCGTTTGTGTTCGGACCCGCATTTGCCATCGCCATGACTCCGACACTTGCGTGCGAGACCGAGGGATGCGTTTCGTTTTCGAAGCGATAACCGGGGCCGCCCATTCCTGTTCCAAGCGGATCGCCTCCTTGTATGACAAAATGGGGGACCACTCGATGAAAGGTCAGCCCATTGTAAAACCTGCGTGAAGCCAGGTTCAAAAAATTCGCCGATGTGACCGGAGCCTTAGATGGAAAAAGCGTCGCTTCAATATCCCCCAGAGCAGTGTGAATCAGGATTCGAATATCTTTGAGCATCACCTTTATCCTCTGTCGCAACCAAACCGAAGCAAAGAGAAAATCTCCTTTAAATATTCACAATTCCTTCTTTGCGCTCGGAGCCTATGGCATGCTATTTCGGCGACAGGACACTTAAAAATCGTATGCTTAAGCTTGGGTTGATTCAGATGCGCTGCTCGATCAATCGGGAAGAGAATATTGATCGGGCGGAGTCAAAGGTACGGGAAGCCGCGGCGCAAGGAGCCAAAATCATATGTTTGCCCGAGATCTTTGCTACGATCTATTTCTGTCAGGTCGAGAACCATAAATATTTTAATCTTGCCGAAGAGATCCCGGGACCGACTGTTAATCGATTCAGGAATCTCGCTGCGGAAATCGATGCGTCGATCGTGGCGCCTTTGTTCGAGAAGCGAGCATCCGGTCTCTATCACAATGCGGCGGCAATCATTGACGCGGATGGATCGTACCTCGGAAAATACCGGAAAATGCACATCCCCGACGATCCGCTTTTCTATGAGAAATTCTATTTCACGCCAGGCGACTTAGGCTTCAAATCATGGAAAACAAGAGACGCCACGATCGGGGTATTGATCTGCTGGGACCAATGGTATCCCGAAGGCGCTCGCCTGACTGCTCTGCGCGGCGCCGAAATCCTCTTCTATCCGACGGCAATCGGCTGGCATCCATCCGAAAAGAAAGAATACGGCGCACGGCAGCACGCGTCCTGGGAGACAATTCAACGCAGCCACGCCATCGCTAATGGCTGCTTCGTTGCGGTACCGAATCGGACAGGCTTCGAGGCACCGGACGGAGGAGACGGAATCGAGTTCTGGGGCCAGAGTTTTGTTGCGGATCCTTCGGGACAGATCATCGCCAAAGCGAGTGTGGACGAGGAAGAGGTGCTTATCGCAGACATTGACTTGTCGCTCGTCGATCAGCAACGAACCCATTGGCCGTTCCTGCGCGATCGACGAATCGACGCCTACGAGGAGATCAGCAAAAGATACATTGACTAGCATGCACCGTTCATTGAGCGGCGAAGCCGCAACCAAATCGTCCTCCCGCTCCCCCATGAACACTCGTAGCATGTCCTTTCACGGGAGGGACGGCCTCCGTGCCGTTCCATTTTTCTCCATGTTATGGGGGGCAAATGATTAGTCGGACGGCACGGAGGCCGTCCCACCCTGAACTATCCGAATCGGGCTTGCCTGTGCCACTCGAGGACGAGGACGGGGAGAATCAAAATCCTCGCAGGAAAACCAAATATGAAAACTAACCCTTCGCCAGGTTCGCTTAGCGCACAAGGCTACCGGATGCCTGCGGAGTGGGAACCGCATGAGGCGACCTGGCTTTCCTGGCCGCATCGGGAAGGGATCAGCTTCCCCGATTCTTTCGATTCGGTCATGCCAGCCTTTGTGCAAATGGTCGAAGCGCTCCGCGAATCGGAAAAGGTCCGCATTAACGTTTTGGACTACGACGAGGAAGAGCAGGTTCGTTTTTTGCTAAGGGATACAGATTCCGCACATGTCGAGTTTTTCCATATCCCGACAAATGAACCATGGTGCCGCGATCATGGCCCGATCTTCATCAAACGCGAGCAGGAACCTCGTCTGGCGATTGTTGACTGGGCCTACAACGCGTGGGGAAACAAATATCCTCCATTCGATCTGGATGACGCCGTACCGACAAGAATTGCCGAGCAACTGAAGATGCCGGTATTTTATCCAAAGTTGGTGATGGAGGGTGGCTCGATTGACTTGAACGGTTCTGGCAGCCTGCTGACGACCACCGCTTGCCTTCTCAATCCCAATCGCAACCCGAAAAGTTCAAAGGCCGAAATTGAACAGAGCCTGTGCGATAACTTGGGCGTGAGTCACATTTTGTGGCTCGAAGAAGGGATTGAAGGGGATGATACAGACGGACACATCGATGATATCACAAGATTCGTCGATCATGCCGCGGTCGTAACTGCGATTGAGGAAGATCCGCAAGATAGAAACTATGAACCGCTTCAGTCTAACCTGGAGCTGTTGAAAACGATGGCCGATGAAAAGGGCGAATCGTTGAAGGTCATTGCGCTTCCGATGCCGCCGCGTATGGAAAGAGGTGAGCGACGTCTCCCGGCCAGCTACGCGAATTTTTACATCGCAAACACGGTTGTCCTGCTTCCCGTGTTCAATTCTCCAAGAGACAAAGAGGCGATTGGAATACTGAAAAGTTGTTTTCCTACGCGGAAGATTGTTCCAATTGATTGCTCTGAGCTGGTATGGGGGCTTGGCGCCTTTCATTGCCTCACCCAGCAGCAACCGGCACCCTGACGCTACGATTCGACCTTCACGAGAGGGTTTTTGTTTCAGGCCGTTATGCGCATGAGGACGAGAAGTTTGTTCTCGTTGTCCCGCTGACTTGCGGCACAAATATAAAAATCGTCCTCGTCCTCGAACTCGATTGTTGAGTTTGGCTTTGGTCCAATATTTGGCTTTGGTGAACCCACACCCCACATACTTGTGTGGCTCCGAGGACGAGGACGAGTTCGAGTTCGACGATTAGTCGCTTCTGTCCCGAAGGGACAGGAGTCCTCAGCCGGGTGTTTTAACTCCGGGGAACCTCCCACCTCAGCAAGTCGCCCTGAAAGGGCGTCAGATGCTGTTAAATAGGCCTGCACCTCCGATCGGAGATTGGGTGATCGCAGAAATGCGATTCGGTTCCTTTTGCTAGCGAGGCCGCGCCTCAGACCGGCGAGATCTAAGGGTATCATGATCGGATTGGGAGCAGCGCTGACGGGCCGAGGCGGCCTCGCTACAGCGGGACCAAAATTTGCTAAAGGTCCGGGTCATCGCCTGGGCGTTCTCAGCATAC
>Ga0306926_10005301_pt1 | contig 13695 bp, 13 predicted proteins | sample flu12Cox44000178_FD_203759 | JGI IMG/M metagenome (GOLD analysis project Ga0306926, IMG submission 203759) | Lab enrichment of tropical soil microbial communities from Luquillo Experimental Forest, Puerto Rico - flux8day.12C.oxic.44.000.178 (v2)... | ecosystem: Environmental > Terrestrial >... | reverse complement strand
CCGCGCGCGGCCCGTGACGCAGGCGCTCGAACACTCTGCGCCGCGTCGGGTCCGCCAGCACCGCAAGGGCAGTTCCGTAAGCCATGACTAACGGTAAGCCACAGCTTACGTAATGTCAAGCTGCGTGCTGCTGGCTGTTTATGTCTCTTACCGAGATGGCAATTTCGTTGGCGCTCTCGCTCGGCTCGGCTAGGCTCCCCGCCTAACCGACGCAGCGATCCCTCCGCCTCTGCCGGAGCGTCAGTCATGAGCGACATCTCCTTCGAAACGGCGCTTTCCGCGCGCGTCGATCAGATGTGCGACGCCTGCACGCGTTGCGGCAAATGCGTCGAGGCCTGCCCGAGCGTGAAACCCGCCGGCATTGTCGAAGAAAAACCCGAAGACGTCATCGGCGGCATCATCTACATCATTCGCCATGGTGACGGGCCGGACGCTTCGCGCAAATGGGCGCGGTCCTGCATGCTCAGCGGCGAATGCATCAAGGCGTGCGACGAAGGCGTCAATCCGCGCTTTCTGCTGGCGATGGCGCGAGCGGCGGCCGTGAAGGCCGGGCGAGAATTGCCGGAGCGGCGGCGCGAAGGCCTGGAAAGATACCGCGATCTCGGCCGCGACGTGACGGTGCTCTCGCGCCTGCAGCTCGACGGCGAGATGCTGGAGCGGCTCGGCCAGAAATCGGCCTCGGTGGCAACGCCAGCCGAGCCGCCCGATTTCGTGTTCTACACCGGGTGCAATGTGCTCAAGACGCCGCACATCGCGCTGCTCGCGCTCGATATCATGGATGCGCTCGGTATCTCCTACCAGGTGATGGGCGGGCCGAGCCATTGCTGCGGCATCCTGCAACTTCGCGCCAGCGATATCGAGATGTCCGGACGCATGGGCGCCAGCAGCGTCGACAAGCTGTCGCATTCCAAATCCGGCCAGGTGATCTCTTGGTGCCCGAGCTGCTACGTGCAGTTCACGGAAACCACGCTGCCGGCGATCGAGCGCCAGCGCGGCGCGCGGCCGTTCGAAATGACGCCGTTCCTGCGTTTCCTCGGCGCGCGGCTCGATCAACTGATCCCGCATCTCGGCGAGCGCGTCGAGATGCGGATCGCGCTGCATAGACACCCCGGCGTCGCCGGCGTGATGGAAGCGGCCGAGAAAATCCTGCATGCCATACCAGGCGTCACGCTAATCGATCTGAACCAACCGGCGGTTGGACTACAGAGCGTCAATCTCGGCGTGCTGCCGAAGTTCAAGCGCGAGCTCCAGCTCAGGGAGTTGGAGGCGGCGAGTGAAGCCGGCATCGACGCGCTGGTGACGGTCTATCATTCCGACCATCGCGAGCTTTGCGCCCATGAGCGCGACTGGCCGTTCCGCATCGTCAACCTGCTCGAACTCGTCGGCGCAAGCATGGGGTTTAAGCGGCACGACCGCTATAAGGAGCTCAAGATCCTTCAGGAGGCCGACCAGATCATTGCCGAATGTTCCGACCTGATCGCGCTGCACGCGCTCGACCGCGACAGGGCGCGCGAGGTTGTGGTGAAGTCGATGCTCGGCGACCAGCCGCTGCCACTGCGGGGCTAGCCGCGGAGGCGGCCTGGATGAGCCAGGTTGAAATAACCGCGACGAACTGCGCGAGCGGCTGGCCCAGGTTTGAAGGCCCGGCAGATGACAAACCACATTATCGAACAGGTCGAGCAACTGGACCGCATCTGGTTTGACCAGCATCCCGGCCGCCGCTGGCGAGTGCGGTCTGCCTTCGTCGGCGAACATCCGCCGCCCGAGGAGTTTTTGCGAGGCATATGGAATTGGCGCTACACGCTGGTCTATCGCTCCATGTCGTCGGGGCGAATGCGGCGATGGCCGCTTTACTTCAGCATGTTTTAACGAAGCGAGTGTCAGCCGGCCGAGGGCGCGGCGCAGGCCAGCGCATCTGTTCCCCGAGGGCCACCGCAAGAGCGAGGTTTTCGTAGGCATAATCAGTTCCAAGAGCCTTTGTTGCCGTTCGTGGTCACCAACCATGCAAAATACCCTCATCGCTCTCGCTCGCACCTTGACGAGGCCGGTCGATCTGATGGTAACGGCCGGCGAAGAAGATGAGGGGTCGAGAGGACGAGCCCGATGGTCGACCGAGTGCCAACACGCGACCAACGAAGATGAGATGGTCACCGCCATCGTGCAGGGCGTAGCGTTCGCACTCGAAATAGGCCAAAGCACCTGGAATAAGCGGCACACCGGTGGCACCGGCGATTGGCTCGAAGCCCAACCACTTGCCGCCCCCCGATTGGGCGAACCGGGTCGACAGGCCGTCCTGCGTCTCGTGCAGGACGCTAATGCCCCATGCGTTTGCTGCCTGCCAGGCCGAGAGACTGAGCACAGTACGTGCGAGAGAGAACAACACGAGAGGCGGATCAAGTGAGACCGAGTTAAATGAGCTCACAGTCGTTCCCTGAAGCAACCCGTCGGGCGCACGGGCTGCCACAACAGCGACGCCAGTGGGGAAAACTCCCAGCGCCTTCCGAAATTGATCGGACGTGAAGGTCATTTTCGTCAACTCGGCAGACTATTGCCTTACGAAGTCGGTTTATTCCGCGGCGCGTTCGACGGCTTCCTCGTCCAAATTATAGGTCGACAGCAAGTGATCTACCATGCCGCGTGCCGCACCCCAATCGAAGGTACGGTAGCTGTGACCGGTCGTGACAAAACGAGCACCCGCGTAAAACATCTCATACTGCGTATGCCGCGAACCAAACTCCGAGCCGACGGCGTCCCAGGCCGCCTTCAGCAGCTTGACCTTGTCCTCGGAATTGAAGTTCGGCGATCTCTGCGTCTTGCGCAAGATAGGTGCGAGCTCGGAATTGGCCCAGTCGCGGAAGGATGACGGCAGCATGATCAGTGAACCCCCGGCGAGATCGCGGATAAGATTTATCATACGCGGATAGAGGTCCTGCGTTATCACTTGCGCCGCATAAAGCAGATGCCGGTTCGGCACGTAGAATTCGCCGCGTTTGCCGCCCGAGACTTCCATGCCGGAAAGCATTGCCTCGACCATGCCTGCATTGGCCGCCAGGCTGCCGAGCTGTTCGCGCACCTGGGGCATATTGGTGGTACCGATCGCCTCGGTGATCTTGTGCGCCAGGCCAACCAGAAATTTCATCTTCACCGAAAGCCGGATCTGGGCCTGATAGTTCTGGAAGACGTGGCTCGGTGTATCGTGAAACTGGGCGCGACACATGTCAGTGTCGCGATGGACGAACACACGCTCCCACGACACTCTCACGTTGTCGAAGTAGAGAAGCGCATCATTCTCGTCAAAGCGCGCCGACAATGGATTATCATAGACCGAGACAGCGTGGGCCTCATAACTTTTACGGGAGAGTACCCGCAGGCCGGCGGTGTTCATCGGCAGAGCGCAGGAGAAAGCAAGGGCTTCCTCGCCGGGTTTGAGTGGCTGCAGATTGGCGACAAACACCTCGTTGGCCATGATCGAGCTGGTGCCCAGCATTTTGGCGCCGCGGATCGTCAATCCCGTGGTGTCCTCGTCGACGATCTGCGCAACGAGCTCTTCCACCTGCTCGCCCCAGTCCTTGGAGCGATCGGCCTGCGGATTGACTATGACGTAGGTGAGGAACAGATCACTTCCGGTGGCGTAGTCCGCGTAGTCGGCAAGTGCCTTGGCACGCTTTGGTCCATGCTTCTGGAAGACTTCGAGACCCATGCGCTGGCCGATGATTGTAGAGGCGACATGATCAGGTGACCGGCCGAGAAACCCATAGCTCACCTGCGCCCATGCCTGCAGTGCTTTGCGCCGCTGAACGAGTTCTTCGTAGTTGCGCGGCATTTGCCAACAGCGATTCACGCGCCGCGCGCCGCCTTCGGGCACGAACGTCATGAGCTCGATGTTCTCGGGGCGCGCCTGGTAGTCGTACAAGAGCGCCGCGGAAGCAGTTGCCCTGCGGTATGCGGCGTGCGTGGTGACATCGTCGACGAGCCTTCCGTCTATGTAGACTTTTCGACCATCCTTGAGCGATCGAAGGTGCTCGGCCCCGGTCTTACACTGCATCGGCGCTGCTCCTGTTCATACTTCGTCACCAGTCTAGCACATCCAAAAGACCGGAAGGAGCACGGGCATTTCTCACGGCAAGTTACGGTCGCATATTATGATTTTGGCGTGCGTCGTCTTGCCTGGCGCCCTCTCACACGAACTTCGGAAAGCAAAGAGCACCAGCAAATCTGTGTTTCTGGTGCCGCCTTTCGATTTTGACGTTCCTGATCGGACTTGCAACGAGTGGTGCTAGGAGCTTCACATCGGCGGCACCAGGCAGGCCTTCCGAACCTGACCGGAACGCAGCAACGTCGTTGCTCGACGGGATTCTCTCCAGTTATGATCTCGCCTGCGTGGTCGGTGCATGATCGAGCTGACTTCCACCACCCGAGCGGTCGCCAAACTCTCCGAGGAGCATTCCAATGGCTATCAACAAGGTCCACGAAGAATTCCATACCCTCGACATGTCGAAGGGATGGGAAACTCCGGCTGGATATCCCCCTGGTATTCAGCAGAAAATCCTGTCGGGAGCGCTCAACGAGACCGAAAAGCGTGGCAGTCGGACCCGCCTGTTGCGCTTCGCGCCAGGCGTCTACACGACAACGCCGTTCGTTCACGAATATTGGGAAGAAGTGTTCCTGTTCTCGGGCGACCTGACGGTTGGAAACGATGAGCATGGCAAGGGGGGTAAAGCATTCAAGCCGAACACTTATGCCTGCCGGCCGCCTGGCGCGTTTCACGGCCCGTTCAAATCGGAAACCGGTTGTATGCTAATGGAGATCCATTATTTCGATCCGGCCTGATCGGTGCCGAGCCAAGGGCGAAAGCGCCTGGCGTCGAAGTGCTGCAGAAATGATGCTGGCTCAGGCTGATCAAGTAATCAAATAGTGCGGAGGGCAGCATCCGGCGGCGGGACATCATTGCTGGACTCAGCGTTGCCGCGTTATGGCCGATTACGGTCCGTGCAGAGCAGCCTGCGGTGCGGGTGGTTGGGTTTCTCAGCACCCGCTCACCCGACGAAAGCGTGGCTCTTGCAGCCGCATTCCGGCAAGGCTTGGATGAAGCCGGCGCAATCGAGGGAAAGAATTTCGCAATCGAATACCGCTGGGCCAGGGGCGAGTATGGTCGGCTGCCTGCGCTCGCAACAGAACTCGTGCAACGGCAGGTCGCGGTGCTTGCTACGGTTGGCGGCGAACCCTCCGCATTGGCAGCCAAGGCCGCTACGGCAACCATTCCAATCGTCGCCATTTTTACCACCGATCCGATTAAGCTCGGTATCGTTGCCAGCTTGGGACGTCCCGAAGGCAACATTACCGGGTTGAGCGTTCTCAACGCTACCCTGGAGGCCAAGCGGCTGGGTCTGCTCCGCGATCTACTTCCGCAAGCAACGAAGCTTGCTGTCCTCGTCAATCCGACCTTTCCTGCGGCCGCGGGGCAACTAGAGAACCTGCAAGACGCGGCTCGCGCCGCCAACCTGCACCTTCAAGTCCTGAACGCCAGCACCGATGCCGAAATCGATTCCGCTTTCGAGACTATCGCAAGGGATGGTCTTCAAGGAGTGGTGGTAGCCACCGACTCTTTTTTCGTCGTTCGACGCGTCAAGCTTGCGAGTTTGGCGACGCGTTACAAGGTACCCGCCATGTTCAGCTTGCGCTCGTATGTGGTCGAGGGCGGGCTGGTGAGCTACGGCATCGACTTGCCGGACCTGTATCGGCAGGCCGGTGTCTATGCCGGTCGCATTCTCAATGGGAGCAAGCCTGCTGACTTGCCGATCACGCAGCCGACCAAGTTCGAACTGGTCATCAACCAAAAGACCGCCAAATTGCTTGGTCTCACCATCTCGCCCGATTTGCTTTCGATTGCCGACGAGGTGATCGAATAGCTAGACTCTCTGCTGCGGTGCATGAGTCCATAGCGGACATCGAACGCACGGTGATCCGGGCCAGAAATTTTCCGTCGAGAGCGCGCCTTCAAGATCGAGGCGCGCGTTATCGCGTTGCGGCGGCTCGCTCTTGCCTCTTCCGCTGCATTCGAAACGCTGCCGCAGAGAACGAACTGAGCCAAAGCGGAATCAGTCATTCCTGTTCTAGCGCAGCTTTTACCTCTGTCTCCTGCGCCAGTTTTGTCCACTCGTCAGCAAACTCAAGCCAGCCCTCTTTGATGGGACCAACTGTCACCAAAGCCATTTGGCGGCACATCACGGCGTGCGTGCGGTATTGTTCTGCCAAAAAGGCGAATGTGGCAGCGTCGGATAAGCGCAATCTCATCACGAAGTTCCTTCGGCTCAGAATGGTACACGAAGTTATCGGTGCGACATTCACTATAAGAGTCTCTTTCGACCGGCGGCGGATGGGTACCCTCTTTGACGGTATTGAGGTCGCCCTAACGCTTGATATATTTCTTACGTGGGGCAAAACTGTTGAACACCTATGCCAATCGAGATTGAACGCAAGTTCTTGGTCGCCAACGATGGTTGGAAAGCATCGGTAGTAAAGATCAGTCGCATTCGTGACGGATTAGCCGTATCTGAAAATGGTCGCAAAGTACGTGTGCGGATACTGGAAGATGGGGCAACTTTAGCTATCAAGGGTCCGCGCAGCGGATTAAGTCGCCGCGAATATGAATACAAAATTTCGACTTCAGAGGCGGAAGAAATTCTGCGCACGATGTGCGCGGGGCGTCACCTGGAAAAAGTGCGACACTATGTTCCACATGCTGGTGTGATGTGGGAGATAAATGTTTATGAGGGGCTTCTTGAAGGGATTGTGATTGCTGAAGTTGAGCTTGACAGAGAAGATCGCCAACTAGAGTTACCAAATTGGGTTGGAGAAGAGGTTACCGGCGACGAGCGTTATAGCAAGGCTTCGATGGAGCGTGAGCGACTTCGGGTCCGGCCGGGGGGTGGGTAGTTTCCTTTCGACCAAGTCACACCGGCCCCTCCCAATGTGCTAGTTTGAGCTGGTACGAGGCCTTCTCCTGAGCCCGAGTGATGGACATGAGACGGCGGGACCTCATTGCCGCTCTCGGTGGTGCGGCGGTCGCTTGGCCGCTCGCGGCCTACGCGCAACAATCGGCAATGCCGGTCGTCGGATTTCTCAATCCTGCTTCGCCGCAGAGTTATCCGCGGCCATTGGCGGCGTTTCTCAAAGGGCTCGCAGAGGCCGGTTACATTGACGGCCAGAACATCACCATTCAATACCGCTGGGCCGAGGGCCATAATGATCGACTGCCTGCATTGGCAGCTGACCTGGTTCGCAGCCACGTGAGCGTTATTGCCGCGACCACCACGGCGGCGGCACTTGCGGCTAAGGCAGCGACCTCGACCATCCCGGTCGTCTTCGAGACGGGCAGCGATCCGATCAAGCTCGGCCTCGTCGCCAGTCTTAGTCGGCCTGGAGGCAATATAACCGGCGCGGCTTCAATGTCGGTGGAAGTCATTGCGGCGAAGGGTCTGGAGTTGTTGCACGAGCTGTTGCCCGCGGCGCGCGTCATCGCCTTGCTGGTCAATCCGACTAATCCCACGGTTGCCGAACCCCAGGAGAGGGAGGTGCTGGCGGCTGCCCGTGCGCTCGGACTGGAGGTCCGTGTGCTGCAAGCCGCCAATAGCGAACGCGACTTTGATGGCGTTTTCGCAAAGCTGATCGAATTGCATGCCGCAGGGCTTGTGATCAGCGCCGATGCGCTCTTTACCAGCCAGAGCCAACAACTCGCAGCGCTGGCAGTCCGCCACGCGGTTCCCGCAGTCCATGCGAGGCGCGAATTCGCGATGGCCGGAGGACTGTTGAGCTACGGGTCTGAAATTACCGATTCTTACCGTGTCGCCGGTCTCTACACGGGACGGATCCTCAAAGGCGACAAGCCTGCCGACCTTCCGGTTCAGCAGGCGACGAAGGTGGAATTGGTCATCAACCTCAAGGCGGCCAAGGCGCTTGGTATCGCCATTCCACTGTCCCTGTCGGGCCGCGCCGACGAACTGATCGAATAGTTCGAGGGTCTGCTGCGGCGCATGAGTCCGTAAATGGCCCACTCCAGGCGTGACGGCGCGTGTCTCTGATGTCCGCTTTGAGAGATAGAGCTGACATCCGCTTAGACCCGGCGAATGTCTTCGAATGACCCGAAACGGATGTCCGTTGTGTGCGTCGGTATGTCAACTACACTTGCGCCGAGGATGGGATATTTTTTCTCTTGGCATTCGAAACGCTTTTCGAACCCATTTAGCAATCATCAAGGGACTTCATCGATACAACGGAGTGTCGACCATGAAGATCGTCGTGATCGGAGGCTCGGGCCTGATCGGCACGAAAACCGTCGTCATTCTGCGCCAGCAGGGCCACGACGTCGTCGCCGCCTCGCCCAAAAGCGGGATCAACACTATCACTGGCGAAGGGCTCAAAGAGGCGATAGCGGGCGCGCAGGTGGTGATCGACCTCGCCAATTCGCCCTCATTTGAAGACAAGGCGGTGCTGGAATTCTTCGAGACCTCCGGCCGTAACCTCCTCGCGGCGGAGGCCGCAGCGGGCGTCCAGCACCATGTCGCGCTCTCCATCGTCGGAACCGATCGGACGCCCGACAACGGTTACTTCCGGGCCAAGGTCGCCCAAGAGAAACTGATTGAGACCTCCGGCATCCCCTACACCATCGTCCGCGCAACGCAGTTTCTGGAATTCCTCGATGCCATCGCCGCTTCAAGTACGAATGGAAACGTGGTGACGCTCTCGCCGGGCCTGTTCCAGCCCATCGCGGCGGACGACGTTGCCGCCATCGTTGCCGATGTGGCGCTCGCGGCACCGCGCAGCGGCATCGTCGAGATTGCCGGCCCGGAGCGAGCGCCTTTCAACGAAATCATCGCCCGCTATTTGAAGGCGGTTGGTGACCCGCGTGAGGTCGTGAGCGACCCAGGGGTCCGATACTGGGGTGGCCGGGTCGAGGAGCACTCCCTCGTGCCATTGGGCGAAGCCCGCCTCGGCCGCATCGGTTTGGACGAGTGGCTCCGCCGCTCAAAGGCTGGCGCCTGATCCCACGTGAGGTCCGCTATTGGGGTAGAGCGGACGCCCGGTTAGGCTCGCCGAATGTCTGCAAGGGACCCAAAACAGATCAGTCGACGACGAGATTAATTCCGGCCACCGCCGCTGTCGATTTTGCGCTGCACGTTGTCGATCTCGGACTTTAAGATTCTTGCATTTTTTGGAGTTCGGAAACTAACTTGTTAAGTTCGGTCTATCGAATTTGAGGTCAACCGAGCAACGGCGGAGCTGATTTCCGGCGGACCAGAGGGACTCACGCTGATGCAGCTGCTGCAGTTCTTCGAGCGCCGTCCGACTGAAGAGGCTCCCACCGTAATCGCGCAGGAGCGCGGCGTCCATCTTGATCCGGGGCCGATGCGCAAGCTGGTAGACTTTCAAATGCTGGTGCCGGCCCGCCAAGCGACTGAGTGAGTGAACCGAAGACGTTCAAATCCACCTGGATTCCCGATGCCATTCGAAAGATTATCGCCCAGCATGTGTAAAGTTCTTCGCAAGCTGTCTAAGCCCGAAAAAATCCAACGATTTCTGGACGACCTTCCCTACAACAAAGAGAAGTCCGGAGAGACTTGCCGCTCGCCTCGTCTCGTCCTCGAGTACAAGGCTGCGCACTGCTTCGAAGGAGCGCTGCTTGCCGCGGCGGCATTGAGGGTCAATGGAAGCCCATCGCTGATTCTCGACCTGGCGTCGGTCCGCGACGACGATCACGTCATTGCGATTTATCGGTCAAACGGCTGTTGGGGCGCTATCGGGAAGTCGAATTATGCAGGCCTGCGTTCCCGCTCCCCCGTTTACCGTTCCTTGCGCGAGCTTGCGTTGTCGTATTTCGAGCACTACTACAACCTTAAAGGTGAGAAGACGCTTCGCGCCTACTCGCGTCCCGTCAATCTCAAGCGGTTTGATCGCATCGATTGGATGACGTCGGCCGAGCCGCTCTGGGCGATCCCCAGGTATCTGTGCGAGATTTCGCACACGCCCATCTATGAGTCTACGCGCCGCATGTATATGGATGAGCGGCTTTATAAAGCGGGATTAGTCGGTCGCGCGAAATAGGGGATTTAGCTCAGAAGGCACAGAACGCGCACTGCGTCGCAAGCTGTTTCGCTATTGTAAGACTCTCTACCTCTCGCACTTCTGCGATGTCCTCTTCCGAGGCTAAAAGCGGACATCGCTTAGGCCGCCATTTGTGAGAGGCGGATTTATGCGTTCGGCCGCCTCCTCTACCGTGCGCAGCCGATGCCTGACGAATCGCCCCTCACTCCGACTTGTCGATATTCCAGAAGATCGGCGTTGCCGGGCCGTCGAGCACGCCTGAGAGCGATTTGCGCCAGGCGCTCGGGATGAGAAACTGGCCGAGCGGGATATAGATCACCTGATCGTAGTTTTCCTTCTGGATTTCGTCAGCGAGTTTTTTCTGCTCGTCCGGCGAAGAAGTGCGCGCGAACGCATCCCGCAGCGCTTCCATCTTCGGATCGTCCGGCCAGCCGAACCAGCCGCCATTCTTGCCTTTGCCGTTGATCGAGAGATTGACGACCGGGTTCATGACGTCGGCGCCGACCCAGTTGGTGAAGAAGATATTCCAGCCGCCCTCCTTCGGCGACTTCTGGCTGGCGCGGCGCGTCACGACCGTCTGCCAATCGGTTGCCTGCACATCGACCTTGAAGCCGGCCGCGCGCAGCAATTGGGCCGCGACGATCGGCTGGGCCTTCAGCGTGACGACGTCGCCGGGCGCCATCAAAGCGACTGGCGTGCCGTCGTAGCCGGATTCGGCGAGCAGCTTCTTGGCTTCCGCCACGCCATTGGCCTTGACGAGGGTTTCCGAACCGACGTCGGAAGCCAGCGGCGTGCCGCAAACGAAGACGGCGCCGCAGACGCGATAATAGTCGGGGTTGCCGACCAGCGCATCGAGCACGTCCTTCTGGTTCATGGCCAGGAAGGCAGCGCGGCGAACCTTGACGTTGTCGAAGGGCGGATAAAGGAAGTTCATCCGGCCGAGCGTCTGAAAGCCGAGCTTGTTCAATGTGTCGACCTTGATCTCGGGGTTGGCGGCAAGCACGGCAAGCAAATCCCAGGGCGGATTTTCCATGAAATCGATGTCGCCGGATTGCAGTGCGTTCACCGCGGTCTGTGCGTCCGCCATCGTGATCCATTCGACGCGATCGACCTTCGCTACCTTGCCGCCCGAGGTCCAGCTCGGCGGCTCCTTCCGTGGCACGTAATCGGTGTTCTTGACGTAGACCGCCTTGACGCCAGGCTGGAATTCCGACGCCACGAATTTGAACGGCCCCGATCCGGTCTGTTCCTTGATCTGCTGGCCGGGCGGCGTCTCGGCCAGACGCTTCGGCATCATGAACGGCACCAGCGAGGACGGCTTGCCGATCGATTCCAGCACCAGGCCGTAAGGCTCCTTGAGCTTGAGCGTGATCGTCCTGGTATCGGTCGCCTCGATGCTTGCGGTGAAGTCCATCAGCTTCTGGCCCATGCCGTCGTTGCGGCCCCAGCGCTTGAGCGAGGCGACGCAATCCTCTGCCGTCACCGGCGCGCCGTCGTGCCATTTCAACCCGTCGCGAAGCGTAAAAGTGTAGGTGAGCTTGTCGTCGGAAACCTTCCAGTCCGCCATCTGCGGCTGGATCTTGAAGTTGGCGTCTTGCGAAAGCAGCGTGTCATAGACCATGTAGCCGTGGTCGCGGGTGATATAGGCGGTGGTGAAACCGGGATCGATCACGCGAAGGTCGGAATGCATCACAGCGGTGATGGTCGCGGCAGCAGCCGGCCCGGTCACAGCCATCGAGCCCGAAAGCGCCGCGAGCGCGATCATCGATGCCATCACGGGGCGTTTCCGACGCAAGATCTGGTACATTCGCTTTTCTCCTGGCTCCAAACCGGTCAAAGAGAGGTCATTCGCTGTGCATGCGGCACGTTATTTAGGCGGCGTAACGCGCTGTAACTCAACCGATATTTGAGACTTGCATTGGCCGGGTTGGAGGTCAATGTCGTTCTTGAAACCAGCTTGCCCCAAGGTGAATACGCTCACGCTCTCGCGCCCATTTCACTTTACAAATGGATCGCCTCCTTCTCGTATGCGGCTTCCCTTCGCATCCGAGAGCCTCCTGCAATGAATCCAGCCAACCTTCCCTTTGATTCCGAAGCCATGCTCCAGGGCTTGCGAAACTGGGTCGAATGCGAAAGCCCGACCTGGGACGCGGATGCGGTGGAAGCGATGCTCGATCTGGCCGCGCGCGAAATGGCGATCATGGGCGCCTCGATCGAACGCATTGCGGGGCGTCAAGGCTTTGCTGGCTGCGTCCGCGCCAAATTTCCGCATCCGAAACGGGGCGAGCCCGGCATTCTGATATCAGGCCATCTCGACACCGTTCACCCCATCGGCACAATTGAGAAGTTGCGATGGCGGCGCGAGGGCAACAAGTGCTTTGGCCCGGGCATCTTCGACATGAAGGGCGGCAACTATCTCGCCCTCGAAGCCATTCGCCAATTGGCGCGCGCCTCCTTCACCACCCCGCTGCCGGTCACCGTACTGTTCACGCCGGACGAGGAAGTCGGCACGCCGTCGACCCGCGACATCATCGAGGCGGAAGCCGCGCGCAACAAATACGTGCTGGTGCCGGAGCCCGGGCGGCCCAACAACGGCGTCGTCACTGGTCGTTATGCGATTGCGCGCTTCAATCTCGAAGCGATCGGCAAGCCCAGCCATGCCGGCGCCACGCTGTCCTCAGGCCGCTCGGCCATTCGCGAAATGGCGCGCCAGATTCTCATCATCGACGGCATGACCACCGAAGATTGCACGTTTTCCGTCGGCATCGTGCATGGCGGCCAATGGGTCAATTGCGTCGCCACCACCTGCCACGGCGAAGCGCTGAGCATGGCCAAGCGGCAGGGCGACCTCGACCGCGGCGTCGAGCGCATGCTGGCGCTCTCGGGCACCGAAAACGACGTCGCGTTCAAGGTCACGCGCGGGGTGACCCGGCCGGTCTGGGAGCCGGATGCCGGCACCATGGCGCTTTATGAAAAGGCGCGCCGCCTCGCCGAGGCGATGGGCGTGGAACTTCCGCATGGCAGCGCCGGCGGCGGCTCGGATGCCAACTTTACCGGCGCGATGGGTATCCCGACCCTCGACGGGCTCGGCGTGCGCGGCGCGGACGCGCATACGCTCAACGAGCACATCGAGGTCGACAGCCTCGCCGAGCGCGGCCGCCTGATGGCGGGCCTGCTCGCCACCCTGGAGTGACCTTTGCCATGGCCAGACCTCAAGCCAAAGCGGCTCAAACCATTTCCCGCACGACACCCTTCAAGACCATTTTGGCACGCGCCGAAAAGCGCAAGGGCGGACCAAAGGCGCTGCAAAAGCTTCTGCCGCCAAAGCCCGACATGAAGGCGCTGGCAAAGCTTGGCGACGACCGCATTCTTGCGGAAATGACCCGGCGCGTGTTCTCGGCCGGATTTGCCTGGAGCGTGATCGAGACCAAGTGGCCAGGCTTCGAGAAAGCCTTTCTTGGCTTCAGGCCTGCCAAGCTCGTTTTTCAACCCGACGATTTCTGGGACGGGCTATTGTCCGACACCGGCATCGTGCGCAATGGCGCCAAGATCAGCTCGGTGCGGGAAAATGCCGCCTTCGTTCAGGAGATCGCC
>Ga0306926_10005294_pt1 | contig 13702 bp, 9 predicted proteins | sample flu12Cox44000178_FD_203759 | JGI IMG/M metagenome (GOLD analysis project Ga0306926, IMG submission 203759) | Lab enrichment of tropical soil microbial communities from Luquillo Experimental Forest, Puerto Rico - flux8day.12C.oxic.44.000.178 (v2)... | ecosystem: Environmental > Terrestrial > Soil... | reverse complement strand
TACGAATTTAGGGCGGGAGGCCACAAACATCTTCTCGAAGGCTTCCACTCCGATGTCTTTCGCCCGCGTCTCAGCAAGGTGGTGGGACTCGTGCCTCCCCGGCTTGCAAGATGTTGACCGCGCGTTCCTTTTTCGTCCTCTGAAAGCATGCAAGGGCTTGCTGACCGCAGCAGCTGCGTTGGTGCGCCTAGTGAAGTTTGCAGCTGTGGATGCATTGGTCATTGGCGGATCTCCCTTTTCTCTACTTGGTCCGTGTAGCAACTGCGTGTCCAACGCGCAACCCTCATCGGAGAATCTGCGATCCGTCTTGTTTTCAACAGAAAGAGGGCACGCATGCCGTTAGGCTCATACCGAGCAATTCCAATCGCGGGCTGTTGCATGTTAGGGATTTAACGATAGCGTCATGCTTATAACTAAGTTGCGACCGTTCACATGGTGTGGAAAGATGCCGGGAGAAGAGTCCTCCAGAAATGGGAAACAGAGAAAGGGTTCAAAGGGCAAGCACGACAAGCACAACTATCGGTAGTGCGTATATCGGTTCCTACGCAGAAGGCACTCTCGCGACTGGCCAGAAGCGCCGATCTTTGCATTGGATGTTTGAAACACCTGAAATCGACTGCTGCGCGCGGAAAGCGTGACCTCAGTCCTGACAGTGGTCCCCAGGTCGAGCAATACCAAAGCGCTTCATCATGTGAAACATTGTAGTTCGCTTCAAGCCGAGCCGGGCGGCTGCTCCACGCGGACCTCCGATCTTCCAATTGGCGCACTGGCAGGCGGCCAGAATTTCTCGACGCACGTTATCTCGCACTTTATGTTTCAACGTTGAATTTGCAACGTCTGCCTCTGGCTCCAACGGCTCGCCGCTCTCGAGAGGCGCCGGTTTTAAGATGCCATCCTTGGAAAGAATTACGCCGCAAGCGATGTAGTTTTGCAGTTCTCGAATGTTGCCGGGCCAGCTATGGCAAACCAGGGCACGCATCGTCTCCTCAGGAATGGTTTCGATGGTTTTGTCCATGGACGCCGCAAACTGTTGTACGAAGTATTCCACCAGTTCGGGGATATCGGCTTTCCTTTCGCGCAGCGGTGGCAAGTAAATCGGAAAAACATTCAGCCGGTAATACAAATCTTCGCGGAATTCCCGGTCCCGAACCATTTGCTTCAGGTCCTGGTTGGTCGCACCAACCACGCGAACATCGACCCGCGTGGTACGCGTACTTCCCACGGCCTCAAACTCACGCTCCTGAAGCACGCGCAGCAGCTTCGGCTGAAGCTCCAATGGCATATCTCCAATCTCATCGAGGAACAGAGTGCCGCGATCCGCCAGCGCAAAGCGGCCGACATGAGAATTGATGGCCCCGGTGAAGGCTCCCCGTTCATGTCCGAAGAGCTCGCTTTCGAGCAGGCCAACAGGCATGGCCGCGCAGTTCACCTTCACCAGATTTCTGTTTCGGCGGGGACTGAGCTCGTGAATCGCCCTCGCGATGACTTCTTTGCCGGTGCCGGTCTCTCCTGTAATCAAGACCGTTGTATTCGTACCTGCGACGGCCTCCACCTGGCTGAGAACTGAGCGTAGGCTGCCGCGTCGTCCTACGATCGTGTCCAGGAACAAAGATTCCGCGCGTTCCGCTTTGCGCGCCGTCCGTCCCTCACCACGGTAGAGAGCGGTATTTATCGACACAGTTTCCGGATATGGACTGGGCTGCATGACAGAGTGTGATGCTGTACTCATGTTTTGCTCCTGTTTCATCGCTGGGACGCTTCAGCATGGTGATGTACACCGCAAACTCGAGCCTCCACAGTCATCAGTTGTGCCGCGTCCGGTAGAGGTAAATCAATCTTCGGACCAGAAGAACGCTTTTCCATGTCTTTCAGGAAAACAAGCGCTTCTTCGCCACGCTGACGATCGATGACCAGCGCATCGCCCTGTTGTACTTGCCCCGTAGCAAGCAGCCTGGAAAGAGGGCAGACTACATTGCGCTCGATAGCGCGTTTTAGGTGGCGTGCTCCATATCTCTGGTCAGTTCCCTCTTGCAGTAGGAATTCCCGGCCTTCGCTCGTGATTCGAAACAAGAAAGGGCGCGTCGCCGAATCCAGCACGCGCTTCTGTACTTGCCTGAGTTCGATTTCAAGTACTTCGTCAAGCTCCGCGCGCTCCAGCGGATGAAACACGACCACTTTGTCCAGACGGTTCATGAACTCCGGCGAGAACTTGCGTCTCGCCGCTTCCACGGCCGTTCTCTCTACCTTCTCGTGTAATCCCGTTGTGGCCTTGTCCTTCGGTTGAATAAATCCCATACTCCCGTGCACCAGATCGGCAATCTGCCCGCTTCCTAGGTTCGAGGTCAGAAAAATCACGGTCTGGGACAAATCTACTCTCCGGTTATCGCCCAGCGTCAGCGTCGCCTTATCCAGCATTCCGAGCAGCAGCTGCCACAGCGCATCGCTTGCCTTTTCGATTTCGTCAAACAGAAGAAAGCTCAGCTTCTGCTCATCGCGATGACTTGCTGCCAAAGCTTCCTGGGTGATGAGCGGGTGCGTTTCGCGGTGGCCGAGATAACCTGGCGGCGAACCAATCAACTTGGCGATTTCGTGGGAGTGTTGAAATTCCGCGCAATCCACCTTGATCACAGCCCGGCTGTCACCGAAGAGAATTTCGGCTGCGACCTCGACCGTACGCGTCTTGCCCGAACCCGTCGGTCCTAGAAACAGCAGGTTTCCCACCGGGCGCCCGGGAGAATGCAGACCGGCGCAGAACACTTGATAAAGATCGACGAGCGCTTGGACCGCCTCGTCCTGCCCCACGATCTTTTTTCGCAGCGCTTCCTCAAAGTGGCGCGCGGTGGAACTCCGCTTTTTCGAGTCTAAAGCCGCGCAGAGCCCCTGATCTGCAGCTTTCCTCGAGCATCTACTCAGTTCTTTGTCGGAAGCCGATTGTGTTGCTGTGACCATAACTGCTCCTTCTATTGAACAAGTTCGTTTCCCACTTGACTTAGCGCGAGAGCCACAACGCGAATCGAATCGCCTGGAACAAAGGCCAGTGATAGTGCGCTCGCAGTATGCGATACCACTCAAGGATGGATTGCGGTGTACCTCGACTATTCCGGGTTATCGTTTCCACATTCCGAAAGCGAGTTCGCTTCGATGGGACCGTCGAAGCCACAAGGCTAGTTGTCGATTGGGTGTTCTTGTCGTTTTCACTTGAGATGAATCGGGGGTCCGCCCGCAGACAGGAAAGTGATTCATCCACGGACAGAAGACGGTTTGGAGTGCTTGACATATCGAACTCCTTACAAATCTAGGCTGTCGAACGCACTCTGAACTAGACCCTTATTGCGGGCAACCCCACTTCGTGTGACGGTGGACCCCACTTCGTGTGACGGTGGACCCCACTTCGTGTGACGGTGGACCCCACTTCGTGTGACGGTGGACACTAATTCGGTACGGCTGGTATAACCAAATCGGGGAAGGCACAAGTCAGTCTTTTGGTTCGAAGCAATAAAAAGGTTTGAGAGGAGAAGCTAAAGTCTATCAATCGGGAATCCGGATGTTCTTCCATCCAAAGAGGCGAGCATCCACCGACCACACTCCTGGTCCCAGAAGCGCCAACGCGACACCGAGGATGCCCATGAGGACGCACGTCCACGGATCCACGCGATGGAGGAACGCGTGGCCTAACGCAAGGATCGCGAGCATCGTTCCCGCCATTGGGGTCCACAAACCGACCAGGAGAAGTAGTCCTGTACTAATCGTCAGCACGTCCAGCACGGCTGGTCCGAGGGGGGGAGCGCCACGCACCACCAAAACTCCATGGACCACCAGACCGATACCGCTCACCAGACGGAGTAAGAGAAGGCCAACCCCAGGAGCACCCGTAGCGAAATTTGAGAAAAGTCGCCGCACGACATAGCGAGGCTATAAGGTCCACATTTAGTCGGCAAGCCCAAAAGGGCAGAGCAAAGGACCCTTTTGAGTCACCTAAGCTTCGATGATTCCGCGTTTCACTCCAATGATGGCGGCGTGGGCGCGGTCTTTGGCTCCCAACTTGGCAAGGATGTTTCGGACTTGACCCTTCACGGTATCTTCACTGACCGACAGTTGCGCCGCAATCTCCTTATTGGCATTGCCTTGGGCAATTAAGCGCAACACGCGCACCTCCGCCGGCGTTAGGTTGTCGTCACCGGCATGCTCCGCAAGCTCATAGGAGGCCTCGGGCGAAACATACTTTTTCCCGGCATGGACGGCGCGAATCGTGTCCAGCAGTTCCTTGTGTAAAGCATTCTTTAGCAGGTATGCCGAGGCCCCCGATTTGATCGCACGCTGCACCTGAATATCTCCGGCGTAAGTCGTTAGAATAATGATGCGGGCCTCGGGAAACTCGCTGCGAAGTGCGATCAACGCATCGAGGCCCTTCATTTCCGGCATCTGCAAATCCATCAGCGTGACATCTGGACGATGTGCGCGGAACTGCTCGATGGCTTCGCGGCCGTTGGTCGCTTGCGCCACGATCTGCAGGTCCGGTTGACGCCGGACGAGGGCCTCGACCCCTTCGCGAACGACGAGGTGGTCGTCCGCCACCAAAATCCGAATCGTACTGGTATCGTCGCTCATGACTTCATCTCATGGTCTTTGCCGAACAATTTTTCGGTGAGCCACAATCGGCGGCGGGGAGCGCGAAATGCCGCGTAAGCATGCAAAGCGGGAATCCTCAACTCCACCTCCGTGCCGGACTCCAGTTCGCTCCAGACTTTCAATTCGCCGCCTACCAGCTTGGCCCGTTCGCGCATGCCCCGCAAGCCAAAGTGCCCCGCTCGTCCACTGTCACCCAGTGCTTTCGGATCAATACCTTTCCCGTCGTCGCGCACGCGCAACCGAAACTGTCGTTCGTCGTACCGGATTTCCACTTCGATTCGCTGCGCATCGGCATGGTAGAACGTGTTGCGCAACGCCTCTCCGGCCACGCGGTACACTTCATCGCGCAAGATCGGGTGGAGGTCACGCGGTGCGCCTTCGACCCGCACCGTGAACTCGGGGGACCGGCCGCGGGACGCGGCCAGTTCTTTTCCGAGAGTCACAATGGCTGCCGCAAGATCGTTGCTCTCCACCACCGAAGAGCGCAATCCCTGCACCGCGTCTCGCCCCTCAGTAATCGCGCGCGCAGCCCCGTCGATGGCTTCATCCAGTTCTTGCTTCAGTTCGCCCCCGGCGAGTTCGTTGGAAACGGCTTGAAAACGCATTAACTGTCCCTGAAAACTCTGCAAAAGCGTGTCGTGTAATTCTCGCGCGATGCGTGTTCTCTCGTTGACCCGCTCATCCAGCCTCATGTTGAATTCCCGCGTCACCTGCCGCAGCCGCAGTTGATAGACGGCCCAGAGCAGCGCAAGGAAGGCGGCCATGCACAAAGCACGGAACCAGTTGGTCTGGTAGTAGGCCGGTGATATGGAAAAATCCAGGAACGCGCCCTCTTCGTTCCATACCCCACTGTTGTTGCAAGCCGTCACGCGAAAACGGTAGTTCTTCGGCGCCAGATTCGAATACTGCACCTGGCGGTCGTTGACCACTTCCCTCCAGTCCTGGTCTTGTCCCTCCAGCTTGAATCGGAAGTGCACCTTTTCCGGCACCGCCAGGCTCAGCGCCGTGTAATCAATCTTTAGATCGCGCACCAGCGGCGGCAGCCGCAGCCCCCCCCTGGCCTTGGAAGCCACATCGTATAACTTGCGGTCGGCTGTGATTTGCTCGATGTGCACCGGGGGCGGCAGCTTGTTGTACGCAAGATGATGCGGATCAACCACGCTCACACCGTCTCTGGGCAAGAACCATATTCTTCCATCTGAAGACTTAGTGACCATGGGCGGATAGCCGCCCGGGAGCTCAGGACTCCGCACTCCGTCGGCGACGCCCAAGGTCGTAAATTGGACAACCCGTGTCGAATCATTCATCCAGGCATCCAGCTCAGAACGCGCAATCCGCACCAAGCCACATGGTTTGTACAACCAGAAGGCATGATCGTCGTCTTCGATCAACCAATGGACCGCATCGCAGGGGAGGCCGTTCTTGCTTGTGAGCGTCGCGATGCGACCGTCTTTGATGTAGCTTAATCCGCCTTGCGTGGCCGCCCAGAGCGTGCCGTGCGAATCGAATTGAAGATTGCTGACATCGCCCTTGCCTAAGCCATCAGCGGCGGTATAGGAGGCGCGGACCTGCCCATCTTTGAAGTAAGCCACGCCACCATCTTGAAACCCAAGCCACAGCCCACCTAACCGATCAGGCTGCAGGGCGAAAGTGAGCCTGTGCCCGAATTGCGACCAAGGGGTACGCTTGGCCGTGAGCTCGGGCGTGAGGCAAAAAAGACCACCCTCGGGGTCGCTAATCCATATATTCCCGCTGGCATCGCTTACAATTGCGTTTGTGTGTCCGCCGGGCACGCCAGGGACTCTAATAAACCGGCCGTTTTCGAAATAAAATACGCCGTCGCCGGTCGAAGCCCAAAGTCGCCCCCGATCCTGTCCCATCGACCGTGGATTGCCCGTAAGTCCACTGTTCACGATTTCTCTCGCGGCTCCGCTGCCGATCTCTTGCTCATCTTTTTGGCCGCTCTGGCCCAGCGCCGTTCGGCTGCGGTAAAACGTCACATGGCCGTTCTTCCACTGATTGAGTCCCCCTGCCGTCACGATCCAAATGCTTCCGTCGGGAATTGCTTGCACCGACCAGGCTGCAGAGCCTTCCAGACCCTGTTTTCGCGAAATGGTTGGCACTGCTACGTCCCGAAAGCGGTCGAGTCCATCCTGCGTGCCCACCCAAATATTTCCCTCCCGATCTTCGAAGATAGGGGTTACAAAATCGGCGGACAGGCCATCAACCGCTTTGAATACATCGGTCCTGCCCTGATGGAAGTGCAATAAGCCTTGCCAGGTGCTCACCCACAAGCTGCCGTCGCTGCTCTGAAAGACGTTAACGGCCTGGAACTGTCCGGTAACGCTGGGAAGTGCATAGCTCTCGATTTTTCCACCTGTAAGCTTTGCCAACCCCTTGTCCGTGCACAGCAGTATCGAGCCGCTGTTGTCTTCGGTCAGGCCGTGGATCCAGGTCACCTCACGAGGAAGAGAGTAGTGCTCGTGAGTACCGGGCTTCCACCGCCAAAGACCCGACTGACCCGATACCCACACGTTGCCTTTATGGTCTTCATACAGAGCATTCACTTCACGCCCAAAATTCCCGGCTCCTTGACACTCGAGACTTCCGCCCCTTGCTGCACAAAGGTTGCCGGTCGTCGCTCCAGCGGCCCCGATCCATAGAGTGCCTTCGCGGTCCTGGAGGATGCCTCTTACATTCAGCCCGGCAGACTCCGCATACTGGGTGAGCTTGCCGTCCTTCCAGCTTGCGAGACCATTGTGTGTGCCAATCCAGAGAGTCCCGTCACGGGCAACCAGCAGGGCGTTGATGAAATTGTTGGGGAGTTGTTCGCCATCTGATGATTGCCACGGGACAGCCCGCACGCCATCGAAGCGCACTAGGCCCGACTCCGTCCCGAGCCACAAATACCCATCGGGCGTCTGCGCAATCGCGAAAATCGCGCCTTTCGTGAAGCCATCCCGGACTCGCCACGCCGTATGCGCGTACTGGCTCACGTCCAGCGCCGGATCAAGCGCCAACGCACTCGGGTCGCATAGCAGCGCGGCGCACACCAGCAACAGACAAGGTAGCACTGCAGCTCGACTGCATACCCTCCGCATAGCGCACACATCTTAACGCATCAGCAAGTAAGAGGAGGCGAAGGATATGGGAAGTAGTGGACATAGAGGACTGTCCATGCCGAGTCCTTCAGAACGCCAACTGCAGCGCCAACTGAATCGATCTTGGCCCGCCGATCTGATACAGGGGGTTGAACCCTCCATTCGCGCCACCAGACCCGAGACTGCTCGCCAGGGTTTGCGTCGAATGGCCGAACAAGGGATTGCTTAGGCTGTTATTGGGAGCGCCGAAGTTGGGGTGATTGAAAATATTGAAAAACTCCGCCCGGAACCGCAGGTTCAATTGCTCGGTAAACGAAAACTGACGCTGAAACGCCACATCCGCCTGTGTCGCTCCAAAACCGCGCAACACATTGCGCCCGAAATTGCCTAGTTGTCCCTTCGGAGCTGGAGTAAAAGCAGCCTTGTTGAAAATCTTCCCTCCAGGATATTGCGAACCAAACATTTCAAACGGTTGTCCCGGCACAATGTCCGGGCGCGGGTAAAGAGCAGTGCCTGCGGCAACAACCAACGAGCCGACGACATTCACCGGAGGAGCCGAGCGAGCGAGAACGAAAGCGTCTACCGACCATCCGCCCAGCGCGGCCTTCGCGAACGTGTTCCATTCTGGTGTGGGCAGAACATAAGTCACGCCAGCCGTGAAGGAATGCCGGATGTCAAAGTCCGAATTTCCACGATCTACATTCGGATTGGTCACAAAAGCTGGTGCGTTCAGGTAATTTGCAAATGCGTCGGTCGAAGCAATATCGATCGAGTGCGAGAAAGTATACGAGGTCAATGCTTGCAGCCCATTCGACAACCGGCGCTGGAATTTGACTTGCAGCGCTTGATAATCGGACGTTGCCGAATTGTCCGTTACACCGACGAATCCAAAATCCGGGTTCGGGTTTACGATATTCGTCACGCGTAGCAAGTCTCGTCCGATTGCACCAATGTATGTAGCGGACACACTTTGGCTGCTTCCGAGCGACTTTTCTAACGCGACGTTCCACTGATACGTGCGCGGAACCTTCAAATGCGGGTCAGCTACAGTCATCGTGTTGACCGGGGGGTTCGTTGTGAACGGCGGCGGTGCGGCCTGCTGCGGAGTCAAAGGAAAACAGGTACCCTTCACGCCGGAGGTGCACGTCGTGGGCGGTACACGCTTTGTCGCGAAAAAAGGAAAGTAGCTTGAAGCGCCACCGAGTGAGCCATATCCGAGATCATAGAAAATGCCAAAGCCTCCGCGCAGCACGGTGCCCCAATCGGGTCTTCCGCCAAGTTGGTAGGCAACTCCGACGCGAGGCGCCACGTTCCCGTAACGTGTCTGGTAAAGAGGCGTGCCGAGCGGCGCCAACGCTAGATTCGATGGAGCGTTCAGGTTAATGACGGTCAGGGGCTGACTCGCCAAATTCTTTCCCTTGAGCGCCGTATTAACGTCCCAGCGCAAGCCGTACGTCAAACTTAAACGCGGATTCAGCTTCCAGGTATCTTGACCATAAGAGGAAAAATTCTGCGTCAGGAAGGCGACGGTTTGGTTAGAACCCGTCTCTGCGTATAATGCGGCACCGGAAAGCACGCCTCCCGAACCCGCTGTCACTCCAGCGAATCCGACGACCTGGAAGTAGGCAAAGGAGCGAGTGAAAGGGGATTGCCAACGATAATCCACGCCGAACTTCAGCTGGTGGCTGCCCTTGGTCCAAGTAAAATTGTCGATAAGGTTGATCTGGCGTTGTTCATCCGTCCCGTAAAGCCCATTAGCGATGGTCCCAGCGCTCTGAATGTTGAACTCGAACAGACCGTTGGCGGTGGAAAACCCGGAAGGATACATCTCCGCATCAGTAAGTGGGACTGCGCCACCGAAATTGTCTAATTTGAATTGGCTGCCGACGCGGTCATTGCTATAGTTGGCGCGAAATTCATTGCTGATAGCGGTTGTGACTATTTGGTTTAGGCCAACGGTGAAGGTCTGCACGGAGGTGGAAAGCAACTCCGTGCCGCTCAGGTTTCCAAAGGTGTTGCGTACGTTGGTTTGCGACGGCGAGTTGTTATACCGTCCGAAAATGCTCAGTTTGGAGTTGATGGCGTGGTCGATGCGGATGCTATAAGCATCCAGCGACGAAGGATTGGAATAGCTGCCGTTGAATTGCGCCGTGCCGCTGCCGAGTTCCGGCCCGTTTGGAATGGGATAGGCGTTCAGATAGGGTTGCATCGTTGCTGGCGCTTGCCGTCGCGATGCCGTGTCCGGAACCACAGTTTCCTGAGTAGCTGGCTGGCGCAGTCGCAGACCCTCGTAGGAGAAAAAGAAGAAGGTCTTGTCTCTGAAAATCGGCCCGCCGAAGACACCGCCAAAATCGTTCTGGCGCTCCTCGGGTTTGGGTAGATGATCGCGGTTCGAAAACCAGTTGTTCGCGTCCAGCACACTGTTGCGAAAATACTCAAATGCCGTGCCGTGAAACTGATTGCTTCCCGAGCGCGTGACTATCGAAATCTGCCCGCCGGGCGTGCGCCCGTACTCCGGCGCAAAAGACGAGGTCTGCAAACGGAATTCCTGCATGGCGTCGATGGACACGAGGCTGTTAGTGCCGCCCAAAGCAGTGAGGGCTGGCAGCGCTCCTCCGGCAGCCTGCACCAGCGGCGGGTAGCCAGTCACGCCGAAATTCGCGCTGACACCATCGACGGTGAAGTAATTTGCGTCCGTACGCTGCCCATTCACGCTGAACTGGCCCTGATCGTCGAACGCCGTCTGTGTCACCACCACGCCGGGCGTAAGCATAATGAGCGTCTGGGCGCTGCGTCCATTGAGCGGCATATTGTCCACGAAATCTTGGTCCACTAGCGTGCTGACCGTTGCCGAGGTGGTATTCACCAGCGGTGCGCCCGCTTCCACCCTGATGCGTTCCTTGCTCGGCCCGAGCGTCATCTCGAAATCGATGGCCAGAGCATCCTGGACGTGAAGCGTCACGTGGGGCCGGACCAACTTCTTGAAGCCAGTCTTTTCGATTTCCAGGCTATAGCTGCCCGGAGGGAGATTCGTCAGGTAGTATTCGCCAGAGTTGTTGGTTGCGGCTTCGTAACGGAAGTTTGTGCCAATGTTGACAGCAGTGACTTTCGCATCCGCAATGACGGCATGGCTGGGATCGGTGACGCGGCCGCTGATCGAGCCGTTGGTGGTTTGCGAAGCAACCACGTGGGGATGCAAAGACAAAATGAGAACCACCACGAAGGCGGGGACCCTGCGCATGGTCGACCTCTTGCCAGCCAGTTGGAAGCCAGCAGAACTAGGAAGAGCGATATCTTGCGTCCCCGCATCCCCTTTGTCAATTATCGCTGCGTTATCGCTGCGTAACATCGCAGCCGCGACCATCACTCTCTTCACGCCTTTGAACATCCGTACGCTACGCAAGGGGCAAGGATTTTCTAGGTACGGTTTCGATAGACGCCATTGGAGCCTAGCCTAACCTGAAATTCCGCCTCTCATTGCTGCAACGGGGGTCGTCGCAGGCATCAGACATGCGTGGGAAGGTGGTCACAAAGGCTTCCGCAGCCTCGGAAACGCTTCAGCCGACCCAAAACTCTTCTGGCTGCCAATTCAACGCAGAATAGCCATTCCAGAGCAGATGGCATTTACACGCTCTTCGATGTTCGGGGCATCGGCACCGGCGAGCAGAGCCTACGTTAGGTACATTCGAAGGGTCAGTGACGCGAATCTCAGGGCGCGGAAAGCAGTCGATCTTCCTAAGACTTTCCTAAGACTTCTCACGAAATCCAAGGCCTCAGATTTCCCAATGACACTGGCAAAACGGTTTTCGGCAAATCCGCTCGTTGACGACAAAGGGCTTAAGTTTTACCATTCCCACTGAGAATTTCTTAGGATGCTCGGGCAGAATCCCCCCCTCTCCGCCAGTTCTTTGTTTTCAGTGGGTTGGACTCCTTCCTAAGACACTTCCTAAGAAATTCCTCGAATCGGCTAAAAAGTCTGCGGCCGCGTAATTCCGGCATCCTGAAACCTGATCGCAGTACACCGCAAAGGGGGAAATCTGAAAGACACGGAGATTGTGAATGCTACATCCCTAAATTAAAAGCCCTTCAAACGGGGTAAGTCAGTCCAACTTTCCAAGTGGTATATGGGAAATTTGACGACCAACCTCGCGGAATCGACTGACACCAACGGGGCCTTCTCTCTCATCGAGGCAACCTTGGCGCCCGGAAACGAGCCGCCTCCACACGTACATTCGTATGAGGACGAACTCTTCTATGTTCTCCAAGGAGAGCTTGATGTATATGTGGGCCAGGAAGCGTTCAAGGTACAAACAGGAGAATGCGTGTTCCTTCCCAGATTCGTGCCGCACGCATTCGTCGTTCGTTCGCCTCGGCTTCAAGTCCTTACTCTGTTCACACCCGGCGGATTCGAAGGTGCTTTTCGCGGCGAGGGTACAGCCGCTGAAAATCTAGACCTCCCCTCCAATGCGATCACCTACTCGATGGTTGACTTGGAACAAACCGCACGCCGTGTGAATGCATTCGGCATACGGTTCCTGATGCCCGATGAAATTGCGGAACAATTGCGGTTGTACACTAAACCGCTGCCGTTAGTCCCAAAAACTAACACCAACGGCTCTTAGCAGGATTCGGAGAGCGAGCAGCAAGTCCAAGTCAACTCGCCGTAAATGTGCGGCACGCATGGGACTAGTTCTAACAATGCATGAAACAACTAGTTCGAGAAATTATCTAATCATCGAAGGCAGGAAACGGGCGGCTTTCAGTGAATACAGGAGATAGTGGAATGGCATCAATAGATTACGACCGTCAAACAAACATGCGCGCGCCGTCCATGGAACGACCAGATGAACGCGCTAAGACCCGTCTGGTGGAAGCGGTGTTCGGGGGCCGCTATTCGACCGGAGGACAGATGGAACTCTCAGAGATTGCCGCGCAATTCCGCCTGGATGAGTCATCCATATTACACGTTCTTCAAAACTTTCAGACTCTGGGGATGGCTTCGCTCTTCGGAACCGAATCAGTAATCTCTCATGCATCGAAACCGAAAGAAATGCACGAGGCATATGAAATCCGGGCTGGCTTAGAAGAGGTAGGGGCCCGCGCGGCTGCACGGGTGCTCAAAGGCAACGTGAAGGCTTTGCGACGGGAAATCGATGCCATGCGCGTCACCTTTCGTGAGCAAGACCTCGGCTCCTTGACCTTGAACGATGTACCACTTTTGCGGGCCCAAGAGCTACTAGAGACCACAGCGGCTCATCTCCGTCCTCTTATACCGCAAATAGCAAGCGCCGTTTTCGCAACGTCGTCGAAAGAACCTGTATCTCCACTCGCACGTGCAACCAACATCGCCCCTTCGAGTGCTGAGACGAATAACCTTGCCTTTCCCCTTGCAGCGGCAGTATGGGCACCGGCTCTCTCAAAAACCCGCATTAGCCAAAGTTCATTCGCGCGAAAGAATTCACGAACTTCTGCAGAAACCTCGGTTGGCACACCATCCACTTCGGCACCGATCATTCCACAGAGGCACATGCGCCCCCCTGAGAGTGCGGCCCGAAACAAGCCGACATAGTGGCGCAAACGTTGTGAGGGTGGTGAGGCTTGCGGGTCGCCAAGCGCCGCCATGAACTCACCGTTGTAACGTTTGACAAGTTGTTGTCCGAGGTTTGCTTTCGTCGGAAAGTGATAGTGGATACTTGCGGTCGTAATGCCCACAGCAGCTGCAAGATCGTGAAAGCTGAAACCATTGTACCCACGGGTTTGGACGAGCAAGCTCGCCGCGTCTAAGAGTAGCGTCTTGGTGCTGTTCGTTTCCATGCTCATGCAGCATAGCACTTGACAATCTACTAGTCAATAGGTACGCTATCTACTAGTAGGTAGCTTAGAAAACGAAACGGCAATTTGCCGGACTATGGAGGAACTTTGAGATTCAAGGAGAAAATAGCCATCGTGACTGGCGGCGGGACAGGTATCGG